>Ga0265338_10009848_pt1 | contig 11322 bp, 6 predicted proteins | sample 42126metaG_FD_193579 | JGI IMG/M metagenome (GOLD analysis project Ga0265338, IMG submission 193579) | Rhizosphere microbial communities from Carex aquatilis grown in University of Washington, Seatle, WA, United States - 4-21-26 metaG | ecosystem: Host-associated > Plants > Roots > Rhizosphere >... | reverse complement strand
TTTTCAAGTTGAATTTTCGGTATTTTAACGCTTTAACAGTGTCAACAAATGCGCTTTGACATAACGACGATTCACATTTTGGAAGACGCCGCTACGATCGAATCCGGTGAAATACTGCAGACCCTAGAGAAATGACCAACGGGTAGCATTCCAGAGTGTAACGGGGCTCAGGGTTCTCCAGAGTACCGAGGAACGCGGAACGCAGCACAAGAAATAAAACGAATAGTCCGATGCCAAAAAATTCTCGGACGCGCCACAAACCGCCCGCTGCCAGCGCGACGTATGCCAGGTTGATCAGGCCGAAAATCAGACTGACCGCGAGCCAGCGGCCATCATCGTTGAACTCCCACCAGCGAGGGTCCGATGGAAGCAGCTCGGTTCGCGGGCGCAGCCACATGTCCGCGATGCGCTCTGCCGGAAGCCACAGATAATACCGTAACGGCGCGGCATGGACCCGCTCTGCCGCCAGCGCCGCGAAGCGCTCATCGAGTTCCGGAGTCATGTCGTGTTCGCGGTTGTAGTCAGCAAAGAGTTCACTGGTTCTGTGGCGCTGCTGCTCAGAGTCGAACGCCCGCCGCGGCAGCCGCGTAACGTCGATATCCGATCCTGGCACATTCCAGTAAATCTCCTGCACCGAGACATAATCGGCGGTCCATGTCTTTACCCAACGATTGAATCCGCTCATCACGATTTCGTCAGAGTCGTTCGCATAGCGCGGCGCTAGCGGCTCGAATCGGTGCAGTGTGTGTAGATTCCGCAGGGTCCAGGGAATCAACGGCGCGGCAGCTCCGACTGCGACCAGCACGCCTGCCCAAAGAATCACTCGCGGAGCGCTGAAAGGGACAGCGTGACCATGAACCACATTGGCGTGCGCTTCTCCTCTCCCCAACCACAGGCTCCGCAGAAGCAGCCCCAGGAGATATATGCCAATCGCTCCGAGAAGAATTCCTCCGTCTGGCCGAAGCAGAATCGTGGCCCCCACCGACAGTCCGCATCCAAGCCATAGCAACCTTGTATCTCCTCTCTTGCGGGCACCCTGCGCCCCGGAACCACCTACTTTCAGCCCGCAGAGGACCAAGTCGAGCGCCAGCGTCGTGAAGAAGATTTCCAACGTTTCCGTCAGCGCCGACGCCGCATAGTTGGCCAGAAAGGGACAAAGTGCCGCGAGCAGAAACGCTGCCTTTGCTGATCGCTCAGAGAACAGCCACCGTGCAATGTCGGCAATCAGGAAACACGTTGCCAGATCGAACAACACCTGCACGAGGAGTACTACTCGGAAATTTTCATCTCCAAAAAGCCTGAAGATCACTGCCAGAAACGCCGGATACCCTGGCAGACGCGAGAGCGTCGGCACAATCACGCCAGAGTTTGTAACGCCATAGATGCCGTGTTGCAGCCAGTTCTCCGCGATATTGGCGTAGAACCGAGAGTCGTCGACAATCCCCGGAAAGTATGTGACCGCGAGCAGCCGTAGGCCGAGCCCTGCCAGACTCGCCGCAACAAAGAACCGCGCCTGCTTCCTCAATAGTTCCCGCACGCTGCGAATCATAGCTCGTTTGCGGCAATCCCCGCGCCAGGAAATTGCATCTTATGACTCAGAGCAGCTAACCTCAACCTGTCCCTTGAGAATTGACCGTCTGTCGTTCGCGGCATACGATAAACACTACCCTTCCAATGGCTCAACCAGTCTTCTATGATCCACGTCGCGCTCGGTGGAAACGCCTGCGGCGCCTGATCGATGTTTCGGCTGTCATAATCTCGGTGTTAGTCATCTTCTTCGTCTTTACCGCGCTGCGCGATGAGCCTCTTCCCGAGCTCCTTTTTTCTCCGCAAAAACGCGCCTTCAAGGCCCTCAAAGAGAGCGAAAAAGAGAAGGCTCGCGACCGCCAAAAAAAACTTGCTGCACGCTTTCATCGCAAGTCAAAACTCGCGGCGTCGCAGGTCAAGCTGAATCAGAGTGAAGGGATCCGCGCGGCCTTCTATGTGCCTTGGGATGCGTCGAGTTTCTCGTCGCTACGCACGTATGCACGTCAGATTGACATTCTTTATCCCGACTGGCTGCACGTACTCACCCCCGACGGACGGCTGCAGGGCGTCGAAGATCAGACCAACAAGTATTTTGACGTTGTGCAAGGCAGCACGGTCCTGCCGGTCGATGACCGCGTGATGCCGTTTCTGAGGACGGACGATCCAGGAATGGAAGTCTTCCCCATGGTGAACAACTCAGACGGCACAAATTGGGTGAAAGACATTGTTGATTTTCTGAACAATCCTGATGCCCGGGGGCGTTTCCGCCAGCAAGCACAGCAGTTTCTTGCGTCCGGACGCTATCGCGGACTGATGGTCGACTTTGAGGCCTTCCCTCCAAGCGGCCAACCCGGCTATGTCGCCTTGTTGAAGGAGTTGTCCGGCGACCTCCACGCCCGCGGAATGAAGCTTTACGTCGCGGTGCCGCCGCACAGCAGTGAATATGACTATCCCACGATCGCCGCCGCGGCCGACGGGGTCGTACTCATGAATTACGACGAGCATTATCCTGGCGCGGCGTCCGGCCCTGTAGCATCGCAAGACTGGTTTGTCCAGAACCTGACTTTTGCCAAGAACGTCATCCCTCAGGACAAAATTATCTGTGCCATCGCGAACTACGGCTACGACTGGGTGCTGAAGCCGAAGAAAGGCAGCCTGCCTCCGGAGGTCCACGACAGCACAGTCAGCGTGCAGGACGCGTGGCTGGCCGCGCGCGACTCCGACGAAGACGTCAACTTTGATGATGACGCCATGAATCCGCACTTCAGCTATCTTGATGAGCGCAGTTTCCGGCACGACATCTGGTTCCTTGATGCGGTCACCGCACTGAATCACCTGCGAGCCGCACAAAATCTGGGCATCCAGACGTTCGCCCTCTGGCGACTCGGAAGCGAAGACCGATCCCTCTGGCGAGTATGGGACGTCCCCGGCGACGCCGGCGCGGCGGACAAACTAAAAGATGTGCCGCCCGGCGCCGAAGTGGATATGGAAGGCCAGGGCGAAATCCTCCGAATCGAAAACAAACCCGCCCACGGCACGCGCGATTTAACCATCGATGCGAATAGCCAGTTGATTACCGACGAGGTCTTTCAGAACTTGCCGGAGCCTTATCGCGTTGGGCGCTATGGCTACAGCCCAAACAAGATCGCGCTTACCTTTGACGACGGCCCCGATCCCGAGTGGACTCCGAAAATTCTTGACGTGCTCAAGGAGAAGCACGCAACTGCCACTTTCTTTCTGATCGGCATCCAGACGGACAAATTCTCCGGCGTCGCGAAACGAATCTATGCCGAGGGCAACACCATCGGGAATCATACTTTTACTCATCCCGACGTCACCAACATGTCGACGCCCCTAATCAAGGCGGAGTTGAATCTCACGGAACGCCTCTTCGCCAGCTTGATAGGTGTACGCGTCACTTTGATGCGACCGCCGTATGCAATTGATGAGGAGCCAGACACCGCCGACCAGGTACGCCCGCTCGAGATTCCTCAGGAAATGGGCTACATCACCGTCGGCAATCGGATCGATCCCAACGACTGGAGCGAGAACCCGCCCGCTGAAAAGATCGCGGCCTATGTGCTTTCGCATTTGCCTCCTTGTCGCCAGGAAAATCTACGCTGCGGCAACATCGTATTGATGCACGATGGCGGCGGGAACCGCGCCGAAACCGTGCGGGCGCTGCCGATGATCATTGATGGCATCCGGGCGCACGGATATGAGATTGCCCCGGTTTACGAACTGCTGGGCAAAAACCGCGCGGACGTGATGGCCCCGTTGCCTCCCGGTGAACTTTGGGCTGCCCGCCTCGACCGCTTTGGTTTTTGGGTGTTCGACGCTGGGATCATCGGCATCACCTGGATATTTCTGGTGGGCGACCTCCTCATGACGGGGCGTCTCATCTTCATCGGAGCTGCGGCGGTCTATGACCGCGTGCATGAAAAGATTTTCGGCAAGCCCGCGGAAGTCGCGTCCTACAAACCAAAAGTTGCGGTTCTGATTCCCGCCTACAACGAAGAAAAAGTGATTGAGCGGACGATACGCGCGGCGCTCAATTCGAATTATCCGAATCTGCGCGTTATTGTCATTGATGATGGCTCCAAAGACCGCACACTCGAGGTCGCTCGCAAGGCGTTCGCCGCCGAGGCCACGGCCGGCAAAGTCCTGATCCTTGGAAAGCCCAACTCCGGAAAAGCTGAGGCGCTCAACTTCGGCATTGAGCACATTGGGGATGCAGAACTCTTCGTGGGCATTGACGCCGATACCATCATCGCGCAGGATGCCATATCGCGACTGGTCCCGCACTTCATCAATCCCAAGGTCGGAGCCATCGCCGGGAATGCCAAGGTTGGTAACCGCGTCAATCTCTGGACCCGCTGGCAGGCCCTGGAGTACATCACCAGCCAGAACTTTGAGCGTCGTGCTCTCGACGTTCTGGGCGCCGTGAGCGTGGTGCCCGGCGCGATCGGCGCGTGGCGCGTTTCCGCCGTGCGTGAAGCTGGCGGATACCACATTGACACTGTAGCTGAAGACGCCGATCTCACTATGGCTCTGCTGCGCCGCGGATATCGCGTCGAGTACGAAGACATGGCCCTCGCCTACACGGAAGCTCCCACCAACGCGAACGCCTTGATGCGCCAGCGTTTCCGCTGGTCCTTCGGCATCCTGCAGGCCGTCTACAAACATCGTGGCGTAGTCGCCCGTAAGGGTGCGCTAGGATGGGTGGCGCTTCCCAACATCGTGATCTTCCAGATTCTTCTTCCTCTGGTCTCGCCGCTCATCGACATCATGTTCGCGGTGGGCACGATCTGGTATTACATCCAGAAACACTTTCACCCGGACTCAACCGATCCGGCCGACTTCCACAAGCTGGTGCTGTTTTTCTTTGCGTTCCTGGTAATCGACTTTATCGCGTCGGCGATCGCCTTCGCCCTCGAGCGCTCGCATCCCGACGACAAAGAAGATGTATGGCTGCTCAGCCAGGTCTGGCTGCAGCGCTTTGCCTACCGCCAGTTATTTTCGATTGTGCTATTCAAGACGCTGAAGCGCGCGCTGGAAGGCCGCAAGTTCGCGTGGGACAAACTCGAACGCACGGCCGCCGTTACCTACGCGCCGGCGGAAAACCGCGATCACGTCAACGTCCCGTAGACCACTCCATCAAGACTTGTCACTGAGCGGAGCATTTGCGATCGCGAAGCGAAAGCAAACGCGGAGTCGAAGGATCCCTAGTCGCAGACGCCGCAATTGGCACAAAAGGGAGTTCTCTTAGTTGTCCAGGGACGCCGTTCACCCAAAACGAACAAATTCCGCCTACCGAAACAGCAGTCCCGAAAACTCCGCCAGATTCCGCCGCCACACCATCCATGTGTGCATGCCCGGCGTTTCAATATCGGTATGCTGAATGCCCTTTGTCTTCAGCCATTCCCGCAGATTGCGATTCACGGTGATGAGACGGTCCTCTGTGCCACAGGCAATCCAAAGCAAATGGAGTTGCTGATTCGCCTTCGCGTCGAGGCCTGGAAAATCTTTTTCAAAATCGTCGGGAATGCCGCCTGAACTGAAGGCGCCAACCCATGCGAATTTGTCGAGGTTGTTCAATCCGGTTAGCAGAGACTCTGATCCACCCATGGAGAGCCCCGCAATCGCGCGCGAATTACGGTCTTTCGTAATCCTGTACTCGCTCTCCACCTTCGGCATGACTTCCGTGATCAGTGCCTGGCGGAAATTCGAGAAATTCTTGTCGCGCACATCGGTATGGCCCCACGCGCCCCATCCCAAAGTGATGATTTCCATGGTGCCGTAGCCAAGCGGCATGACCACGATCATTGGTTTGGCTTTGCCCTGCGCAATGAGGTTGTCGAAAATCACGTTGGCACGGCCGACGGCCGTCCACCCGCTCGCGTCGTCGCTGTATCCGTGCAGCAAATACAACACCGGATATGTCGTCTTCCCCGTCGGATCATAGCCCGGCGGAGTATAGACATAGAAATCACGCTGATCGCCGGCCACTTCTGACCTGTAGAAATGATGGTGCACTTCTCCGCGGGGCACGTCGTTCACTTCCCAGGGCAACGACGGTGGTCCCGGAACATGCACGAAATTTCCTGGGGAGATCAGGTTCGGCACCAACCCGTGATTAAAGGGATCGAGCGAGTGCACGCCGTCGACCGTGATGGAGTATCCGTAATAATCCGGAGGCAGGGGCGCGGTATTGACGGTCCACACACCCTTGTCGTCTTTTTGCATCGCGACCGGATCGGTGCCTTCGCGATTGAGTTTCACTTCCTGCGCATTCGGAGCCAGGAAGCGGAAGGTCACGCTGTTATCGGAATGCACTTCGGGAGTGTCTACCGAAGGCGGCCTCTGCGGGGCAACGGCTTGCGCAGGCTTGGGTTGCTGAGCTTCGGCCAGACTGCAAAGAATGGATAAAAACAAAACGAGAAGGGCTGATTGAAGTTTCATGGTGCCGTCTCCTGGTGGCTTGGACGGCACAATTGTATAAGCCGGGAACCGGCCCGTTTGCAGATTTTTGCTATTTTTTCCCGGCGACGTCCAGCCTGGTTTCCGCACGATGCAACGCGTCCAGCGCGCGCTCGACATCGACGGTCGTGTCGCCGCTGGTCAACCGTTCCTCGGCACGCACTTTGGATTTGCGCGCGCGCTCCACGTCAATTTCTGACGGACGCTCTGCAGTCTCAGCGAGAATCGTGACTTTGTCTGGCAGCACTTCCGCGAATCCCCATGCCACAGCAAGAACTAATTCGTTGGAATTTTCGCAATACTTGATTTCGCCAACTGCCAATTCGGTAATCAGCGGCGCATGCCCTGGCAGGACGCCAAGATACCCGTTCTTCCCGGGAATCTGGACCTCCTCGGCCGCCGTGTCGACCACCTTCTTCTCCGGCGTGACAATCTCGAGTTTGAAAGTATCTGCCATTGGGTCGCTGGCCGTTGGTCGTCACGCCCGTGTCGGCGATGCCCTGCTAACGACGAACGACCAACGACTGTTCTTACGCTGCTGCCTTCATCTTCTCGGCGGCTTCGAGCACTTCCTCGATCGGCCCCTTCATGTAAAACGCCTGCTCGGGGATGTCGTCGTACTTGCCTTCCACGATCGCCTTGAAGCCTTTCACCGTGTCCGCAATCTTGACGTAACGCCCGGCCGCACCCGTGAACTGCTCGGCAACGTGGAAGGGCTGCGACAGGAAGCGTTGAATCTTACGGGCTCGTGCCACGGTCAGTTTCTGATCTTCGGTCAACTCGTCGATACCCAGAATCGCAATGATGTCTTGCAGATCTTTATAAGTCTGCAGAGTCCGCTTCACCGTCTGGGCCACGTCATAATGCTCCTGGCCAACGATGCGGGGATCGAGAATTCGCGAAGTCGAAGCCAGCGGATCGACCGCAGGATAAATTCCAATTTCAGTTAGCGCGCGCGATAGCACCGTGGTCGCGTCGAGGTGAGCAAACGTGGTCGCCGGCGCTGGATCCGTCAAGTCATCGGCAGGCACATAAATCGCTTGCACCGAGGTGACGGAGCCTTTCTTGGTCGACGTGATACGTTCCTGCAGTTCGCCCATTTCTGTCGCGAGGTTGGGCTGGTACCCTACGGCGCTAGGCATGCGGCCCAGCAGCGCGGAAACTTCCGAACCCGCCTGCGTGAAACGAAAAATGTTGTCGATGAAGAGCAGCGTATCCGCGCCCTCGGCATCGCGGAAGTACTCCGCGACCGTCAATCCGGTCAGCGCCACGCGCAGACGCGCACCTGGAGGCTCCGTCATCTGCCCGTAGATCAGCGCGGCCTTCGACTCTGCCGGCTTACCCGGCTTGATGACGCCCGACTCCGTCATTTCCAGCCAAAGGTCGTTCCCTTCGCGGGTTCGTTCGCCGACGCCGGCAAACACGGAAAAGCCACCGTGATTTTTGGCGACGTTATTAATCAATTCCATGATGACGACGGTCTTACCCACGCCCGCGCCACCGAACAATCCAATCTTTCCGCCCTTCAAGAACGGCTGGATCAGGTCGATGACCTTGACGCCGGTCTCGAACATTTCCGCGCTGGTTGCCTGTTCGTCAAACGCCGGCGCGAGACGGTGAATCGGCATTCTCTCTTTGTATTCGACCGGCCCCAGTTGATCGACGGGTTCGCCGATCACATTCATCACGCGGCCAAGCGTTCCCCGGCCCACCGGCACGGAGATCGGTCCGCCCTGGTCAATGGCTTTCATACCGCGAACCATGCCATCGGTCGGCTGCATGGCGATGCAGCGTACCCGGCCTTCACCCAGATGCTGTTGCACCTCGAGAATTACGCTGATCGGGCTGGGCACGGTGAAGCCGTCGCTCACCACTTTTACCGCTTCATAGATCGGAGGCAGCTTCCCCTCGGGAAACTGCACGTCCACCGCTGGCCCCGCGATTTGAATAACATGTCCTACGTTTTCAGGCATATTTTAGCTTCTAGCTACTAGCCGCTAGCTCCTGGCTTGGATCAATACCCCATGCTACGGTTCAACCCACTGAAGAATCAAAATCTCAGATTCGTATTGCTAGAAGCTAGTAGCTAGAAGCTAGCAGCTCCTTCTCACATCGCCGCCGCGCCGCTGACGATCTCAATGATCTCTTTCGTGATCTTCGCTTGCCGCGCCCGGTTCATCACCAGCGTCAGCGAATCGATCATGTCGGTCGCATTATTCGTGGCCGAATCCATCGCGGTCATGCGTGCCGCGTGCTCCGCGGCTACGGACTCCATCAGGGCGCGGAAAATCTGGATACTCACATACTTCGGTAGCAGCGATCGAAACAATTCCTCGGGCGTCTGTTCGTAGATATAGTCCACCTGCGCAGTCCCAAACTCCGAAGCGATCTCTTCCACACCTCGATCCGGACCACGTAAACCCACGCCCGCCCTTACCGCCGCTTCTTTCGCTTTCTTCTTATCTTCTTCAGACATCTCTTCGACCAGCCGCACCGTCTGCTCGCCGATCTGCTCGATGGGAAGAATCTGCTCCACAATCAGCCGCTGCGCGATCACTGACTTGAATTCGTTGAACACAATGTAGACCGCATCAATCTCTTCCCGCCGATAGCGTTCGATTACATTCTGCGCCAGCGCGGAAGCCTGGGCGAACTCCACCTTGCCCAGTACGCCTACATGCTCGCCCGTGATCTGCGTTTGTGCGGAGCGCTCGGTGCTCGACTCGGACTCGGCATCAATCGATTCCGCAAGATCCGCCAGGCTCTGCGTTTGCACCTTCGCAGCCGGATAGCGTCGTCGCAAGAAGTCGCGTCCCTTGCGGCCAACGGCCTCAATGTCGACCACCTTTCCCGCCTTGGACTCCAGGAATCGCGTTGCCGCTTTCGTTATGTTCGCGTTGAAGGCGCCCGCCAGACCCTTATCGCCCGTCACGACAATCAGCAGAATGTTCTTTTCTTCCCGCTGGGCCAGCAGGGGATGCTTCGGATCGCCGGTCTCAGGATCGTAAATCTCCGCGCGCGCTACCAGCGACTTCAAAACATTCGTCAACATCTGAGCGTACGGACGCGCGGCCAGAGCCCGTTCCTGTGCCCGGCGCAACTTTGCCGCCGAGACCACCTTCATGGCCTTGGTGATCTGCCGCGTGTTGATCACGCTGCGAATCCGACGCCGAATGTCGAGAATGTTTGGCATAAGTCAGTTGTCAATTACCAGTCATAGGCCATGTCATCCTGAGCGAAGCCGATTTTCAGGCGTAGCGAAGGATCTCGAGCGCCACAGACTCTGCTACTTTGCGACCCGGTCCAACTTTCCCTCGACCTCGTTTACTCTCCGTGATTCTACAAACTGCTGCTTCGCTTCCTTGATCACTGCCTGCAATTGACCCTTCAACGCATCATCGAGAATCTTCTTCTCCATGATCGTGCGTAGCAGACCGGGGTTGGTCGAATCCACATACTTGTAGAGCTCCATCTCGAATTCACAAACTTGCGCGACCGGCAAGTCGTCCAGGAATCCCCCCGTGCCCGCCATGATGATCAAAATCTGCTTGGAGAACGGCAGCGGCGAGAACTGATTCTGCTTTAGCAATTCGACCAGGCGCTGTCCACGATTCAACTGAGCTTGCGTCGCCTTGTCGAGATCGCTGCCGAACGCCGCAAACGCCGCTAGTTCGCGGTATTGCGCGAGTTCCAGCTTCAACGTGCCAGCCACCTGCCGCATGGCTTTGATCTGCGCGCTGCCGCCCACGCGACTCACGGACAATCCAACGTTTACGGCCGGCCGCACGCCCTGGTTGAACAAATCAGTTTCCAGATAAATCTGACCGTCGGTAATGGAAATCACGTTCGTCGGAATGTATGCGGAAACGTCGCCCGCTTGCGTCTCGATGATCGGCAGCGCCGTCAGCGATCCGCCACCCATCTTGTCGCTCAGTTTCGACGAGCGTTCCAGCAGCCGGGAGTGAAGATAGAACACGTCTCCTGGATAGGCTTCGCGTCCCGGCGGACGGCGCAGCAGCAAGGAGATTTCGCGATAGGATGCCGCATGCTTCGAGAGGTCGTCATAGATGACCAGCGCATGCCGCTTGGTGTCGCGGAAGTATTCGCCCATCGCGGTGGCCGCGTAGGGCGAGATGTACTGCATCGGAGCAGGCTCTGACGCCGACGCCGCCACGACGATCGTGTACTCCATCGCTCCGGCATCTTCCAGAATCTTCACCACCTGCGCAATGGAGGAGCGCTTCTGACCAATCGCGTTGTAAATGCAGATCAGGTCATTTCCCTTGCTATTGATGATGGTGTCGAGCGCAACAGCGGTCTTGCCAGTCTGGCGGTCACCAATGATAAGTTCGCGCTGACCGCGGCCTACCGGGATCATGCTGTCGATGGCCTTCAGCCCAGTCGCCATGGGTTCGCGCACGGGTTGGCGGTCAATGACGCCGGGAGCGATACGCTCCAGTGCGATGAACTTATCGGTAGCAATGGGGCCTTTATCGTCGATCGGCTCGCCAAGAGAATTCACCACGCGCCCGATCATGGCATCGCCCACGGGTACGCTCATAATGCGTCCTGTACGCTTTACCTCATCGCCCGCTTTGATCTCGGTGTACTCGCCCAGCAGCACGACGCCGACCTGGTCTTCTTCCAGGTTCATGGCGATGCCAGCCACGCCATGCGGGAAGGACAACAATTCGCCGGCCATGACCTTGTCGAGTCCATACACGCGCGCGATACCGTCGCCCAGGGTGATGACTGTGCCCGTCTCGTCCACGGAGACCTGCGTCTCGTAGTTCTCGATCTGCTCGCGAATCAGTT
>Ga0265338_10009847_pt1 | contig 11322 bp, 4 predicted proteins | sample 42126metaG_FD_193579 | JGI IMG/M metagenome (GOLD analysis project Ga0265338, IMG submission 193579) | Rhizosphere microbial communities from Carex aquatilis grown in University of Washington, Seatle, WA, United States - 4-21-26 metaG | ecosystem: Host-associated > Plants > Roots > Rhizosphere >... | reverse complement strand
ACTGTTCCACGGCATGTTCTTTGATCCGCGGAAGTATGACTTCTCGCGCGTCGGCCGCCTGAAGTTCAACATCAAGCTGCACGAGAACCAGGACGCAACCAGCCTGGACAAGCGCACGCTTGATCCCGACGACTTCTACGGGACCATCGCCTACCTGCTGAAGCTGCGTAAGAGCATCGGTTCGGTCGACGATATCGATCACCTCGGCAACCGCCGCGTCCGCGCGGTCGGCGAGTTGATGGAGAACCAGTTCCGCATCGGCCTGGTCCGCATGGAACGGGCAATCAAAGAAAAGATGTCCGTGTACCAGGAAATGTCGACGGCCATGCCGCACGACCTGGTGAACGCCAAGCCGGTGATGGCTGCGATCCGCGAATTCTTCGGATCGTCGCAGCTCTCGCAGTTTATGGATCAGACCAACCCGCTTTCCGAGATTACGCACAAGCGGCGTCTCTCGGCGCTTGGGCCGGGTGGTCTGTCGCGGGAACGCGCCGGATTCGAAGTCCGTGACGTTCACCCTACGCACTACGGCCGTATCTGCCCGATTGAAACGCCGGAAGGCCCGAACATCGGACTGATCTCGTCGCTGAGTTGCTATGCGCGCATCAACGACTACGGCTTCATCGAGTCGCCCTATCGCAAGATCAAGGGCGGACGCGTGATCGACTACGTCACCGTCGTCAACGTCGGCGACAGCGACCACAAGGTCGGCGATCACATGGAAAAACATGAGATCGAGAAGATTAACAATGAGCTGAAAGAGAAGCGCAAGAAGCCGGCGACGATTGAGCCCTTCTCGTTCTATCTCTCCGCTTGGGAAGAAGATCGCCATACGATCGCACAGGCCAACGTGGAACTCGACGACAAAGGCAAGATCGTCGCCGAGTTGGTCAATGCCCGTAAGGCCGGCAACTTCGTGCTGGTGCATCGCGATGAAGTCGACTACGTCGACGTCAGCCCGAAGCAACTGGTCTCCGTGGCCGCATCGCTCGTGCCCTTCCTTGAGCACGACGACGCGAACCGCGCACTGATGGGCGCAAACATGCAACGGCAGTCTGTGCCTTTGCTCCGCGCGCAGGCGCCGATCGTCGGCACCGGGATGGAAGGCGTGACTGCCCGCGATTCCGGTGCGGTCGTTCTGGCCCGCCGCAACGGCATCATCGATTCGGTCGACTCCGAGCGCATCATCGTGCGCGTCGAGGGCGAACATCATCCCACGCAGCTGTCGCGTGAGGTGGGTAGCGACATCTATCAGCTCACCAAGTTCAAGCGTTCGAACCAGAACACCTGCATCAACCAGAAGCCGGTGGTCAAGAAGGGCGAGCGCGTGCTGAAGGGGCAGATCATCGCTGACGGTCCTTGCACCGATCACGGCGAGCTGGCGCTGGGACGAAACGTCCTTGTGGCCTTCATGCCGTGGCGCGGGTACAACTTCGAAGACGCGATCCTGGTCTCCGAGAAGATGGTCAAAGAGGATTACTACACCTCGCTGCACATCGAGGAGTACGAGATTGAAGCGCGCGACACCAAGCTCGGTCCCGAAGAAGTCACGCGCGACATTCCCAACGTCAGCGAGTCCATGCTGCGCAATCTGGACGAAGCGGGCGTCATTCGCATCGGCGCCAGTATCAAGCAGGGCGACATCCTTGTCGGCAAAGTAACGCCCAAGGGCGAAACCCAGCTCACGCCGGAGGAAAAACTGCTCCGCGCCATCTTCGGCGAGAAAGCCGGAGACGTGCGCGACGCTTCCCTCTACTGTCCGCCGGGCATCGAGGGAGTTATCGTCGATGTGAAGATCTTCTCGCGTAAGGGCCAGGAAAAGGACGAGCGCGCCAAGGCCATCGAAGCCACGCAGATCGCCAAGTTGGAAAAGAATCTTTCGGACGAAATCCGAATTCTGACCGACGAGCGCCTGAAGCGCCTGGAGAACATCCTGGGCGGCAAGGAAGTACAGGCCGATCTGCACGACGAGCGCACCAACAAGCGCCTGTTGACCAAGGGCAACGTCCTTAATCGCGACGAGATCGAACGCATCTCCACCCGGAACCTGAAGCGCATTAAGTATGCCGACAAGGATCCTCGGGTGAATGAGCAGATCGACGAGATCGAGGAGATGACCTCGCGCCAGATCGATGTGCTGAAGAAGATCGTCAACGAGAAGAAAGAAAAACTGACCAAGGGCGACGAACTGCCGCCGGGCGTGATCAAGCTGGTCAAGGTCTACATCGCCATGAAGCGCAAGCTGAGTGTCGGTGACAAGATGGCTGGCCGTCACGGCAACAAGGGCGTCATCGCGCGCATTCTGCCCGAAGAGGATATGCCGTACCTCGAAGACGGGCAGCCCGTCGAAATTGTGCTCAACCCGCTCGGCGTGCCTTCCCGTATGAACGTGGGCCAGATTCTCGAGACCCATCTCGGATGGGCCGGCTTCGTTCTGGGTGAGAAGATCACGCAGTTGCTCAAGGAGAACACCCGCACCGAAGCCATCCGGCGCGAGTTGAAGGCGTTGTTCAAAGACTCGCAGCTGGCGGACATCATCTCCGACATGAGCGAGGACGAACTGGAGTCCGTGGCGCCAACCCTGGCCAAGGGCGTGTTCATGGGTTCGCCGGTATTCGATGGCGCCAAGGAAGGCGAGATCAAGGCGCTGCTCGAACACGCCGGTCTGCCGACTTCGGGCAAGACGACTCTTCGTGACGGTATGACCGGAGAAGTGTTCGAACAGCCGGTCACCGTGGGCTACATCTACATGCTGAAGCTGTCGCACCTGGTGGACGACAAGATTCACGCGCGCTCCATCGGTCCGTACTCGCTCATCACCCAGCAGCCGTTGGGCGGCAAGGCGCAGTTCGGCGGACAGCGTTTCGGAGAAATGGAAGTCTGGGCGCTGGAAGCGTACGGAGCGGCGTTCATCCTGCAGGAGCTGCTGACGGCAAAGTCCGACGACGTATATGGCCGCACCAAGATTTACGAGGCCATCGTCAAGGGCGAAGCCGCCATGGAGCCCGGCGTACCGGAATCGTTCAACGTGCTGATCCGCGAGCTGCAGTCGCTCTGCCTCGATGTGGAATTGATCAAGGCAGGCGAGAAGAAGCCCACGGCCAGCGTAGCAGCGGATTAAAAGCGAGTTCTCAGTTCCCGGTTCTCAGTTCTCAGCAACACCGAACTGAAGGCGGGAGCTTGAGAACGCCTAAGAGATTTTGAATTACGGCCACTGCGGCATCCGAGCTCAATGCCGCATGAAAGGCTAGAGTTCCACTCGGTTCTAACTGAGAACTGAGAACCGAGAACTTGTTTCAGAGCTCCGTCAGCGGACGCGTGAGAACCGCAGGAAGCGGAGGAACACCTTGTTTCGTTCGAGCCCTTTTGAAATGGCAAATGTGATCGCGGACTTCGACGCCATCCGTATCAGCCTGGCCTCCCCGGAAAAAATCCGGAGCTGGTCGCACGGCGAAGTGACGAAGCCCGAGACCATCAACTACCGCACCTTCAAACCGGAGCGCGATGGACTGTTCTGCGCCCGCATCTTTGGACCGGTCACCGACTGGGAGTGCCTGTGCGGCAAGTACAAGCGCATGAAGCACCGCGGCGTGATCTGCGACAAGTGCGGCGTGGAAGTCACGCTCTCGAAAGTCCGCCGTGAACGTCTGGGCCACATCGAGCTGGCTTCGCCCTGCTCGCACGTCTGGTTCTTCAAGGGACTGCCCAGCCGCATCGGCCACCTGCTCGACATTTCACTGCGTGACCTCGAATCCGTTCTTTACTTCGAGGCCTACGTCGTGGTCGAGCCCGGCGACGCCCCGGTAAAGGACCGCGAGGTCATCAAGGACGAAGCCAAGTTCCGCGAACTCGACCAGCAGTACCGTCCGGCCGGATTCAAGGCCATGATGGGCGCCGAGGCGATCAAGGAACTTCTCAAACGGGTTGACACCGACGGCCTGTCCACCGAGCTGCGCGAGAAGATGAAGAATGAGAGCTCGCTGCAGAAGCGGCTCAAATACGCCAAGCGTTTGAAGGTGGTCGAGGCCTTCCGCAAGAGCGGCAACAAGCCGCACTGGATGATCCTCGACGTCATCCCAGTCATTCCGCCGGAGCTCCGCCCCCTGGTTCCATTGGACGGCGGCCGCTTCGCCACCTCTGACCTGAACGATCTGTACCGCCGCGTCATCAACCGCAACAACCGGTTGAAGAAGCTGATGGATCTGCACGCTCCCGAAGTCATCGTGCGCAACGAAAAACGCATGCTGCAGGAAGCCGTCGACGCCCTGTTCGATAACGGACGCCGGGGCCGCGTGCTTCGTGGTGCCAATAATCGTCCGCTGAAGTCGTTGTCAGACACGCTCAAGGGCAAGCAGGGCCGCTTCCGCCAGAACCTGCTCGGCAAGCGCGTCGACTACTCCGGCCGTTCGGTCATTGTGGTCGGCCCCGAACTCAAGCTGCACCAGTGCGGCCTGCCCAAGAAAATGGCTCTGGAGTTATTCAAGCCGTTCATCTATCACCGGCTCGAACAGACGGGTAACGTCACTACCATCAAGCAGGCCAAAGAGATGGTCGAACAGCAGGAACCAATCGTCTGGGACATCCTGGAAGAGGTCATCAAGGATCACCCCGTGCTGCTGAACCGCGCTCCTACGCTTCACCGCCTGGGCATTCAGGCATTTGAGCCGGTGCTCGTGGAAGGCAAGGCCATCAAGATTCACCCGCTGGTCTGCACGGCGTTCAATGCCGACTTCGACGGTGACCAGATGGCGGTTCACATTCCGCTGTCTCCGGAAGCGCAGGTCGAAGCCAGCGTGCTGATGCTGGCGTCGCACAACATCCTCTCGCCCGCTTCAGGTCAGCCGATCACCGTGCCCACGCAGGACATGGTGCTTGGACTCTATTACCTGACCAAAGCGAAGCCGGGCGCGAAGGGGGAAGGCCGCGCTTTCGCCAACATCGAAGAAGTTCTGATGGCGCTCAACGCGGGCGAAGTGGAGACACTCAGCCCCATCCGGCTGCGCTACTCAGGCGAACTGATTGACCTGACCACCGCGTACGACGATCAGGACATCATTCACACCGAGCCGGTGCAGGTCGAGCGATCCTTCGTCAACACCACAGTCGGCCGCGCCATCTTGAACGATCACCTGCCCGAGGGCATGCCCTTCATCAACGGCTTGCTCAAGAAGAAGGGCATCGGCGCGCTGGTGAACTACTGCTACCTGCGGTTCGCGCTCGAGACCACGGTCAAGATGCTCGATGAAGTCAAGACGCTGGGCTTCCAGTTTGCGACCCGCTCCGGCTTGTCCATCGGCATCGATGACATGGTCATCCCCGACAGTAAGAAGGTGCTGGTCAAGGACGCCGAGAAGCAGGTTGTTAACGTTCAGCAGCAGTACCTGGACGGGGCCATCACCAACGGCGAACGCTACAACAAGGTCATCGAAATCTGGTCGGCGATTACGGAAAAAGTGGCCGACGAGATGTTCGGTGAAATGCAGCGGCGCGACAAGGAAGGCGAACTCAATCCGATTTACGTCATGGCCGACTCCGGCGCTCGAGGATCGAAACAGCAGATCCGCCAGCTCTCCGGCATGCGTGGATTGATGGCCAAGCCGTCCGGCGAAATTATTGAGTCGCCCATCACGGCCAACTTCCGTGAGGGATTAACGGTGTTGGAATACTTCGTCTCGACGCACGGCGCCCGCAAGGGATTGGCCGATACGGCGTTGAAGACCGCGGATTCCGGCTACCTGACTCGCCGTCTGGTCGACGTGGCGCAGGACGTCATCATCAGCGAATACGATTGCGGAACGGTCGACGGCATCTACGTACAAGGTATCGTCGAAGCCGGCGAGATCATCGAACCGTTGCGTGACCGCATCGTCGGCCGCGTGTCGCTCGAGAAGATCAAAGACTATGACGGCAACGTCATCGTCGACATCAACAACGAGATTACGGAAGATCTCGCTGGAGCGATTCAGGCAGCAGGTATCGAGCGGGTGAAAATCCGTTCGGTGCTGACCTGCGAATCCAAGCGCGGAGTTTGCGTGATGTGCTACGGCCGTAACCTGGCTTCCGGACGCCTCGTCGAACTGGGCGAAGCGACCGGCGTCATCGCGGCGCAGTCCATCGGCGAACCTGGAACCCAGCTCACCATGCGTACCTTCCACATCGGTGGTACGGCATCGCGAGTGTCGGAGCAGTCGCGCCTCGACGCCAAGAACCACGGCAACGTGCGCTTCATCGGATTGCAGACCGTCAAGGCCAAATCCGGCGATCTGGTGGTGATGAACCGGCAGGGTTCGATCGCGGTCGTCGACGAAAAGAATCGCGAGCGCGAGCGCTACTCGGTCGTATACGGCGCGAAGCTGAAAGTCAACGATGGCGATCCGGTCACGCAAGGCCAGGTCATGGTCGAGTGGGATCCTTACACCTTCGCCATCCTGACGGAATTTGGCGGCACCGTGCAGTTCAAGGACTTGCAGGAAGGTGTGACGCTTCACGAAGAAGTGGACGAAGTCACCGGCCTGTCGCGTCATGTGGTGGCCGATTCACCCGACGAAAAGCGTCAGCCTGCCATTGTCATCAAGGGCAAGGCCAGCAAGCGTTACCTTATGCCTTCCCGCTCTCACCTTATGGTGCAGGACGGCGACACGGTTACACCGGGCGACGTGCTGGCGAAGATCCCGCGCGAAACCACCAAGACCAAGGACATCACCGGTGGTCTGCCGCGTGTGGTTGAACTGTTCGAAGCCCGCAAGCCGCACGAGACTGCGGTCATCAGCGAAATCGATGGCACAGTCAAGTTCGGTGAGGTTTCGAAGGGCCAGCGCAAGATCTACGTCGTCGCCGACAACGGCACCGAGAAGGAATACTCGGTTCCCCGTGGCGTTCACATCAACGTGCAGGAAGGCGAGCGCGTGAAAGCTGGCGAACCTTTGATGGACGGCCCGCTGAACCCGCACGACATCCTGGCCGTACTGGGTGAAAAAGAGCTGCAGGCTTACCTGGTGAACGAAATCCAGGAAGTCTATCGTCTGCAGGGCGTCAACATTAGCGACAAGCACATCGAAGTGATTGTCCGCCAGATGATGCGCTGGGTGAAGGTCGAAGACGTGGGCGACACGCGATTCCTGCTCGAGGAACAGCTCGACAAGTTCGCGTTCCGCGAAGAGAACGAGCGCGTGATCAAGGAAGGCGGCAAGCCGGCTACCGGACGTCCGCTGCTCCTCGGCATCACGAAGGCATCGCTCTCCACCGACTCGTTCATTTCGGCGGCGTCGTTCCAGGAGACCACGCGCGTGCTCACCGAAGCCAGCATCAACGGCAAAGTGGACCACCTGCGCGGCCTGAAAGAGAACGTCATCGTCGGGCGCCTCATCCCGGCCGGAACCGGCATGGAGTATTACCGCAACGTGCGCCTCTCGCCAGAAATGGAAGAGGCCGCAGCCAAGGTGCAGGCGGAAGTTTCGGCTGCATACGAGGAAGCGGAGCGCGCTCTCGAGATGATGCGTCACGAAGGCGAGACCGACGAACTGCCCGCGGAACTCCCCGCGGCCGAGTAATCAAACGGAAGCCAGCCTCGGGGGCGATCCATTCGCCCCCGCAGCTGCTTCTGGACTTGGTTCTAACGACAAATGCACGCTACCCCCCAGCGAGTGCGTATCGAGGAACCTGCTCTTCTTCCCTCCTTGCGCCCGGTGCCTCCCGGCCCTACTCTAGGGCAAAGGATGCTGCGCTTCTTCCGCCTCTTGCGACTGGCCACATGGCGTGCCTTTCTGCACGACCTCTTCGCCATTGCCAAGGCGTCGGCGTATTCCTCCATCCTCACTTTCTTTCCGGTCTTGCTGGTCGTTGGCTCGGGCCTGGCGAGCTGGCGTAAGGGACAACCGTACTTGCGCGAAGTCTCCTATGCTCTGGGCAGCATCCTTCCCGCCGGCGGTTCGGCCGTGCTGAGTTATCTGAAGGGAGCGGCGCAGCATCCGGTCGGCCTGTTGACCACGACCTCGGTAGTCACGCTGTGGACCGCCTCCGGCGTCATGATCTCCTGGATGGAAGGCTTCCGCCGCTGCTACGAGCTGCCAAAGACCTGGGGCCTGGTCAAAGAGCGCCTGATCGCATTCTTGCTGGTCGTTTTTGCTTTGATTCCCATGAGTTTCGCCACGCTCCTCGTGGCCGTTGGCAGCAAGTTCGAGACCCGGCTGCTGTCTTACATCGATCCGGATTTCAGTGTCTACATCCTGCTGATGTGGGGTGCGATGCGCTGGCTGATCTCCACTCTTACCAGCATCTCCGTCATTGCCCTGATCTACCATCACGGTGTTCCCCGCACCCAGCCCTGGCACAGCGTGATCCCGGGGGCGACGCTGGCGACGGTCCTATGGTTCTCGGTCACGGTCGGGTTTCGTGCCTACTTGCAGCACTTCGGAAACTTCGCCACCATTTACGGATCCCTGGGAGTCGCCATGGCGCTGCTGGTATGGATGTACATGATCTCTCTGGTTGTCCTGGTGGGCGCGGAATTCAATGCCCTGCTGTTCCCCCGGGCCATGCTGGGGAAAGAGTTGACGGCGATCAACGGACCCAAGCTGTAGGATGTTGCTGGCAACGTCTTGCTACCCATCGTTCGGAATGCAGCAAGCACAGCCGTAGCAAGGTGGCGTCTCTACGAATTACAGGTATCATCCTAAGAACCCCGAATCAAAGGATAGACTTGAAACCCACTAAGAAAAAGCTCGGTGGAGAGGACTACCCAGAAACGTCGAACTCGCCCGCGGGATCGATTGTTCGTCGCGCCAAGATCATCTGCACCATCGGCCCCGCCTGCAACACCGAAGCCGTCATGCGCGAATTGCTCCGCCTTGGCATGGACATCGCGCGTCTCAATTTTTCTCACGGCACCCACGAAGACCATGCTCGCAATATCCATCGCCTGCGCCGCGCCGCCGAACGCGAGGGACGCACCGTCTGCGTCCTCCAGGATCTGCAGGGTCCGAAAATTCGCACCGGACCACTCGAAGGGCACGAGTCGGTCCTGTTGAAGACGGGGTCCGTCGTGACCATCACCCCGCAGAATGTTCCCGGGACCGCGACGCGTATCTCCACGACATTCCCTGATCTAAGCGGGGAAGTAACACCCGGTGCGCGCATTCTGCTGAGCGACGGACTGATCGAGTTGCGCGTGCGTGGAGTCCGCGGCAAGGACGTCCTTTGTGATGTTCTCAATGGCGGCATACTCGGCGAGCACAAAGGAATCAATCTTCCTGGTGTAGCTCTCTCGATTCCAGCCCTGACCGAGAAAGACCGCAAAGACCTTGAATTCGGCCTCAGTCACGGGGTTGACGCCGTAGCGCTCTCGTTTGTCCGCACCGCCGCCGACGTTCGAACCGTCAAGCAGATCATCGCCGCGCACCAGAGCGATGTACCCGTCATCGCCAAGCTGGAGAAGCCGCAAGCTATCGATCATTTGGAGGAAATCCTCGAAGCCGCCGACGGGGTCATGGTCGCCCGCGGTGACCTTGGCGTGGAAATGGCGCCGGAGAAAGTTCCGGTCATTCAGAAGCACGTGATTCGCCGTGCCGCCGCCTGGCGCAAGCCCGTGATCACCGCCACGCAAATGCTCGAATCGATGATCGAGAACCCGCGCCCCACAAGGGCTGAGGCCAGCGATGTCGCCAACGCCATTTTCGATGGCAGCGACGCCGTCATGCTCTCCGCCGAAACCGCTAGCGGCCAGTACCCGCGCGAATCGGTATCGATCATGTCGCGCATTGTGGTCGAAGCCGAATGCAACATGGGAGACTTCGTCCAATTCCGGCGACGCCGTGAACACAAGGGTCTTTCCGTCGCCGAGACCATTTGCGAATCGATCGCTCACTCCGCTGAAGACTTGCCTATGGGCGCCATCGCTGTGTTCACCGAGACCGGCAACACTGCCCGCATGATTTCAAAATACCGCCCGAAAGCCGCCATCTTTGCCTTTACCCACATGGCGCAGGTTGTGCAGCGCATGAATCTTTATTGGGGCGTGCATCCCGTGCGCTGCCGCCAGGCCCATTCTGCCGAGCAGATGGTCACCATGGCCGAGCAGGATCTTGTCCGCCGCGGCCTGCTGAAGCCCGGAGATGTGCTCGGAGTTGTTGCCGGGACGCGCCAAGCCTCAGGTTCCACCAACCTGATGCGCCTGCATGTCGTGACCGACGAAGAGGCCCAGCGCATCGTTCATCCGAAGCCGCATCACCCAAAGCCACACTCCACGAGGCCGAGCCCCACGGGCCGCCGCAAGATATAATCGCCCCCATGGCGCAAGAGATACTCTCGGTGGCGGTTTGGGATCCTGTCCCCGGCATGGAAGCCGCCTCACTGGCCACCATTCAAGAACTGACTTCCATTGTTGCGGCAAAGGCCTATGGCCGCGACCTGCTCTATCGCGATCGCGAATCGCACTACGTCTTCCTGCGCTACTGGAACTCCGAAGAAGCCCGCCGCACGGCGCAAGAGGATCCCGACATGCTTCGCTGCTGGGCGAAGCTGGGTAATGAAATTCAGATCGTCAAGGTCTACGAGACTCTTACTGAAATTCCCACAGACCGGGTCAAGTAGCCCTCGCACGCAGAGACGCGAGGCAAGCACCATGCGTTGCAGGCAGTGCATTTTGACGGATCAGGTTCCGGGAAGCGATTTCGATGAGACCGGGGTCTGCCTCTGGTGTCGCACCGGATACCCTAACTACAACCCTCTCGGGATCGGAGTCCTGGATTCCTATATTCATCAGAGGTTGCGGCCTGACGCGGACGCAGACTGCGTGGTCGGAGTCAGTGGCGGCAAAGACAGCTCCTTCGTTTTGTGGGCGCTGGTAAAGCACTACCGTCTACGTGTCCAGGCGTTCACGTATGACCATGACGGGGTAGAGCCTCTGGCGCGCGAGAACATGAAGGCGGTCTGCGAAAGTCTGGGAGTGCCACTCGAGGTCGTGACACTCCCTCCGGAAACTCACCTGCAGTCATTTCGCGACTACTTCTCCGCCTGGCTCGAGCATCCCAGCGCCGTGAGCGCTGGCATGACCTGTGTGGCATGCAAGCATCTCCACCTGTTTGGCACTCGACTCGCTTATAAACTGGGCGCCCCCCTGGTCATTTGGGGGAAGTGTCCGCTGGAGGATTCGCCTTTCCTGGCTTTGAAATACGACAGCGAGAAGGGCGAGCGGGAGGGTCTGTTGCGGGGTGGTGCTTTGCTGACCCAGGAAGTCCTCTCCTCTCCCAAATTGCTGGAAGGCATTGCGCGACATTTCAAGATGACGGCGTTGGGCTGCCTGGCCTTCTCGCCCGATTCTCCATT
>Ga0265338_10009844_pt1 | contig 11324 bp, 7 predicted proteins | sample 42126metaG_FD_193579 | JGI IMG/M metagenome (GOLD analysis project Ga0265338, IMG submission 193579) | Rhizosphere microbial communities from Carex aquatilis grown in University of Washington, Seatle, WA, United States - 4-21-26 metaG | ecosystem: Host-associated > Plants > Roots > Rhizosphere >... | reverse complement strand
CCGCGCGCGAGTTGTAGGTGGAGTATCACCTGCTGTTCGATTTGGACCCGCGGCATCGGGGGCTGTTCCGACTGGAAGCCAACGGGCTTGGCCAGGCCTCCGTGTTCACGGTTGAGCGCCCGGCGCAACGATTCGAATTGGGCGCGCCCGCCCGGGGCAGGTCATTTTTTACCTTTATCGGCGCCGGGGTTTGGCACATCTGGACCGGGTTCGATCACATCTTGTTTCTCCTCGCGCTCCTGTTGCCGTCGGTCTTGCGGCGGGAGGGACGGCAATGGCGCGCGGCCGACGCCTGGCGTCCTGTCCTGGTCAATGTCGTCAAGATCGTGACCGCGTTTACCTTGGCTCACTCGCTGACCCTCAGCCTGGCGACGCTCGGCGTCGTCGAGTTGCCGTCACGCTGGGTGGAATCGGCGATTGCCGCCTCCGTCCTGGTGGCGGCGCTCAATAATCTCCGCCCGGTCTTTCTGGCCAAGGGTTGGTGGGTGGCTTTCGGGTTCGGCCTCGTCCATGGTTTCGGCTTCGCCGGAGCCTTGACTGGTTTGGGTCTGCCAAAAGGCGCGCTCGCCTGGGCGCTCGCGGGCTTCAACCTCGGGGTTGAACTCGGGCAATTGGTGATCGTGAGCCTGTTCCTGCCCGTCGCGTACGCCGTCCGCCATTCTTGGAGCTACCGCCGGCTCCTGCTCGGCGGCGGCTCCGCTTTCATCGCCCTCCTGGCGGCCATTTGGCTCGGGGAACGACTGCCGAAATTTAAGTGGCTTCCCTTTTGAATCGGCCGTACGCCCGGCGCCGGGACGCTTTCAACGCGATCTCAGCTGTTCCGGCCTCGGTCGTCCCGCGCCCGCTAAACCGTCTCGGTTTCGTGGGCGAACCGCCGTCCATCGACCGGCCAGCCGGCTATTCGGGGCCGGTTTTCACCCCGTCGCCAAGCCGTTTCACCCCAATATGCACTAGACACTGCATATCTTTTTCCCGGTCGCCGGCGCTCGAAATCGCTCGATTACACGGCCTGCGGAATGGGTGTAACATATTCATTATAGATATGTTATGAAGTTGATTATGGGCCCGTTTTCAGCGGCAAAAATTATTGAAATTTTATTGTTGCGAAAAATCCGTTCCGCGAATAAAAAAGCAGGCACCAAATATCCGTCTGCCCGAAAACGTATTCAGCCGTAGCGCGGCTTTGTCCACCCGCCGCGGCTGGAAGCAGGCAGAAGCGAACAACCTGATCAACCAAACGAAACGTAACATGAAATACTCCAGTCCGCCTGATCTCGGTGAGCGCGCGCCACGCTCACGGTTCCAAACCCAGCTGCCCCTCGCTCGAAAAGCCATCGCTTCGGTGGCGCGTTTTGGCGTTTTAGGGTTGGCGTTGCTCGCCGCGAATTTCGCCCAGGCGCAGCTTAACGTCGTCCAGCCAACCGATCCGATTATTGCTTCTTCCTCCAACAACCCTGGCTCCGAAGGCGTCGCCAACGCCATCGACGGAACCCAGGCTAAGTATCTGAATTTCGACTTGGCTGGCAACGCCAAGCCGGCTGGTTTTGTGGTCACTCCGGCCGTGGGGCCCACCATCCTTAGCGGCATCGCGATGGAATCCGCCAACGACGCTCCCGAGCGCGATCCCCGGTCGATCATTCTGGAAGGTTCCAATGATACCATCACGAACTTTGCCTCCGGGACGTGGACCACGATTTACGTCAACACGAACGTTCCGATCTGGAACACGGTTTTCCCGGCCCCGCTCAGTGACCGTTACCAAGTCCAAAGCTTCTCCTTCACTAACAATAACGCCTACAAGAGCTATCGCTGGACGGTCGTCGGCGTGGCCAATCCCACGGCCGCGAATTCCATGCAGATCGCCGAAGTGCAACTGCTGGGCGTGACGGAGCCGAAGAACGTCATTCAGCCGACTGACACGATCATCGCTTCCTCGTCGAACAACCCCGGTTCCGAAGGCGTCGCCAACGCCATCGACGGCACCCAGGCCAAATACCTGAACTTCGACCTGGCTGGCAACGCCAAGCCCGCTGGCTTTACCGTGGCGCCCTCCGTCGGCGCGACCGTTATCACCGGTATCGCGATGGAGTCCGCTAACGACGCTCCCGAGCGCGACCCGCGCTCAATCACCATCGAAGGATCAAACGATTCCTCGATCACGAATTTGACCTCTGGTACCTGGACGACCATTTACGCCAATACCAATATCCCCATTTGGAATACGGTTTTCCCGGCTCCGCTCAGTGACCGTTATCAAACCCAAACCTTCTTCTTCCCCAACGTCCAGCCCTACAAATTCTATCGCTGGACGGTTCTCGGCGTGGCTAATCCGACCGCGGCGAATTCGATGCAGATCGCCGAAGTTCAATTGCTCGGAACGGGCGCCCCGGTTGACGCCCTCCAGCCGACCGATCCGATTATCGCTTCGTCCTCGAACAATCCGGGCAGCGAAGGCGTCGCCAACGCGATCGACGGCACCCAGGCCAAATACCTGAACTTCGATTTGGCCGGCAACGCAAAACCGGCCGGTTTCGTCGTGACCCCTTCCATCGGCGCGACGGTCATCACCGGAATTGCGATGGAGTCCGCCAACGACGCGCCTGAACGCGATCCGCGGTCGATCACCATCGAAGGTTCCAACGACACGATCACCAACTTCGCGTCGGGCAATTGGACCTTGATCTACGCCAACACGAACATCCCGATCTGGAATACGGTTTTCCCGGCCCCGCTCAGTGACCGTTATCAGGTCCAAACGTTCTACTTCCCCAACAACAAGGCGTTCAAGAGCTACCGCTGGACGGTTTTGGGTGTCGCCAATCCGACGGCCGCGAACAGCATGCAGATCGCCGAGGTTTCACTCTTGGCGGTTACCGCGAGCAATCCTTGCGGCCAGACGCAATTCCTTACCCAACCGGCCAACACGCCGGTGCTGAGCGGGAACCCCGCGACCTTTCTCACCGTCGTGAACGGACCCTGGAGCCTGCAGTGGTATGCTAATGGCAAGGCGATCCCGGGCGCGACCAAGCTCTCCTACACGACTGACCCAATCACCGCCGCGAATGCGACGAATCTCTACTCGGTCGCGATCGTCGGTTGCCAGACCAGCCAGGTCGTGCAGGCGTCGATCTTCACGCCTTCCAGCACGAAGAGCATCGGCATTAGTTTCGTCGGCAGCGGCGCCAATGGCGCTCCGACGGCGGTTCTGCCCACTGACATCATGGGCATTCAGCCTCAGGCCTATTGGAACAACGCGACCAACGGCAGCGGCACCACCGGTGACTCGGCCAGCGAACCTGACGCTTTGGTTGACAGCAGCAACGCGGCTTCCACGATCACCTTCACCTATGCCACATCCGGGACCTGGGGTTCTGGCGCCGGGACCGATACCGCGGTGGAACGGATGCTCAATGGTTTGACGCTCTCCAACCCTGGCGCGCCCGCGACCTACGAGTTCGACAACGTTCCTCAAGGCAGCCACGCGGTTCTGATCTATGTCGTCAGCCCGCCGTTGCAATTCCAGGACGTCACCTACACGATTCAAGGCGCCACCACCCAGACCAATTACATCCGCGCGATGGCGTCCGGTGAGTATAATCTGGCTCCTGGGTTCTACCGCGGTTCCAGCACGGACCCGAACAATCCGACCATCGCTGACTTTGTTCGTTTCGACGGTGTCAAGCCCGACGCGAACGGCACCATCCTGGTCACCGTGCTCTGCACGACCACCGGTTACGATCGCGGCACCGGCGTCAACGGTATCCAATTGGTACTGAACGCTCCGTCACCCGGCAGCCCTCCGGCGATTACCTCCAATCCTCAGCCGACTGTCGTCCCGCCTGGCGGTACGGCCGTCCTCCCGGTGGTTGCGACCGGCGCGGGGTTGACCTATCAATGGCGCAAGAACGGCGCGAACCTCCCGAACGGCGGGCACGTCAGTGGCGCCCAGACCGCGACCTTGAGCATCAGCTCCTTCACGAACACGGATGAAGGCGTTTACAGCGTCGCCGTATTCAATCAGGCCGGCAGCGTCATCAGCAAGAACGCGGCGGTTCGCATCTCGAACTACAGCATCTCCGACCAATTGGTTGGATACTGGAAGTTCGACGAGACCAGCGGCACCAACGCGGCTAACGCGGTGGCCAGTGGCAAACCCGCTGGAGTCGTCGGCAACGCGAGTTGGGGTCCGGGTGAAGTTGGCAATTCGTTCACCTTCGACGGCTCTACCTACATGTTCGTCCCCAGCATTCCGCCGGCCTCAGTCGCTATTGCTGGCTCGGCTTGGGTTAACCTCCTGCCCCCGAACAGCTCGGTGGTCATCATGCGCAACGGCCAAGGCGCCCTCGGTAACTCCGGCGGTGGCGGCGGTCAGTTCGAGTTGAGCATCCAGGTGAGCGCTGCCGATGGCAATCCTTACCCGAGCGTGATCATCGAAGCCGGACCAAACCGGTTGGTCCTCACCGGAACGACCCCGTTCCCGGTTGGCGCTTGGCACCACTTGGCGTTCAGCGCGGACGGAGCGCAACTCCGGCTGTATGTTGATGGCGTCGAAGTCGCCAACGCGGATTACCTCGCGAACCTGAACGTGCCGTCGATTCCGTACCTCTCGATTGGCGCGCAGTTGAACGTGGACACGACGCAAACGCCGCCCCCGATCATCGCCGACCCCACCACGCCGAACTTTATGGGTGGCGGATTGGATGAGCTAGCCCTTTGGAACCGTTCCCTGACGGCCTCCGAAGTCATGGCCCTCTACAACGCTGGCAAAGCCAAGGCGGCCTTGACCACCGTCACGGAAGCGCCGCCGGTCCAGAACCCGAAGATCGCGTTCACCGTCTCGGCTGATGGCAAGACCGTCACCCTCACGTGGCCCACTGGGTTCACCCTGCAAAGCACCCCGAGCCTGACCGCTCCGATCAAGTGGACTGATGTCACCTCGACGTCGCCGCTGCCTGTTCCGATCGGCACGGGCAACCTGTTCGGTCGCCTGCGCAGCAACTAACCGACAGCTAAAATCACGCTCGCGGGGCCGTCGCAAGACGGCCCCGCGAGTCCGTTTTAAACGGGCATGTTTTTCGGCGTTTTACCTCCCGCCTCGACCCGCCCGACGATCCGAATCGGCGCCGCCCGTAACGTGCGCCGGGGCTGGAGTCCGCGGCGGCGCTACCCGAGTGCCAGAATGGGAGCTGGCTCCACGCTCTCGTGTTTCCTCTTCAAATTCTATCCTAGCCGCAAGAAATCGGCTTCCCATTTTCCCCCATTCAACGGTATTCTCCTGCCTTGAAACAACCCGTCGAAAGTTAAGCTATGGCTGTTCAGAAAAAGACGTCTTGGCTCAAATGGTTGGTCGCGCTGATCATTCTGGGTGGCGGGACCGCTGTGGGCGTCAAGTATTATTATCACGCGGGCGGTGAGAAGCCGGATTATCGAACCGCCGTCGTCGCCAGGGGAGACGTGACCCAGGCGGTCACCGCGACCGGGCAACTGAACCCCGTCGTAAACGTCCAGGTCGGCAGCCAAGTCTCCGGGATCATTTCGAAGCTCTACGTCGATTATAATTCGCCGGTGAAGGAGGGCCAGGTGATCGCGCAACTCGATCCCGCGACCTTTAAGGCCGCGTCCGATCAGGCCGCCGGCGACCTCGCCAGCTCGAAGGCCGCCCTGGAACTCGCCAGCGTCGAGGCCAAACGCGCCGCCGAATTACGGAAAAACGACCTCATCGCCCAATCGGATTTGGACACCGCCGTCGCGAATTTTCACTCCGCGCAGGCAAATGTGCAGATGAAAGAGGCCGCCCTCGAGCGCGCCAACGTCGATCTGTCCCGCGCGACGATTTATTCGCCGACCAACGGCGTCGTCATTTCCCGCAGCGTGGACGTGGGCCAGACCGTCGCCGCCAGTTTCTCGTCGCCGACCCTCTTCATCATCGCCAATGATCTGACGCGGATGCAGATTGACGCGAACGTCTCCGAGGCCGACGTCGGCGGCGTCGAGGTCAACCAGCAAGTCGATTTCACGGTGGACGCCTTTCCCTATCGCACCTTCAAAGGGAAGGTCATCCAGATACGTTACGCGCCGATTACCGTGCAGAATGTCGTCTCCTATGATACCGTGGTAGAGGTAAAAAATGACGACCTCAAACTTCTGCCCGGCATGACCGCGAACCTCTCGATCATCGTCGCGCACAAAGAGGGCGTGCTGAAGATTCCCAACTCCGCGTTGCGCTTCAAACCCGCGGACGCCGCCGACGCCAAGAAACCCCCCGGCGGCACGAACGTCGTTGCCGCCGCTTCGCCCGAAGGCGGAGACGGACGCGGCCAGCGAGGCGCGGGCGGGGCAGGCGCCGGTTTGGGCGGAGCCGGTGGGGCCGGCGGCGGTCGCCCGGGTGGCGGTGGTCCCGGTGGACCCGGCGGCGCCCGACGCCCGCGCGGTGAGCGCCAGATCGTCCGCACGATTTACGTGATGGAAGACACCAATCAAGTCGCCGGCGTCGTTGCCCAACTCAAGCCGGTCCAGGTCAAGACCGGCATCAGTGACGGCGTTTTCACCGAGATCACGGATGGGCTTAAGGAAGGTGAAACCGTCGTCGTCGGGCTGAACCTGCCGCAGTCCGCGGCCCAAGCGCCGACGGCGAATCCGTTCGGCGGCGGCCGGCGTTTCTGATCCTCCTAAGCTGTGCGAAACGATCCTTGACGGCGAAATTCGCGGCGCTTTGGCGCCGCGCCTTCGGGCATGAACCTGATTATCCAACTCGATCATATCCACAAGGTCTATCACACCGGCGAAGTGGACGTGCATGCCGTGCGGGATGTGTCGCTCACCATTGGCGCCGGTGAGTTTGTCGCCATCATGGGCGCCAGCGGCTCGGGCAAATCGACGATGATGAACGTGCTCGGCTGCCTTGATCGGCCGACCAAAGGGACGTACCTGCTCGATGGCATCGATGTCTCCGGACTCAATCGCGATCAATTGGCCGAGATCCGCAACGAGAAGATCGGCTTCGTCTTTCAAGGCTTCAACCTGCTCTCCCGCACCTCGGCGCTCGAGAACGTCGAGCTGCCGATGCTCTACACACGCAAGACCCGGTCCCCGCGTGAACAACGCGAGGTCGCCCTCCGTTCCCTCTCGATGGTCGGCTTGGCCGATCGGGCGGACCACCACCCGAATCAACTTTCCGGCGGCCAGCAGCAACGCGTGGCGATCGCGCGCGCCCTGGCCAACCAACCGGCCCTGATCCTCGCCGATGAGCCAACGGGCAACCTCGATACCCAGACCAGCATCGAGATCATGGGCGTCTTCCAGCGCCTCAACGACCAGGGCATCACCCTGGTCATGGTCACCCACGAACTCGATATCGCCCGCTTTACCCGGCGGACCGTGGTGATGCGCGACGGCCGGATCGTCAGCGATCAACCCGTGACCGACCGCCTGATCGCCGACGTCGAGTTGCAACGCCTGCGCGAGGCCCAACAAGCCATCCAACTCACGTCGTAACCGAAAGGAACCAGCCATGAGAATCTTCGCCACCCTGGTCATCGCGGCGCGCGCCCTGCGGCGGAACGTCCTGCGAACCGTCCTCACCATGCTGGGCATCATCATCGGCGTCGGCGCCGTCATCGCGATGGTCAGCATCGGCAACGGCGCCAAAGCCCAGGTCGAGGCGCAAATCGCCGGCCTCGGGCAGAACGTCGTCCTGGTCTTCTCCGGCAGCATGACCAAAGGCGGCGTTCACACCGGGTGGGGCGGCGCGGGCACGCTGACGGTCGAGGACGCCACCGCCATTTCGCGCGAGGTTACGGGCGTCGTGGCGAACAGCCCGGAACTGCGCACCGTCTCGCAAGTAGCGGCGGGCAACCAAAATTGGTACACCTCGATCATCGGGGAAGGCGCGGACTATCTCGACATTCGCCAGTGGCCCCTCGCCGACGGCGCGAATTTCACCGAGCAGGACACCCGTAGCGCGAATAAGGTCGCCATCATTGGCAAGACCATCGCGCGGCAGCTTTATAACGACGGCGACACCATCGGCCAAATCATCCGCATCAAAAACGTCCCGTTCGTCATCGTCGGCGAATTGACGCCCAAAGGCTTGTCCGTCATGGGCACCGATCAGGACGACGTGATTATCATTCCGTACACCAGCGCCATGAAGCGCGTCCTCGGCGTGACCATGTTGCGCGGCATCAACGTTCAGGCCGCCAGCATCAACGCCCTCACCGACGTGCAGCAACAGATCATCGACCTCCTGCGCCAGCGCCACCGCATCGCCCCCGGCCGCGATGACGATTTCACCGTGCGAACCCAGCAGGAAATCGCCGAAGCCGCCACTGCGACCTCGAAAGTGATGACGTTGCTGCTCGGCGCCATCGCGAGCGTCTCCCTGATGGTCGGCGGCATCGGCATCATGAACATCATGCTGGTGAGCGTCACCGAGCGAACCCGGGAGATTGGCATCCGTATGGCGGTCGGCGCCAAAGGCCGCGACATCCTGATGCAATTCCTGATCGAGGCCACCACGCTCAGCCTGGTCGGCGGGATCATCGGCATCGCCCTCGGGGTCGGCTCCTCGCAATTGTTGGCGGCGAAGATGAACTGGCCGACGCTGACCTCGGCCTCCTCGATCGTCATCGCGTTCTTCTTCAGCGCCGCCGTAGGCATCTTCTTCGGCTTCTATCCCGCCCGCAAAGCCGCCGCCCTCGACCCCATCGACGCGCTCCGCTACGAGTAGCAATCGTGAGCCCGAGCCGGGCGCTTCTGGAGGGTAGGGCCGTCGCGCTGCGACGGCACGCTCGCGCTAGTGCGCGCGAGCGGCCTTGAACGCCTCACGCATCCAAAACAATACCCGACCGGTCAATAGTCTCGGCTGTACTCGGGCTCCAAGCGTTCGTTGACACATCGGCGCAGGCGTTTACCCTTTAATGCAGAATGAGAACCTACACCGCAGTCGTCGAACATTGCCCGGAGACGAATCTCTTTGTTGGTCACGTTCCGGACTTTCCCGGCGCCCATTCGCAAGCGGCGACGTTGGACGAACTGAATCAAAATCTTGAAGAGGTGGTGGCGATGCTCCTGGAGGACGGCGAGCCGCTGATAGAGTCCCTCTCTCCGGGCGTTTAAGTGACCCGTGTCGCCTACGAGACGTTCCACGGAAGCCTGAGTTCTAGTGCCCCTCGGGTTCAGTACCCACGCGCATCTGAATCACTCCGTATGCCCTCCGCCAATATTCGTTCCTTCGCCATCGTCAAAGCGCATCGCCTTTCCGGCATGAATTGGTGTCTGAGAATCGCCGCCTTTTTGGCTTGTGTCGGACTCTTTGAAACTGCGCTGCCCGCGGGGGTTGACGGCGCCGGTCACGAGGACATCTTTAAGCTAACCTCGCTTTCCGATAAACCGCTCCGAAGAATCCTCCAAAAGCAGGGAGTCTCTGGAGGGTACGTAGTCTCCCTGTCGAGAAACTCTACCGGGACTAAGTTGTTTGCCGTCTATCACATGCCGACCAACGGGAATTGGACCACCGTAATGGCGACGATATCGACCAATTATGTGAGGCTCGATCAGGTTGACGGGGCGACCGGTGCGTTCGATGATAATGGCCGGAACGTATGCGTAGTTAAGGATCAAGAGCTGGTTTTTCGTGATGGCAAGAGAGTCGCGTTCACTCCTTTAACCCGTTGGGGTTTCGCGCCAGGAGGAAATATCTTCTACCTTTCCGGGCCTGGCAAGGCCACTTCTATTTTTCGAACCTCAAATCCGACGGAACCACTGTTGACTCTCGATGGTTTTTATTCTCAACATCTCTTTCAGATAGGTGAGGAGATTTTTGTTTTTGGATATACGAGGTCCAAATCGGACTCGAAGGCGACTGGCCGCAGAATTATACACGAGGACGGCGCTTATCGTGTTGCCGAGCAAATTGATCTGCCGCGGGTCGGCGGCGTTGTGGACATGGCGCAGGATGGGCGGTCGGTTCTATTGACGTCGGGCGGTGATTTGTTTGCGACATGGTCGCTCTATGATCTTAAGACTCATAAACGCACCCGCCTTGGGCACGAAAAGTGGTATGGATTCTTTCTCGATCCATCGCTTCACGATCTGTTCGCCAAATGAGCTCGCTCGCCGATGGCGCCGTTGCCCATCGTTTTCGACGAGCTTTAGTTCCGTGAAGCGACGTTCGTCTTAAGACTTCCCCCCCATCGCCCGTCCCGCCAGCCAGCCCGTGGTCCACGCCGCTTGGAAATTGAAACCGCCGGTGATGCCGTCGATGTCGAGCAATTCGCCCGCGAAATGCAGGCCGGGACAAACGCGGCTCTCCATCGTCTTGAAATTGACCTCGTTCAAGCGCACGCCGCCGCAGGTCACGAATTCATCCTTGTTGAGGCTCTTGCCGGTCACCTTCAATTCCGTCCGCGTAAGCTGCTGAACGAGCGCGTGCTGCGCGGGGCGCGAGAGCGAAGCCCAGCGCGTCTCGCGTGGCAGGCCGGCGGCGAGCACGAGTTGTTCCCAAAGTCGCGCGGAGAGCGGCGCGATGGGGCCATTGACGATCAGGCGGGCCGGTTGCGCGGCGCGGCGCGAGGCCAGCTCCTTAGCCACCCCCTCCGCGGAAAGCCGCGGCAACCAGTTAATCTGGAGCGGAAATCGGTAATCCAACCCGTGCAACGTCCGCGCGCCCCACGCTGACAACCGCAGAATCACCGGGCCGCTCAGCCCCCAATGCGTCAGCAGCAAGGCCCCTTGCTCGCGCAGTTTGGTGTCCGGGACCGACACGACCGTCGATTCGACCGAAACCCCCGCCAAGTCGCGCACCCATCCGGTCTCAACATGAAACGTGAAGAGCGACGGCACCGGCGGCGCCAGCGTGTGCCCGAGCGAGACCGCCAATTCCCCGGCCGCCGCGCCCCGGCAACCCCCGGTCGCCAGGAGCAAACGATCACACGCCAAGACCTCGCCGTTCGCCAGCGTCAGCCGAAAACCGCCACCCGGCTCGCGGGCCACCGCCGCGACCCCGCGATTGGCCACCATTTTTACCCCCGCCGCCTTGGCGGCGTTGACGAGGCAATCGATGATCGTTTGCGATGAATCGGTGACGGGAAACATCCGGCCGTCATTCTCCGTCTTGAGTCTCACGCCGCGCGCTTCGAACCAGGCCACCGTGTCGCGCGCTTGGAACGACTGGCAAGGCCCGAGCAACTCCCGTTCGCCGCGCGGAAAGCGGGTCGTCAATTCACGCGCGTCAAAACACGCGTGGGTCACGTTGCAGCGCCCGCCCCCGGAAATCCGCACCTTGCCGAGGAATTGCGCTGATTTCTCCAAGATCGTGACCTCCG
>Ga0265338_10009843_pt1 | contig 11324 bp, 11 predicted proteins | sample 42126metaG_FD_193579 | JGI IMG/M metagenome (GOLD analysis project Ga0265338, IMG submission 193579) | Rhizosphere microbial communities from Carex aquatilis grown in University of Washington, Seatle, WA, United States - 4-21-26 metaG | ecosystem: Host-associated > Plants > Roots > Rhizosphere... | reverse complement strand
CGCTCACCGCGGGCTGGAACCTGGCCGAGTCACTCGGCCTGCCGGTGCTCGGGTACCTGGCGGGCGAGCGGTTCGGCGGCCAGGGCGCGGGGATGGCGGCCGCCACCGTTGTCATCTGGCTGACCGCTGTCGCCAGGAAGCTGCTGACCGGCAACGTTCCCGGGCTGCTGGTGATCTCGGGCCTGGTCTTCACCCTGCAGGCGGTACTGGTGCTGGCCACCGGCAGCATGCTGCTGTTCCTGCTCCAGTTCCCGGTGGCCAACCTCGCGCTGTGCATCCTGTTCGCGCGGACCGCGCCGACCGGCAAGCCGCTGGTGGCCCAGCTCGCGGCTGAGGTGGTAGCGCTGCGCCAGGCGGGGGCCGCGCACCCCGGCCTCGACCGCTTCTTCCGCGGGGTGACCTGGCTGTGGGCCGGGATCTTCGCTGCGTCCGCGGTCGGCCTGGCGGCGCTGCTGGTGGTCGAGCCGGCCGCCGTCTTCCTGCTGCTGTCCACGGTGGTGACGGTGGCCGGGGTGGCCGCCGGGACCATCGCGTCGGTGCTGTGGTTCATCCGGATGATGCGGCTCGGCGGCCTGCGGGTCCGCTTCGGCCAGGCCTGAGGTCCCTCCCCTGTTCTCCGGGTTTTCTGGCGTGGCATGCTGGTGAGGTCACCAGACCAGAGACGGACGTCAAAGGAGCGCGTGATGGGGCAGCGGAACGAAGACGACTTCCCGGCCGAGTTCCACCGGGAGCGGCGCGAGCACGGCGGCGCGTCGCAGCGGCTTGACGATGACCGGCTGGCCGAGCTGGCCGAGGAAGAGCGGGTCGACGCCGGAATCGACGCCTACGACCCCGACCGGGTGCCGCCCGCCACCGACGCCCCGCCCGTGCCCGACCCCCGCCAGGACGAGGCGTACGAGGAAGAGCGGGCCGAGCTGCTGCGCGAGATCGACAAGGGCGAGTTCCGGCAGCCGAGCGAGAGCGACCCGTTCCCGCCGACCCGCTACGAGGACTAGGGTCGTACCCGGCTGGTTCTGCCAGCCGGTTCCGGCGAGCTGGTTTTCGGCGGTAAGGGGCAGCGGATGCGACGGAGCACCGACCGGATTCTGACCACGCACGTCGGAGCGCTGCAGCGGCCGCCGGAGCTGTCGAAGGCGATGGCCGCCCACGGCCAGTGGGCGGCCGACGTGCTCGGCCAGCTCACCGCGGGCGTCGCCCGCGTGGTGGGCCGCCAGGTCGATGCCGGGATCGACATCGTCGACGACGGCGAGTTCGGCAAGACGATGTGGAGCCGGTACGTCCTTGACCGGCTGGACGGGGTGACGGCCCGGGACAAGTCGCTGACCAGGAACCCGGTCTTCCGCGGCCGCGACCGCGAGCAGTTCCCCGGGTTCTACGCCTGGGCCGACGGCAACGCCACCCTCTTCGGTTACACCGAGGACAGCAACTTCTTCACCCCGATGCTCACCCAGCCGGTGGTCACCGGGCCGCTGCGGTACCGGCCGGAGGCGGTGGACCGGGACATCGCCAACCTGCGGGCGGCGCTGGCCGGGTATCCCGGCCAGGAGGCGTTCCTGCCGACGGTGGCGCCGGCCAGCATCGTGGTCGCCCTGCAGGACGAGTACTACGGCAGCGAGGACGAGCTGCTGCGGGCGCTGGCGGACGTGCTGCGCGCGGAGTACCGGGCCATCATCGACGCCGGCTTCATCCTGCAGGTGGACGACGCCTGGGTGCCCGCCAACTGGGACCGCAACCCCGGCTGGGAGCGGGACACCTACCGCCGCTACGCCGCCGCCAGCATCGACGTGCTCAACCAGGCGCTTGACGGGCTGCCGGCCGATCGCATCCGCTACCACCTGTGCTGGGGGAGCTGGCACGGCCCGCACGCCAACGACGTCCCGCTGGCGGACATCGCCGACATCATGCTGCGGGTCAACGCGCAGGCGTACCTGGTCGAGTCGGCCAACTCGCGGCACGAGCACGAGTACCACCTGTGGGAGCGGGTGAAGCTGCCGGCCGGGAAGATCCTGGTACCTGGCGTGGTGACCCATGCGACCAACATCGTCGAGCATCCGGAGCTTGTCGCCGAGCGGATCACCCGGTACACCGACCGGCTCGGGGCCGAGAACGTCATCGCCGGCGCGGACTGCGGCTTCGGCTCGCGTATCCACCCCGAGCTGGGCTGGGCGAAGCTGGCGGCCCTGGCCGAGGGGGCCGCGCTGGCCTCGGCCCGGATCTGGAAGTCCTGAGCGGCGCCGACCGCTAGCCGATCTCTGAGCGCGGTTCTTCAGTCGGCAAAGACCTCGGCCGCGCTGGCGGCGGTGAGGGAGCGGTCGAACCAGCGGTCGAGCGTGGCCAGGTCGGTGCACTCGGCGACCCGGGCGAGCTGCTTCTTGGTGGGGTGCAGGTCGCGGACGGCGAGCACCTTCATGAGGTCGGTGACCTTGGCCTGGACCAGGCCCCTGGCGAGTCCCTCGTTGACGAAGCCCTCGACGAAGTCGTCTTTCCACTCGATCGCGGTCATCAGGTCCTCCAGGATTAGGCGAGCAGCGTCAGACGCCCTCTTCAGGATAATCGTTGTGAGCTTCCGGCGGTCGGCGTCGGAGGCACCGGTATCGCGGATGGCTTCGAGTACCCGCCGGGCGATAGCCGGGTCGGCCATGTCCAGCGCGGGCAGGCAGGCCAGGAACAGCGTCAGATAAGGGCTAGCGCCCTCCGCGGCGGGGGCGTGCTGCGGGTCGATCACGATCGGCCACAGGTCCCACCTGGGGTGCCCCATGGCGATGACCTGGCGGCACTTGTCCGCCTCGCGCGGGTCGGGGCAGATGACGAGCAGGACAGCGGTCGGGCAGCGGGTTGCGCTGCGGACGTTGGCCAGGTAGGCCGGCCAGGAATAGCGCTTGGTCTCGTCATCGCGGCCCTGCGGCTCGACGACGATCACCAGCTGCGGGCGGCCGTCAGCGCGGTCGGTAGCGACCACCACCGCGTCGGCGGTGAACTCGGCTGGAACGACGGCATTGAGGCTGTTCGGCCCCAGCCGGATCTCGGCCTGGTCGGAGACCGTCAGGCCGGTAAACGCGCTCAGCAGGTTCACCGCCAGTGCCGGGTGCTGCCGGATCAGCTCGAGAGGCGCCTCATGGGTCACGGTGAGGTTTGGCATGCATTCACGCTAGGCGGATCGCTTGAGGGAATGGCGGAGAAACACCGGAAAAGTAGCAGTCGAGAGGAAACGTTCATTTGGCAAATAGTTGCGGAAAACTGAGGCTGGCCAAGTCGCGGGCGCTCTGGTCAGGCGAGACGGCTAGGTGGCTGGCGGGTCGGCCCAAAGGGTGACATTAGTGGGCCGGATCCGGTTATTGCGGTAATTCAGGCGCGCTATGACGCACCCGAATTACCGCAATAAGTTCGCGGCCGCGCGAAGGTGGCTGGAGAGGCTGCTGCGGGCGGGCGGCGCGGATGTTGGGGGGCGTGGCCTGACCGGGGCCCTGGCGGCTAGCGGCGGGGCGGCTAAGGGCGCGGGTGGCGGACGCCGAGGCGTTCCAGGCGGTGGTTGCTGAGCCGGCCGCCGGGGTCGAGGCGCTCGAACAGGTCGCGGGCGTCGCCCAGCCGCGGGTACAGCTCGGCCAGCCGGGCGGGCCCGAGGCGGGACACCTTGCCCCAGTGCGGGCGGGCCTCGAACGGCGCCAGGGCCGCTTCCACCTCGCGGACCGCGGCGTCCACCGCGTCCGGGCGGTTGTACCAGGTGAAGTGCAGGGCCACGGTGTCACGGCGGTAGGAGCCGCTGAGCCATAGCCGATCAGCCGCGGTCGACCGGATCTCGGAGATCATCAGCACTGGCGCGATGCGGTGGGCGCGGCGCCGGATCGCCTCCAGTGCCTGCGGGCCGTGCCGCCGGTCGACGAAGTACTCCGACTGGATCTCATCGCCGTTGCTCGGGGTCGCCTCCAGCCGGAAGTGCGGGAGCGCGGCCAGCCACGGGACGGCCTGGCCGAGGACCGTGAGGTTGTCGGCCGGGCCGTCAAGGAACTGCTCCCGGTCCGTTCCGCGACGGGCGCCGAAGAACTCGTCCCGGCCGGGCCCGGGCTCGTCGCCGGGGTCGGCCCGGCGCTTGACCCAGGCGGCGCGCAGCGTGTCGCCGGCCCAGTCGGTGAACAGGCTGACGCTGTAGGCGGCGGCGAGCACCGCCTCCAGCTCGTCAAGCACCCGGTCCCAGCCCAGACCGGAGTAGGCGTCCTGGCGGACCAGGTAGCTCGGCTGGATGTCGAGGGTAACCCGGACGACGATGCCGAACGCGCCGAGGCCGACCGCCAGCCCGGCGAAGTCCGGGTCGGCCCGGGTCACCCGGCGCAGCTCGCCGCCTGCCGCCACGTAGTCCAGGCCGGCCAGGGCGGCCGACAGCACCTGGTTGCGGCTGCCGGAGCCGTGGGTGCCGGTGGCGGTCGCGCCCGCGACCGAGATGTGCGGCAGCGAGCCGAGGTTGCCCAGCGCCCAGCCCCGGTCCTGCAGCCAGGCGGCGAGTTCGCCGTAGGTCATCCCCGCGCCCGCCGTCACGGTGCCCGCGGCCGGGTCGATGACCGGGTCGGCGGGCAGGCCCGCTACCGAGACCAGGGTGGCGCCGTTGTCGGCCAGGTCGTTGAACGTGTGCCGGGTGCCCAGTGCCCGCACCCGGCCGCCCGCCGCGAGCGCCCGCCGCACGTCGTCGACGGTGCGCGCGGTGACCAGCTCCCGCGCGGTGTACTGGTAGTTCCCTGACCAGTTCCACAGCCCTGCCGTCACCGCGCCTCCCGGTCTGCCCTCACTAGCATCCAAGCACGCTGACAAACATAAGGACATCAGCCCGAACGGGTGCGGCGGTGCTGTCAGACCCGTTCGCTAGCATCGGCGGCATGGCCTATGACGAAGTCCTCGCCAGCCGGATCAGGGACCTGGTCGGCCCCGACCCGGAGCTGACGGAGAAGAAGATGTTCGGCGGCCTCGGGTTCCTCATCCGCGGGCACCTGGCGATCAGCGCCAGCGGGCAGGGCGGCATCCTCACCCGGGTCGACCCTGGCCAGGCGGATGAGCTGGTCACCGTCACCCCGGCCACGGTGGCGGTGATGCGCGGCCGGGAGATGCCCGGCTGGCTGCGGGTGGCGGCCGGCGACCTGGGCACCGACGACGACCTCGAGCCCTGGGTGGAGCGCGGCATCGCCTACGCCCGCTCGCTGCCGCCCAGGTAGCCGGCGCCATGGTGGCGCCGGGCAGCCCGGCGCGACGGGGCAGGCAGCCAGGTCAGGCCGCGGGCACCGGCACCCGCAAGGCGAGCAGGCTGGCGTCGCGTGCGGCCGTCCGGGCGGTCGAGCTGAAGTCGGGCGCGGCGCAGGCGAACAGGGTGCGGCCATCGGCGCCGCCGAGCGCGCAGGCGAAGACCGGCGAGCCGGGCCGCAGCTCGTCGGCGATGTCGCCGCCCGCTTTCACCCGCAGCAGCCGGCCGCCGAACGCGTCGGCGATCCACACCGCTCCCTCGGCGTCCGCGCAGGCGCCGTCCGGTGCCACCTTGATCTGGGCGAAGAGCTTGTCCCTGGCCCGGTCGGCGGGCAGCGGGGCGAACTCGGCCCAGATCCGGCGGTTTTCCAGCCGCCCGTCCGGGGTCACGTCGAAGGCGGTGCAGCGGTTGCCGAACGTCTCGTTGACGACCAGCGTGCCGTCCGGGGTGAACACGCAGCCGTTGGGGAGCCACAGGCCGGCCGCCGCCTCGGACACGGTTCCGTCCGGGTCGACCCGGCACAGCGACGCGGTCTCCAGCGGCCCGCCGCCGTGCAGGTCGAACCCGAAGTTGCCGACGTAGGCGCGGCCAGCGGCGTCGACCACCATGTCGTTGGCGTGCCCGGTGGCGTACCCGCGCAGGTCGGCGTGCGTCACCAGGGTGCCGTCGGCTTCCCGGCGCAGCACCTTGCGGTCGAGCATCGACACCACCAGCAGCCGGCCGTCGGGCAGCCAGCCGAGCCCGGACGGCTGACCGGGAACGACCGCCTCGGTGCGCAGGTCGGAGCCGTCCTCCCGGGCCGAAAGGACGTGGTGGGCGTAGAAGTCGGAGAAGAAGATCCGGTTGTCGCGCCAGCGCGGGGCCTCAAGGAAAGCGAAACCGCTCGCTACCGTGGTCGGCGCAGTTGTCATCGTGTCCGCCCTTGGAACTGTCATGACGTCTGGAGCCTGGCTGATTCTAGTGATACTCCAGGGCGGGCCGGCCGCCAAGGGCAGGCAAAGGGCATGCCCGGGGCAGGCTCGGCGGAGCCGGCTGCCCGGCAGGGGTGGCACCGAGCAGTCGGCACTGTGGCATTGACTTAGGTAAGCCTTACCTAATTTAATTGGCTCATGGATTTCGACGTGCTCCCCGGCCCCTCGCTGCCCGAGCGGGCCAGGACCGCGCTTGCGCGGGCGGCGACCGCCTTCGTGAGCGGCCCCAGCGTGCCCGGCGCGCCCCCGGTGACCAGCCAGGTGCCCGTCCGGGCGACGCGCGACGGCAGCCCGCTGCTGCTGCCGAGAACCGGGTCACTGGTGGCGGCCTGGCTGGCGGGCGGCCCGGACGACGTGCGGGTCTCGCTGCCGGCCGGCCCGCCGTTCTCCGCGCTGCGGCTGACCGGGACGGTCCGCCGCGTCGCGGCGACGGGCGACTCGGGCATCACCTCCTGCGCGGTCGCGGTTGACGCGATCGAGTTCAGCGGGGCCAGCCAGGCACCGGTGCCGGTCGAGGACTACCGGGCGGCGGCGCCGGACCCGCTGTGGCGGGTCGTGCCCAAGCTGCTGCGCCACCTGGAGCACGGCCACCCGGGCGACCTGGTCCGCTGCGTCCGCGCGCACGGGATGACCCGGGCCGAGTGGGTGGTGCCGCGCGGCCTGGACCGCTACGGCCTCGAGCTGCTGGTGCTCACCGCCGACGGGATCGCGGCGGTCCGGCTGTCCTTCCCGGACGGGCCGGTAGCGGCACTGGACGACGTGCCGGTCTCGCTGCGGGCCGCGCTCACCTGCCGCTGCGACCCGGGCCACCGGCCCGGGCCGGGAACGGAGCCCGGGCAGTGCGACCGCCAGGGCTGAGCCGGCCCGGACAGGCCGGCGCCACGGCCGTCAGCCGCGGAGGCTGGCGATCTCCGCCCGGGCGGCCGCCACCAGCTCCTCGTTGGTGTTGGCGTGACCCTGCAGCCCCCACCCGCCGGGGACCGCCTCGGTCAGCAGCACCCAGGTGCGCCCGGCCAGGGACGGGTCCCCGGCTGCCTCGGCGACGATCGCGGTGAACCGCGCCACCACGTCGAGCTGCCTGGCGCGGTCGAGCGCGCCCTCGTTGGTCAGCACCTGCACCCGCACGTAGTCGCTGGCGCCGTCCACGTTGGACATCGCGGGGGCGGGCAGCTCGTGCACGAAGGCGGCGGTGCTGCGGCGGAACAGCGGGATGGGGAAGGTGAGCGGCCGTGCCGGGCGATGCGCGGGACCGGATGGTCGCCAGCGCGGTGAAGCTCCTCGCCGTGCACGGCTTCCAGGCCACCAGCTTCTCCGCCGTGCTGGATGACTCGGGGGCGCCCCGCGGGTCGGTCTACCATCACTTCCCGGCGGGCAAGGACCAGCTGATCGCCGCCGCCATCGACTTGGCGGGCGAGCGGGCGCTGACGCTCACCGAATCCTTCTCCGGGCTGCCGGCGGCGGAGATCGTCGACGCGTTCGCCGGCCTGTGGCGAGCGGTGCTCGTCCGGTCGCAGTTCCAGGCGGGCTGCGCGGTGCTCTCGGTCACCGTCAGCGCGGACGCGTCCGAGCTGGTCGAGCGGGCGGCCGCGATCTTCCTGGCCTGGCGCGAGCGGCTCGGCCAGTCGTTCGCGGCGGCCGGGGTGGAGCCGGCGCGGGCGGCGGGTGCTGACGCTCATCGCCGGGTGCGAGGGCGCGGTGGTGCTGTGCCGGGCGGAGCGCTCGCGCCGCTCGACGCGGTGGCGGCGCAGCTGCGTGACCTGGCCGCGGCACAGGCGGCCGGCCAGGCCTGACGGCGCCGGGCGGCTAGCGGCGCCGGGCGGCGCGCCGGGCGGGCTGCACCGCCCGGGTGGTCTGCCGGACGATCAGCTCCGGCTCGAAGATCACCTGCTGGTGCTGGTGGGTCTCGTCGGCAGCGGCTTCCTCCAGCAGCATCCGGGCGGCCATCCGGCCGAGCTGCTGGCGCGGCTGGCGAACGGAAGTGAGCGGCACCGCGGCCGCCGCGGCGAAGTCGATGTCGTCGTAGCCGACAAGCGAGATGTCCTCGGGCACCCGGATCCGGTGCCGGGTCATCTCCTGCAGCACGCCCAGCGCGATCAGGTCGTTGGTGCAGAACACGGCCGACGGCCGGGCCGCGGCGGGCATCGCCGCGAGGTCCGCCCCGGCCTTCTGCCCGGCCGCCACGTTGAGCGAGCCGACGTCGATCATGTGCAGGTCGTCCGGGCCGCGCCCGGCCCGGGCCAGCGCCCGCAGCGCGCCCTCGTGCCGGTCGGCGACCTGGCGGATGGTGCGCGGCCCGGCGACGTAGGCGATGTGCTGGTGCCCGCCGGACAGCAGGTGGGAGATCGCGAGGTCGCCGCCGAGCACGTCGTCGACCGCGACCGAGCACTGGCCGCGGGACGGCGACCGGCTGTCCACCAGCACCACCGGGGTGCCGCGGCGCTGCAGCCGGGCCAGCCGGGAGCCCGCGCCCACCACCGGGGTGATCAGCACGCCCTGCACCCGGTGCTCCTCGAGCAGCTCCAGGTAGCGCTTCTCCTTGCGCTCCTGGTCGTCGCTGTTGCACAGGATGACCGCCAGGCCCGCCTTGTTGGCCTCGTCCTCCACCCCGCGCGCCAGGTCGGTGAAGAAGGGGTTGGCCACGTCGAGCACCACCAGGCCGATCGTCCGGCTGCGGCCGGCCCGCAGCTGGCGGGCGGACTCGTTCCTGACGAAGCCGAGCTCCCTGATCGAGGCGTTCACCCGCTCGCGGGTCGGCCGGGCGACGATGTCGGGCCGGTTGAGCACGTTGGAGACCGTGGCGACGGAGACGCCGGAGTGGGCCGCGACGTCCCTGATGCTGACCGGCACGCTTACCCGCTTCTCGGATCACAGGGCTTGGTGATGAAACGATACATGCTGCCTAGCTAGCTTGTATTGGCTGGTGAACGTCACCGCGGGTCCAGCCGGGCGGCGGCCTGGTCCCAGGCGCGGGACGGCCCGGCGGGCGTGAAGCGGCGCGGCCCGGCCCCGGCCCGCAGCAGCGCCCGCAGCTCGGCCAGCCCGCCGTGCACCGCGCCCAGCGCCCGGCCCTGCACCAGCACGTTGCCGAGCGCGGTCGCCTCAGCCGGCCCGGCCAGCACCGGCAGCCCGGCCGCGTCCGCGGTGAGCTGGCACAGCAGGTCGTTGCGGGCGCCGCCGCCGACGACGTGCACCACGTCCGCGTGCCGGCCGGACAGCGCCTGGGCGTCGCGCAGGGCGCGCCGGTAGGCGATGGCCAGGCTGTCGAGGACGCAGCGGGTGAACTCGGGCGGGGTAGCGGGCACCGGGCGGTCCCGGCTGGCCAGCCAGGCGGCGATCCGCGCGGGCATGTCACCCGGTGGCAGGAACACCGGGTCGTCGGCGTCGACGACGAACCGCAGCGGCTCCACCTGGGCTGCCGCCCGCAGCAGGGCGCCGACCGGGCCCGCTCCCTCTCCCCAGTGCCGCTGGCATTCCTGCAGCAGCCACAGGCCGCTGACGTTGCGCAGGTAGCGCACGGTCCCGTCGACGCCGGCCTCGTTGGTGAAGTTGGCCGCCTGGCTGGCGGCCGACAGCACCGGCGCGTCAAGCTCCAGGCCGACCAGCGACCAGGTACCCGAGGAGATGTAGGCGAAGCCGGGGCCGTCGGCGGGCACCGCCGCCACCGCCGACGCGGTGTCGTGCGAGCCGACGGCGACCAGCGGCAGCGGGCCGCCGCCGGCCGCCGCCAGCGGCTCCGTCCCAGCCCCCAGGCTGGCGGTGACCGGGCCGATCAGCTCCCCCGGCTGCCGCAGGGCCGGGAACAGCCCGGCCGGGATGCCGGCCCGGTCCATCAGCCCGGTCGCCCAGCGGCGGGACGACACGTCGAGCAGCGCGGTGGTGGACGCGTTGGTGACCTCCGCCCCGGCCCGCCCGGTCAGCCAGTAGCCGAGCAGGTCGGGGATCAGCAGCAGGGTCCGCGCCGCGGCCAGGGCCGGGCTGCCCGCCGCCGCCCGTAGCTGGTAGATGGTGTTGAACGGCAGGTGCTGTATGCCGGTGACGGCGTAGAGCTCGTCGGCAGGCACCCCCGCGGTGACCCCGTCGGTCCGCCCGTCGCGGTAGTGCACCGGGTTCCCGATCAGCGCCCCGCTGGCGTCGAGCAGCCCGTAGTCGACCGCCCAGGAGTCGATGCCCGCGCTGGCCAGCGGGAAGTCCGCCGCGGCCTGCCGCAGCCCGGCCGTCACCTGCGCGTACAGCCGCAGCACGTCCCAGTGCAGGGTGCCGCCGGCCCGGACCGGCTCATTGCCGAACCGGCGCACCTCGTGCAGCGTCACGCCGTCGGGCGACACCCGGCCCGCGATCACCCGCCCGCCGGAGGCCCCCAGGTCGACCGCGGCGACCACGGCCCCGCCTGTCATCGCCGGGCCGCCGTCATCGCAGGAACGCTGCCGCCACGCCCGCGTCCACCGGCACCAGCAGCCCGGTCGTGAGCGGCAGGTCGCCGCCGGCCAGCGCGAACACCGCCGCCGCGACGTGCTCGGGCAGCACCTCCTTCTTCAGCAGCGTGCGCTGGGCGTAGAAGGCGCCGAGCTCTTCCTCGGGCACCCCGTACACCGCGGCCCGCTGGGCGCCCCAGCCGCCGGCGAAGATGCCGGAGCCGCGCACCACCCCGTCCGGGTTGACGCCGTTGACCCGGACGCCGATGGCGCCGAGCTCGGCCGCCAGCAGCCGCACCTGGTGCGCCTGGTCGGCCTTGGCGGCGCCGTAGGCGATGTTGGCGGGCCCGGCGAACACCCCGTTCTTGCTGACGATGTAGATGATGTCGCCGCCCATGCCCTGCGCGGTCAGCAGCCTGGCCGCTTCCCGCGACACCAGGAAGGACCCGCGGGCCATCACGTCGTGCAGCAGGTCCCAGTCGGCGGCGGTGGTCTCGGTCAGCGGCCGGGAGATGGACAAGCCCGCGTTGTTCACCACCAGGTCGACCCCGCCGAAGGCCAGGGCGGCCGCCGCGAACGCCGCCGCGATGTCGTCCTCGCTGGTCACGTCGGCCGTCAGGGCGACCGCGATATCGGCCGGCACGAGGCCGCCGGCGCCGATGGCGGCGGCGGCCGCGCTGGCCGCGGCCGCGTCCCGGTCGGCCACCGCCACGCAGG
>Ga0265338_10009842_pt1 | contig 11324 bp, 9 predicted proteins | sample 42126metaG_FD_193579 | JGI IMG/M metagenome (GOLD analysis project Ga0265338, IMG submission 193579) | Rhizosphere microbial communities from Carex aquatilis grown in University of Washington, Seatle, WA, United States - 4-21-26 metaG | ecosystem: Host-associated > Plants > Roots > Rhizosphere >... | reverse complement strand
CGCAAACGCGCTCCGGCTGGGATTGCAGCGACGGAAGCTGGGTGCGTAAAGAGCGGTTCGAGGTTGCCAATTCTCCCATCTACCTGTCCCTCCCCGAGCTCTTCGCAAAAATCGACGAAGACAACGCAGACTGACAAAAGAGACAGGCGAACCCAAGCCCCATAGTTCGCGGTTCGCCCCGCGGCAGTCCCGGGCATAGGCGACCACGGCGACACCCGCGCCCGCGTCAGCCTGTTGAGAAGATGAGCGCACCCGCCGAGCCCTACGCGGCATCCGGCGAATGCTGGCGAAGCAGGTGCGAGTTTTTATTGGTCAGTGATCAGAAACCGGAATTTGAGCTGTCCTAGTTTTTTTATTGAGACTAGGAGAGCGAGATTTCCAGCGTTATGTTTCTACGTGTGCCGTTTCGAATCAGTCTTTCCCCTTCTGGCGCAGAAGGAAAGGGTGCCCCTTTTCAACAATCGTCATGGACGGTTTCTGTGAGCTTTTCTCTGCTAGAATCCGACTGAAATGACTCGCCCCAGCAACAATCGGACACCTTTTCTGCTTGATTTTTCCACCTGGACGGAAAACCCATGGGTCCTAGGGAAGCGTTCTCGGCAAAAGAGGGGCAACAGCGGCCTCACTACTCTCGAGCTGTGCGCTGGCGGAGGCGGCCAGGCGCTCGGTCTGGAGATGGCGGGAATAGATCACGCTGGGCTGGTCGAGATCGACGAGATTTCCTGCGCTACGCTTAGCTTGAATCGCCCGCAATGGAACGTCATTCAAGGGGATTTGAATCGCTTCGACGCCGCGCCATTTTCGGGGGTTGACATAGTCTCCGGTGGATTGCCTTGTCCGCCTTTTTCCATAGCCGGTAAGCAATTAGGAAATCTCGACGAACGAAACCTGTTTCCAGCGATGATTAGTCTGCGTCTGGCGGCGCTACTCGAATTCTTGTAGAAGTTTCTTGATCTCTTCTTCCGCGAAATACTGACAATCTGAGTAAAGCTTCGCCAACGCATGCGGCATAGTTTTAACCAGGGACGGGATAATGGCTTGGAACTCTGTGAACTGCGCTCGGAATTGCCGAAGCCGCTGGAGGTTTTCGGCCATAATACGTTGCCTTTCCTTTTCGTTCGGCCAAATGCTATTCCAGTAAAGACAGGTCTGACAGGGTGGCGTGCATTTGGTCCCGTCATGCGACAAGAATGATTCCCAACCCGTCGCGGCCAATGTGAGACTCAGCTTCGAATCGTCGCGACGCTTCTCGTTGTTGCATCTCCGACAGGCTACAAGCACGTTTCCCGGTACGTGTAGGCCAGCCCTGCATCTGTTCATTCCGTCAAGATGCTCTACGGCCCAGTCCGCATCCGAGAGGCTGCGTAAGCAGTAAGGACAGCGATTCCGGAACGCTCCCCTGACCGCCATCTCGTATTCCTCGCAATCTACCTTCAGCGGCCACTCCTGGGAAACTCGCCTACTGAACTCATGAAGGAACATGCTTACGAGCTTGTTCGCAACGTCGGACTTGGCCCGTCTGGTCGCGGTTCGGAGTCGGGCGGAGGCGTCTTTCACTCCTCACCTCCAAGGAGCCAGTCAACCCGCACTCCCAGCGATTTTGCGAGGGCTCGTAGCTCATAGTCCAATACTCCCCGAAGATTGTTTTCGATTTTGGCGATTGCTGCCCGATCCAACTGGACGCCCAGCCTTGCGAGTTTCCCCGAAAGCCGGTCCTGGGTAAGTGGCGGGCGGAAGCGGCCCCGCGCCTCGTATATGCGTCGGCCCGAAATATTCTTCCTTTTTGCACTCTTGGGCACATCGGAAGCGTACCGCTCCGATTCCAGTTTATTGTTCTAAAATAGAACGTATGACTTGCGGGATAGCTAGGTCGAAAGACAAGGCTTCGACAGCTTACGGCGTTGCCTTGCAACAAGCGCTCCGTCGGGCGAATGGAAGATGCCAAATGTGCGGTCGTACAACTGCGAAGCACGGGATTACTCTCGCTTTAGACGAGCGATTGTGGGCCGATTGTCTCGAGGGCAACCGCTCCAGCGTTTGGGCCATCTGCCTGGAGTGCAAGGGAGGCGTTCGCGAGTATCTCCGCTCGTTGGGAATCCGCCCGGAGACTTTGCGAAGGATCTCCTCCTGCAAGGGTGTCCATTCCCGGATTGGCGAATTGCTCAGAGCCTTTGGCGTTGGTCGCCCTGCCCCGTCGTCGTTGATTTCCTCGATTGCTGGTGTGCGTTCATGGAAGGCGCGTCTAAGAGAGCTGAGGCAGCCGCCATTTAGCTGGAAGATAGGTCCACGCCGTTACAAGGATTCATTGGGTCGCACGAAATGCGACTACGTACTGCTAGAGGAAAGGCGGCGGTCGGAAAAGCCAGGGCGCGCCGTTCGGGGCGGTACACACCGCAGGACCTCGAAACCTACGGATCGATCCTGACGTGCGAGAGAACAACTCTTAACAGCGCTCATCTTCTATGCGACCGAACCGACATGACGACGAATAATCTCGGCTCCGACTTTACCCGACTGCACACCTTCGCCAAACCGGGTAGGCTTGGACACCTTGTCGTCGAACTTTGCACGAGACATGGCCGGAGCATACGCCGATCCAGGCAGGGGGTGCCCCGTGAAGGTTCCCGTCCCACCAACTCGATTCCATCACCTTCTACCCGAACAGCCCTCTCAGCGGTGTGGGCAACACGTACTCTAGCCCAAACCTGTTGGCTCTTTGCCGCAAGGACTCGATTACTGCGCCGCGAATTTCCAAGGGCAAAGAGTCAAGTTCGCATTTGAACCGCTCAATGCCCAATTCGCAGAACGATGCCGGAAACAATTTGGTGGTAATGAAGCCGTGGGGAAACGTCTGCTTTATCACTACGGACAATCCGAGATAGTGCCTGACAGTAACGCTGTCCAGCTGGACCCAGTAGGGTATCCGAGCGACGCGCATTCTGTTCTCAAGCGCCAACCGATCCTTCTCTCGGTCTGCCCTGATCTTCATGCTGTCTCTATAGTGGTCGTCTCCGTCGTATTCGACGAGAACCAATGCTCCCCCGTCGTTGAATCCCATGTCCCATTTGTAACGTGACCCCGGGAGCACAATTTGGGCGCCCGCCCACTGGCTACCCGTAATATTTTGGAGCGCCAGAGCGAGCTTGGACTCAGTAAGATACCCATCAATCACAATCGTCATACTGCAAACGTTCTACCCCACTTTCCTAATCCCCCTTGGTCCCCTATTGCTCCCTCTGCCCCAACCTCGAAACTTCCTATTGCCAACGACTTGTACAATTCCTCGTACGACCGCACATTTGGCAGCGTCCGTGGGCGCTGTGGATGACTTCGGCCCGGAGCTTGATACTGACTTGCCCCTCATCGGTGACACCTTTCCGCTCGCCGCCGTACAGATAGAGGATGACGTTCCTCTTCTTTCCATTGACGACAACACTGGAGGCCTTTTTCCGGATCACGAACCACTTCTTCAGATCTCGTTTGCGACGGTCCAGATGTGTCTGATCTTCGGCCCTCAGTCCGTCATTTTCGAGTTCCTGCCTGATCTGTCCACCTGAGACTCCCTCCGGGAACCTCTTCATGACCTCGACAATTCGCAGATGGATTGAGCCCGGCCTGCTCGAACCGGCTTTTCGATTGCGCGAGTCCATCGCGGCTAATTCTAGCCGAGCTTGGGCGACGTTGTGTCGGGTTGAGCCCGGCTCCGACCCTCCCTCGATACCCCTCCCACTGACACCCCCACCAGCGCTGTCTTCGCCGGTGTTTCGGAGGTGCGCTAGTACGAGGTGGGTGCGCGATGGGGTGCAAGGGTTTGAGCGCGGCTTCGGATCACGGCAGCACCCTTACTCCATCAGCGGCGGTCCCAGAATCTCCATCCCGTAGCTCGTCATCAACTCCGCTATTCGCGCAAAGTCCGGCTGGCTCAATCCCTTGTTCATCTCCGTCAGCTCCTCAAAGAACCGGTCCAATGCCGCCGGCGTCACCATCACCAGCAGCTTGGCCGGCTCGTCCTTGAAGTTCTGGAACGTGTGCACCGTGCCGCGCGGCGCAAAGGCCGATGCTCCCGCGCCTGCCGTTGTGCGCTTCCCGTCCACCTCGGTCACAATCTCGCCTTCGAGCACGTAGAACCACTCGTCCTCGCGCGAGTGCCGGTGCAGCGGCGGTCCCGTCATCTTTGGCGCCGTTACGTGCACCACCGCAACCGTGTCGGCCGTGTCCGCGCCGGCCAGTTTCACCAGCGCCGGTTGCCCCAGCACGTCCAGCGGCTCTTTTGTGCGGCTCTCCTCCGGGCCCAGCACCAGCGTGCTCAGTCTTTGTTCCTGGGTTGTCATCTCTTTCCGCCTCCTTCTGAGTTGTGCAGCGGTCTGCGTCGTGGGGGGAAGTCCCTTCAAGCATACCGAGCCAGCCGGGTACCCTGGCCCCTCGCACTTGGGGACCCGGGACTCACCACTCCTCTGGCGGGCGGGGCGGGTAACCTTATCCCGCGCATTTGGGGACCGGGGAACGATGCGATCAACCAACCCTGACAAGTGAAAACTGACAACTCACGCAATCCCAAACCCCTGCCGGATCGTCCTTCTCACCGCCTTGGCGACGTTTATATCTTTTGTTTCTAACAATTTAGCCTCTATTCTGGCGTGCTAGCCAGATTCTACCCCCAAACGCATCATTTATTGTGCAGAATCATGTGCAGTCGGGGCCCGCCGCCGAGCGGAAAAGGCGAATATAGGGCGAAAATATCCACCCTCTTGCCTGCCCACCTCCGCCAGCCCCGCCAACTCCGCTGCCTCACACCCTGTATCCGCCATCACATCCAGCACTCCGCCACTCAGGTTAAGGTCTATCCAAGCGTCGAAGTATGCCCGCCGCTCGGCGGGCGTCGTTTAGGCCGCAACGCAGCTAAGAATCGCCGGTTGCAGCGCAAAACGAAGGAACCCCCCGGCAGGCCAGGCGCGCAATTCACTGCACTTCCAGGCCTTAACCGTTTGAATCCATTAGACATCGCCGTTTTATTTTCCCGCAACTTTCGCGAATCCCGCAGCTAGTCCGCCACCCTGACGCGCGCCTCGACCTGCCTCGCCGCTGCCTTCTTTGCCTTCTTGTCCTCGAACATCTTGGTGGCCTTTATCACCTGATCGCGGGCGTAGGCGGCGTCGTGCCAACCCTTGATCTCCACCCGCTTGCCCTCCAAGTCCTTGTAAATAGAGAAGAAGTGGGTGATCTCCTTGAGCATGTGGGGGTAGATGTCGGTGAAGTTCCACACGTTGGTGTAGCGGGGGTTGTTCTTGCCCACCGCCAGCACTTTCTCGTCCAGGATGCCCTGGTCCAGCATTTCCAGCAGGCCGATCGGCCGTACCTCCTGCACACAGCCGGGGAACGACGGATTGGGAACCAGCACCAGCACGTCCAGCGGATCGCCATCGTCGCTGAGGGTGGAAGGAATGAAGCCGTAGTCGCCGGGATAATGGACGGGCGAATGAAGATTGCGGTCCAGCTTGAAGACGTGCAACTGCTTGTCGTACTCGTACTTCTGCGTGCCTTCTTTGGGAATCTCCACCACGGCGCGAAAGACCTCGGGGGACCGATCGCCGATGGGTAGTTCCAGATAATTCACCATTCTCTTGCTCTCCTCTTGAAAGACGGGTTGGGCGGTGTGCCTTGGGGTTGGATGCGGCTCTACGGCGAGAAACCCGGCTCGCTCGCCGAGGCGCGGGGAAGGGAATAAATGCGGATGACCTCACTCAAGGATGGGGCGCCCATGGGGATACAACGCGATGCGGCCCGGCGAGCCCAGCCCTCCCAACTATAATCACGGATAATGAAGGCGCATGTCTATGTCACGTTGAAGGCATCGGTCCTTGATCCTCAGGGGCAGACGATTCATAACGCGTTACGGAAGATCGGATTCGGTCAAGTGGAGGCGGTGCGGCAGGGGAAGTACTTTGTGCTTTCACTGGCCGAGGGACTGGGGGCCGATGAGGCCCGAGCCCAGGTGGAGCGCATCGCCCGCGAAGTGCTCACCAATCCGGTCATCGAGGAGTACACCTGCCGCATCGAGGAGTGAAGCGAACCCGTATTGGCAGTGGGGTACGCTTTCGGGGGATTCGGGCTATATCCCGCCGCAGCTTATAATAAGCCGCGATCTGCCCGATGAAGCTTATAGAAGCATTGAACGTGTTGAAACAGCCGGCGGGCGCCGGCGCGCCGCCGACGCGTGTGTACCTGGCGTGCGGGTTCACGGCGCTGCATCTGAAGACATTTCTTGAGGCACAATTGCGGAACCGGCTGCCTGGGCGCGCTGTCAGCGTGGATGTGGGGCTATTTGGCGACCTCGAGGGGAACATCGCCCGTGCGCCGGGCGGCTACGATGCGCTGGTTGTGGTGCTGGAGTGGGAAGACCTGGACCCGCGCCTGGGCATGCGCCGGCTGGGTGGATGGGAGCCCGCGGCGCTTCCCGACATGGTGCGGACGGCTCGACTGAGCGCAGACCGGATGATGGAGGCGCTACGGCGCGCAGCGGAACGGATGCCGGTTGCGGTGTGCCTGCCCACGCTCCCTTTGCCACCGCTTTTCTGGACACCGCGGGACCGCGAATCACCATGGGAGTCTCAGTTGCGCGAAGTGGTTGCCGGCTTCGCGTCGTCGCTCAATCCGACAGTTCGCGTTCTAAGCCGGCAGGTGCTGGATGAGGTCTCACCCCTGGGCGAGCGCCTCGACCTGAGTTCGCACCTTTCCTCAGGATTTCCCTACACCCTGGCGCATGCGTCGGCACTGGGCGGGTTGCTGGCGGAGTGCGTCGCCGGCAAGCCGGCCAAGAAGGGGCTGATTACCGATCTGGACGACACGTTGTGGGCCGGCATCCTGGGTGACGACGGGGTGGATGGCGTTTCCTGGGACCTGGATCATCACAGCCAGATGCACGGGCTGTACCAGCAACTGCTGGCTTCACTGGCTGCGGCTGGCGTGCTGGTGGGTGTCGCCAGCAAGAACGATCCCGCGATGGTGGAGCGGGCGTTCGAGAGGACCGATCTGCTTTTCCAGAAGAACGCCATTTTCCCGTTTGAAGTACATTGGTCACCCAAGCCGGAATCAGTGAAGCGGATCCTGGCGGCGTGGAACATCGCTCCCGACGCGGTGGTGTTTGTGGATGACAGCCCGGCGGAAACGGCGGAGGTGAAGGCGGCGTTTCCTGAAATGGAGTGCATCGTCTTTCCCAAAGCCGATCCCCGCTTGTTATACCAACTGATGAAGCGCCTGCGGGAGGTCTTCGGAAAGAGCGCACTAACCGAGGAAGACAGTCTGCGGTTGAGCAGCCTGCGCGATGCTGGCACGTTGCGCGAGGCGGCTGGGTCGCAAGGGGACCTGGCAGAGGATTTTCTGCGCTCGCTGGAGGCAACAGTCACTTTCAGCGAGATTGCCGCCGGAGAGGTTGCACGGGCCTTCGAACTGGTGAACAAGACCAACCAGTTCAATTTGAACGGCCGCCGGCTCAGCGAAGGCGATTGGCACGCGCTGCTGGCCGCGCCGGGAGCGGTTGCGTGGTCGGTGGCATACAAGGATCGTTTTGGACCGCTGGGAACCATTGCGGTCCTGTTGGGAAACTCCCGGGGCTCAACGCTGCGGCTGGAAGCGTGGGTGATGAGCTGCAGAGCGTTTTCGCGGCGCATCGAGCATCAGTGCATGCGCTTCCTTTTCGAGGAGCTCATGCAGGAACAAATAGTTTTCGATTTCCAGCGTACGGAGCGCAACGGCCCCCTGCAAGAAACGCTGGAGCAGCTTATGGGCAGCGCGCCGGAGAACGAAGTTTGCCTCAACAGGCAGCAGTTCATCGACCGGCTACCGGCCCTCTATCATCAGGTGGAGACACGAATTCATGAAAGAAAATGATCTGCGCCTGACGCGGTGTTTCGCGGCGGTGTTTCCGCAGTTGTCTGAAGACGAGATCCGCGCCGCATCGGCAGACGAGACCGCAGCATGGGACTCGCTGGGCGGAGTGACGCTGGCAGCGGTGGTGCAGGAGGAGTTCGGGATTGAGATTGAACCGGACGTGCTTCCCGATCTCGATTCCTACCGCGCTCTCCGTGAGTACCTCGGCCGTGTGAATCCCGCCGGGGAGCAGGAAGCGCCATGAGCGAGAATCCACTGCGCGGAATCGTGAATCGCGTTTGCCAGTACCTGGCTCGAATCTCTCCGGGCGCGCGGAGCTTTCGCGTATTCCTCCATCGGTGCCGCGGCGTCAAGATCGGCAGTGGCGTCTGGATCGGGTACGACGTGGTGCTGGACACGTCCTATCCCTGGCTGATCACCATTGAAGACGGCGCCGCGCTCAGCATGCGCGTTACAGTGGTTGCTCACTTTCGCGAAACCGACGGTGTGACCATCGGCAAGGATGCTTTCATTGGCCCGGGCGCCATTATTCTGCCAAATATCACGATCGGCGAGGGCGCTGTGGTAACGGCCGGCAGCGTGGTTACGCGATCGGTCCCTCCAAAAACCGTGGTGCAGGGCAATCCGGCGGTCCCGGTTGCCGAGTGTGGAATTCCGCTGCGCGACGATGTTACGGTGAAGCAATTCACACGGAATCTCAGGCCCCTGGCATCACCAAAGCGAGCCGCAAAATAGGCAAGCGGTGGCGGCAAGATGAGCGAGCAAGGAAGATAGCGAGTGCTGGTAGGCGTTCCTCAATTCGGCGAGCTGGACGAACGCGACCGGCGCCTGATGCGCCTGGCGGAGGCGCTGGGCGTGGTGTGCCAGGCTGTCCCCCTTGAAGCCGCCGCGGATCCAGCCTCCTATCTCAAGCAGCGCGTGCCGGAAGACTGCACATGCCTGGTGATTCATCCCCGTGTCTTCGCGCGCTGGTTGAAAGGGCGGCCGCTTGATCGCGGCGCCACGCGCAAGATGGTCTCCGGCTTCACCCACGTACTGGTGCACGGGTTGCGTGCAGATGATTTCGACAACGCGCTGGTGGGAGCGCTGTCCGGCGGTTCGGCGAAGATCGAGCCGATGGGGAACCCGCTTTCGCAATATGCAGTCTCGCTGCATGCAGGTCCCATGGCAGAAGCCTTCGCGGGAGAGACCTTTGGGCCGGTCAACTCCCAGAACGACCGGGTCATCCGCTTTGCGCCGCTAGCTTTGACCGTGGAAGAGCTGATCTTGATCGATGACCGCCCTTTCATGGCGCGGACAAGAATGGGCGACACGGAAGTCTTCTTCATCGCGGGCGATGACGTGGCCGACCTCGATCGCGTGATCGACGTGGTTGAAGTGGAGGCGCATTTCTCACGGCTGCTGCCCCACGCCATGGTGCTGAGGCATGCAGCCGGCGCGGAATGCTGGCGACCGGTGAACCAGTACGCGTCGCTTGTGATTGACGATCCGCTGTTGCGCATGAAGTATGGGTACCTGAACTACGAGCATGCGCTGGCGCAGGCAAAGCAGTGGAATTTCCATATCGTGACGGCTTTCATTCCGTTGAATTACCGCAGGAGCTCGGCCGATGCGGCGCGCATATTTCGCGAGAATGCGGATCGGCTGTCAATCTGCGTGCATGGAAACGACCACGCCCATTACGAATTCGCCTCCACGGATACAGGGTTCCTGAACGCGTCTTACCGTTCGGCGATCTGGCGGACTCAGCAGCATTTCAAACTGACCGGCGTACGCTGCGATCCGGTGATGGTGTTTCCGCTGGAGGGATACTCGGAAGCGGCGATGCGAACCGCGAAGCTGAACAACCTGGAGGCGGTGGTTTGCTCTACCACCCGGCCGATGGAACTGAAGACCGGGGTCACGCTTGGCGAACTATGCCGGCCTGCGGTGGTGCGCTACGGCGGCTTCCCGCTGTTCCTGCGCAATTCAGTGGCGCAGATGCGGCGTTTCGACGTGGCATTCCGGCTGTTTTTTGGCCGCCCCATCCTGATCGGCGAACACCACGATATCTTCAAACAGACAGATAGGCTGCTGGAACTGGTGCGCACCATCAACTCCATGGCGCCCAAGATCCATTGGGCCAATCTTGCCACCGTGACCGCCGGCTCCATGCTGGTGCGCAAAGCAAACGGCAAGGAACATGTCCGCGGCCACGCGCGCACGCTGAACCCGGCGGCCCTTGAGGAGAGCGAAAATCCGCGGGTGGTTGAATGGGCCGGATTTGGAGATGCCGATCTGCTAAAGGCCGTTGAGATCGACGGAAAACCCGCGAGTGCTTTCACGGTTCCGGGTCCTGAGGACCGCATCGCGGTTGAAGTGCCGGCCGGGGCGCGTCAAGCCGCGCTGGTATATCGCAGCAGCCCTGAAGCGGTGCCGGCCACCGGCCTGCGCTGGCGCGCGACCATGATGGCGAAGCGCCGCCTGTCAGAGTTCAGAGACAACTACCTGAGCAAGAACGAACGGATTCTCGCGTCCGCAAAGGCAATCCAAAGACGCATCCTGAACCCGTAGTGCCGGGCATGCGCGGGCGATGAAGGGTGCCGCCGCGCGCTGCTTCGCATAAAATTGTTCCATGTGCGGAATTGTTGGGTATGTGGGCAGGAAGGATGTGGTTCCTGTCATCATCGAAGGTCTGCGGCGGCTGGAATACCGCGGATACGATTCAGCGGGAATTGCGGTGGGCGGGCCCAATGCGGCGCTGCTGGAAGTTTGCCGGGCGCCGGGCAAGCTGAAAAACCTGGAGGACGCGCTCGAGGCCAAGCCGCTGCACGGCACATACGGCATCGGGCATACGCGCTGGGCCACGCACGGGCGTCCCACGGAAGAGAACGCGCATCCGCATCGCGACTGCACCGGGCGCATTGTGGTGGTTCATAACGGTATTGTTGAAAATTACCTGGAGCTGAAGCGCGAGCTGGTCCGGAAGGGGCACAAGTTCGTCACGGAAACGGACACAGAGATCATTGCCCACCTGATTGAGCAGGTGCAGAAGGATGCCGAGGCTGCGGGTGCTCCGGCAAAGCTGGAAGACGCCGTGCGCGCGGCGGTGAAGCGCCTGACGGGCGCGTTTGCGCTGGGCATTCTTTCTTCATCGGAACCGGACAAGATTGTGGCCGCGCGGTCGGGCCCGCCGGTGGTGATCGGCGTGGGCGAGGGCGAGTACTTTGTCGCGTCCGACGTGCCCGGCATTCTGCATCACACGCGCAATATGTACTTTCTGGCCGATGGCGACATGGCCGTCCTGACACCGGATGGCGTGACGCTGATGGACTTTGACGGCAATCCCATCCATCGCGAGCTGACCCGCATCCAGTGGGATCCCTTCCAGGCGGAAAAGGGCGGCTACAAGCACTTCATGCTGAAAGAAATCTGGGAGCAGCCGCGGGCCATTCGCG
>Ga0265338_10009841_pt1 | contig 11325 bp, 11 predicted proteins | sample 42126metaG_FD_193579 | JGI IMG/M metagenome (GOLD analysis project Ga0265338, IMG submission 193579) | Rhizosphere microbial communities from Carex aquatilis grown in University of Washington, Seatle, WA, United States - 4-21-26 metaG | ecosystem: Host-associated > Plants > Roots > Rhizosphere... | reverse complement strand
AGTGGTCCCCGCGACGTCTGCTGTTGCGCGGCGAAAAGCATCTGTTCTGCGTTGGCGCCGAATGAGCCGCCAAGCCGCGGTCAGTCGCCCGGAGTCATCGTCCACATGCCGCGCGGGGCGTTGGTGGTGCCGATGCCGACCGTTTCGGTGACGCGATAAATCGAGACATGCCCGTCGTGAAAGAGGTAATTGAATCGTTTCGCGTGGAGGCCGTAGGCGACGGTACCGTAGCTGATATTGTTGAACGAAGTCCCGTTGCTGAGTTGAACGCAATCCTGCGTCGCGCCGGAGGGGACGTTCGAGCCGGGGCCGGCGCAGAAGGAAGGCCAGTCATTGCCGGCGGCGTTGCGGCCGTTGGGCAGTTCCGCTAGGAGGATCGTCCCGGAGGGATCGAGCACCACGCTTTCCTTGTAGCCGGGGGGATCCCAGTCCGGCAGCGCCCCGGGCGTCACGCCGCGCAGATTGTAATAGACGCCCACGCCATACGTCGCGGGTGGCAAGGCGGCCTTTTCGCTGCTCAGAATAAACGATGGCCCGGCCCAATTCATCGCGTACGTTCGCCGCTGGCTGAAGGGCGCGTAGTCAATTCCAACTTGGATGCGATCCGCCGGACATTTTAGAATCTTGGGAATCAGGCCCGGGTCGGAAATGGCGCCCGAAATGCCCAAAATCAAGTCCGCGTCCGGATCGTTCCCGCCGATGTAGCGATGGATGTAGTCGTCCCAGGAAAGTTGGTATTGGTAATCGCCGGTCGAAAGGGCCGTCGGCGGGTACTGATCCGTATGGTCGATCGCGAAGAGCGCGAAGCCCAGCCCTAATTGTTTCATCTGCGAAGTGCATTTCAGCCGTTGCGCCCGGGATTTCGCGCCCGCCATCGCGGGAAGCAAAAGGCTCGCGAGGATCGCGATGATGGCGATCACCACCAGCAACTCGATCAACGTGAAGCCTCGCGGTCGGGCGGCATCCACCGGCGCCGGGTGGCCGGATGACGACCGCCCGGAGTATTCTGGCGCGCGCAGCGTCGGGAACCGGTTCGAGTGGCAATGGCGATTCATAGGAGTGACACGGAAAGTCAGCGACCGGAAAGGTTGACTTGGAGATTCTTGTCGATGGTGAATTTCTTGCCTGCCGGGGCTTGCGGCGTCGCGCTCAAATAGCCGGCGGCCACAATTTCATCGAAGCTCTTCGGAACGCGCCGTTGCTCCACGGCGTACTTTCTCACGGCTTGAGTCAAGGCGCTCAGAACGGTCGCGATCTGCGCCGGGTCGGAGCCGACCTTCTCGCCGGTCGTCGGAGTCGGCGCGGCGGCCGAGTTGGTCACGGGCGTCGCTTCCGCCTGCGCGGCGGCGGTCGGGGCCGCCGGGTGTTCGCGGCAGCCGATCCCCAATACCAAAGCGATGGCCGGGAGGAATCGTTTGAGCATTCCGTACAGTTAAGTCCGCCCCGGAGCGGGCCGCAAGTCATCATAATTGATGACACGGAGCCAATCGGGACGGGCGGCTGGGGAGCGGTTCGCCTTGGCAGGGACGCAAGTTGAGAATCCGGGACGACGCCCGCCGGTTTCACCGCTCTCCTCCGGGCGGCGCGCGGGTTCCGCGCAACAAGTGCTTTGCAGGACCGCCATTCGCGGTATCATCGCGGGCGTAAAGGCGGCGCGGTGACGCCGCGTCGAGCATGAGCCAATCTTCTCCCATTCGGAACGCGCGCCGGGCGTGGAAGCGCTGGCGTTTCCAACGCTCCGGCATGAAGCCGTGGACGCGCGGCTACATGGAATACAAAATCGACGCGATCACGCGCGCCTTGCGGGCGGCCGATTTCTCGTCCGCGAAGCTTCCGCCCGGCTATGGCTTCCGGCTCGACGAGCGCATCGTCGAGTACCCGTGGCTTTTCTCGCGGCTGCCCACGGTGCCGGGCGCGCTGCTCGACGCCGGGTCGGTCCTGAATTTCGATTTTTTGCTCGATCATCCGCGTTTGAAGTCGAAAAAGCTGCACATCTGCACGCTGGCGCCCGAGTCAGATTGTTTCTGGACGCGCGGGATTTCCTACTTGTTCGAGGACTTGCGCCGGCTGCCTTACCGGGACGAATGGTTTGAATGGGTGGTCTGCCTCTCGACCCTCGAACACGTCGGCATGGACAATACGCTGCTCTACACCGGCGACGCCGCGCAAAAGCAGGCCCAGCCGCAAGACTATTTGACCGCCTTGCGCGAACTGAATCGCGTCCTGAAACCGGGCGGCACGCTTTACCTCAGCGTCCCGTACGGGCGCGCCGCGCGGCATGGTTGGTTGCAAATCTTTGACCAGGGAATGATCGAGAACGTGATCGCGGCCTTTGCGCCGGTCGAGCATAGCGCGGCGTATTTTCTTTATCATGCTGACGGCTGGCGCGCGTCGGACGCGCAGGAGGCTGGGAACGCGACATTTTTTGATATTCACCACTCGCAAGGGTACGACCCCGATTTCGCCGCCAGCGCCCGGGCCGTTTGCTGCCTGGAATTGAAAAAGTAGGCGCATGGCCACCGCTCCCAGTCCGCCGCCCGCCGACGCGTCGGCGGTTCCGCGCTTAACTTTCATTCTGCCGACGCGCAATCGCCGGGCGTGGGTCGGTCGGGCAATCGACTGTTGCCTGGCCGTGGATCGTCCGGGCGCGGGCGTGGAAGTCCTGGTGATCGATGGGAATAGCACGGACGGCTCGTTCGAGGAATTGACGGCCCGTTACGGGAGCGACCCACGCGTCCGCCTCATGCGGCAGCAGGGAGCCAAGGGTTTCATGCCGGCCTGCTTTTTTGCCGTGCCACTGGTGCGGACGGCCTTGGCAACGTTCATGTACGATGACGACGTGCTGTCGCCGTACTGGTCGGACTTGGTGGCCGAGTTGGACCGCCGCGGGGCCGATTTTATCATGGGCTTCGGCGCTGAAGGCGACCTGGCTCGGCCGCGCGAATTCGCCCGTGTGACGCAGCTTATCCTGCTTTCTCCCTCGGCCCTCCTTCGGGCCTATTGCGGTCGTGGCCGCGAGCTTTCAACGCGGGAAGGTCTGCCCTTCAGCCCGGTCGCCTGTTTGACGCGAACCGATTGGCTCCGCGAGTGGACCCAGGCGCTGGAGCGCTTCACGCGCGGGCGTCCGCTGCGCGAATACTTCATGATGCGACGCAACGCCGGGCCGGACTTGATGATCTATTTTTTCTCGATCATTCAACATGCGGGTGACATCGCGGTCTTCGACGGGCCGGTCGCCCAATTCTCGGCGCATGAGGAATCGATCACGTCCGGGTTGGAGCCGACCGACCTGACGATTGGCTATTGGCTGGCCCACGTCTGGCTCGGCGAACAACTGCGGTCGCTGGGACGCGCCGCCGACGCCGGTTGGTGCGGCGCCTACACCGTCAAGCAAGGGATTCGCCTGCTCCTCAAACGGGCGCGCCGCGGCCGCGGCGCCTGGCTCGGCGCGCTCGCGCGCGAGACCGCCGGCGTGGCGACGCGCGCGCTATTCTCACGGGCCGGGGCGTCGTTTGTTGGGAGCTTTTTCACGCTCTTGCTGCCGCGAGGTTGGCGACCGCTGAAAGCATTAAGCCTCCGGCGAGAGGCAATGGCGGTCTCGGAGCGAATTGACAAATCAGGCGAGTAACCGAAATTGGGCGCCGGTCTGAACATTTTTGCGACGATGAGGAAAAAGGCGAAATACCGTTTTCAAGACTTACCGAAGGAATACGCGGCCCTTTGTCGTGTGTTCTTACCGCGCCCGATCCGCGATGCCGTGGATTTCGCGAACGTGGTCGAAATGGCTGACGCGATGGTTTTGTGGGAGGAGGAATATAGTCGTGATCAATCGGACTATTTCGACCTGCTTTGCTCGCTCATCGAGGAATACGAAGCGAAACATGTCCCACCGCCAAAGGTAACTGGCGTGGAGATGTTGCGGCACTTGATGGACGCGAACGATATGAAACAGGCCGACTTGGCCCGATTACTGGGCGTCCACCGGACGCTCGGCGGGATGATCCTACGCGGGGAGCGCAAGCTGACTCTGAAACACGTCCGGACGTTGGCAAAGCGCTTCAAGGTGTCGGCCGATTTGTTCCTAGGTTGAAATCGTTTGCGACGTTTTCGGGAGTAGTACAAGGACCATCTTGTTCCAAGAGCTCCATGCCTTTGATTCGAGTTGGCTAAACATCGGAATATGAGTCGTCGAATGTCTGGCGAACTTCTCTTTTTAAATCGCTTCGTGCAGTCGGAACCAAATCCGGGCCTGGATCCCAACTCAATCGACCAAATCGATCTCGATGCCGTCAGGTCGCCAATTAAGATCTTGGATCAAGCGTTTTAGCGAACGTTGCTTATCGGCGGTTGATGACTGCGTGCAGACGTAGAGCCCCGTTCCCTCGATTCGAACATGACCATATGCTTCACCGGAATTGCGGTTTAGAAAATCCACAGTCGGATTCTCGGAAAGCGGATAGGTTCGATTCACCGGGAGTTGTTGTAGCCGTTGGGCCATCTGGTCACCAAAGACATTGATGAGACGTTCGAGGAAACGAGCCAGACTCCTGGCTGAAGTTGGCTCACGGATCTCTTCGACGGGGAGGTCCTTGCCAATCCGAGGCCAATTGATTCGAATCAACAATCTGCTCCGCCCCCTCGGATTTTCGGCACCTCCGAATTCTGGCGATTCCACTGCGATGTCTCCACTCTCTTGGAGATCGATTGCAGCGCTGACGTAATTCGGGCCTCCGTTCGGCCTCGGCCACAATTTCGCGACCGTCCGGGCCAGATCCTCGCCGCGTTGCTTGATTTCGTGTTCACCCCACTGGTTCAACGCAATGAAATGCTGGTTCAGCGACACATTGCTCTCGGCAAACACGGCTTTCTTTTCAGAGAATCTGCAGTTACCCAACTCAGGATTGTAACCTGTAAGCGTCAAGTTGCCGAGCGTGTGAACCCAGCTCTCATGTAGCTGCGGCCAATTGTGGCCGAGCATCCGCTGCCACGACAATTCATCATCGTTATCTCCCTCGATCGCTTGTGGGAGCACATGTTCGATTTCCAATCGGCAGAGATTAAGTTCTTCCTTGTGGCCGGCCTCGCGTTCTAGCGCGTCGAGCAATAATCGGCATTTTTTTCGCTCCCTTTTATACAACGGAAACTCGATTAGGCGAGGAAGAAAGGTCCTGTCATCCGGCCAACCTTCCAGAAGTAGGAACTCTCGCAAGTCCTCACGAACGTGCCTCCGGATCGCTTTGATCGCGCCGGGAAATAAACGACCGTAACCTCTCGTGGACTCGCCGCACACGGAGCGCCGAATCACAAAACTGCAAAGATCAACCAAGCATCCAAGAAGCTCTCTGCGCTCCAACGTACCTGATCCGTGTCGTTGCAGAAGATGGAGCAACAGAGGGTGCGCGGTCGTAATCTCCAAATTCAGTATCTGGGCGAATACCCCACGAAACTCGGCATCCGTGCAAGTCGACGGTCGGCGAAGTGAGAGTTCAAACGACGCAAACTTTTGCAAATCCCCAACTAGATCTGTTGGCGTTTGCTCAAGCGCATTATATTGCTTTTTGAACTCAAGATACGCGGTTTTGTTCCTGCAATAATTGCCATTGCGCATCAGGTAGCTTCGGTAAAACACTGTTGGCGAGAGCTTTTCGTGCGCGCCTTCTGCCTCAAAGCGCCTTTCAAACACATCCCAAAGTTCGGTCTGGAAGCGGTCTTGCTCATCGAGTGCAATTTGCATGAATACAAAGTTCCGAATGAGGTCAGATTCTTCGAGTGGCAATCCGGTGGAATTAAGACTCTCAAAAATCTCGTAAGGATTCTCGCCGGCAACGGTGATCGTCACGAGCGACAAACGATCTGTCGAGGCGGCCAAGTAACGTCTGAACAACCCTTCGGCATGACTGGTTAAGTGCCGCCTCCATTCCCGCTTGAAAAAAGAATACGCTCCAAGCAGACCGGTCGTCATAGTGGTTCCCGCAGGATTGCCCTCAATGATTGTTTGGTAATCGATCCGGTCCCCGGGCCTCGGCACTACTTTGAACCGCTGGGCTCCGCTTCGACGACGGTGAACCAAATAATCTTCATGTATTTCGTCTGCCAGGCCAACTAGGGCGTTGAGCTTTGCGGTGTCCCGCAACGCTGCGAGTGCAATAGTCAAGGTCGCCAAGCGCTGCTGCCCATCGATAAGTTGGTAGGGCGTGACTTGACCAGGTACCGGTTTGAACGGGGTGCAGACGAGTGGTCCAAGAAAGTGCTTCGCGTCTTCGGACTCCTCGGCGAGTGTCACGATATCGTCAATTAGTCGCTGCCAGTGCTCGCGGCGCCACGAATAATGGCGCTGGAAGAACGGGACAAGGAATTGGTCGCCGGAGTGAAGGATTTCGCGAACCGTCTTTACGTGAGCTTCCATTAGGGTCTCTTTGCAGTTCAGCGAGATTAAGAACCCTTGGGGAATTTGTCAAAGCCTCACCGTTGATCCGCCCGTCCTGGAATTCCAAGAAAGTTTAGGTTGATCAGATCGTGAACCTCGCGAGCCCACCTGGAGAGTCGCAAGAACTGGAGTGCCTCTTAAATAGTTAACTGTCAGATGGATAGAGCGGAAGCGACCCGTGCGCTGATCCCAATCGTGGTAGTCGTTTGAATTAGATAAAGAGCGCGATGTTTGCTTGAGCCGAGCCTCTGACACCCGCTATAACCTGCCCATGAACACGAACCAAGGACCACGGCGGATTCGCGAACTGCTCGCCCAACCCGGCATCATTCGCAGCCTCGGCGCGCACGACGTTTTTACCGCGTTGATCGTCGAGCAGGCGGGATTCGAAACGGTGTTCATCGGCGGCTTTGGCACGAGCGCGTCGATGCTTGGTTTGCCGGACCTCAATTTCTTGACGATGACCGAAATGGCGGAGGCGGTCCGGCGCATGGCGGCCCGCGTCACGATTCCGGTGATCGCGGACGGCGATACGGGGCACGGCGACCTGCATAATGTTCAGCGGACCGTCGCGGCGTTCGAGTCGGCGGGCGCCGCGGGGATTTTGCTCGAGGATCAGGTGATGCCGAAACGGTGCGGGCATTTTGCCGATAAACAGGTGGTTCCGACCGCCGAGATGGTTCTGAAGATCAAGGCGGCGGTGGCCGCGCGGTCGAACCCGGATTTCCTGATCTTTGCGCGCACGGACACCCGGCAAATGAATGGCTTGGGTGACGCCATCGACCGCGTTAACCGCTGCTGCGACGCCGGCGCGGACATCGCGTTTGTCGAGGCGCCGCAGTCGCTGGCGGAGCTCGAGGAAATTCCGAAACGGGTCAAGTTTCCGCTGCTGGTGAATATGCTTTCCGGCGGCGTCACGCCGATCCTCCCGGTGAATGAACTCGCGCAACTTGGCTATAAATTGGTCGTTTGCCCGATCGAATCGCTGATGGTCTGCGCGCGGGCGATGCGGGAACTGTGCGACGCCTGGAAAACGACCGGACGCGTGGACCGGGTTGCGACGGAGGCGATGACGTTCGCCGAGGTGAAACAATTGCTGGGCGTCGAGGGTTTCCTGAAACTGCGCGACCGGCTTTGAGCGCGCGGCGGGACGCCTCGGCGGTCTTGGCGCGGAGCTGACTCGATGAATATTCACCACCTCGAACTCTTTTACTACGTCGCCAAACACGGCGGGATCAGCGAGGCGGTCCGCAATATTCCTTACGGCATCCAGCAGCCAGCCGTCAGCTACCAGGTGTTGCAACTGGAAGAATACCTGGATACGACGCTCTTTCATCGCCGGCCGTTTGCGCTGACGCCGACGGGCGAGAAGCTCTTCCGCTATATCGAGCCGTTCTTCGGCGGGTTGGAGGCGCTCGGCGAGGAGTTGCGGGGCGGCGCGGCGCAACAGGTCCGGTGCGGCGCGGCGGAAGTCGTGATCCGCGACCATCTCCCGGAGGTATTTCGGCAGGTCCGGCAAAAATTCCCGAAACTGAAGCTCACGTTGCGCGAAGGGTATCATCCGCAATTGCACGAGTGGCTGCAAAAGGGAGAGATCGATCTCGCGGTGACCTTGCTTGAATCCAAGCCGCCCCCCGGCTTCAACGCGCAACCGCTCCTGAGCCTCCCACTCGTCCTGTTGGTCGCGAAGAAGAGCCGCCTGACGTCCGCCGCCGACCTTTGGAAGCGCGATCGGATCGACGAACCGTTGATCGCGCTGCCGCCCACCGAACCGATCTGCAAAGCCTTTCAGCAAGGCTTAAGCCGATTGGGGCGGGATTGGTTCCCGAGCATCGAGTTGAGTTCGCTGGCGATGATCGAGGCGTACGTCGCCAAGGGATTCGGCGTCGGCCTTTCGGTGGCGATTCCCCGCGCGAAACTTGGCCCGGGATTGCGCGCCTTGCCACTGGAGCAAATCCCGCCGGTGACCGTGGGCGTGCTCTGGCCCGGGAAGGTGACCCCCCTGATCCAGGCGATTCTGGACGAAATCAGCCGCGAGGCGCGCGCGTTGAAAGCGGAGGTGTGACCCGAATTGACTGGCGGGATAGTCTGATTGCGCGACGAGTTCGCGAGCGCAAAACCCGCGGGTCATTTCCTGCTCGCGACGGTCAGGAAATCGCAGCCGCCTATTATCTTGGTCCCGCCTTTGAAATGGCGTTGTTTTCGTGGTTACGCGAAACGAACAGCTCTCGGCCCGGGAGTGAGGCTCGAACTCGAACGCCATTTGAGGCGATGGAATTGGCAGAATCATCGGTGGCAAAATCATACTGCCGGAGGCCTGGCCGACGCCCGCGTTGCTTCCATCGGTCCCATTCATCCCATTCATCCCATTCATCGCGCCGCTTGTCCCCGCCCCGATTTTCGACTATCTTTAGGCGATTTCATGGGCTACAACGCATCCCGCATTAATATATGAGAGAGCTCCTGGCCGGGATCGATAGTGGCACACAGTCCACTAAGGTATTGATCGTTGACGCGCGCAGCGGGAAAGTTCTCGCGAGCGCGGCGCAGGCTTACGGGTTGATCCCGAACCTGCCGCCCGGAGCGAAGGAACAACACCCGCATACGTGGCGCGACGCCACCGCCAAGGCGCTTCGCCAGTCCCTCAAGCAAGCCGGCGCCCGGCGCGGCGAACTCAAGGCGATCGGCGTCAGCGGCCAGCAGCACGGTTTCGTGCCCCTGGATGAAAAGGGCGAAGTGATTCGGCCAGCCAAGTTGTGGTGCGATACGACCACCGCGGCGGAGTGCGCGGAAATGACGGCCAGCCTCGGTGGCCTCAAAGCGGCGATTCGCGCGGTTGGCAACGCGATTTTGCCCGGTTACACCGCCCCGAAGATTCTCTGGTTGAAGAAAAACGAGCCGGAGCATTACGCGCGGTTGACGACGGTTCTCCTCCCGCATGATTATTTGAATTTCTGGCTGACGGGACAGGCGTTCATGGAATATGGCGACGCCAGCGGCACGGCGTTGCTCGATGTTAAAAAACGCCGCTGGTCGGACGCGGCGATTCGCGCCATCGACCCGGCCCTGGCCGGCAAATTACCGGCGCTTTCTTCGAGTGACCGGCCGGCGGGCCGAGTGCAGGAATCGACGGCTCGCGCGTTGGGTGTCGAGCCGGGCGTGCTGGTCAGCGCCGGCGGCGGCGACAATATGATGGGCGCCATCGGCACGGGCAACACCCGCGCGGGAGTGATCACGGCGAGCTTCGGCACCAGTGGCACGATTTACGCCTGCGCGGACAAGCCGGTCGTCGATCCTCGGGGCGAGATTGCCGCGTTCTGCGACTCGACGAACGCCTGGCTGCCGTTGCTTTGCACGATGAATGTCACGGTCGCGACCGAAATGATGCGGGATTGCTTCGGCTGGACGCATGAAAAGTTCTCGGCGGCGGTCGCGAAAGTTCCGCCCGGGTCGCGCGGCCTGTTACTGTTGCCCTATCTGGAAGGGGAGCGGACGCCGAACGTGCCGGCCGGGACCGGCGTGTTGCTCGGCGTCAACCAGCGGACGTTCGCGCCGGAGTATTTCGCCCGGGCGGCGATGGAGGGCGTGACGCTCGGGATGAATTACGGTTTGCGCCGCCTGGCCGCGCTCGGCGTGACGCCCAAGCAAATCCGGGCGACCGGCGGCGGCGCCAAGTCGAAGGCCTGGCGGCAAATCATGGCCGACGTTTTTGACGCCGAAGTCGTGACGCTCAAAGTCAGTGAAGGCGCGGCCTACGGCGCGGCGTTGCAGGCGCTCTGGTGCTGGCGCCGCGAAGCCGGGGAGCAGGTTTCGATCAGCGACATTACGGATAAGTTCGTCACGCTCAACCGCGCGGAAACGGCCGCCCCGAAGACGGCGAACGTCGCGATTTACCGCGAATTGCAGGCGGCGCAGGACGAACTGTCGCTGAGCTTGCGCAAGCTATTTGAAACGCACCGGCGGTTCAGTTGGGTATAATTCAATCAAAATAAAATACACATGAAGTTAGTTCTCTCGACGCACAATGTTACCTTGACCAAGGCCATCCAAGACCATATCCGCACCCGGATCGAAAAGATCGAACATCTTGACCGCTACGCCATCGATGCCCGCGTCACCTTGGAGCGCGACCACAAGAAATTGCCCGAAAAACAATTTTCCTGCTGCTTTCAATTGATGATGCCGGGGCCGGACCTGTTCGCGGAAGATTCTGAGAGCGATCTCTACGCGGCAATCGACCTGGTGACCAAAAAGATCGAACAGCAACTCCGCAAGCGGCACAGCAAGCACAAGGCGCGCAAACACACGGATGCCGCGCGCGGCAAGCGCAAACGCCAGGAAGCGGACCTTTAATGGGCGAGGTCGCGGTCGCCATTCTGCGCGCGCGGCGCGTGCTGCCGATGGCGCGCGGGCCGATTGAAAACGGCGCGGTCGCGGTGGCCGGCGGGGTCATCGTCGGCGTAGGCCGCTGGCCCGAGGTGTCGGCCCGTTTCCCAGGCGCCGAGGTCACCGACCTCGGCGACTCCGCCCTCTTGCCCGGGCTGATCAACGCCCATTGCCATCTCGATTACACCGACATGGCTGGGCAGATCGCGCCAACCAGGTCCTTCACCGACTGGATCAAGAGCATTACCACGCTCAAGGCGGCCTGGAGTTACACGGAATTCGCCGAATCATGGATTAACGGCGCGCGGATGCTGCTTCAATCCGGTGTGACCACGGTGGGTGATATTGAAGCGTCGCCGGAACTGTTGCCGGACGTTTGGGAAGCTACCGGGTTGCGCGTCTATTCGTTCCTCGAAATGACCGGCATTAGAAGCCGCCGCGCGCCGCGTGATATTCTTCAGGAAGCGGTTACCAAGATCGACTCACTGCCGGCTGTCCGGTGCGCCGCCGGC
>Ga0265338_10009840_pt1 | contig 11328 bp, 8 predicted proteins | sample 42126metaG_FD_193579 | JGI IMG/M metagenome (GOLD analysis project Ga0265338, IMG submission 193579) | Rhizosphere microbial communities from Carex aquatilis grown in University of Washington, Seatle, WA, United States - 4-21-26 metaG | ecosystem: Host-associated > Plants > Roots > Rhizosphere >... | reverse complement strand
CCCGCTTTCATCAATTGGTCGCGGTAGGTGTTGTTGAATTCGTAGCGGTGCCGGTGCCGTTCGGAGATTTCCTCGGCGCCGTACAGTTCGCGCGACTTGGTTCCTGCCACCAGCTTGCAGGGCTGCGCGCCGAGTCGCATGGTGCCGCCCTTCTTTTCGACAGCCTGTTGCTCTTCGAGCAGACAGATCACGGGATGAGGTGATTTCTGGTCGAACTCAGTCGAGTTGGCGCCGGTCAATCCGCACACGTTGCGGGCGAACTCGATGACGGCAATCTGCATACCGAGGCAGAGGCCGAGGTAGGGGATCTTGTTCTCACGGGCATATTGCGACGCGAGAATCTTCCCTTCAATACCGCGGTTCCCAAAACCCCCGGGCACGAGGATGCCCGCGACGCCCTTCAGGTATTTTTCCGCGCCGTCTTTTTCAATGTTCTCGGCATCGACACGCACGATCTCAACGGCGCAATCGTTGGCAGCGCCCGCATGTTTGAGCGCCTCGTACATGCTCTTGTAGGCGTCGATGAGCTGGATGTACTTGCCGACCACGGCAATCTGCACCTTGTGTGAAGGATTGATCATCCGCTGGAGCATCTTTTCCCAGTCAGTCAGCGGCTTGGGCGGCGCGTCGAGGCCGAGGTACCGGCAGACGAGACCGTCGACATTTTCCGCGCGCAGATCGATCGGGACCTCGTAGATCGAGTGGGCGACGTCGAGTTCTTCGATCACGCCTTCGACGGGGACGTTGCAGAACATGGAAATCTTCTGGCGAACCTCCTTCCCGAGGACCTTCTCGCTGCGGCAGATGAGGATTTGCGGCATGATGCCGATCTCGCGCAGCTTGGCGACACTTTGCTGGGTCGGCTTGGTCTTGATCTCGCCCGCGACGCGAATGAACGGCACGAGCGTGACATGGATGAACAGGGAATTCTGGGGGCCGGTTTCGAGGGCGAACTGACGGATCGCCTCGAGGAACGGCAATCCTTCGATATCGCCGATGGTGCCGCCAATCTCGATGATGACCACGTCCGCGCCGCTCTTTTTGCCGACTTCGCGGATGCGTTCCTTGATTTCGTTGGTCACGTGCGGGATCACCTGCACGGTTTTGCCGAGGTAATCGCCGCGGCGTTCCTTCTCGATGATGCGCGCGTAGACTTGTCCGCTGGTGAGGTTATTGAGGCGGGAAAGCTTGGCGTGGGTGAACCGCTCGTAGTGGCCGAGATCGAGATCGGTTTCCGCGCCGTCATCCGTCACATAGACCTCGCCGTGCTGAAAGGGATTCATTGTCCCGGGGTCGACGTTGAGATACGGGTCGAATTTCGCGAGCGTGACCTTCAACCCACGGTTCTCCAACAGCGTGCCCAGCGAGGCCGCCGTAAGTCCTTTGCCGAGCGAGCTGATCACGCCGCCAGTGACGAAGATGAATTTCATGGTTGGGCTCTCAGGATTTGTTCCACCAACTCAATGTCCTCGGGACGATCCACGCCGATCGAATCGTGAGGCGTGATCAGCACCTTGATCGGGAAACCATTTTCCAGGGCGCGCAATTGCTCGAGTTTCTCGGTGGTTTCCAACTCGCCGTGCGGCAGTTGCACGAACGTCAACAGGAACTCACGCCGAAACGCGTAAATCCCAAGGTGCTTGTAAAACTTCGCCAGTTTCAACCACTCCGACGCGTCGCCCGTCCGGGCATCGCGCACGCAGGGAATCCGGCTGCGGGAAAAATACAGGGCATTGTCGTTTCGGCCGAGCGCGACCTTCACCACATTGGGATTGTCGAGATTGGCGGCGGATTCCAATTTGCGCGCGAGCGTGCCCATGACACATTTCGGGTCGGATTGCATACCGGCGACGAGTTGGTCGATCATCTCCGGTCGCATCAACGGTTCATCGCCCTGGATATTCAGGACCAGGTCGCAATCGTATGTGCGCGCGACCTCGGCCACGCGATCCGTTCCCGTGGCGCACTCGGGCGAGGTGAGCATGGCATCGCCGCCGAACGCTTCGACGGCTTCGAGGATGCGCGTATCCTCGGTGGCGACGATGACTTTATCGAGCCGAGCGGCCTTGGTGGCCTGTTCGTACACGCGCTGAACGAGCGTTTTGCCCGCGATTGGCGCCAGCGGTTTGCCGGGAAACCGATGGGCCCCATAGCGCGCGGGAATGACCCCCAGCGTGCGAATTTTCATGCCAGTTCACCTCGATGCATCAGGGCCAGTGTAGCAGAACGACGTTCCCTGACAAGTATTGCGAGCTGGTGGTTCATCAGAAATACGCGCTCGCATTAGTAACGTTTCGGGTGTAAGATAGTGGTCTTCGTATGAAGTCATGGGGTCGCATAGGGCGAGTTACGTTTTCGATGATGCTGTTCGCACTGCTGGCGGTGCGTGGTCGGGCGATCATCTTTACATCCACCGGTGATCCTTCTTACAACACCAACGCGCCGACAGGCTCGCTGACCAACAGCGGCTGGCAATACGAGGGCCAATGGTACGTTTGGCTCGGCACGCCGATCGCGCCGAGGTTTTTTCTCGCAGCGCATCATATCAACGGGAACGTGGGCGACGTGTTCGTGTACAACGGGTTCAGCTACCACACGGTCAATGTCTTCGACGATCCGAATACGGACCTGCGGATTTGGCAGGTGGCGGAGACGTTTCCCTCGTACGCGCCACTCTACACGAAGTCAGACGAGGCGGGGAAACTGTGTGTTATGATCGGGCGGGGCACCGACCGCGGGCCGGCGGTCCTGGTAAACAGCACCACGGTTGGCTGGGAGTGGGGCAACACCAACAACATCCAGCGTTGGGGCGAGAACATCGTATCGGATGTCTATACCAACGGCCCCAATGACTTGTTGTTGAGAGGATTCTTCGATCGCAATGGAGTCACCAACGAATGTGGCATGACGTACAACGATTCCAGCGGCGCGATGTTCATCGAGGACGGGACGACATGGAAGCTGGCGGCCATCAACTACGCTGTGGACGGGCCGCAATTCAGTCACGACGGTTCGGGGAACTCGACCTTCGACGGTGCGCTGATGGACCTGCGTGGATTGTATTACTGGAACGGCGCTGCTTGGACGTTGTACGCGCCGACCAATTATCCGGTGGCCCTTCCCACCGGGTTTTACTGTACACGCGTTTCGTCGCGCATCAGTTGGATCAACAGCATCATCAACTTCAACCCGGGCCCTGACCTGCAGGTCACGAATGTCGACATCGTCGGCGGGAGTACACAGATCAACTTGTCGACCGGCTCGAATCGCGTCTACCGCGTCGACTTCACCAGCGACCTCGTCACCGGTGTATGGACGACAGTAACGAATAACCTTCCCGGCACGGGAGGGATCGTCACCATTATCGACCCCGGTGCCGGTGGCCAGCCGAAACGGTTCTACCGCGTGACGATTGTGAAATAACGGTCGAAGTCTTCGGGCAGGCTCAGCGCTCCTGCACTTCGACGTGACGAAAGCAACCCACAATGTGGTCGTTAACCATGCCGGCGGCCTGCATAAAGGCGTAGCAGATCGTCGAACCGCAGAAGGCAAAGCCACGCCGTTTCATGTCCTTACTCATCGCGTCAGACTCTGTCGATGTGGCGGGGATCTGTTTCATCGACTGGAGGCGATTGGTGCGTGGTTGGCCGCCGACGAATTGCCAGATATAACGGTCGAACGACGAAAACTCCCCGCGCACCTTCAAGAGTGCCCGCGCATTCGTTACCGCTGATCGAACCTTCAGACGGTTCCGAATGATGCCGGGATTCGCCAGCAGCTTCTCCACATGTTTCTCCGTGTAGCGGGCCACCTTCTCGGCGTCGAAATTGTCGAACGCCTTCCGATAGCTCTCCCGCTTCAACAAGACCGTTCGCCAGCTCAATCCCGCCTGGGCCGCGTCGAGCACAAGGAATTCGAAGAGCTTGCGGTCATCATGCACCGGCACGCCCCATTCCGTATCGTGATACGCGATCATCGCCGGGTGCCCCAGCGACCAGTCGCAACGGATTTGATCAGGCATGCGCCGAATCTATCAGATCGTTGGCGCGTCGTGCCAGACCGTTCCTGCAAGCGACGAACAATCTGGGCCGATCTAAGGACCGTAATCGATAGCCGGTGGCGGAACGGTCCACTCCGGCGGGATGACGTTGGTGACATCAACCCCGGTTGTCCACTCCAGGACGCTGGCGAGAATCTGCAGGGCCACGAGTGGCATCAGCACGTAACGAAATAGGAAACTCGCGCGTCGCTCGGAAGCGATCCGGGATTCCGACGCGGTCGCTTCGCCGGGCATGTAAGCGAGTTTCCAACTCGGATAGTGGTTTGCCCTCCAATCGTACAACGCGGTGAGCAGCCCGATATCGCGGCCGGCCTTTTCGCTTTCGAGCCACTTATGCCGGAGGATTTCCTCCTTTGGCGGAATCGGCGTTCCGAATGCGTTGGTTAATAATTCGTCCACGTTTTCAACTGGATGTGTGACATCCTGTAATATATTCATCTTCATACCCCCCACTGTTAATTGTTACGTTCTCCTTGACAGGTATACCCTCAACACTTTCCATGCCGGACGCGATTTCCAAGAGGGAATGGGGCTTTGGTCGGTCGAAAGGCTGGTGAAATCCGGACATGCTGGTTCGCCTTAGCCAATGCACGTGTCAGGAGACATTGCCAGCTGAGGACGATTGTTGGGCTTTTGGGGAGAGACAGAATATGCGTCCGAGATTGTTCCAGCTGTCGATCAAGATATGGACTTGGACGATTCTATCGGGCCGGCTTTACCAATTCCCATCAGAGACCAAGCGTCCATAATTGCGGCCGACACGCGGGGTGGGACATGTATTTTCCCTCGACAAATTGCTGGTTTCCAGCTAAATACGGCTGCAATAAGGAGGTGGAATTTCCACCATGACAAAGAAGGCGTTGGGCAGGGGACTGGATGCACTCATCAGTGGCGGGGTCGTACGCAGCGTTGCGGTCGAACCGCCCCACGTCGAAGTAGCGATTGCGCCTCCTGCCGCACCCACCACGACCACGGTCCAGCCGCTCGGTGCGGCGCCGGCGGCCAGCACGAGCGATATCAACGGGAATGCCGTTCGCCACATCGGTGTCGACGCGATTGAGCGCAGCCCGTTTCAACCGCGCACAGAATTTGATCCCGAACAACTCCGGGAGCTGGCCAACTCCATCAAGCAACGGGGAGTCATCCAGCCACTGCTGGTGCGACCCCTCAAGCCGGCTGGCGGAATGCCTGCCCTCCAAGGCGATGGGGCGCGCCGGTACGAACTGATCGCCGGGGAACGACGGTGGCGCGCGGCCCGCGAAGCGGGGCTGACGACGATCCCCGCGTTTGTCCGGGAAGCGAGCGACCAGGAAGTGCTCGAGATCGCGCTCATCGAAAACCTGCAGCGCGAAGACCTCAACGCCATCGAAGAAGCGCGGGCCTACGACCAACTGGCCACGCAATTCACGCTGACGCAGGAGCAGATCGCCCAAAAGGTGGGACGAAGCCGCGCGGCGGTGGCCAATTCGATGCGGTTGCTCGGGTTGCCGAGCGAAGTACAGTCGTGGATTGCCGACAACCGGCTGAGCGTCGGACACGCCAAGGCAATCCTGGGCCTGCCCAGTTCGGCCGAGCAGCGGCTGGTGGCGGAACGCGTGTTGAAGCGCAGCCTGACCGTGCGCGAGACGGAGCAGTTGGTCGAACAACTCAAGGGCGAAGCGAAAGTGCGGTCGCGCACGATGACGACGACGGTGAAATCGACGCACGTGCTGGCCATCGAAGAGCGGTTGCAGCAGAAGTTCGGCACGCACGTCAGCGTTCAGCACGGCAAGAAGAAGGGCCGCATCGAGATCGAGTATTACGGCAACGATGATCTGGCGCGCTTGCTGGGCATCCTCGGCATTGACAATCTCTAACAGGCTGGGTGACTGTAGCAGCGCTCTGTAAGCCGGGATGGACGAACCCAACCAACAGCAGCGCGCCAAACGCTATGAGGCGATTCACAACGTTCTCTTCGTTGTGGAAACCGTGTACACCCTGGCGTTACTGCTGGCGTTCCTCTACTGGGAAGGGTCGGACATGCTGGCCGACTGGGCCCGGTTCATCTCCCGAAACCCATGGATTTATGTGGCGGTCTACGGTGCGGTCGTCATCGTCGGCATCAAGCTGCTATTCCTGCCGCTGAATTACTTTGGCGGCTATTATCTGGAACATAAGTTTGGGCTCTCCAACGAGGGCTTCGGCGCGTGGGTGCTCGATGAATTGAAGTCGCTCGCCCTGAATCTGCTGCTCGGGGTGGCGGTGCTGGACGTCTTGTATTTCCTGCTGCGGCGGGCCGGGCAATGGTGGTGGATTGGCGCGGGATTGTTCTTCCTGCTCTTCGGGGTGGTCATATCGGCGTTGTTTCCCGTGCTGATACTGCCGCTATTTTACAAACTCGAACCATTGGAGAATGAATCTCTCCGGCAAAAGCTCACCGCCCTCGCGCAACGGGTGGGTGCGAAGGTGCTGGGTGTGTATCGCATGGGGATGAGCGAGAAGACCAAGAAAGCAAACGCAGCGTTTGCCGGGCTGGGCAGCACGAAGCGGATTATTTTGGGCGACACGTTGCTGGACAAATTTTCGGAGGACGAGATTGAGGTGGTCATGGCGCATGAGATGGCGCACTACAAACACGGCGACATCACGCGAATGATCGCCTGGGGGACGATGACGACCTTTATTGGGTTGAAGATCGCCGACCTCGGATTGCATTGGGGCATGGCGCACGTCTTCCGGTTCGATGACGTGTCGGACATCGCGGCGTTCCCGCTGCTGGCGCTGTGCCTGTTTGTGTTCGGGCTGGTGGTGATGCCGCTCAACAACGCATTTTCCCGCTCGCGTGAATGGAAGGCTGACGCCACCGCGCTGGACCTGACGGCGAACCGGGACGCGTTCATCCGCGCGATGCGCAAGCTCGCCGAACAAAATCTCGCGGATCTTTCGCCGCATCCGTTGGTCGAATTCTTGTTGCACGATCACCCGTCGCTGGCGCGACGCATCGCCTGGGCTGAACGATGGCAAAGAAACTAAGCTTCGTTATTATTATCGTTCTACTCGTCGGCGGTTGTGGGGCATCGCAGGCCCCGAAGGAAATTGCCTGGCAACAGTGCAGCGGCACACGGGCCTACGAACACGTCGCCAAGCTCGTCGGGTTTGGGCCGCATCCCACCGGCAGCGAGGCGCTCGGACGCGCCGCCACGTACATCGAGTCCCAATTGCACGAGTACGGCCTGACGACGGAAGAGCAAGTGTTCACGGCCCAGACGCCGTTTGGACCGAAGCAATTCCACAACATCGTCGCCAAAACGCGCGTGCAACAGGGCGGACCGGACCAGGTTATCATCATTGGCTCGCACTACGACACGAAGCTGTTCACCAACCTGACGTTCGTGGGCGCGAACGACGGCGGTTCGAGCACAGGGACGCTGTTGGAGATCGCGCGTGTGGCCGCCGGGCAGCCGAATGTTTGGTTCGTCTTCTTCGATGGTGAAGAGGCGATGGTGGAGTACAGCAACGAGGACGGATTGTGGGGGAGCAAGTATTTCGTGGAAGACCTCAAGCGGAAGAATGCAGTGAATCAAATCAAGGCGATGGTCCTGCTCGACATGATCGGCGACAAGAACCTGGACGTTATCGTGACGGGTTCGCTGGTGGACAAGGTTTTTGACGCGGCCCGCGCGGCGGGCTTCCGCGAGTATTTCAAATTCGCCGGCAACGGGATGCTCGACGACCATGTGCCGTTCCTGCGCGCGGGTATTCCCGCGGTCGATCTTATCGATTTCGATTTTGGCAGTGCGCCGGGGCTCAATGATTACTGGCATACGGAGAAGGACACGCTCGACAAGATCAGCCCGCATAGCATGGAGATCGTCGGCCAGACCACGCTGCGGCTCATCGAACTCCTTCAGAATCAAGCGGCTGGGCATTGATTCGGCCCACGGCTTGCTTTACTTTGATGGTGACGGGAGTGGGAGGGGACGCCCACTTGGAATCAACGGGTCAGCGATAAGGATTACGACGTGGAGGACAAGCTCCAAGTACTTGAACGCGTGCCGGTTCTGGCCAGTCTCGGCGAAGAGCTGATGAAAGGCCTGGCGGAACAGGCGGAGTTTGTCGCCGTCAAGAAGGGCGACCTCGTGGTGCGCGAAAATGACCCAGGCGACGCGCTGTATGTTGTTGTTTCGGGTCGTCTGCAAGCGTACACGCGGCTCAAGAGCGGGCGGGAACGCGTTTTTGCCACGTACTGCGACGGCGATTGTTTTGGCGAAATGCCGTTGCTCAGCGGCGAAACGCATTGGGCAAACGTCCGTGCCCTGAACGATTCGATGCTGTTGAAAATCCCGCGCGAGGAGTTCGAGACCGTCGTCAATCGCGATCCGCGCGTCGCGGTGAGTTTCAGCCAGCGGCTGGGCCATCGGATCAAGGAACTTCGCGAGGAGAAACATCGCGCGAAGTGGAGCACGATCATTTCGCTGTACGGCTCATTGCCGGGCACCGGGAAGACCACACTGGCTCGCAATCTCGTGGCGAGCCTGGCGCACGAGACGCGCGAACCGGTGTTGCTGTTGGATTTCAGTGGCAAACAACGCGGGGTGCCGTTGCTCAAGTGCGAACGGCTCGATTTTCGCAGTGGCCTCGGGCTGCAGGACATCGTGGTCCGCACGCCGTTGGGGTATGACCGCCTGACGCTCGATCTCGTGGGTGACGAACGGGAGATCGCGCTCATCGCCCCGGTGTTTGGCCACCTCGTGAAGCAGTACGATTACGTCATCTGCGATCTTCCCAACGAGGTGAACGCGTCCGTGTTCGCCTGCCTGGTGCAGTCGGACCAGGTGTTCGTCATCGCCAAATACGCCGACGAGCACCTGTACCGCACGCGGCAGTTGCTGGAGGATTTTCGGTCCCGGGCAGCGGCGCGCGAGCCGACGATGCACGTCATCCTGACAGCGGTCGGCGACGCAAGTGCGCCGTACGTCGAGGAAGGCGAACGCAAGGTGGGGCAGCCGATCTCGCATTTGTTGCGTTGGATTCCCGAGACGGAGATGGTTGAGGCTGTGGACGGCACGCCGTATGTGCTGCGGCAACCGATGGCGCCCTACAGCCTCGTGGTGCGGCGGATTGCGCGGGAGTTGGGCAACGTGCTGGTCGGGCTGGCGCTGGGAACGGGTGGAGCCCGCGGATTGGCACACATTGGCGTCATCCGCGTGCTGGAACGAGAAGGCATCGCCGTCGATGTGGTTGCGGGCAGTTCGATGGGCGCGCTGATCGCGGCGGCGTGGGCGGTTGGCAAGTCCGCCGACGACATGGAGGAGATTGCGAAACAGATCCGCAACAAACGGACGTTCCTGAAATTGCTCGATCCGATGTTTCCCGGCGCCGGCGTGTTTCGAGGCATCAAGGTCTACAACTTTTTGCATTCGATCGTGAACGGGTTGACGTTTGCCGACACGCTCATTCCGCTCAAGATCGTCGCGAGCGACCTCAACACGCTGGAAGAAGTTGTTTTTGAAGACGGGAAGCTCATCGATGCGATCCGTGCCAGCATCACGATTCCCGGCATCTTTCGACCGGTGGTCAACAACGGGCATACGTTGATCGATGGCGGCATCACCGATCCCGTGCCGGTGCAGGTGCTGGCGCGGGCGGGTGTTTCCAAGATCATCGCGGTCAATACCATCCCCAATCCCGAAGAAATGAAACAGCGCTACCTGCAACGGAAGGCGTTGGCAGGCGTATCCACAAGGGAACGAAAGGGTGTGTTGCACGAGACGGGCCCGGTGGTGGAGACGCCGACCAGCATTATCAACGTGTATATGCGGTCGATGCACGCCATGCAGTCGCGCATGGCCGAGGAGGCCTGTAACAACGCCGACGTGGTGATCCGCCCGGTACTGGCCGGCGCCGTGTGGTACGACTTTTATCATCCGGAACGCCATATTCGCTGCGGAGAAGAGGCGGCGGAGGCGGCGTTACCGCTCTTGAAAGGGCTGGTGCGCGTATGAAATGGGACCGGATGACCATCCCGGAGCAGCGCCGCATCCAGAATGAAAAACTCCACCGCTACCTGACGGAAGTCATCGCCCCGTTCAGTCCCTATTACAAGAAGCTGTTCGCCGAGCATAAGATCGACCCGCGTCGAATTAAGACTGTCGAGGACCTGCGCCATCTTCCGTTCACGAGCAAAGCGGATTTGCTGGCGACATCAGACCAGCCGGAAAGATTCCGTGAATTTATCATCACGCCCGATGTGTCTGTGTTGAAGCATCGCCCGCGGGTGATTGCGGAGGCCTTGTTGCGGGGGCGCAGTGCGGTCGAACGCCATTTTGAGCGCGAGTATCGCCCGATTTTCCTGACGGCCACGACGGGGCGCAGTTCGTCACCCGTGGCGTTTGTGTACACGGACCACGACATGAGCAATCTCCGCACGGCCGGTCCGCGGCTCATCCAAACGTTCGGCGCGACGACGAAGATGCGCGGCGTGAACATGTTTCCGTACGCGCCGCATCTAGCGTTCTGGCAGGTCGTGTTCGCGGGGCTGGAGTTCGGGATGTTGCTGGTGAGTTCGGGCGGCGGCAAGGTGATGGGCACCGAGGGCAATATCAATTTGATTGAGAAGATCAAGCCCGAGGCGATCATCGGTATCCCGACGTTCGTGTACCATGTGATTCGCGAAGCGCACGCGCAGGGGCGGAAATGGCCGCAGGTATGCAAGATCGTGTTGGGCGGCGAGAAGACGCCGCAAGGCATCCGGCGCAAGATGGTTTCGCTGTTGCAGGAGATGGGCGCGGGCGAGGTGGGGATCTGCAGCACGTACGGGTTCACCGAGGCACGGCTGGCGTGGGGCGAATGCCCGACACCGCCGGGCGAATGGAGCGGCTACCACCTGTTCACCGATCTCGGCGTGTTCGAAGTGATCGATCCTGAGACGGGCGAGGTGAAAGGCGAGGGCGAGCCGGGCGAATTGGTTTACACGCCGTTGGACGCGCGCGGGACGGTGGTGATGCGGTATCGGACGGGGGATTGCGTGGACGGGGGAATCACGTGGGAACCGTGTCCGTACTGCGGGCGGACGGTGCCGCGGATCGTTGGGAAGATCGGACGCGAATCCAGCACGAAGGAACTTCAGTTTGGGAAACTCAAGGGCACGCTCGTCAATTTCGACACGTTACAGCAGATTCTCGACGACACGACGGAGGTTGGCGAATGGCAGTTGGAGATTCGCAAGGCCCACGATGACCCGCACGACGTGGATGAATTGGTCCTGCACGTGGCCCCCGAAAACTGCG
>Ga0265338_10009839_pt1 | contig 11329 bp, 12 predicted proteins | sample 42126metaG_FD_193579 | JGI IMG/M metagenome (GOLD analysis project Ga0265338, IMG submission 193579) | Rhizosphere microbial communities from Carex aquatilis grown in University of Washington, Seatle, WA, United States - 4-21-26 metaG | ecosystem: Host-associated > Plants > Roots > Rhizosphere... | reverse complement strand
CGCTTTTTACCTCTGGGGTAATTTCGACAGAGCACCTGAGTAGTTACCAGGGATGATCCATGCAATATGTTAGACGAGGCTACGCTCATAGGTATAGAAGGTCTGGTCTGACCCCTCGTACTCGGCTCCGGTAAAGGCGTCACGTACCATGATCAGGTCAGGTACATTGACGCGTACGCTTTCCAGGCCAGGCTCGGATAGTTTCCGGCGCAGTGTATAGGCAATCAGGCTGATCGATTCGGTGGTGCCATCGATATAGCCTATCGAGAGATGCTGGCTCTGCTGGTGGCCAGTACGCGGTTCGGCGATAGCCAGGCCATCCAGGCGTTCCCAGCGGCGCAGAAGATAGATCTGTCCGGCTGCAATCTTTGCGTCCAGGAGCTGCTCTGAAATACTATAACCGGTGAAACCTGTATAGTAGATTCCGCCGGTGGCAGGGAAGATGCTGGAACTATTCAGGTAGGAAATAATATCGTCCATATCTGCCAGGGTAGCGTTGCTCAACTTGTCCAGGCTGACATTGTGTGCCGGAATGCTGGTCAGTCCTGGGGCCGTATAAGGGACAAATGTGCCGACGCAGCGGAAGTGAAGCTGTTCTACCAGGTGAATAGAGCCTGTATTTGTGGATTCAGTAATCAGGCGTATGAGTTTCGCTCCCCGGCGTATCGCCTCGGCGGATGCTTCAAAGTTGAGTTGTCGGCCAATACCTTGCTGGCGATAGGCCGGATCAACGCGCATTCCCTCCAGCCACGCTTCATCCGGGTTGAGCATCTGAATATGGACAATACCTACCGGCTGATCTTCGTTGACTGCTACCAGCAACAATCCATTTGTATCGTCCAGCCATTTCTCCCAGACCAGTTCGATATAATCGCCCCATTCCCAGGTTTGCGCGCAAAAGGCCAGAACCGTCTCGCGGTCTGCGGGACGGGCCTGACGCATTTTTATCTCAAACATACATTACTCGTTCTCTGTGTTGTTCGTCTGATCTATGCCATTGGCCTGGGCGTTGCTGGCAGATGTCCGTTTGCGCGTAGTGGAACGCGGAGAGCCCGATGTGGTCGGACGTTTGCGTGGAGTACGCGCGGGTTTACGTGGCGTGGCAGCCGCACTGGTCTCCTCCGCGCCTTCAGGTTCAGGCTGGTCCAGGCCAGTTTCTTGTCTGGCTTCGATCTCAGCCTCAGTTGCGGCTTCGGCCAGTTGCTGGTCAACCAGGTCAGAGGCAATGCTTTCAAGCTCGTCCTCCGCCAGGGTTTTCACAGCAGCTTCACTCCGTTGCTCTTCGATTTCAGCCGCCGTTTCAGCTTCAGCAAGTTCTTGCTCAGCCAGTTCGGAGGCGATATGTTCAAGCTCTTCTTCAGCCTGCAGGGCTGTCACCACATCGGCGAGTTCCTGTTCCAGAACGGCGGCAGTAGCAATTTCGGCGAGTTCTTCGTCAGTGGGTTCAATTGCACCTTGTTGGGCAAGATCCGCGTCCCAGACGCTTCCTATCGTCGAAATTGCTTCGCTGGTGGGAAGGTTGTCGTCGGGCACCAGGTCCCTGGTGAAAGAGCCAGCGAGACTATCTTCTTCATCCGTTCCATTTGTATCTACATCTCCATTGGAAATAATCAGTTCAAGCGTTTCATTTTCATCGAAGATTGCCAGTTCGTCGGTGCCGTTAGCCTGTTCCTCTGCGAAAACTTCGCTGACTTCTACCTCGGCCAGGATTGTCTCCAACACTCTATTTGCTTCATCCTCCAGGGCGGAGATCGTTGACTCGGATGGTGCCTCGTTCTGGTGAGAAGATAAAGCCGTACGGAGCTTCTCTAATTTTGCTTCCTCATTCTGAAGTTGCTCAAGCTGTTGCTGGACGTGCAACTGCGCTTTAGCAAGTTTCTGTTCGGCTTTTTTGAGATCGCGGCGCGTCTGTTCAATGGCTTGTAGGACTCTGGCCTCGCGTTTCGCGTGCTTTTTCAATTGTTTTTTTGATTCATCCGGCGATGAAGTAGTGGGGGTAGCACTCTGATTATTGCTATTCATGCTTTTCGCCTCCAGGGGTGCAGATGATTTGTTCAGTATGTGTAGTATCTTTTGTGTGTAGTGTATCACTTTTTTTCACGTTCTGGCGCGTCCAGAGGTGTACAAACAGGGCTATTACATGCTCTCTGCAAGGTTTCGCCCCACCCCTCCCGTTTTAAAAGAGGATGTTTTTCCTGCGAGAAGCTGAGCTTTCTGCAAGAAAAACATCCTCTTTTATCTTTGGGATAGGATGGGTTGATTAACCGGTGATCTTAGCGCGCGATTCTGCGTCCATATGTCCAGACGGCCAGCGGGATAAAGACAATCAGGATACCGACACACCAGGCCAGCGCCTGCCAGATTGTAGAGGCATCAGGCTGGTTAAGCAATAACCCGCGCACTGCGTTGACCAGTAGCGAAACTGGCTGGTGTTCTGCGAAGACACGTAACGGACCGGGCATACTGCTGGTCGGGACAAAAGCACTACTGGCGAAAGTCAAAGGGAAGAGCCAGATAAAGCCGGCTGATTGTGCCGCTTCGACTGTGCTGACGGCCATACCAATGGTGGCTGAAATCCACGAGAAGGCAAAGCTGGAGAGGAGCAGGATGCCAATGGCTGCTATCCAGGCCAGGACACTGCCCTCTGGCCGGAAGCCAACCAGCACGCCAACGATCCACATGATAATTACGACAAAGGTGTTCCGTACGATATCTGAGATGGTTCGACCTGTCAGGACAGCCGATTTGGCCATGGGCAGTGAACGAAAGCGATCAACCAGACCTTTTTGCAGATCGGTAGCCAGGCCAATACCGGTCGATGTCGAGCCAAAAATCACTGTCTGGACAAAAATGCCTGCCATCAGGTAATTAACATAACTTACACCGCTGACGGCAATGGCTCCGCCAAAGACATAGCGGAAGAGGAGTACAAACATGACTGGCTGGATCGTAGAGAAAATTAGTTCTTCGGGAATCCTCGGAATCTGTACGAGATGGCGCCTGGCTAACACCAGCGCGTCAGCCATGGTCCAGTAGATTCTAGGGCGGCCCACTGGCACCAGTCTTCTAGTGGTATGGATATCGCTACTCATCGTGCACTCCTTGCCAGAGGTTGGCTTGTCTGTACCTCTTCAACCTCTGGCTCTGCCTCTGCGGCGTGGCCTGTAAGCGAGAGAAAAACATCATCCAGGGTTGGTCTGCGTAATGCCAGATCTGCTAGAGGAATGTGCGCGGCATCGAGGTCACGCACAACCGCAGCCAGTTGTTGCGCCCCCTGCGTTACGGGAACAGCGAGATGGCGATGCTCGCTGTCGATATGGATATCACCTGAGCTATAGGCGCGTACAGCTTGCAGAGCGGCATTGAGGTCACCGCCAGGGGCCAGGGTTAGTTCAAGTCGCTCACCACCAACCTGAATTTTTAGTTCGTCGGCAGTACCTTTCGCAATCACGCGACCATGATCTACCACTGCGATCTGGCTGGCAAGCTGATCGGCTTCTTCCAGATATTGAGTCGTCAGCAAGACTGTTGTGCCATCGGCTACCAGGTTGCTGATAACCTCCCACATAGCGAGGCGTCCGCGTGGATCAAGGCCAGTTGTGGGTTCGTCCAGAAAAAGGATTGGTGGCGACATAATCAAACTTGCCGCCAGATCCAGTCGTCGGCGCATGCCGCCTGAATACGTTTTGACGGTGCGTCGGGCGGCCTCAACAAGTTCAAAGCGTTCCAGCAGTTCATTAGCTCGTTGTTTCGCCGTAGCGCCCGAAAGATGATATAACTGGCCGAACATTTTGAGATTTTCATAGCCCGTCAGGTTTTCATCGACAGCCGCATATTGACCTGTCAGGCCAATGCGTGCGCGCAAGATATCTGCATGTTTCACTACATCCAATCCTGCCACTTCTGCGTGCCCCTTATCAGGTTTGAGTAACGTTGTAAGGATACGCACGGCTGTGGTCTTACCAGCTCCATTGGGACCAAGTACGCCGAGCACACTACCTTCTTCAGCGATCAGATCAAGACCATCCAGGGCATGGGTTTTACCATAATATTTGTGCAGCCCTTCAGCCAGAATAGCTGGTTTATTCGCCATAGGATACTTCCTTTATTGTTTACAACGCAAACATCTTTATCTATTGAACACATAAATGAGGCTGGGAACGGTGGCAGGATCCATGGTTCCGTTTGTTCTTCACCTTTTTTAATAATGCGATATATCGTATCGGTAGATAAAACATAGACGATATATCGTTCATTACCAATAGCGGAAGAACAGCACCTTGCTTTCCCGCTATTGCCTGCTAGGCCCTGAATGTGCTATCCTATTTTTGCGGACTATTGTCCACATAGAGATTGTACCGGACAGGTGTCCACTTGTCAAGGGAGACAGCTTTCATGAAAGACACTCGTGATTGCCATTGGCCTCTGGGCCTGGCAAAACCATTTGTGTCTCACGAGCGAACCGAACGCCGTGACGCCAGGGAGCACCGCCAGCAGATTCTAGAGGTCGCCAGGTGCCTGTTTGCTGAACAGGGCGTACATGCTGTCAGCATGCATCAGATTGCCCAGAAGGCAGGCATTGGTCAGGGCACACTTTACCGTCGATACGCCAACAAGGGCGAGCTCTGCATGGATTTGTTGCGCGAACGCCATGATCGTTTCGCGGAAGAGATTGCGGAGTTGGCAACGGCAGTGGTAGCACCGGCTCTTGACCGTTTAGAGGGTGCGTTAAAACGCACAGTTGCGTTTCTTGAAGATAACGAGGCTCTGTTAAGCCCGATTGCTCAGACTGAGAGTGGGGGTTGGCAGTGCAATACGCCCGTGATAGCCGGACATTTTGCTTCTCAGTCTTCGCCTATGTCCTGGTTGCACGACCTGTTTGCCGGGTTGTTGAATGAAGCGTTAGCGAAGGGCGAGATTGCCCCGCTGGATGTGACCTATACGGCAGATGCCATACTTTTCACTCTTCATCCCCTCTTCTATCGTTTTCAACGCCTGGAACGTGGCCTTTCGCCTGAGTACATTCTACAGGCGCTTTGCCACCTCTATATTGCTGGACTCAAAGTGCCAGCAGGATCTGCACAATAAGCAATTGAGCAATCATGCTGTATTTGATGCAGGCTAGATTGGTACTTTCCGGCGAAAAATAGCGGTCAATTCGTCAGCGACAATATCTATTTGCGAGGTATGACGAAAGCCGGTCGGTACCATACTTACCAGTTCCCAACCACCATCATCGAGAAAGCGACGTAAAACCATTTCCAGACCTTCTATACGCGTATTATCGCTAAAAGTCGCAACATACTCTTCACGTCTCTCGCGGCCATGTTGAATTGCTTCCAGAACCAGATAAATGGTCAGATACTCCCATTGATCCATACGCTACAGAACCTCCCAATTCTCTATACTTCTGGAGAAGATTGTACGATTTCTAGCCTGAACTATCCAGGTTGGGCTGGAAAAACAGGAGTTTTTAGCAGCCAGTCAGTTATTTTGTCTGTAACTCGGTCTGCGAAACACTATGTATGAGTTTGTCACAACTGGGTATGGTAAATAGGTAGTGCATCGCAAATGAGTCAAAAAACTTGTTCGTCGAAATCAGGTATAGTTAAGAAAGGGAAATAGGATGAGTTGTTCTCTGGTAAAACAACGAATTTGCCATCTTATGCTGTTTGCCTTGCTGGCTTTGGTCATGGTCATCAGTATGACTACGGTGGCCTCGGCTGCCAGCGTTAATACAAGCACAGCAACGGGTGTAGCTATTGCGGCAAGCGCGGGTGTTACAGCAGCGCCAGCCTATGGTGGACATGGATATACTCCCATCAGTTTTCATAGAGGCCCTGTAGGTTACTATCCAACACGCAATCGTGGCCGTCGCTGGGGTTGCGTCTCCTGGCGCTGGTCCGCTCACTACCGCCGCACAGTCTGCTACAGATCGGGTTGGATCTACTACTAAATTCCACTGTGACATTCCTCTTTGGTACATAGGAGAAGGATGGTACAGGTTCTCAGAGAAGGGCAGAACCTGTATCATTTCTTCTCCTCCTGTTTTTTCTGAAGCTGGTTATTTTCTTTTGCGCGGAGAAATGCTACAATAGCAAGCGAAAACGGAACCATACATCCTTTCAACGCAAGTTAGAAGCCAGTTCAGAATGTTTTACTATGAAATTAAATGATGATACCGATTACCAGCTCTGTTTTGTCTGTGGTCAGCAGAACCCCTTCGGGCTGCACCTGGTTTTTCAGCAAGAGGCAGAGAGTATTTTCGCTGATTTTCAGCCCCGCATAGAGCATCAGGGGTTTCCTGGTGTGATTCATGGGGGCATTATCGCCTCGGTACTTGATGAAGCTCTTGGACGTACTTCTCTGCTGGGAGGCCATCCCGTGTGGACTATGACCGGTCGGCTTGAGGTGCGTTACCGTCGCTCTGTACCCTTCGGTCCCTTGTTACGTGTACGGGCTACCCTGGTGAACGAGCGCCGCAAGATGCTCCAGGCCAGTGGAAGACTGACACTGGCGGAAGACGAAGGAATTGTTCTGGCGGAGGCGAGCGGCGTTTTTTTACCGCTGGCTGGCGAGGCTGTTGATCAAATCTTACAGGATTTTCCCGGTTTACGGGGATTTATCGAGCAAGAATCTTAAATTCTGTCTCATCTATTTTTCTAAGAAAAAAGCAGAGGCAACCCGGATAGGTTGCCTCTGCTTTTTTCTTAACCTGGTTTTACAGTGTGTTATCGTTGGACGGTTGGCTGTCCAGCACTGGCACATCATCCAGGGGAGGTTCGGGAGCAATGGTTATCGGCACCGTCTTAGGAGTAATGCGATGTTCAGGAGCTGATACTCCAGTTTCTTGCAGAATAGCCTGGAGTTGCGCTGCGTCGATGGTCTCCTGCCGGCGCAGTTCCTGGGCAATGCGATCCAACGTACCGCGATTCTTTTCCATCAGAGCAAGCGTCTGTGCGTAGCAGGTACGGACAATGCGATCAACTTCGTCGTCGATCATTTCAGCCGTCTCCTCGCTATAGTCAGTAGGAGTGCCGGTATCGCCGCCGCCACTGAAAGGACTCTGGCGTTCGCTGAAAGAGATCGTACCCATTCGTTCGCTCATACCCCAACGTGTCACCATCTGGCGGGCCATCATTGTTACACGCTGCAAATCGTTCTCAGCGCCAGTTGTGATATGGCCAATCGCCACCTGTTCAGAGGCGCGGCCACCGAGCAGGTAGATGATCTGGTTCAGTAAATACTCTTTCGAGTAGTTATAGCGATCATCGATGGGAGTAGACATGGTGACACCCAATGCCTGCCCACGTGGCACAATGGTTACTTTCGTAATCGGGTCGCCATCTTCCGTCAGCAGACCAGCCAGGGCGTGTCCACCTTCGTGATATGCGACAACATTTAAATCCTCTTCGCTTAACACCAGCGGACGCTCGGCACCAAGCAGGATCTTATCCAAAGCTTCCATCACAGACTGCTGATTGACCCTGTCCATATTGCGGCGGGCTGCCAGCAACGCGGCTTCATTAATCAGGTTCGCCAGGTCCGCCCCGACCATACCTGGTGTGGAGCGCGCGACCTGTACCAGGTCCACATCGGGAGCCAGTGGTATATTGCGCGAATGGATCTTCAAAATCGCCAGCCGACCGTTCCAATCAGGACGATCTACTGTCACGCGACGATCGAAACGACCGGGGCGTAGTAACGCCGCGTCCAGACCATCGGGACGGTTTGTTGCGGCGATGACCACCACTGCCTGGCGGTTATCGAAGCCGTCCATCTCAACCAGCAACTGGTTCAGCGTCTGTTCGCGCTCGTCGTTTGTATTGATGCTCGAACCGCGCTGGCGGCCTACAGCATCGATCTCATCGATAAAGATGATGCTGGGGGAAGCCTTTTTGGCCTGATCGAACAGATCGCGCACGCGACTGGCGCCTACGCCGACGAGAACCTCAACAAATTCTGAGCCAGACATAGAGAAGAACGGCACCCCGGCCTCGCCAGCTACAGCCCTGGCCAGCAGCGTTTTGCCGGTGCCTGGAGGTCCCACCAGCAGGACACCGCGTGGAATCTTGCCGCCCAGGCGTTGAAATTTCTGCGGCGTTTTTAGGAATTCCACTACTTCTTGTAGTTCATATTTCGATTCATCCACCCCTGCCACATCAGCAAACGTCGTGCTGGGTCGATCCTCAAGAATCAGCTTGGCGCGGCTTTTGCCAAAGCTAAAGATGCCCTGCTGGCCCTGTGACGCGCGGCGAGTCAGGAAGAAGAAGATCGCAATCAAGAAGATCCACGGTACAAGTGTCAGCAAGATATTCAGCCAGAAGCTATTATCGCTTGGAGCCTGGCTGACTATGGTTGTCTGATCAGCGCACGCGGGCTTATTCGAGATTAACGTTGAAAGGAGCGTAGGATCATTGAAGGGCAACTGTACCACATGATACTGCTTCAGGCCGTTGATAGGACTGCAGAGCGTACCCGTGATATCTGTGCTCCCAATGATCGTCGCGCTGGAGATATTGCCGCTGGTAATTTCCTGGTAAAACTGGCTATATGGCAACTCAGCACTGGTCGGCGCGCTATTGCTGTTTGCATTAAAAAACTGAAACAGGTACACCCCAAGCATCAGGAGTACAACCACGAGCAGCCAGCGATTGAGCGAAGAAGAACCACGCTGTGGGGACTGCCCATTTGGTCCCTGCCCCTGGTTCTGGCGCATGGGATTCTGCGACCGAGGTCCAGGCGGGTTATTATTATTTTGTAGCCAAAGCACGTTATTGGCCGGTACGTTTTCCATAGAAAAAGTCCCTTGCTTTCTGACCGCCCCTTTGTGGCGGGATCAATCAACTGGTTAGTTCCTTGCCACTACTCTCTAATACGTTGCGAGGGTCGTCTGGGTAATAATTTCTCCTATTATATCTTATTATAGATGTCTTTGACCATAAGGATTGTGCTGGTTCAGGTTTTCCAATTTCCAAAAAAGATTGTTCATTTTATACAGACTGGCTTATCCTATTGCGTTTTGTTGTTTACCAGCTTATACTTATTGTTATCAGAACATCAATGGACATTCCGAACAGAAAATCATGTCAGAGACCCTTAATCCAGTTAAGAACGAATGGGAGCAATCTGGGAATGGAGGAGCGTTTGGAGGATTACGGAGAAGGTTCGCCATATGGACTGGTGAGGGAGGAGAAGCAGTCTGTGCAAGTAATTGCAATTAAAGGTACACGTAATGGCCTGCTTTTAACCCTGGAGCCTGAAACCCCTTTTGGTGAATTGCTGAATGCGCTTGCTGACCGACTGGCAGAGGCTCCGGCTTTTTTCCGTGGAGCTTCGCTCTCAGTGGATACCAGTCGTCGGAGCCTGCGAACCAGTGAACGCACACAACTGGAGAAGTTACTGGCTTATTACCAGATGTCAATCGCGCCATTGTTGTCAAACGGAATGATGCGTACACCTTCACAGCCGTTGATTACTCAGGACCTGGCGATTCCGGCCTCGTTGCCGAACTCCCAGATGAACATGACCAGCGATCAGACAACGTCTGATGTACGTGATTTTAACGATACCTTATTTCTCCGGCGCACAGTGCGTTCTGGCCAGGCAATCCATCATCCCAGCAATGTAGTTGTTCTGGGGGATGTCAATCCGGGAGCTGAAATCATTGCCGGAAAAGATATTATTGTCTGGGGAGTCTTGCGTGGCATGGTTCATGCGGGTTATCCCGATAACGAAGGTGCTATGGTTTGTTCGCTCCTCCTGGCTCCTGTGCAGTTGCGCATCGCGCATTTGCTTTCAAGACCGCCAGAGGGACTGGAGGTGCTACCCCGGCCAGAGGTCGCGACTATTCGTAGCGGACAGATTGTGGTGGAATCCTGGATCAATGGCCGTCCACCGCGCAAATAGCGTCAGCAAACAATCGTACTTCCAATTTTATGGGACATGGTGTAGCCTTTGTGGATCGGAGGGAAAGGGAGGATGAGGGCGTGCAGTCACGGGGCAAGTAGCATGTTCTTCTGAGAAATGTTGAACAGGTGCTCAAGGGAGATGCCAATGGACAGCAGGGTGATAACCATCACATCGGGTAAAGGTGGAGTTGGCAAAACAACCACGACGGCAAATCTGGGGACCGCGCTGGCCATGCAGGGAAAGAAGGTCGCTGTACTGGACTCCGACATTGGTCTGCGCAATCTGGATGCTGTGCTCGGTCTGGAGAATCGGATTGTCTATGACCTGGTGGATGTGGTAGAGGGGCAGTGTCGGTTACGCCAGGCGCTGATTAAGGATAAACGTTCTCCAGAACTGTACTTATTACCCGCAGCTCAGACTCGTGATAAGAATGCGATCAATAGTATGCAGATGGAACAACTCTGTCAGCAATTGCGCCAGGAGTTTGATTTTGTGCTGATCGATTCTCCCGCGGGTATTGAGCAAGGTTTTCGCAATGCTATTGTTGGTGCCGATGAAATCATTATTGTGACGAATCCTGAGATGGCTTCGGTGCGCGATGCCGACCGTATTATCGGGTTAGTCGAGGCTGCTGGTAAACCAGAGCCACGCCTGATTCTTAATCGTCTGCGCCCTGAGATGGTTCGCCGTGGAGATATGATGGATGTCGCGGATGTGCTGGAAGTACTCGGTATCGATCTGATGGGTATTGTACCTGAAGATGAATTGATCATCGTTGCAACGAATAAAGGCGAGCCTGTTGTCTATGACAAACGCTCGCGTGCCGGGCGTGCATTTATCAATGCCGCGCAGCGTATTCTGGGGGAGGAGGTCCCCCTGGATGAAGTGGATGAGGCGCCTACGGTCGTAGAACGCTTGCGGCGCCTGATGGGGTTTGGGCCCGCGCTTGCCGAGAAGCGTGTGCGTTCATAGCCATCCTGAAAAGGAGGCATAAGTATGGGTGTTTTTGGTTTTATGAATGGTCGGAAAAAACTCACTCCTGGTGAAATGGCAAAAGAACGCCTGAAGGTTGTTCTGGTCCATGATCGCATTAAAGTTAATCCAGAATTGCTGGATTTGATTAAAGCTGACCTGTTGGCGGTTATCTCGCGGCGGCTGGAAATCGATGAATCGAACGTTGAACTTTCGCTGGCCCGCGAAGATCGCTGGGACAGGCTCTATGCGAATGTGCCTATTAAACGCCAGAAAATAGCTTTTGAATGGGACCCACCATCTTATACGCCGTCCGCAGATGCGCTCCTGGGGAATAAGATTCGTGTCGAAGTGGAAACCATTGAGGATGATGATATAGTATGAGTCATCTCTGAAACTGTTCGCTGCAAGCAGTTCACAGCATAATGTTCAGGGGCCTGGTGGG
>Ga0265338_10009838_pt1 | contig 11330 bp, 13 predicted proteins | sample 42126metaG_FD_193579 | JGI IMG/M metagenome (GOLD analysis project Ga0265338, IMG submission 193579) | Rhizosphere microbial communities from Carex aquatilis grown in University of Washington, Seatle, WA, United States - 4-21-26 metaG | ecosystem: Host-associated > Plants > Roots > Rhizosphere... | reverse complement strand
CGCCGCCTCGCCACGGAGCTCGGCGGCGACGATCACGAGCGGGCCGCGGCGCTGCGGGCCCTCGCCGCCGATCCGGCGCGCGGCCACAAACTGGCCCCGGTCCTGCGCGCTCTCAGCCGCGTCAAGCCGGACGACGGCGTCCTGCGCGCCGCGGCCGACGCCGCCGAAACCGAGAGCGCGGCCACCCTAGAGGCCGCCGCCGCCGCTCCCGACGCCGCCGGCCGCGACGCCGAGCTCCTGCGCGAGGCGGAGGAATGCCTCGCGCGGCCCGCCGCAAGCTTCGTGCAGCAGCTTCGCGCCGAGCAGATCTCCGCCGCCGCGGCGGAGCTGCGAGGCGGCGGCGCGGGCGCGGCCCAGGCCCGCGCCAGGCTCGCGGGGCTGCTGAAGGAGCGGCCGGCCGCGGGCTCCTCGTTGTGGAGCCTGCCGGCGCGCGCCGCCAAGCTGCCGCTCTCTTGGCGCTACGACGTCGCCGGGCCGGCCCTCCGAGCGGCGTTCGAGCCGGGCGCCTTGAAGGTGTGGGCGAACCTGGTCTGGACGGCGCCGTTCCTCGCCGCGATGAGCCTGCTGCCGACGTCTCCGGCGCTCGCCGCGTCCCTGATGATCGGGGGCTTCGCCGCGCTCGGGGGCGCCTTCGCGGGCAAGCTGACGCGGCCGCGCTGGGAGCGCCTGTTCGTGGCCGAGGCGATCCGGCCCGAAGCCGTCGAGCAGGTCAACGAGCTCTACGCCCTGGCCTCGCCGGAGGAGAGAGCGCGCGCCGCGCGCGCCATCGCCGCGGCGCTCGAAAGCGCGGGCGAGCCCGAGTTCCCGGGCATCCGGCACCCATGGCTGGCGCTGGCTTCCTCGTGGCGGAAGGTCCGGCAGGCGGCGTGGACGGCGGCCTGGCCCGAGCTGCGGCCGCTGCTGCAGCGCGAGCCCTTCCGCGCCCTCATGATCATGGCCAGCTATTGGCAGACGCAGGGGTATTCGGACGCCGAGCTCGACATCTTGACGGAGCTCGGTCCGCTCGGCCGCGACTGGCTGGCCAAAGACGCGCTCTCGGACGGCGCCACGGCCGCCGGTTCGGCGAGCCGTCTCGTCGACGCCGTCACGCGCCATCCCATCGCGCCCTACGAGCGGGCGTCGCTGCGGGCCGCCTTCGAGCGGCTCGGCCGCGCCGACGGCCTGGAGGCTCTGGCGCGCGTCGAGAGGGAAGGCTCCCTGGACGACCTGCTCGAGGACGAGCGGGAGCCGGGGGGCGACGCGCTGGTCGAGCGCGCGCAGACGTTCGCGGCCCGCCTCGGCTCCGGCTTCGTCGATGCGCAGCGGCGGCGGCAGCTCGAGGAAGGGCTCGCGGAGCTCGCCGCGGGGGACCGGACGCGAGCGGCGCTCGCCCGCGCGCGCCTGCAGGCGCTGCTTGGGGACTAAGATGGCACTAGGACCGCTGCCGGGATTCGGTGTAGGTCCTTGGTCCTATTGCACCGGTTGCGCGTTGTTTTATAAGCGCGCGATTTGCTATACTGAACAAGTTCGGTGATCATTGACAATTTAAGACAGATCCGCGACCGCGTCGCAGCGGCCGCGCGGCGCGCCGGCCGGTCTCCGGACTCCGTGAGCCTGCTCGCCGTGATCAAGTACGCGCCCTTGCCGGCGGTGGAGGAGCTTCTTCGCTGCGGTCAGGTCACGCGCGTCGCCGAAAGCCGAGTCCAGGACGCTCAGCGCCGCAAGGCGGCGCTCGGACCGCTCGCCCAAGGGCTCGAGTGGCGGCTGATCGGGCATCTGCAGACCAACAAAGCCAAGCAGGCCGTCGAGACCTTCGACGCCGTCGACTCGATCGACAGCCTGCACGTCGCCCAGGCGCTCGACAAGCGCCTGGAAGGGACGGACCGGACGCTGCCGGTCCTGGTCCAAGTCAAGCTGACGCAAAGAGAGACGCAGTCCGGGACGGCGCCAGAGGAGATCCCCGCGCTGCTCGAGGCGCTGGCCAGGCTGAAACGGCTGAGGGTGAACGGCTTGATGGGCATCGCTCCGCAGGTCGAAGACCCCGAGAAAGCTCGGCCGGCTTTCGCCGGCCTCAAGCGGCTGTTCGACCAGCACTTCGCCGGCCGGCCCGGCGCCCAGTTGTCGATGGGCATGAGCCACGATTTTGAAGCCGCGATCGAGGAAGGATCGACGATGATCCGCATCGGTAGCGCGTTGTTTTCACCGAAGTCAGAAGCATCCGTGATTCAGCAACAAGGGAAGGAGGACCGTAATGATCGTTAAAGTCCGCGTCATCCCCAACGCCCCTGACAACGAAGTCGTCAGCCGCATCGGCAGCGTGCTGCGCGTGAAAGTCACCGCTCCGGCGGTCGACGACAAGGCCAACGCCGCCCTGAAGAACTATCTGGCTGAGTTCTTCGAGGTCGCCCCCAAGAAGGTCAACATCCTCCGCGGCGCCAATGGCCGCGAGAAGACGGTGGAGATCGTCGGGCGCACCGAGGAGCAGCTCAAGCGCGTGATGGAGAGCATCCCCTAAGGGGATCGGTCCTCCGCGGTAAAAGGCACCCGCGCCGCCCTGCAGGGAGGGCGCGGGTGCCTTTTTTTGATAAAATGGCCGTCTTGATGCCCTCAACCTTTCCCTTAAAAGACAAAGTCAAACAGATCGACTGGCGCGGCGACCGGCTGCGCGTGCTCGACCAGCGGCTCTTGCCGCGCAAGATCGTCTACCTCGACTGCCGCACCGCCGACGACGTCGCCAAGGCGACCAAGGATATGGCGCTGCGCGGCGCCCCGCTCATCGGCTGCGCCGCCGCCTACGGCATGGCGCTGGCCGCGCGCAAGGGCGATCGGCGCGCGCTGCCGCAGGCCGCCGCCACGCTCAAGGCGGCCCGCCCCACGGCCGTCAACCTGGCCCACGCCGTCGACCACATGATGACGGTGGCCCGCGCCGCCCACGGCGACCTGGCCGCGTCCATGGCCGACGCCGCCGAGGATTACTTCGAGACCGACTTGGCCGCCAACCGCGCGATGGCCCAGCTCGGGGCCTCGCTCCTCAAAAAGGGCTCGCGGGTCATCACCTACTGCAACGCCGGGTCCCTGGCCACCTCCGGCCTGGGAACGTCGGTGGGGGTGATCCGCTACGCCCATCATCTCGGCAAGATCGAGCACGTCTACCCGTGCGAGACGCGGCCCTACCTCCAGGGCAGCCGCCTGACGCTGTGGGAGCTGATGCAGGGCGGCGTGCCCGCCACGCTCATCACCGACAACATGGCGGCCCACCTGATGAAGACCAAGGGCATCGACGCCGTCATCGTGGGCTCGGACCGCATCGCGGCCAACGCCGACGTCTGCAACAAGATCGGGACCTACGGCTTGGCGATCCTGGCCAAGCACCACAAAGTCCCGTTTTACGTCGTCGCGCCGACGTCCACGGTGGATCTGAAAACGAAAACCGGCGAACTGATCCCCATCGAAGAGAGGAGCGCAGACGAAGTGACACGAATTTTCGGACAGGAGATCGCGCCTAAAGGCGCTCGAGCACACCATTTTGCATTCGACGTGACGCCGCATCAGCTCGTCACGGCCATCGTGACCGAGCGCGGCATCGTGCGCCCCGCCACCGGCGCCGCCCTCCAGAAACTTCTTTCATGATACCGATCAACAACGCGAACCAGTCGCTGCTGCGTCCCAAGATGACGAAGATCCTGGCCACGGTCGGCCCGGCTTCGGCCAAGCCCGAGATCCTGCGCGCCCTCCTCAAAGCCGGCGCCAACGCCTTCCGGCTCAATTGCTCGCACGCCTCGATGGAGGACCAGACCGGCGTCTATCACATGATCCGGAAGGTCTCCGAGCAGGCGGGAATCCCCTGCTCGATCGTGATGGACCTGCAGGGCCCGCGCCTGCGCGTCGGCCGCTTGCGCAACGGCGAGCCCGTCGTCCTCAAGAAGGGAGCGCCGATCCGCATCACGACCCTCGACGTCCCGGGCACCGAAGAGGAGATCTCGACGACGTTCAAGAAGCTGCCCCAGACCGTCACCAAGGGCTCGCAGATCCTGCTCGACGACGGCTCGATCGCGCTGCGCGTCGAGAAGGTGGGCGCCAAGGACGTCGAGTGCGAGGTCGTCGTCGGGGGCCTGCTCAAGGAGCACAAGGGCATCAACCTGCCCGGCGCCGAGATCGACCTGCCGGCGCTGACGGAGAAGGACCTCGAGGACCTGCGCACGGGCATCAAGCTCGGCGTCGATCACGTGGCGCTTTCGTTCGTGCGCGCGCCCGACGACATCATCCGCGCCCGCAACCTCATCAAGAAGGCGGGCTCGACGATGAAGGTCATCGCCAAGATCGAACACCCGCTCGCCCTCATCCGCATCCATCCGATCCTCGACGCCGCCGACGGCATCATGGTCGCCCGCGGCGACCTGGCGGTGGAGCTCTCGCCGGCGGACGTGCCGGCGGCGCAGAAGCAGCTCGTCTCCAAGGCCAACGAGGCGGGGAAGGTCTGCATCGTCGCGACGCAGATGCTCGAGTCGATGATCAATCATCCGCAGCCGACGCGCGCCGAGGCCTCCGACGTCGCCAACGCCATCTACGACGGCGCCGACGTGGTCATGCTCTCCGGCGAGACGGCCGTCGGCATGTATCCGATCGAGACGGTGACGATCATGGCCGACATCATCCGCAAGGCCGAGAACTCGCAGTTCAAGTATCGACGGATCCCGCAAGGTCTGTCCGATACGCCGGAGACGGGCTTCGCCCACGCGCTCGCCCGCGCGGCCCACGACGCCTGCGACGTCACCGGAGCCGACGCCATCATCGTCTTCACGCTGACGGGCTGGTCGGCCCGCGTCATGTCCAAGTACCGGCCCAACGCGCCGATCTTCGCGCTGACGCCGCTCAAGGCCACGTTCAACCAGCTGGCGCTCTACTGGGGCATCATGCCCGTCATCAGCCCGCTCAAGAAGTCGACCGATCAGATGATCGCCACCGGCGAGCACAACCTCAAGAAGCAAGGCCTCGTGCGCGACGGGGAGACCGTGCTCATCACGGCCGGCGGCACGGCCAAGCACAAGGCCTCGAACATGCTCAAGATCCAGGTCATCGGCTCGATGGCGTATCGCTGACCGCGCGAAACTGGTAGCGCCGCCAGTTTCAGCTCCTAAAACGAATATAGACTGGCCGCGCGGCCAGTCTATATTCGTTTTAGGGCTTCAGACCTGCTAAAATCGTCGCGATGACGGATGCGCGCGTCGTGCTCATCACGGCCCCGGATGCCGCGGCGGCCGATAGGTTGGCCCAAGGCCTCGTGTCCGAGAAGCTGGCCGCCTGCGTCAACGTCGTGCCCGGCGTCACCTCCCACTACCGCTGGGAGGGCAAGGTCCAAAAGGACAGCGAGCTGCTGCTCGTCGTGAAGACGCGCGAGGCGAAGCTGGCCGAGTTGGCCGCCTGGGTCCGCGCCCGCCATCCATATACGACGCCCGAGATCATCGCGCTGCCGATCGCGGGAGGGGACAAAGAGTACCTCGACTGGCTGGCGGCGGCGACGTGAGCGTCTCGATCGCGGCCACCGTGGAGCGCGAAACGCGCGTCTTGGCCGTCTATCCCGAGACGGACTCCGTCCGGACCTTCCGGCTTTCCGTCCCCGCGGATTTCGAGTTCCGTCCGGGGATGTGGGTGATGCTTCAGTTCCCGGACCGCGCGGAGAAGGCCAACGCCTACTCGATGTCGTCGTCGCCCTTCCAGCGCGGCTACATCGAGATCACGGCCTGCAAGGTCGGACCTTTCACGGAGCGGCTCTTCGCGCTCAAGGGCGGGGAGACGCTGCTGCTGCGCGGGCCCTTCGGCAAGTGGGTCTACGACGACGAGGCCCGCCACGCGGTCCTCGTCTGCGACGGGACGGGCCTTGCGCCCTATCGCGCGATGGCGCGCTACGTCATCGACAAGAAGCTGCCCAACACCCTGACGATCCTGCAGGCCGCCAAGTCGCGCGACCTGTTCTTCTACGAGGACGACGTGCCCCGGCTCGAGAGCGCGGGGATCAAGCTCTACCGCACGCTCACGCACCCGCAGCCGGGAGACGGCTGGCGGGGGCCGGTCGGCGGGCTGGACTTGGCCGTGCTGCGCCGAGAGGCCCCGCATTTCGCCGATTCGCACTTCTATCTCTGCGGCGCCAAGGCGCTCGTGGAGACCCTCGAGCGCGATCTCCTGGCCGCCGGCATCCCGAAGGAGCGCGTCCGCTACGAGAAGTGGAGCGACTACAAGTGGGACTGATCCTCGCCTCCGGCTCGCCCCAGCGCCGCCAGCTGCTCAAGAAGCTGCGGCGGCCGTTTCGCGTCGTGGCCAGCGGAGTCCACGAGAACAGCCGCGAGAAGGACCCGCGCAAGCTGGTCCGCCTGCTCGCCGAGCGCAAGGCGTTGGCCGTGGCCAGGAAGCATCCCGAGGACGTGGTGCTCGGAGCCGACACGATCGTCGTCTGCGCCGGGAAAATCTTGGGCAAGCCGCGCGACAAAGCCGACGCCCTGCGCATCCTGCGCCTGCTCAACGGCCGCTGGCAGCGCGTCTACACCGGGGTCGCCGTGGCGAGCGAAGGGGGCAAGCGGCTGCTCCTCGCCGCCGTCGTCTCGCGCGTGAAGTCCCGCAGGCTCCCGGAAGAGAAGCTCGCCGCCTTCGCCGGCAAGCACATGGACAAGGCCGGCGCCTACGCCGTGCAGGACCGCGACGATCCCTTCATCGAGCGCGTCGAGGGCAGCTTCGACAACGTGATCGGCCTGCCCGTCGACGCCGTGCGCGCCCTGCTGCGGCGCCTGGACGCCTAGCTTCCCGGCGGAACGACGCTCAGCACGCAGGCCCCGCCCGCCGTGGCCGACTGGACGGCGACGCCGTCGACCGTGCACGTGCACGCGCAGCCGGCGCCGGAGCAGGATACGCCGGCGGAGGCGTCCGACGCGCACGAGCCGAGGCGGGCCCAGACCTCGTTGACGCGATTGACGGCGCCTTGGGAGGCGAGGTCCTCGGTCACTTCCGCGACGGCGCCCGCCGCGGCCGCGCTCGGCTGCAGCCGCAGACGGGCGATCGACGCGCAGATGAGGCAGGTCAGCAGGGTGAGCAGCAGCACCTGCGCCAGGACGATGCCGCGCTCGTTCTTCATTGGCCGGCTCCCGCCGCCGCAGCGTAGGCCACGGCGCTCTGCACGCTCGAAGTCTGATCCCGCGAGCCCACGGAAAGCGACACGTCCACCTCCGTCGTGAGAGCCGAAGGGCGGCTGAAGGACGCCGTCGCGGCCGAGCCGGCGCCGCCGAGGAACTCGAGGCTGGCGTTGGTGCCGCAGGTATACGAGGCCGGGCACCCGAAGCCTTGGTGATAGTACAGCGCGCCGTTGGCCGAGCAGAAGGCGAACCAGCGCGCCGGCTGGCTCGGGTCGAGCGGCACCGGCCCGGCCGAGGGCGGGATGACGGCGGCGTTGGCGCAGCCCTCGAGCGTCGAGCCCGAGGCGCCGGCCGCCGGCTGGGCGACGTAGGAAGCCTGGCGCAGCTCCTGCGTGACGTAATGCAGGGCGTGCTCGAGGTTCATCTGCGAGCTCTCGCTGCGCTGCGCGTAGACGCCCGAGCGGCCCGCCATCGCGCCCAAGCTGATCACGCCGATCAAGGCGATCGAGGCCAACCCCATCACGATGACGACCTCCATCAGCGTGAGGCCCTTCTGGTCTCTCAGCCTCATCAGTCGTTCCAGGAGACGCTGAAGCTCACGTCCGGCTCGGGTCCGGACGGAGTCTGACGCACCGCCACGTCGTAGGAGATCCGGCCTCCCTGCGCGGCGAGGGCCGGGGCCCACTGCGCCGTGGACAGCTCGTGGTGGCCGGCGCCGAAGGCGGGCAGCACCGACAGGTCCCCGGGCAGCGTCCAGCCGTCCGGGCCGGCGCCCGGGCCCTGCGCCAGGGCGCGGTCGGCGGTGACATAAGCCTTGAGCGCCTCGGAAACGCCGCGCACGGCGGCGGCGGCGGACACGCGGCGGTCCACGCGACCGACGCTCATGCGCCCCGTGAGCGTCAGCGACATCATGGCGCCGGCGATGACGCCGATCATCAGCGTCGCCACGATCAGCTCGATGAGCGTGAAGCCGTTCCTTTTATAGGGCGTCGCCGGACCGCTGGCCACGGGCGTAGTATAACAGGCGGCCCGCCGCCGTCAAGGCGACCGGTTTACCGGCTTTTTACCGTCGGGGCTAGCGGGGCGGCGATCCGTCGACTATACTGCGCTACAACAGATGAGGCTGATCGGCGGGAAGCACGACGAAGAAACAGGCGCCGCGAGGCTTGGCGTCCTCGACACCGATGAGGCCCTGGTGGCGCGTGACGACCTTCTCGCAGAACGCCAGGCCCAGGCCGACGTTGCCGACGTGCCTCTTGATGTCTTTCTGGAAGAACTTGCGGAAGAGATCGGCGCGCGCCTCCGGCGGCACGCCGGGGCCCGAGTCGGAGACGGTCAGCTTGACGCGCCCGGCCTCCGCCGCCGCGCCGATCGTGATGTGGCCGCCCGCGGGCGTGTGCTCGACGGCGTTGTTGACGAGGTTGTCGAGGACGCGGCGCAGGAGGACGGCGTCGCCGCTGACCTGGGGCAGCGGCTCGCGCGGCAGCTTCAGCGACAGCTTCTGGCGCCGCTCCGCCGTGATCAGCTCGAAATCCTTCGCGCAGGCCTTCATCATGCCGGCGAGATCCAGCGGCGCGCGCTCGCGCAAGCCGGAGATCTCCTCGAGGCGCGCCAGCTGCAGCACGTCCTCGATCATGCGCTGCAGGCGCTGGGACGAGAGCTCGAGCAGCTGGATGGTCCGGTCCTGCGTGCCGGATTGGGCGACGCCGTTTTTGCGGCGCGCGGGCTGCTCGCCGAGCTGCTCCTTGAGGAGCGTGACCCCGGAGCGGATGACGGTCAGCGGCGTCTTCAGATCGTGCACGAGCATGGCCGAGAGGTCCTGCTTCTCGCGCTCGAGCTCGCGGCGGCGCAGCGTCTCCTCCTTGAGAGAGGCGCCCAAGCGATTGAACGCTGCGACCAGGCGACCGACCTCGTCGGCGCCGTCGACGCGCAGGGGCCGGAAGGCCAGCGGATCGCGCGCCAGCGCCTCGATGCGCGGGGCGACGCGCGAGAGCTGCAGGCCGAACCACGTGCCGATCAGCCAGGCGAACAAGCCGATGCCGAGCAGCGCCATCACGACGAAGCGCACGGCGCTGCCGCCCAGCTCGCGCAGGCTCGCCTCGAGCGCTCCGGTGCGAAAGCCGATCTCGAGCCAGCCCTCGCGCCCGCCGAGATCCACGGGCCGCTCCACGTCGAAGATGCCGTCGGCCACCTGATCGATCGGCACGCCCGGATGGGGGACGCGGGAGATGAGCTTGGAGTCGTCGTAGCGGCCGACGAGCCTCTTATGGGAGGCGTCGACGACGACCACGGAGGCGATGTCCGTTTGGCGCACCATCAGCTCGAGATTCCGGCCCAAGCGCGCCGGATTTCCGGAGCGAAACTGCGACTCGACCAGCGCCTTCACCGCCGCCGAGGTGGCCTCGGCCAGGGAGAGCTGGCGCGCGTACGCGACGGCGCGCAGCTCGCGGATGTGGTTGAACTGGAAGCCGCCGGCGATGAGGGAGCCGAAGAGAAGGAAGACGAGCGTGAGGCGGTGGGAGAGACGCAGCTCCGTCATGGCGTTGCGACATGAAGCTTACCTTTTTTAGATATACTGGCGGCGCGACGGCCGCAGGCTCCTGGCTGCGCCGCGCGGCGCGCCTCTGGCTGCGGCTCAAGACTCTCGGCACGCGGCTGCGCTTCGCGGCCGGGCGCGCCAGCTTCATCGAGGCCGACGTGAGGATGACGACCCACAGCGTGGCCGACGTGACGGAAGGCCTCGGCGCGGCGCGGCAGCCGCGCCTGCTCACCCATTATCATCTGCGCACGGCGACGCCGCGCGGCGGAGCGGCCGGCTGGAAGCTCTTCGTCGAGCGCGTGCTGGGCGCCGCGCACCGGACCGTGGCCCTGGACTGCCGCTACTGCGGGCACCGCTTCGTCGTGCAGGTGCTCAGCTCCATCGATCCGCTCGCCAACGAGCTGACCGGGGGACGCGGCCCGGGCGCGCCGGCGTCCTACGCCAGCGACTGGTTCCGCTTCGTGCACCACGACTTCGAGGGGCCCGCCTACCTCAACTGCCCGCGTTGCGAGCAGCCGGGAGCGCCCCGCGTGAAGGTGCTGGTGCCCTCATGACCCCCTGGCTGCGCGGCTTCTCGACGTCGGACTTGGCGCTGGCGCTGGCGTTGCCGGTCGCGCTGGCGGGAGCGCGCTTCGGCGCGGCGGTCGGAGCCGCCTGCGGCGCGGCGGCGGGAGCGGCGCAAGCCCTCGTCTGGCTGCGCTTGGCGCCGGGGCAGCCGCCCGAGGCGCCCGCGGCCGCCGCCGCGCTGCTCGTCGTGCTCGGGGGAGCGGTCGGCGAGCTGGCCGCTCGCGAGCGGGCGCGCCGGGTCGCCTCCGCCCGCGAGGTCTGGACCGCCCTGCGCTCGGCGCAGATCGGCGAGTTCCTCTCGTACGCCCTCTATCAGCTGCGCGAGTACCAGATCTCGGTGACGTCGATCGTCGAGGCGCTGTCTCTGTCGGCGGGGAAAGCGGACTCGGGGCTGCAGGAGAAGATCGAGCGGCTGCGCCGCGTCGTCTCCGAGCTCAACGGCAAGGCGGCCCGGCTCTTCGGCGAGAACAGCCTGCCGACGTCGCGCCGCTCGCGCACCGGCGAGTTCCTGCTCGGCGACGTGGCGCGCCAAGCGGCGGCCGAGGCGGCGGCCGCTTTCGTCTGCGGCACGCCCAAGACCATCGCCGTGGCGGAGCCCGGCGGCCCGGTCTCCGCCTCCGGCGATATGCTGGCCCTGCGGCTGACGCTGCTGGCCGTCATGCAGAACGCTCTCGAGGCCTGCGCGGCCCGCGGCCAGGGCTCGGTGTCCGTCGTCGTGCGCAAGAGCGGCGAGGCGGGCGTGGTCGACGTCGTCGACGACGCCGGCGGCCCGCTCATCGACGCGGCCACGATGTTCGAGCCGTTCTATTCGGCGCGCGCGGGCTCCTCCGGCCTGGGCCTGGGCCTCTCGATGGCCCGCCGGATGATCGAGCGCGCGGGAGGCCGGCTGGCGCTGAGCGGCGTGCGCGGCGGCGTCACCGTCACGGTGACCCTGCCGCTGCGGCGCGACCTGCCGTTCCTGCGCAACGACGAGACGACCTGGGCCCGCCGCCGCCAAGCGATCTGATGGAACAGAACACCCCCGAGCCTCCTCCGCCGAACGACTACGCCGCCCGCTTCGGGCGGCCGCAGCAGCCCGCCGCGCCGCCGCGGGCCGCCGCGCCGCCCGCGGCCGCGCAGGCCGC
>Ga0265338_10009836_pt1 | contig 11331 bp, 10 predicted proteins | sample 42126metaG_FD_193579 | JGI IMG/M metagenome (GOLD analysis project Ga0265338, IMG submission 193579) | Rhizosphere microbial communities from Carex aquatilis grown in University of Washington, Seatle, WA, United States - 4-21-26 metaG | ecosystem: Host-associated > Plants > Roots > Rhizosphere... | reverse complement strand
ACCATCGTATCGGCAGTTCGACGCCCGGAGCGATTTATCTGATAGATTATCCCGGCAGGCCAAACGGTGTGCTGGTTACGAATCAGCAGAGTTTCAAACAGACGATTGGAGATTTTGAATGACGCAGTTTAGTTTCACATTTGAAGTGCGACAAAAGGGTTAGTAGTAGATCTCGTTGGGAGTGCGGAAGGCCAGTGGCGGTGGTGATGAGATGCAGGTCAGCCTTTTTGTCGGAACGATCCAGGCCGATAACGAGGTCATAAGGATGTGAGTGGTTCATGATGTTGTTTTTTGTGATGGCCTCCCGCAAACGGCTTGACCCGGCGACGGCAATATAGAAAAGTCGTCCTGCAATACACAGACGCCCTCTTGAGTAGTCGTTAGAGGGTCAAGCCCCGCCCGACGGGCCGGCCGATAAAGCTCAAAGTCGTTAAAGCGACTGGTCGTTAGCAGGCCTGGCCCGCCGGTGCGGGAAAACCAGAGCGAACCGATACCGAAATTGAAAACCAATGGCCATTCCGATATGGTCGCCGCCGCGTTCGCGGCGAAGTTATTCACAGCCTGTGGCGCGAGCTTTCTACAGGGCTCGCTTCCAGCCCATGAATAACTTCGGATAACCTATATCAGGATGTTAGGCCACACTACACACCATGCGGAAATTGAGTATAGTAGCTTTTACTGTTGTGATTTTATCGGGCGTGTTTTACGTCGCGTTCCATGCTCGACGCAAGCCGCAGCCGTCTGTTATAGGCATCGGTGTGATGCTCACTGTTCGAGACCATGCGCTCGAAATTATGGGCGTTCTCCCTGGTAGCCCGGCTGCAAAAGCGGGGTTACACCGCGGGCTGGTCATTCAGCAGATTGATGGCACTGACATTATTGGTAAGCCATTGGCCGAGTGTGTAGCTATGACACGTGGGCAGGTTGGCTCCAAGGTTCGGTTTGAAGTCATTGACCCAGCCGAGAGCGAGACCAATTTTGTGGAGTTCACAAGAGAGAAGATTCTTTTGCCTGCTGGAGCTGGCTCGACGCCCGGCAGACCTTGACCTATGCACGACATGTGGCCTAACACCTATTAAGCCCTTAGTGTCAACAGGAAAAAGCATTCCTGCCGGAAAAGTTTCCTTTTCCGTTTAGCGACCAGCGAACGAAGCTCTCCGGCTTAATTTCAATTAGCAGCTCGGACGTGGGCGTCCGGCTAAACATCCGCCGTCGCTCAGAAGCTATGGCGGGACGGGCCTATTTGGATTCAGTCGAACCCATGAGGCAGGCGTACATCTGGTAGGCATGGAGGTCGATTCCGCAGTTGAATTTGGTGGTCGAGATGTAATACTTCATAGCGATCATTCGATGCGGGGTCGCAAGACCCCGGGTTAAACACGATTGGTTATGCGGGGAGTGTTTGTACCACTCCCCGCCCTGAAACCATGCTAACAAAAACAACAGAGGGCTTTGAGGGGAGTATCATATCGCGAGGCTGTGTGAAAACTCTGGAGCGATGCGAGTGACAGGCCGAGAAAAGATTTACCGGCGATCTGATTTTCAGGTCGCCGGTTTTTTGCGATTCAGAGCTTTCGTCTGTCCGGGTAGCTGCCGGGGTGCCGCTGGCAACAATGGCGCGAAAAAAAGCTCCGCCCGCCCGCTTTAAACGCTTTGCGGCACTTTCACTCCCACCGCCGCCCTGTCCTCCGAAGCAGTGCTGCGAAGGATGGACATCAATTTCTCGAAGCTGACCAGGTTCAAGACGCGTTTGAGGTTGTAGGCCAGGGTGGTCAGGCTCCATTCGCATCGGACTTTCTCCAGACCTTTGAGCAAAAAGTGCGTGTACCCGAACCACCGCTTGATAGTTCATGCTTGTCATTGACCACACACGGGAGTAATTGTTTCAATTCATGAACCACTTTTCACACAGCCTCTTGCTGCAGGCATTTGAGCGATCCGGGGGGATTGCGAAAAGAGTTTGGTTGTGTAGTGTAGAACCGAAAGTCCCGCATTGCGGGACCGAATGAGTAGGAAACGCATGAGTCCACCGAACCATTTATGAAACGCGCGGAGTGCATTCGTCAGTTGAAAAAGCCGGATGGCGCTTGCCTTTTTTCGCGACGTGGCCCGGCTTTGGATCGTCAGGCTGCTACAATATGAAAATCGTCTCACTGGTTCGCCTTTTTTTTGCCGCCGCGTTTGCCGTCTTGGTTGCCACCCAGATTGCGGTCGCCGACTCACCGCGCGAACGGCTGCTGCTCGATTTCAACTGGAAATTTTACCTCGGCAACGACTGGGGCATGGCTTTCAATTTGTCCAAAGCCGCCAGCGGTTCCGGCCCCGCCAGCCGTATGTTCAACGACGCAGGCTGGCGCACGGTCAACCTGCCGCACGACTGGGCGGTCGAACTGCCGTTCGATAAAAATTCAGACATGAACCACGGCTACAAACCCGTCGGCCCCGGCTTCGCGGCCAACGATGTGGGATGGTATCGCCGCACGTTTGATCTGCCGAAGGAGGACGCGGGCAAACGGCTGTGGCTGGAGTTCGACGGTGTGTATCGTGACAGCACGGTGTTCGTGAACGGCTGGCTGGTCGGCCATCACGAGGGCGGCTATAACGGTTTCCGCTACGACATCACGGACGTGGCGAATGTCGGCGGCAAGAACACCGTCGCGGTGCGGGTGGACGCCTCGCAGTTTGAAGGCTGGTTTTACGAGGGCGCGGGAATTTACCGGCACACATGGTTGGTGAAAACCGCGCCAGTGGCGATTGCGCCGGACGGGGTTTTTGTTCAAAGCGCTTTCAAGAATAATAAAATTCCCAAAGGGCCGGTCGAAATTATTGTCGAAGCCGATTTGCTGAACAAATCAACCAACTTCATAAACGAAGTAACGGCGAGATTTGAACTGATTTCACCAGAAGGAAAATCTCTGGGGAAGTTCAAGGATTCGAGTCTGATTCATGGCAGGGAACAGTTCAAATTATACGGTGCGGCAAAATTTGGCTCCTACGAACTCTGGTCGCCCGAATCGCCAAAACTTTACAAGCTGGTCACGACAGTTGAAAGCGGCGGTAAAATTGTTGACCGCCAGGAAACCGGGTTCGGCATTCGCACGATGGCGTTTGACGCGACAAACGGATTCTTGCTGAATGGCAGACATTATCCGATTCAGGGCACTTGCAACCATCAGGACATGGCAGGCGTCGGCACAGCTTTGCCGGACGCGCTTCAATATTTTCGCATCGCAAAACTCAAGGAAATGGGCTGCAACGCCTATCGCACTTCGCACAACCCGCCTACGCCGGAATTGCTCGAGGCATGCGACCGGCTTGGAATGCTGGTGCTGGATGAAAACCGGATTGTCGGCAGCGACGCCGAAAATCTCCAAAAGCTGGAAGAGCAAATCCGCCGCGACCGGAATCATCCGAGTGTCTTCGCCTGGTCGCTTGGAAACGAGGAATGGGGTTCGCAGGCGACCGCGAGCGGCGCGGCTTCCATCCGCACGATGCAGAACCTGGCGCATTCGCTCGACCCGACGCGCGAATGCACCGCCGCCCTCAACGGTTCATTTGGCAGCAAAACCGGCTTCATCACCGTCCTCGACGTCAAGGGTTTCAACTACAACCTCGGCAGCATTGACGGGTATCGCAAAAATCACCCCGACGCGAAGTTCATCGGCACGGAAACCGCCAGCACCGTTACGACGCGGGGCGTTTATACCAACGATCTGGCAAAAGGCTACCTCGCGGCCTACGATTACATCACCAAAACCAAAAGCGGCGCGCTCGTCAATCCCGTGACATGGGGCGAAACTTCCGAGCAATGGTGGTCGTTTTACGACGCGCGCCCGTGGATGTCCGGCGGATTTGCGTGGACAGGTTTTGATTATCGCGGGGAGTCGACGCCCTACGCCTGGCCGTGCATCAATTCGCATTTCGGCATCATGGATATGTGCGGATTTCCCAAGGACAATTTTTATTACTACCAGTCGTGGTGGACGACGAATACCGTTCTGCACCTGCTGCCGCACTGGAACTGGCCGGGCAAGGAAGGCCAGGAAATCCGGGTGGATGCATTGAGCAATTGCAGGCAGGTGGAATTGTTTTTGAACGGTGCATCACTCGGCAAACAGGTGATGAAACCGAATTCAAAATTGAGTTGGCAGGTAAAATATGCGCCGGGAACTTTGAGTGCAAAAGGCTTTGACGCCGCCGGCAACGTCATCGCCGGGTCGAAAGTCGAGACGACCGGCGGCGCGGCTTCAGTTCAACTCACGCCGAACCGCGCGACAATAAATGCCGATGACGAGGATGTGAGCGTGTTCACCGTTTCCGTGACGGACGCGCAAGGCAGGATTGTTCCGACGGCGGGAAACGAAATTCATTTTGAATTGAACGGCCCCGGAAAAATCATCGGCGTGGGCAACGGAGACCCCGGTTGTCACGAGCCGGATACGTTTGTGTCATCAACTAATCGGTGGTCGCGCAGCTTATTCAACGGCTTGGCCGAAATCATTGTCCAATCTACGAAGGACGCTGGTGAAATAAAATTGACCGCGAGCGCCGACAGCCTGACGCCTGCGATAGTGTCCGTGCAATCGCAATCCGCAACACCGCGCCCGTTTGTGCCGTAACAATTCAAATAGCGGACTTGTATGCGCTTCCGCTGATTTTTTGAGGCATTACTGTCGTCTTGCTGGTTGTGGTATTGAGGCCATTGCTTTTTGAGCTGCGCCAGCGTGGAAATTCAGAGTTATGACAACGCTGTTTAGTTTCACAATTGAAGTGCGACAAAAGAGTTAATAGCAGGCCTCGTTCGCGTTTATGATCGAGCGCTTCATCTTTGGGATGCACTGGAAGCATGACGGGAAGATGTATTATGATGAATTGCCGGCCGACTCGAAAGATGAGGCGGCTGAGTATTTTATTGACCACATGCGCGATGACGTCGCTCTGGTTCGCGTAGAATTGGTCGGTCCAAACGAGGGCGGCGTACGAGAGTTTGTTCTTTCGCCAAACTCACCTTTTAGCCCATTGAAGGCACGCCGCCGATTGGACATTGATGAGGATGCCAGATGACCGCGAACCGAGTGCGACCCGGATTTGATCGGGATCGTTAGCATTGTGTTTTCAGTCGCCGAATCCTTTGGCTGTGCTATTATCCGGCCAGAAATTTTAAGCAATGGCGTTTTCACTCACTTTTCTCGGAAGCGGCACGTCGCAGGGCGTGCCCGTCATCGGCAAAGAATATTCGCCGGAGTTTCTGGCCAATCCCAAAAACCATCGCACGCGGCCTTCCATCTACGTTGTCACGGACAAAATCAAACTGGTCGTGGATACGACGCCGGAATTTCGCATCCAGATGCTCCGGGAAGACATCCGGTGGCTCGACGCGGTGGTTTTCACCCATGCGCATGCCGACCACATCATGGGTCTGGACGATTGCCGCCGTATTTGCGACCTGCGCGGGGGCGCGCTGCCCATTTACGCGAACGAGGAGACGCTGACGGCGCTCAAGCGGGTTTTCGTCTATGCCTTTGACGGGCGGCCGATTCCGAAGGGTTATTTCCAGCCGGAACCGCACCGGGTTGACGGGCCGTTCACGGTGGGAGATTTGGAAATCGTTCCCCTGCCCCTTCCGCACGGTTCGATGAAAACGAACGGTTATCTTTTTGTGCAAAACGGGAAAAAGCGGCTCGCCTATTTGAGCGATTGCAATGCCATTCCCGCGGACGCCCTCGAAAAAGTCCGCGGCGTGGAAATCGCCGTGCTCGACGCGCTCCGGCCCAAGCCGCATCCGACGCACATGTGCCTCGATGAAGCGCTGGCCGCCGCCCGGCGCATCGGCGCGCCGAGAACGTTTTTCACGCATCTCACGCACGATTACGACCATGACCGGGCGCAAGCGGAGTTGCCAGCCGGGGTGGCCCTGGCATACGATGGACTCCAGGTGACAGGCCAATAAGAGGAATTTTCCAACGTTACGGCTCTTTGGAGGTCAAATGACCGACGCATGAAATATTTATTGTTACAAATGGTGATATTGGGATTTGCGCTGACGCCGTGGCTGGCGCGCGCGGGTGGCGACGAAGTGGTTGTGATTTACAACACGCGTGTGCCGGAATCCAAAGACGTCGCAGAGGCTTACGCCCGGATGCGGCAGGTCCCTAAAAAGCAAATCTACGGTTTTGCGATGACCGTCAACGAGGAGATGACGCGCGCTGAATTCCGCGACACCCTGCAAGAACCGCTTTTGAAAAAACTGGAGGCGGACGGCCTGTGGAAATTTGACACACGGATTGTCACCGCCACGAACACCGGGCTGATGCATGTCGAATATCGCGTAGCCGAGTCCAAAATCCGTTACGCTGTCCTGTGTTATGGCGTGCCGCTCAAAATCGCAGCCGCTCCCGATTTGCATGAATTGACTCCCGAAAACATGCAGCCGGAACTCCACCGCGATCAGGCCGCCGTGGATTCCGAGCTGGCGTGGCTGCCGGTCAGCAAAAACGCTGTGCCGCTGTTCGGTCCACTGCCAAACTGGGTTTATGGCGTTACCAACACAGCCCGGCTCAATCCCACCAACGGCATATTACTGGTGGCGCGGCTCGACGGCCCTTCGGCGGCGATTGCGCGGGGTCTGGTGGACAAGGCATTGGCGGCGGAACGGGACGGATTGTGGGGCCGCGCCTATTTCGACGAACGCAACATTAAGGATCCCGGTTACAAGCTGGGCGACGAATGGATTTCGAGCGCGGCAAAAATGGCCAGTGAAATGGGCATGGAAACGGTAGTGGACGAAAATGCGGACACATTTCCTGCCGATTTTCCGATGAGCCAGATAGCGATTTACGCCGGCTGGTATGCGGAGAACGCGAACGGACCGTTTGCCCTGCCCAGGGTTGAATTCATGCCCGGCGCGTTTGCCTATCACCTGTTTTCCTACAGCGCCGCGACGTTGCGCAGCACGACGCAAAACTGGTGCGGTCCTCTGCTGGAAAAGGGTGCGACCTGCACGATGGGTTGCGTGTATGAACCTTATTTGGCCTTCACCCCGAATGTGGCGGCGTTTCTCGGACGATTTGCCAATGGTTTTACCTTTGGAGAAGCGGCCTGGGCGTCACAACCGGTTTTGTCCTGGCAAACGACGGTAGTGGGCGACCCGCTTTACCGGCCGTTTAGCAAACCGCCACTGCAATTGCATGCAGAACTGGCCAGCACACATAACCCGCTCATCGAATGGTCTTTTTTGCGGCTCATGGATCTGGACCTTGTCCATGGCGGCTCCGTGATACAAGTGGCGAATTTTATCGCCAATCTTCCCGCCACCACCAACAGCGCCGTGCTCACCGAAAAACTTGCCGACCTTTATGAACTTGAAGGGAAACCGTCCTCGGCCATTGACACTTACGGTCTGGCCCTCATCCGCCATCCATCACCGGAACAGCGCATCCGGCTTCACCTCACGCTGGGCGACAAACTGGTTGCGGCCGGAAGCGAAGTTGACGCCATTAAGAATTACAGGCAACTGCTCGATGAATCGCCCGATTATCCCGGCCGGCCGGCCATTGAGGCAAAAATGTCGGCGCTCGAACAAAAACTCGCCAGCACGAATAACGCTGCCAAAAACGAACCGGGCGCCAGGTGACTACCGCGGTTGTCATTTAATACGGAGCAACCGGGAATTGGCACGAATGAACCGATTTATGGGTGGTGGGTCAGTTTCATGGAGCGCGGAGCATTGCTCCGCGAGAACACTGGTTTTGAAACGCGCGGAGCGGTGCTCCGCGCTCCGCCAGTCGCAAACTGACCCATTACCGATTTGTGCGCTGGCTGGACGACGCGGAGCAGCGTCTCTACCATTGATTACGATCCATTACCCTCGTTGAAGGCCGGCTTGCTTTTTTTGGTTTGGCGTTCAACCTTTATTTGCATGGCGATGTTTTACGATACGCACGCGCACCTCGATTATCCGGATTACGAAAAAGATTTGCCGGAGGTCATCGCCCGCGCCCAGGCCGCCGGCATTGCCAAAATGATTTCCATCGGGACGAGCCTGGACAGCAGCGAACGCGCCGTGCGTCTTGCCGAAAGGTTTCCGCCGGTTTACGCCGCCGTTGGCTGGCATCCCTCCGAGGCGATGCAGGCGCCTCCGGATCTGCGCCCCGCTCTGCGTGAATTCGCCAGCCACCCCAAAGTCGTCGCCCTGGGAGAAATCGGCCTGGACTATCACCATTTGCCCTCTTCGCACGGGGGCGCCGCCGGGGAGGATGAGCGCTACAAACAGAAGCAGGCGCAGATATTTCAGCAGCAACTCGAAGTCGCCGTCGAGTTCGGATTGAATTGCGTCATCCACCAGCGCGACGCGTTTGACGAAACACTGGCGCAGCTCAAGCCGTTCGCCGCCAGAGTCCGCGGCGTATTCCATTGCTTCGGCGAGAACGCCGAGCGGATGCGCGAGGTGCTGGAAATCGGATCGTTGGTAAGCTTCACCGGGATTGTCACATTCAAGAACGGCCAGAACGTGCGCGACACCGTGGCGGCCACGCCGCTGGACCAGCTTATGTTGGAAACGGATTGTCCGTATCTGGCGCCGGTGCCGTACCGCGGCAAACGCTGTGAGCCGGCCTATGTAAAGGAAATCTCCGAAGTGATCGCCCGGGTAAAAAACTGTTCACTCGATGAATTGAGCTCCGCCACGTGCAGGACGGCGGAGAAATTTTTCCACAAACTTCAGTGAACGACAACCGTTAGCTGTCATTGTGCCTCAAACTGTCGATTTTACCCTCGAGTTTTTCCAGCCGGGCAAGAATCCGATTTTCTTCCTCCGTGATCTTTTTCTCTTTCGAGCCGACGAACACAGACGCGACCAATCCGCTCAAACCGCCGAACAATCCCATTCCCGAGACCATCAACATCATGGCGATGATCCTTCCCTCCGCGGTAACCGGATATTTATCGCCATATCCTACGGTCGTAATCGTGGTCACACTCCACCAGATGGCATCACCGCCGGTGACAATGTTTGCCTGCGGGTCCTGCCGTTCACAGATGAGAATCCCGACCGAGGAAAATATGATCAGTGAAAGCGCAGTAAGCACGATGGAAGCAAAACCGCTCTGAAACCGGTTTTTAAGCAGCAGCGCCATGAGTTTGTGGGTTGCCCGCATGGCGCGGAGCAAACGGATGATTTGCAGGACACGGACCAGGCGCGCCCACCTTAAAATTCGAACATTCGGGATGCTCGCCACCAAATCAATCCAGCCCCATTTCAAAAAGGCCAGTTTCGATTTGGCCTGGTAAAACCGGACCCCGAAATCAGCAAGGAACACGATGCAGATCAAGGTGTCGATTTTTTGCAGAACGCTTGAAATGGCTGGCGGCAATGTGAAGGCCGTGTCGGCCACCAGCGCTCCCAACACGATGAAAGACAGGATGAGAATAACGATTTGAAAAATTCCAAATTCCTCGTGGGTCTTCGGCTCGCTGTTGTGCATTCGGTTCTGTTACCTGTTTGGGCTGCTTTTTGCACGTTTTTTTGCGCCGTTGTGCCGGGTTTGCATGAATGAAGGCCAGTCCGGCGCCAGTTCCAGGTAGATCAGCATCAAGAACAATAACCAACTTGAAGAAAACAAAAATAAACAACGCTGCGGCATCAAAGCTGCGTTGTTCTGCATCATTAACTGTCGGTTTAACAAACAGTTATAGACCCAAACAATTTGCAAGCTCCCGGGCAATCGGGACAACAATATTTATGAAGATCTACATTCCGCTCGTACTGACCGTTCTGGCAATTTCGCTGACCTCATGCGCGACTCCCAAGCCGCCGCAGGTATTTCACAATACCGACAAGAACGCCGTGGTTATTGAATCTTTGGATGGCAAAACCGGCCGGATGCTTGGTCCCGCCGCACCGGTCAGGGAGAAAAATGACGCCGTGCTGGCGGAAGTCACAAGATTGCCCGAACGCCAGACGGCCGTAGTCATCCTCGAAAATTACACCGAACCGCAGATGGGATCACAATACCGTGACCGCGGCACCTCGTGGTTTATTGGATTACGGGCGCTCGGATTTCAACACATTGTCTTCCTTCAGGGCACAGGTGTCGCAAATCCCGAGGGCTTATACACTCTCGTCGAGTATTTTTGACAAGGTTGCAGTGGTCTATTTTAGCGGCAGGGGACGACCTGCCGGTCGTCCGAGGCCGCGCAGCAGCACGGCCCTACCATTCAGATTGTGAATCAGGCGTTGTTGTCTTTCCTTATTGAAAGGCCGCCGCCTGCGTGATAATGAGCGGAACGATGGCGGAAGAGCTGCAACTGCGCATTCACGGCGACGCTTCGTTGCCGACATTGATTTATCTCCCCGGTTTGCACGGTGATTGGACGCTCATTGGCGGGTTTCGCCGTGCCCTCGGCAACCGAGCGCGTTTTATTGAAGTGACATACCCGCGCACTCTCACGTGGTCGCTGGAAGATTACGCCGCGGCCATTGAAACCGCGCTGGCAGAGCACGGCATCACGAGCGGATGGCTGCTGGGCGAATCGTACGGGTCCCAGCCACTGTGGGCTTTGGTTGGACGGGGAAAGTTTGCTGCGCAGGGTGTGATCCTGGCGGGCGGCTTTGTCAGGCATCCGATGCGTCGGTCAGTGCGGCTGGCGGAAAAACTTACCGGCCGGATTTCAAATGCGGTCTTTGTCTGGATTATCTTCAATTACGCGAAGATCGCGCGGTTCCGATACCGCCGGTCTCCGGAGGTGCTGGCCACGATTGATGAATTTGTCGCGCGCCGGACGGAGTTGGATCGCCGCGCGGCGCAACATCGCCTGCATTTGATTGCCGAAAACGATCCATGCGACATTGCCGGACGGGTCAAACTGCCGGTATTTGCGCTGAGCGGCTGGCTCGATCCCATCGTGCCGTGGCCGCTGGTGCGTCGCTGGCTCAGGAACAATTGCCCCGCATTGCGCGATTACAAAGTCCTTCGGAGGGCGGACCACAATGTCTTGAGCACAGCGCCGGGGGAGGCGGCGGAGCAGGTTCTGGAATGGATTCTTTAAACATTTACGATTTACGATTTACGATTTACGATTTGTGCGCGAATTTGAATGGTTTCGTAAATCGTCAATCGCGAATCGCAAACAAATATGACACAGCAACAGGTTCTGGACCTTTATTTTCTCGATGCCCGGCACAAATTGATTGAGGTGGCGGCTTTCCTCGACCGCGTGGAGCGCGCCGGCGGGAGGGATGATTTTCGCATAAAAGCATTTCGGGCTGCCGTTGGCAAATTGGGCAGCAAGAAAAAGGACAAGGTAAAAAACGTTTTGCTCGCATTCAGCGAT
>Ga0265338_10009835_pt1 | contig 11332 bp, 9 predicted proteins | sample 42126metaG_FD_193579 | JGI IMG/M metagenome (GOLD analysis project Ga0265338, IMG submission 193579) | Rhizosphere microbial communities from Carex aquatilis grown in University of Washington, Seatle, WA, United States - 4-21-26 metaG | ecosystem: Host-associated > Plants > Roots > Rhizosphere >... | reverse complement strand
GCTGGGAAGTCACCATCGTCGACGACCGCGGCTATGCGGTAGGTCACGGCATCGCCCGGGACCGCAAACGCCAGCCAGGGCCTCAGCCGCCGGGCCCGGCACCCGGGCTGCCGCTCCGCCTGAACGTCACGGTCACCGAAGCGCATCTGCGCCGCCTGGCCGCCGGGCAACCACGCCCCGGCGCGCCGCCACCTGCCTGGCAGCTAACCCCCGCGGCACTCACCGACGACGGATACGGCACCTGGACACTGACCCTGCCCGGAGGCCGTCAACTGGCCGTGCACTTGGACACCGTGCCCACGCACGCCTGTGATCACCAGCACCAGACCAGCACCTACCAGCCGAGCGCCCGGCTCCGCCGGCTGGTCCAGGTCCGCGACCATGAGTGCACGTTCCCGACGTGCTCCCGCCCCGCCCGTGAGTCCGACTTTGAGCACGCCGTTCCCTATGAGCAGGGCGGGCGAACAGACGCATGCAACGCGGGCGCCCGCAGCAGGCGCTGCCATCAAGTCAAACAGATGCGCGGCTGGTCCGTCACCCAGCCCAGGCCAGGCTGGCACGCCTGGACCACGCCAAGCGGCCGCACCTATACCCAGGAACCCTGGCGCTATCCGACATAACCACTGGACCCACGGGGACCTCAGACGCAATCACCCGTCCAGCGCTGATCTCAGCCCGGGACCGGGCGACGCGCTCAGCCGCTGGCGGGCGACCACTCGATGAGCGGCGGCCGGACCGACGCGCAGCGCGGACGGCCCGCCTCGTCGGTCAGCCCGAGCCGCCCCACCAGGACGCCCTGCTCCACCGCCGCCCGCAGCACCGGCGGCGGCACCGCCTCCAGCCAGACTTTGGCCCGCCGGAACATGTCGAACCCGCCCGGCAGGTCGACCGTGCCCCAGCTGAGGTAGATGAACCGGCCGCCCGGCGGCCCCTGGATGTACGGCCCGCGCAGGTCGACGCCCTCCCCGGCCGTCGCCGTGACGGTGACGTCCAGCGTCCAGCTGGCTTCCGGCGCGTCGCCGGGCACCAGTCCGAGCAGTTCGGCGGGCTTGCCCCGGCGCTGCACGGCCACGTGCACGTTGGCGTGCCCGCCCGGTCGCTGCGGGCTCGGGCCGCAGGAGCGGCCGGGGAGGCTGGTTCCCTCTAGCCTGATGCGCACTGGCCTGTTGCCCGCCCGGCTCAGCTCGCGGCGGATACCTCGTGAACCAGGTCGGTCAGCCGGGCGAGGACATCCGGGTCGGTCTCCGGCGGCACGCCGTGGCCCAGGTTGAAGACGTGGCCAAGGCCGCCCGCGAGCCCCGCCGCCCGGGCGAGCACCGCGCGGGCGCGCGGCTCGGTCACGTCCCAGCCGGCCAGCAGCACCGCCGGGTCGAGGTTGCCCTGCAGGGCGGTGACGTGGCCGGCCGTCTCACCGGAGTGGGCGGCGCCGACCCGGCGGGCGGCCTCGTCCAGCGGGACACGCCAGTCCACCCCGACCACGTCGGCCCCGGCCGCGCCGAGCAGCCCGAGCAGCTCGCCGGTACCGACACCGAAGTGGATCCGCGGCACGTCGTAGGCGGCCAGGGCGGCCAGGATGCGCCGGGTGTGCGGCAGGACGGCGTGCCGGTAGTCCTCGGGGCTGACCACCCCGACCCAGGAATCGAACAGCTGCACGGCGGCGGCGCCGGCCTCCACTTGCACCTGCAGGAAGCCGATGGCGATGTCCGCCAGCCGACCGAGCAGGGCGTGCCACAGCTCGGGGTTGCCGTACATCAGCGCCCTGGTCCGGTCGTGGTTCTTCGACGGGCCGCCTTCCACCAGGTAGGAGGCGAGGGTGAACGGGCCCCCGGCGAAGCCGATCAGCGGCTTCCCGCCCAGCTCGCCCACCAGGGACTTCACCGCCTCGCTGAGAAACGGGACGTCGGCCGGCGACAGCGGGCGCAGCCGCTCAACGTCGCTGGCGGTGCGGATCGGCTGGCCGATCACCGGGCCGACGCCCGGTTTGATGTCCACGTCCACCCCGACCGCCCGCAGCGGCACCACGATGTCGCTGTACAGGACGGCCGCGTCGACGTCGTAGCGGCGCACCGGCTGCAGGGTGATCTCGGTGACGAGCTCGGGGCGGGTGCACGACTCCAGCATGGGGATGCCCGCGCGCACCCGGTGGTACTCCGGCAGCGACCGGCCCGCCTGCCGCATGAACCAGACCGGGGTGTACGGCACCGACTCCCCCCGGCAGGCGCGGAGAAACGGCGAGCTCGGCTGGTACCGCGGCGGTTGCGTGGTCGGCAGGGTCACCTTGCGAGTCTACCGAACGGGCACCCCGGCCGGACGACACGCCGGGGGAGATCCGCCGAATTCGGGCTCGTACGTGCCAAGATCGGGACGAGTCCAGCGATGTATCGCGCAGTAAGCGAAGTATCACGGATTAACCAGCCAGTAGGCACGTACATGCAGGGGGGCGCCGCGATGACGCAGCCGGTCGGAAACTGTCCCGGATGTGGTGGCGACGAGGCCTTCGAGCAGGTCCATCCCGGCTGGCAGGCGGACGACCAGTGCCCCGACCAGGGCGGACACCCCCGGGGCGAGTGCACCGAGTGGGTATGTTCGGCCTGCGGGGCCGGGGTTTTCATGGGCACTGTGATCACGGGCACTGTGGTCACGGGCACTGTGGTCACGGGCACTGTCATCACGGGCACTGTGGCCACAGGCACCACCAAGACCATGGGCAGTGCCGCGACGGCCGGCCCGACCCCTCGCGCCGACGAGGCGACCGCCGCGGCCAGACGGTCCGTCCGTGCCGCGTAACCCCGCGTCCAGCCCCCGGGCCGCGGGGCCCGCACCGCGCATACCTGGCCGTCCGTGCTCCGTCTGCTGCCAGGCACGACGTACGCTCAGGCCATGAGGTTGGCGGACAAGCCCGTGCCGACGCGGGCAGGCGGGGACGCTGGCGCGGCATCACCCGGCGCAGTGTCCCCAGGCGGCGGCACGGTGCCCGGGAAAGCCACGGCGCCCGGAGAAACCACGGAAACTACGGTGTCCCCGGAAAGCACGGCGCCCCCGCAAAGCACGGCGCCCCCGCAAAGCACGGCGCCCCCGCAAAGCACGGCGCCCCCGCAAAGCACGGCGCCCCCGCAAAGCAAGGTGCCGGCTGAGCCCGTGGCGGGCGGCGGCGACGCTTTCGCGGCCGCGGTAGCGGCGCTGGCGGCCGGGCGGGACGCGGTGGCCGAGGTCAGGGACGACCTGGAGTTCGAGGACTGGCCGGCCCCGAAGCGGCTCGCGCCGCAAGCGGTGGCGATGGCCGCGACCGCCTACCGCGACGGAGTGGAAGCGGGCTCCGCCCGGCTCATGCTGCTGTACGACCCGGCGGGCCAGGACGGCTGGGCGGGCACGTTCCGGGTGGTGGTCCAGGTGCACGCCGACGTGGAAGAGGAGATGGCCGCCGACCCGCTGCTTGGCGAGGTCGGCTGGTCCTGGCTGACCGGCGCGCTTGACCTGCACGCGCCCGGCTACCTGGCCCCCAGCGGTACGGTAACCCGGGTGATCACCGAAGGGTACGGCGCCAAGGAGGACGAGCCGCCGTCCACCGCCTTCGAGCTGCGGGCCTCCTGGTGCCCGGCCGACGACGAGATCGACGACGAGGTCAGCGGGGCGGTGCTGGCCTGGGCCGACCTGCTGGCCGCGGCCGCGGGCCTGCCCGCCCAGCCGCCGGGCACCCGGGCGCTTGGCACCCGGCGGCAGGCGGGCCGGGCCGGGGCGTCCGCCCCGGGCGTCCGGCGGCGCCGGTGACCGCCCCGGTCCCCCCCTCTGAAGCGGTCCCCGCAGCTGAGGACGAGCTTGCTCCCGCGGGGGGCGCCCAGCCGTCCGCGGGGGGCGCCCAGCCGTCCGCGGGGGACACCGAAGCGTCCGCGGGAGACAGCCAAGCGTCCGCGGGAGACAGCCAAGCGTCCGCGGGAGACAGCCAAGCGTCCGCGGGAGACACCAAGGCCCATGACGACGCCGAGGCCGCAGGCAACACCGAGGCCGCCGACCGGGAGGTCATCGACCTGCTCGAGCCGGCCGACGGGCTGCCGCCGGTGATCGCCGGAGCGGACGAGCTGGCGGAGGCGATCGCCCGGCTGGCGGGTGGCCGCGGCCCGGTCGCGGTGGACGCGGAGCGCGCCTCCGGCTACCGCTACGGTCAGCGGGCCTACCTGGTCCAGCTCCGCCGCGCGGGCGCCGGGACGGTGCTCATCGACCCGGTCGCCTGCCCCGACCTGTCCGGCCTGGGCGCCGCCCTGGCCAGCGTGGAGGCGGTGCTGCACGCCGCCTCGCAGGACCTGCCGTGCCTGGCCGAGATCGGCTACCAGCCGGCCGAGCTGTTCGACACCGAGCTGGCGGGGCGGCTGCTCGGCTACCCGCGGGTGGCGCTCGGCACCATGCTTGAGGAAGTGCTCGGGCTCCGGCTGGCCAAGGAGCACTCCGCCGCCGACTGGTCGGTGCGGCCGCTGCCGGCCGAGATGCTCAGGTACGCCGCCCTCGACGTGGAGGTGCTGACCGAGCTGCGCGACGCGCTGGCCGAGCAGCTACGCGAGCAGGGCAAGACCGAGTGGGCGCGCCAGGAGTTCACCGCGATCGCGGCCGCTCCCCCGCCGCCGCCCCGGGCCGACCCGTGGCGGCGCACCTCGGGCATCCACAAGGTGCGCACCCGGCGAGCCCTGGCCGTGGTCCGCGAGCTGTGGCAGACCCGCGACGAGATCGCCCGGGACATCGACCTTTCACCGCGCCGGGTGCTGAACGACCAGGCGATCATCGACGCCGCGCGGGCCGAGACGGCCAAGCCGCCGCCGGCCGGGCGGCCGCAGCTGGACCGGATCGGCGGCTTCCACGCCCGCTACGCGCGCAAGTACACCGACCGCTGGGCGGCCGCCGTGCTCCGGGCCCGGGAACTCGACGACGCCGAGCTGCCCGAGGTAGCCGGGGCCGCCACCGTGCCCGGGCCGCCGCCGGCGCACCGCTGGGCGGAGCGCGACCCGGCCGCGGCGGCCCGGCTGGCCGCCGCCAAGGAAGCGATCACCGCGCTCGCCACCGCGCACCAGCTGCCGGTGGAGAACCTGCTGACGCCGGACGCGCTGCGCCGCCTGGCCTGGGAGCCGCCGTCGCCCGCGTCCGCGCAGGCGATCGCGGCCGCCCTGACGGGCTACGGCGCCCGCCCCTGGCAATCCGACCTGACCTCCGGACCGCTCGCGGCGGCGTTCGCCGCGGCGGCCGAAGCCACCGCGAACGCCACCGCTGCCCCCGCCGCCAATGCCACCGCTGCCCCCGCCACCGCTGCCCCCGCCGCCAACGCAGCAGCGGCCGCAGCCGTAGCCGCCGGCGATGACCGCGAAGACTTACTAGCGTCATAGCGACAGCGACAGTAATCTTTCCTGATCATGAACCGCCGCCGATGCTTCTTGCTGTTATCTGGGGGCGGGGCGGCGGCCGTCTCGGCTAGGCTGAACGGCAACCTGCCGCCGTGCCAACGGCGGCCGACCACTGACCGGGGGATGACTGACCCTTGCTTACCGCCGTCGCCACTGCACTGGCCAACACGGGGCTGGGACACTCAGCGCTCGGCAGCGCCGCCCTGGGCGGGGGGCCGCAGCCGGTGCTGCCGGGCTTCCTTAACTCGCTGTCCGGCCCGCTCAGCCACTACGGGCTGTGGGCCATCGCGCTGTTCGTCCTGGTCGAAGACTTCGGCATCCCCGTCCCGGGCGAGACGGTGCTCATCGCGGGCGCCGTCTACGCGGGATCGGGGCGGCTCAACGTGGTCGCCGTGGGCGTGATCGGGTTCGTCGCCGCGGTGGTGGGCGACAACATCGGGTACGCCATCGGCCGCTTCGGCGGCCGGGCGCTGGTGCTGCGCTGGGGCAAGTACGTCTTCATCACGCCCGAGCGACTGGACCGGGCGGAGGCCTTCTTCGACAACCACGGTGGCAAGATCATCGCGATCGCCCGCTTCATCGAGGGGCTGCGCCAGGCCAACGGGCTGATCGCCGGCATCACCCACATGCACTGGCTCAAGTTCGTGGCCTTCAACGCTCTCGGCGCGGCCCTCTGGGTCGGCACCTGGGTGAGCGTCGGCTACTTCGCCGGCCAGCACATCACCACCATCTACAACGACATCACCAGCTACTCGCTGTACGCGGCGATCGCGGCGGTGGTGCTGATCGCCGCCTGGGTGCTGCTGCACCTGCGCCGGCGCCGCAGGGAAAAGGCCGCCGCCCTCATCCCCGGCGCGCACCCGCAGGCAGCGTCGGACGGGGCTGAACCGGTCGCGCCCGGCCAGGACGAGCTGCCCGCGCCCGCCGGGACCAGGAGCGGGCAGGCCGAGTCACGCGCGGACGAGCAGGCGGGCGCCCCGGCTCAGGACTCGGACAGATCGTAGCGGTCGGCTGAGATCAGCACGCCGACCGGGCGGCCGGCCGCGGCCGGGTCGGTATCCGTGGCCGGGTCGGTATCCGTGGCCGGGTCCGTATCCGTGGCCGGGTCCGTATCCGTGGCCGGGTCCGTAGCCGGGTGCACGGTCTCGGCGCCGGGTACCGCCGCCGGGGCGGCCGCGTGGGCTGCCCGCCGGGCCCGGATCCGCTGCCACCAGCGCCGGCCCGGCGCCCGCGACACCGCGTCGTCCTGGTCGGCCCCGGCCGCACCGTCGACCGGGCCGGGCCCGTCAGGCCCGCCAGCCGAGCGAGCCCCGTCAGCCGAGCCAGCCCCGTCAGCCGAGCGAGCCCCGCCAGCCCCGCCAGCCCCGCCAGCGGGGGCGCCCGGCGGCTCGGCCAGCCCGGATGCCGCCGGCCCGGACGCCGCCGGCCCGGACGCGGCGAGTGCGATGTTCAGTACCCAGAAGCCGGCCGGCGGCAGCGGGACGTCCCAGTCCTTGGGCAGCTCGGCCTGGCCGCCGAGGGCGGCCAGGGCCGCCGCGCGCAGCGCCGGGATGTTCTCGCGGTGGGCGCACAGCACAGTCGGCTCGCCGGCCGCGATCACCTCGCGGACCAGGGTCACCAGGGCGTCACCGGAGTCAGCGGCACCCGTTGTGGCTGCGCTGTTGTGAATGTAGATGGCCGGCTCTTCCCGCACCGGCTCGCCGATCAGGTGCGAGATCGGGCGGAGGGTGTCCAGGCAGCGGGCCGCGGTCGAGCTGATCAGCCGCGGCCGCGGGGCGAAGCAGGCGAGCAGGTCGGCCAGTGACTTGGCGTCGGACCGGCCCGCGTCGGTCAGCGGGCGGACGGCGTCGTCGCGCTTCCAGCCGCCCTTGTCCACCGCCTTGGCGTGGCGGAGCAGGATCAGTGGCACGGTGCCGGCCGGGCGGGCGGCGAACTCGGCCAGCACCCCGTGGTCGTGGGCGTAGCTGACCTTGCCCACCGCCTGGTCCGCGGGCAGCCAGGTGACCTCGTCGACCTCGGAGTTGGGCACCGCGCGGCCGTCGACCGACAGCACCCGGGCGGCCCAGTAGTGCACCCGCTTGGGGCGGCCGCCCACGCTGTAGCGGACCGAGGCGAGGCGGCGGCCGAGCGCGAGCCGCGCGCCGCCCTCTTCGAGCACCTCGCGGACCGCGGTCACCGGCAGTGACTCGCCGGGCTCGGTCTTGCCCTTGGGCAGCGACCAGTCGTCGTACTTCTTGCGGTGCACGAGCAGGATTTCCGGCTCGCCGTCGGGACCCGGCCGCCAGGCGACGCCACCCGCCGCCTTGATCAGCCTGGATCCCGGCTTATTGCTAGGCATCTGGGAGGCGTCCTCGGCTCTTGTCGGTGATCAGGCTCTCCTGCACGTCGACCAGCGGCGTGCCCGAGCGGTCGTGCGCGTGCCTGGTCCAGTTGCCGTCGTTATCGAGCCACCAGGAGGACGTGCCGTCATCCATGCCCAGGGCCAGCAGCTCGCGAAGTTTCCGGCAGTGCGCGGGGTCGGACACCCTCACCAGGCTTTCTACCCGCCGGTCAAGGTTGCGGTGCATCATGTCGGCGCTGCCGAGCCAGACCTCGTTGCCGGCGTCCGGGTCCTCGCCTGGCTGGGGCTCGGGATCGGGCGCGCCGGTGCCGAAGGCGTAGATTCTCGAGTGCTCGAGGAACCGGCCTAGGATGCTGCGCACCCGAATGTTATCCGACAGACCCGGCATACCGGGTCGCAGCGCGCACATTCCGCGGGCCCAGATGTCGATCGGCACCCCGGCCTGGGCGGCCCGGTAGAGCGCGTCGATCACCACCTCGTCGACCAGCGCGTTGCACTTGAAGGTGATCCTGGCGGGCTTGCCCGCCCGCGCCCGCGCCGCCTGGCGACCGATCCGGCCGACGATGCCCGCCCGCAGCGCCTCCGGCGCCACCAGCAGCCGCCGGTAGCCGCTCTTGCGGCTGTACCCGGTGAGGTGGTTGAACAGGTCGGTGACGTCCTCGCCGACCCGCCGGTCGGCGGTGAGCAGGCCGACGTCCTCGTACAGGCGGGCGGTGGTGGAGTTGTAGTTGCCGGTGCCGATGTGGCAGTAGCGGACAAGGGTGCCGTCGGCCTGCTGGCGGACGATCAGCATCAGCTTGGCGTGCGTCTTCGTGCCGACGAAGCCGTAGACGACGTGGCAGCCGGCCTCCTCCAGCTTGCGCGCCCAGGCGATGTTGGCCCGCTCGTCGAACCGGGCCTGGATCTCCACCACCACCACGACCTGCTTGCCCGCCTCGGCCGCGTCGATGAGGGCGTCCACGATCGGGCTCTGCCCGCTGGTGCGGTACAGCGTCTGCTTGATGGCGAGCACCCGCGGGTCGGCGGCGGCCTCTTCCACCAGCCGCTGCACGGTGGTGGTGAACGAGTCGTAAGGGTGGTGCACCAGGATGTCGCGCTCGTCGAGGGCGGTGAAGATGGAGACGTCGGTCGGCACCGCCTTCGCGTTCGGCACGAACAGCGAGTAGCGCAGCTCGGCGATCGGCAGGTCGGCGATGGCGTTGAGGCCGGTCAGGTCGAGCGGGCCGGGCAGCCGGTCGACCGCGTTCTCGTCCACCTGCAGCTCGCGGGCCAGGCGCCGGAGCACGTCGCCGGACATGCTCGCCTCGACCTCGAGCCGGACGGCGGGCTCGAACCGGCGCTTGACCAGCTCCCGTTCGAGGGCCTGGAGCAGGTTCTCGGTGACGTCCTCGTCCACCTCGAGCTCGCGCACCCGGGTGACCCGGAACGCGTAGTGCTCGTCGATGTCCATCCCGCCGAACAGCTGGTTCAGGTGCGCCGCGATCACGTCCTCGATCGGCACGTACCGGTAGTGGCGCACGTTCAGGAACCGGGGCAGCGACGGCGGCACCTTCACCCGGGCGAACAGCTTGGCCCCGTTGGCGGGGTCGGTGAGGGTGACCGCGAGGTTGAGCGACAGCCCGGAGATGAACGGGAACGGGTGCGAGGGGTCCACCACCAGCGGCGTGAGGACCGGGTAGATCTGGTTCCTGAACAGCTCGGCCAGCTCCGCCCGCTCGCCGCCGGTCAGCTCGTGCCAGCGGAGCACCTCGATGTCGTGCTTGGCCAGCTCGGGCTTGATGAGGTCGGCGAAGGCGGCGGCGTGCCGCCGGGCCAGCTCGCGCGACGCGGCCAGGGTGTTGTGCAGCAGCTCGTCCGGGGTGAACCCGGAGGGGATGGTGACCGGGAGGCCGGCCGCCATCCGGCGCATCAGCCCGGCCACCCGGACCATGACGAACTCATCCAGGTTGGAGGCGAAGATGGCGAGGAAGCGCACCCGCTCGAGCAGCGGCGTCTGCTCGTCCTCGGCCAGCTCGAGTACGCGCTGGTTGAACAGGATCCAGCTCTGCTCCCGGTCCAGGTAGCGGCCGGCCGGCAGCTCGGAGCGGGCGGCCGCGTTGCCCGCGGCAGGCCCTGGGTCTTGCTCGGCTCCGGCCGGCACGGTCTCGCTGACGCTCATGATCCCCATTTTCCCGCGCCGGTGCCGGCCAAAAGCGGCTGCCCCGCCTCATCGGCTGTGCCAGGTCGGTCGCTAGGCCATCCCGGAGCCGACCTGGATCGCGCGCACCCGCAGGTAGCTCTGCCCGCTGGCGACCGCCGAGGCGCAGGCGGTCAGCGGCCGGACGTAGCGGATCGGCGGCTGGCCAGGGGCGACGATGACCCGCAGCCCGGCCGCCCGGACCGGGCGGCAGCGGGGCAGCGGCCTGGCCGCGTCCAGCGACGCGTGCGCGGTCTGACCGGGCGCGAGCAGGACCCGGCTGGCGGCGACCGCGGTGTCGGGCGCGGCGCTCGCGCCGACCTGCTCCCCGTTCCCCCAGTAGGCCGCCACCTGGGGGTAGCCGGCCAGTGCGCACGGCGCCCGGGAGACGTTGGTGAAGTCGAGGGCGTACCGGGTGACGGCGGCGGTGACCCGGTTGCCGGGGCCGATGAAGATGCGCAGTCCGGAGGAGGCGCAGGACGGCGCCGCCGCGGCCGCGGGCTGCCTCCCACCGCTGGCACTGGCGGGGGTGAGTGCGACGCCGCCCGGCCTGCCCTGGCCCGCGTTGGAGCTGAGGATGATCGCCAGCGCCGCGGTAGCGCCGAAGGCTACGGCGGTGATCAGCCGCAAGCCCTGCCGTGCGCCAGCCCGCATCGCCGCCCCCCTTGCTACGCTCGGCGCATACGTATACCTATCTTGACCCCTGCATCCGGGTTTGCCTAGGCCCGCCGGCCGCCAATGCGAGACACTTCCCGCAGCTTGCCGCGCCTGCCGCGGTGATGGCCGGAAAAGAAGTTACGGCCGCGCCGGGCAATGAACGTTGCCTATAATTCCTATATGATTAGTGCCGATGGCGGTACCCTGCTCCCCCGTCCGGACGACGCCATCACCGCGGTGGAGCCACCGGGCACCGGGGCCGGCTTCTGGGCGGGCGGCCCGTCCGCCGTCGCCGCCGACGGCGGGGTCTACCTCGCCTACCGGCTGCGGCGGCCGATCGGCGACGGCCGCGGCTACGCGGTCGCGGTCGCCTTCGCGGCCGACGGGGTGCACTTCGGCCAGCCGCTGACGGTGATCGCCAGGGAAGAGGCGGACACCGAGTCGCTTGAGCGCCCCGCGCTGGTGCGGCTGCCTGACGGCGGCTGGCGGCTGTACCTGAGCTGCGCCACCACTGGCACCAAGCACTGGCGGGTGGAGGTGACCGACGCGCCGCACCCGGCCGCGTTCGACGTCCGCAACCGCGCGCTGGTGCTGCCAGGCGACCTGCGCAAGCGGGCGGTCAAGGACCCGGTGATCACCCGCCGGGACGGCCAGTGGCACATGTGGGCGACCATCCACCCGCTGGCCGACCCGGACGAGACCGACCAGATGACCACCGAGTACGCCACCAGCGCGGACGGCCTCGACTGGACCTGGCAGGGCACCGCCCTGGCC
>Ga0265338_10009834_pt1 | contig 11333 bp, 10 predicted proteins | sample 42126metaG_FD_193579 | JGI IMG/M metagenome (GOLD analysis project Ga0265338, IMG submission 193579) | Rhizosphere microbial communities from Carex aquatilis grown in University of Washington, Seatle, WA, United States - 4-21-26 metaG | ecosystem: Host-associated > Plants > Roots > Rhizosphere... | reverse complement strand
GCATGAACCTCTGGAGCGCGTTGCAGCCCTCCAACGCCGCGGGCGGGGTTGCCTTCGTCGCGCACGTGGGAGGCTTCATCGCCGGCCTCTTGCTCGAACGTCCTCTTCGGACCCACGAACCCGTCACCCACGATCGCTGGGATCGCGTGCTTGCGACGCGCCGGCGGCGACGATAGATCGCGCTGATGTCGCTCTGGCCCCTGTTCTACGTCACGACCGAGTGGATCATCCGCGTCGGGATGCTTTGCTACGTTCCGCAGCGGCGGACGGCGGCGGCCGCGCGCGCCTGGCTCGTCCTCGTCTTTCTCGTCCCCTGGGTAGGGCTCGGGTGCTACCTGCTCTTCGGACGGATCCGGGTCCCCCGGCGGCGGCGAGAACGCCAGCACCAGGCCGCCGTGCGGGTCGGGGCCGTGCTCGCGGCCATGAAAGCGGCCGACGCGCCGCCTCGTCCGGCGCTCGACGGCGGCGACGAATCGACCGCCGCGCTGGCCGAGCGGTTGGGCGGCTTCGGGCCTCTGGGCGGCAACGGCGTCGAGCTGCTCGCGGATTATGAGGGCTCCGTCGATCGTCTGATCGGCGACATCGACGCGGCCCGCTCGCAGGTGAATCTGCTTTTCTACATTTTCGCCCCCGACGCGCTCGGTCGCCGGGTGGCGTCCGCGGTCGAGCGAGCGGCCAAGCGCGGCGTGACCTGCCGCGTGCTCATGGACCGACTCGGCTCAGCGGGCGGGCTACGCAAGCTCGGCCCGGGACTGCGCGCCGCCGGCGTCGAGGTCATCGCCGCGCTGCCGGTCGGCTTGCTGCGCCGGAGCGCGGCCCGCGCCGATCTCCGCAACCACCGCAAGATCGCCGTGATCGACGGACAGATCGGATACGTCGGGTCCCAGAACATCGTCGGTCCGGAGTTCATCCGCGGCTTTCCGAACGAGGAGCTGATGGCGCGGGTCACGGGGCCGGTGGTCGTGCAACTCGAAGCGGTTCTCCTCGCCGACCGCTACGAGGAGACGGAGGAGCGGCTCGAGCTCGAGCAAACGCCCCGCTACCCCGACGCGACGGGCGTCGCCACGGCGCAGGTCGTGCCGAGCGGGCCGGGGTACCCGTACGAGAACCCGCAGGCGCTGTTCTGCTCGCTGCTGCACGGCGCGCGCGAGCGCGTGGTGATCACCACACCGTACTTCGTGCCAGACGAGCCATTCCTCGTGGCCATGGAGACCGCCGCCGTGCGCGGGGCGGACGTGCACCTGGTCGTCCCCGAACGATCCAACAAGCCGATCACCCGATGGGCGCAGCAGTCGCACTACGAACGCTTGCTCGACGCCGGCGCGCACGTGCATCTCTATGCCCCGCGGTTTCTGCACGCGAAGCACCTCACGGTGGACGGTCGGATCGCCGTGATCGGCTCGGTGAATATCGACATCCGGTCGTTCGCGCTCGACTGCGAGGTCAGCCTTCTCGTCTACGACCGCGCCGTGGTGCGGTCATTCGAGGAGATTCAAGCGCGCTACTTCGCTCGCAGCCGCGAGCTTTCGCGCGACGACTGGCGGCGGCGTCCGCTCGCCGCGCGTGTCGCGGAGAACACCGCGCGCCTCGCCGACAGCCTGCTGTGACCACCGGCGTTCTCCTTCTCGGCAAGAGCCCCGGCCCGCGTCGAGTCAGCGACGCGCGTCGTCGGTCGCGCCGGCCTCGAGGAAGCTGCGCAGGTCGGCCTCGCTCACCAGCGGCTCGCCGGGCGCGACGTTGTCGAGCTTGCCGCGGCGGATCCAGTCTTCGAGCTCGTCGACCAGCTTGTACATATGATCGAACGAATCGACGATGAACAGCAGCGGCTGGTAGTGGTGGATCTCGAAGTGCTGGTTGACCACCCACTCGATCTGGAACGGATAGCGCTGCACGCCGGCGCCGTCGATCGCGTGCGCGATCTCGCCGTACGAGCTGAGCAGGCCACTGCCGTACACCTTGAGCGCGTCGCTGCCCGGCCGCTCGCGCATCAGCCCGAACTCGACCGTGAACCAGAAGAAGCGCGCCATCGCGCGGATGTTGCTGGTCAGTCGCCGGATGCGCTCGGGTTCGTCGGCGATCGACGACGCCAGCGTGGCGGCCGTGCGCGCGCACTCGCCGAAGCGGACCAGCGCGTCGGCGAACGCGCGGTCGGTGTGCATCGGCACGTGGCCGGCGATGTCGTGGAAGATATCGGGCTCGGGCAGGTACTCCAGGGTCTTGCCGTCGCGGATGGTCACCGTCGTCGGGAACTCGCGCCGGCGCAGGCAATCGAAGAACACGTACGACGGGACGTAGCCGCTGACCGCGCGCGCGCGGAACCCGGTCAGGGTCTGCATGAAGCGGTTCACGTCCTCGAAGCGCGGCACGTGCTCGTGGTCCATGAACAGCGTGCCCTGCCCTTGCAGGTACTTCTCGTTGGCGTAGCGCCGCCAGCGGTCCTGCATGCGAGCGAACAGCTGCCGCCAGGTCTGGTGGTTCTCCTCGGAGTAGAGCTCGTACGGCTGGCGGATGTAGACCTCGCCGTTGGCGCGCGCCTGCTCGATGAACGGCGCCTGGGTCGTCGTCAAGCCCAGGCCTCCCGCTCCTGCCGGAGCCGGCCCCGCTGGGTCGTGTCGCGTCGCATGACTGGGGTCGCCCATGGAAGCAGGCCATCCGCGGCTGCCCCTTGATTTTAGCGCTCGAAACCGGGGGGCGCGCTAAGATCACTCGATCGCGCACCACTTTCGCCAAAGGGGGCCACGATGTTGCTCGGGATCTGGTTGGCTTTGCTCGGGGTTTTGGCCGCGTCCAATCTCATCATCGCCAAGAAACCGGACGCTGCGCAGCTCATCGGCAAGATCGCGCCCTATCAGGGCTGGATCGGCGCGGTGTCGGCGGTGTGCGGTGTGTTGGGAATACTGGGCTGCGTCAGCCACATCGGCTGGATGGGGAGCGCGCCGATCTTCTGGCTGTCGCGGCTCGCCGATTCGGTGTTGCTGACGTGCCTTGGCCTCTTGCTGGGCATCGGCGTTTTCAAGAGCTTCATCAAGAACGCCCAGGCGAACGCCAACCTGGATCGCGTCATCGCCCAGCTGGCGCCCTATCAGGGCAAGCTCGGCCTGGTCGCCATCGCCCTCGGCATCTGGATGATCATCGCCGGGGTGATGTTCCCCATCGTCGGGTGAGCTTGGGGTGAGCTTGGGGTGAGCCGGGGTGAGCCGGGGTGAGCCCGGCGGCGGTCGCTACGCCCCTGGTACTTCCCAGTGGCCGCTCGTCGCGGAACGCGCCAGCGCGTCGAGCACCGCCATGTTCTTCACGCTGTCCTCGAGCGGCAGCGGCGCCTTGGCGCCGCTCCTCGCCGCCTGCGAGAAACCCTCGGCCAGCAGCGTGTACTGGTTGCACGGCTCGAAGGCGACCGACTCGACCATCGGCTCTTCCAGCTGTTCGCTGCGGTCGATCACGAGACGCGTGGGCCGATCGGTGTACGGGCTCCAGGGCACGTCGAAGCTGATGCGCCCCTTGCTCCCCATCAGCGCGACCTGCTGCGAGGGTGACAGCTGCATGCCGCAGCTGAAGATCGAGTGGCCGGTCGGGAACTCGAGCATCGCCGCCGCCAGGATGTCGACGCCGGTCTCGCGGTCGGTGGTCAGCGACGCGAGGACGCGCGCCGGCTCGGTGCCGAAGCAAAAGCGCGAGATGCTGACCGGGTAGAAGCCGACGTCCAGCAGCGTGCCGCCGCCCATCTCGCGCCGGTAACGCACGTTCTCGCGCTGGCGCAGGTGGTAGCCAAAGCTGCTGACGATCGAGCGCAGCTCGCCGATCTTGCCGGCGCTGCCCTTGGCAAGCTCGGCGCGGGTCGCGAGCCAGCGCGGGTGCACGCGGATCATCGCCGCCTCTTGAATCAGCACGCCGGTGCGATCGCGCGCCGCCAGCAACGACCGCGCCTCGGCGGCGTTGAGCGCGATCGGCTTCTCGCACAGCACGTGCTTGCCGGCCTCGGCCGCCTTGATCGAGTAGGGGACGTGCAGGTGATTGGGCAGCGGGATGTAGACCGCGTCGATCTCGGGATCGGCGAGCAACTCCTCGTACGAGCCGTAGGCGCGCGCGATGCCGAGCTCGCGCGCCGCCTTGTCGGCCTTGTCCTTCGAGCGTGACGCGATCGCTGCGACGGTGATGTCGCGCCCGCGCTGCATCGCCGGCACCATGCGGCGCGTGGCGAACATCGAGACGCCCAGGATCCCCCAGCGCATCAGATCACCGTTCCGTCGGGGATGATGCCGTTCTTGGCGACGATCACGATGCCCTCGCGGATGAAGTAGCCGTTGCCATCTTTTTCCTTCGTGCCGTCGCGGTTGACGATGCGAACGCCGCGGCCGATGCGCGCGTTCTTGTCGACGATCGCGTTCTCGACGACCGACTCGGCGCCGATGCCGATGGGCGGGATCCCTTTGCTCTGCATCGTCTCCATGTCGTGCAGGGTCTCGTAGCCGTCCGCGCCGATGAGCAAGCTGCTGCGGATCTGCGTCCCCGCGCCGATGCGGGTGCGGATGCCGATCACGGCGCGGTCGATGTGCGCGCCTTGCATGATGCAGCCCTCGGAGATGAGCGCGTTCTTGATCATGCAGTTCGCGACCTTGGACGCCGGCAGGAAGCGCGGGTTGGTGTAGATCGGGTGCGCGTCGTAAAAATCGAACGGCGGGATTGGCTCGCACAGCGCCAGATTCGCCTGGAAGTACGACTGGATCGTTCCCACGTCCTCCCAGTAGCCGCGGTGCACGTGCGCCTGCACGCGCTGGCGCGGCACGGCGTCCGGGATCACGTGGCGTCCGAAGTCGACCAGCTTGGGATCGGACAGCGAGTGCTCCAGCGCCTCGCGCGCAAAGGCGTAGATGCCCATTGACGCGAGGTAGCCGCGTCCGACGCCCGGGATGTCGGAGATCAGCGCGGGCAGGCGATCCGCCGACGGCTTCTCCTCGAAGTGCACGATGCGGCCGCTGGTGTCCATCTTGAGAATGCCGAACTGCGACGCCTGCGCGGCGTCGACCGGGATGACGCCCACCGTGGCGTCGGCCTTGTTCTCGACGTGCGTCTTGAGCATCTGGCGATAGTCCATCTGGTACAGCTGATCGCCCGAGAGGATCAGTACGTTCTTCGCTTCCTGACGCCGCATGTGGCGCAGGCTCTGGCGAACGGCGTCGGCCGTCCCCTGGAACCAGCTGTCGCCATCTTCGGTCTGTTCGGCGGCCAGCACCGAGACGAAGCCCGACGAGAAGATGTCGAACTTGTACGTGAGGCTCAGATGTCGGTTCAGGCTCTCCGAGTTGAACTGCGTCAGCACGAAGATCCGCCTCACGTTCGAGTTGAGGCAGTTGCTGATCGGGATGTCGATCAGCCGATATTTCCCGCCGATCGGCACCGCCGGCTTCGACCGGCGCAGCGTGAGCGGAAAAAGCCGTGTGCCGCGCCCACCGCCGAGAATGATTGCGAGAACGTCGTCCATGGGGCGCTCATTGTCACATGGGAAGGGAGCGGCGGAAACCTCAAAGGAGTCCTGATTTTGAGCCCGCCGCGGGATCATCCTATGCATGATTCCTTCGTCCACCAGTCTCTCCGCCACCAGTCTCTCCGCACCCGGGTTTCGCCACGCCGTCTCCGTTACCAGGTGACCGATTCGCAGGTCGCGGGGAATCCGACGGGCGCGCCTTCGACCGTCAGGCCCTCCCGGTATTCACCGTCAGCCACCTTGCGTCCGTCGGGGGCCCACTGCGTCCAGCGTCCGACCTTGAGGCCGTTTTCGTATCGGCCCTCGAGCCAGCGCTCGCCGCCGGGGTGGAAGGCCTGATACACCCCCGACGGTTTACCGGCCGAGAACGGGCACACCTGGCGCCGTGCCCCGTTCGGGTGTAGGTCGACGAAGGCGGCGCGGCTGCTGTCGGTCGGGTTCACACAGAACGCGGTCTGGCCTGGCCTCGAGCGTTGCGCGTCGATGCGCATGTCGCCGGGGCAGAGCGGATTGCCGCACCCACCGGCGCCCAGGACTGCGCCCAGCACCAGCGCCGCGACGAGGGCGGGCTGGCTGCGGCAGATCATCCCGAGCGTGACGCGTGCCATTTCCATGCGTGCTCCACGATGGTGAGAAGGTCGGGATATCGCGGCTGGAAATTGAGCAGCGTCTGCGCGAGCCGCGCGTCGGCGACCAGCGAGGGCGCGTCGCCGGGGCGGCGGCCCACTTCGCGGCGCGGGACGGTGCGGCCGCTCACACGTTCGACGGCGGCGATCACCTCGCGCACCGAGTGGCCAACGCCGGTGCCGATATTGGCGGCGACGCTCGGTTTGCCGGCCGCCAGGTGATCGAGCGCGAGCAGGTGCGCCTGCGCGAGATCCACGACGTGGATGTAGTCGCGTACCGCGGTGCCGTCGGGCGTCGGGTAGTCGGTGCCGAAGACCTGCAGCTCGCCGCGCTGGCCGAGCGCGGCCTTGATCGCCAGGGGGATGAGGTGGCTCTCGGGCGCGTGGTCCTCGCCAATCTCGCCTGAGGGATCGGCGCCGGCGGCGTTGAAATAGCGCAAGGCTGCCCAGCGCAGGCCGTAGGCTTCGCCGTACCAGCGCAGTGTGCGCTCGACGAACAGCTTCGACTCGCCGTAGGGGTTCACGGGCAGCATCCGGTGGTCCTCGGGGATCGGCACGGTCAGCGGATCGCCGTACACCGCCGCGGTCGACGAAAAGACGATCTGCTTGACGCCCTTGTCGACCATGGCGTCGAGCAGGTTCAGCGTGTTGACCAGGTTGTTGCGGAAGTACTTGCGCGGGTTGCGCACCGATTCGCCGACCTCGATGTGCGCGGCGAAGTCGATCACCGCCTCGACGTCGTGGCGCTCGAGCGTGCGATCGATCGCGGCGCGGTCGGCGAGGTCGCCTTCTTCGAAGACACCCCAGCGCAGCGCCCAGCGGTGCCCCGAGCTGAGGTTGTCGAACACCACCGGCGTGTGTCCGGCGGCGGCGACGAGCTTGGCGGTGTGGCTGCCGATGAACCCGGCGCCGCCAACGATCAGAATCGCCGACAAGTCGCGTGGTCCTGGTGGGTGAGCATCAGCCAGTGATATTGCAGGATTCTTGCGGTGACGCGCAAAATTGCGCCGGTCCGCGAAAAAATGACCGCGCCCCGCGGATCGGGCGAGAGGTCGGCGCCGCAGCGCCGGGAGAGGGGCGCGGCGCTGTTCGGGCTACTGCTTCCCGAGCACCGTGACCTCGTTCTTGTTGTGCAGCAGCTGCTTCGTGCGCGCGAACCGCCACCCGGCGGCAGCGAACAGCGGCTCCGCCTCGGAGAGCACGCCGTAGCCGTCGCGGCCCTTGAACTTGACCGTGACCACCAGCCGGCGGCACCAGCGCTGTTCCAGCCAGCGCGCGATCAGCTTCAACGTGCGCGCCGGTTCGCACACCACGTCGCACAGCAGCCAGTCGACCGGCTTCGCCGGCTCGTAGGTGAACGCGTTGCCGATGATCGCGGTCAGATGCGGGTGGCCGGCGGCCGGCGGCTCCAGCGGCGCGCGGTCGACGGCGGTGACGCGCGCGCCGCGCTTGAGTGCGGTGAGGGCCCAGCCGCCCGGCGCGCCGCCGAGGTCGACGCAGGTCTGTCCCGCCGTCGGCGCCGCTCCCAGCCAGGCGAACGCCTCTTCGAGCTTTTGGTACGCGCGCGACGGTGGCGCCTTGTCGAGCGCGATCGGGGCGCTGCCCGCCAGCCACGGCGCGAGATCGGTGCCGCCACGCGGGAGCGCGCGCGCCGCCGCCACCGACACCAGCAGGCGCTCGCGGTCGAGCGCGACCAGCTGCACGAGCCGCACGCCCGGCGCCCAGACGTCCGGGATCTCCGCGGGCGCGCGGTAGGAACGAAACGCGCGTCGCCGCCGCTGCTTCAGCAGCTCCAACAGCTGCCGCTCCACGAGCCCGACGCGGCTGCCCAGCATCGGATCGGCGATGGCCGGGAACGCGTGCAGCGTGAACGGCGTGTCGCCGGCGTCGAGCGCCGCCTCGATCGCCTGGTACGCCGCCTCGGCGAGCCGCTGCACCGACGGCGCCTGCGCTTCGACGGCCCCGGGCACGCATTGCCGAGCAAAGACGAGATCGCGCGCGGCGGCGCTCCCGGCCCGCGCCTCGGCAAGCACCAGCCCGGGCACGGGTGACTCGGGCGCGCTCCAGTTCCCCTTCATGTCGGCAATGAGCGCAGCCTCGAACCCCGCGGTCGTCACGAACGCGTCGCGAGGAAGGTGTGACCGGGTTGTGACAAGGGAATGGTCCGACCGTGACGGACTCAAGGCTAGTCTCGATACCATGCAGTCATCCGATCGCCAGGCTTCGAGCGACGCCAAGCCTGATTCCAAGGGCTATTTTCGCGCAACGTCGGTGGCGTTCTGGGGCGTTCACGTCGCCGCGATCGCGGGCGTGGCGTACCTGGGATTGTCATGGCGGGGCGTGGCCCTGGCGATCGGAGTCTACTTCGCCCGCATGGTCGTCGTGACCGCGGGGTACCATCGCTATTTCGCGCACCGCAGCTTCAAGACGTCGCGCGTCGGACAATTCCTGCTGGCGCTCGGCGCGCAGAGCGCGGCGCAGCGGGGTGTGCTCTGGTGGGCCAACCACCACCGCTGGCATCACAAGTATTCCGACCAGGTCGAGGACGTCCATTCGCCGCGCCGCCGCGGGTTCTGGTACTCGCACATCGGTTGGGTCATGAGCCCCACCTGGGACGATACCGATCCCGCGATGGTTTCGGACCTGGCCAAGTACCCCGAGCTTCGCTTCTTGAACCGCGACCTCGTGCACATGCTGCCGACCGTCGCGCTGGCGCTGGCGTTTCTGTGCTTCGGGGGTCTCCACGGTTTGGTCTGGGGGTACTTCGTGACCACGGTGCTGGTGTGGCACGGCTCGTTCTCGGTCAATTCGCTGTCCCATCTCTTCGGCAAGCGGCGCTACGCCACCACGGATGATTCGCGCAACAGCATGCTGCTGGCGTTGGTCACCACCGGCGAAGGATGGCACAACAACCACCATCACTATCAGAGCTCGGCCAACCAGGGCTTCCGCTGGTGGGAGATCGACCTCACCTACCGCGTCCTGCAGCTGGCGTCGGTGTTCGGCCTGGTCTGGGACCTGCGCCGTCCGCCAAGGGAAGTCGTCTTCGGCGCGCCCGCCTGACGCGGTTTCCCAGCCTCCGAGGCCCTGCCTTTTTCGATTCGCCGTCGGCCTTCTCCGTTATAGAGTGGCCGACGCGCTCGTCTTTTTAGGAAGGACCTCGCCTATGACTACTCGCTTCCCGACGCTTCGCTCGACGTCTGTCTCGTCTGTCTCGTCTGTCTTCGTCGCCTGTGCTCTTTCCCTCGCGCTCGGGTGCGCCAAGGTCGCGCCCACCGCCCAGGGCAGTGGCGGCAACAGCGGCGGGACGGGGAACAGCAGCGGTACGGGCAACCACGGGTCGGGCGGTAGCGGCGTCATCCCCGACTCGGGGACGGGCGACGGCGCCTGCCAGATGGCGAACTATCAGTTCGCGCCGAAGGTCCCCAATGTGCTCGTGCTCGTCGACGGCTCGGGCAGCATGTTCCAGACCGGCGCGAACCTGCCCAACGGCGCCTGGGGCGCGCTGCGCACGGCGGTGCTGCCGGTGATCCAGACCCTGCAGCTGACGCCCGACGGCCAGCCGCAGGTCGACTTCGGGCTGGGCGTCTTCACCGGGGTCGCGCCGTCGATGTGCCCGATCTTCCAGAAGGTGCCGATCGCGCCCAGCAACTATCCCGCGATCTCGGCGATGTATCCGACCGGCCCTCTCAGCACGATGAAGCTCGAGACGCCGGTGACGCAGGTGTTGCCGATGCTGCCACCGCTGTTCACGGGCGCGCCCGGCAACGGTGGCAACTTCGTCCTGTTCGTCACCGACGGCGAGCCCGACTTCTGCAACGACGGCAATACCACGTGCGCCGTCGACGCGACGGTCGCCGAGCTCAAACAACTCAACGGGATGGGGATCTCGACCTACGTCCTCGGGTTGTCGTCGAACTTCAACACCGGCACGTGCCCGGGCGTGTTGCAGGCCTACGCCAACGCGGGGGTGAACCAGCCGATCGCCACTCCCTGCCCGGGGCACAACGTCTACGACGAATGCCACGCGGATCCCAACAGTGCTCCGTGGGCGACCCTCGCCACGCAATTGGGGCGCACCACGGGCCAGGCCCTGGTCGACTACGCGACGACCGGCGGCAACGGGATGGTGTTCGCCCCCGACGTCACCGATCAGCAGGCGCTCACCAACACGCTCGCCGGATTGTTCTCGGGCGTGAAGAGCTGCATCTTCGATCTCAACAACCTCGATCCCGGGAAGCCAGCGATCCACGTGAACACCAGCCTGCTCAGCGAGGCGCAGATTCTGATCGAGACCACGCCGGTTCCGCTCGACCCCAACAACGGCTGGCGCGTCAATTGCGTTCCGACGGGCGATCCCAACTGCAAGCCGACACAGATCGAGCTCACGGGCACGGCGTGCGCCAGCTGGCACCTGGCGACCAACAAGAACATCACGTTCGACTTTCCCTGCGACGTCATCGTCCCGGGCTGACGGCGGCGCGGGTTCAGGCCAGCGCGCGCTGGTAATCGAGCGAGAGCATGGTGCTGACCAGCTCGCGTGCGGAGAGCGTGCGCAGCAGCTCGCGCCGGCGCATGGGCGTGAACGCTTCGCCGTGCGCGGACAGCGGATCCTGGCTCGCGATCGCCTCCAGCGCCTCGAGCGGCTGCTTCGCCGCGAGCAGCGCCAGCATGCCGCTGCCTTCGATCTCCTGAGGCTCGAGTGTGCGCGCCGGCCCGAGCGCGGCCAGCGCCGCCGCCGCCGAGTCGGTCGGATCGACGAAGACCAGCACGCTGTACAGACCGCGCGCCGCCGCTGTCCAGCCGCCGCGCTCGGCGGCGCGCGCCAGCACGCGCACGGCGCCCATGCTCGCGTTCGCCGGATCTTCCTGCACCAGGTCCTCGAGCGCGCGGTAAAACCCGCTCGCCGGGCCCTGGGATGCGTCGGCGTCGCCGCCGGCGTCGCCGCCTTCGTTGGCGAGCGCGTCGAGCGCCGCATCGAGATCGCGCGCCGGCCGCGCGCCCAGGAACGCCGCCGCCTCGGCCAGCACGCGCGCGCGGCGCGCGACGTCGCCCGCCGGCTCGTTGAAGGGCGGCACCAGTGCGGCTGATTCAGCGTCGCCCGGAACGAGCCGCGTCGCGACCGCCAGGCGAACCGGCAGATCCAGGTCTTCGTCATCGGGTGTGTAACGGCCGCCGCTGAGCTCCGGCGCCAGCTCGGCGACCTCGTCGAAGTCGCCGCAGCG
>Ga0265338_10009833_pt1 | contig 11334 bp, 12 predicted proteins | sample 42126metaG_FD_193579 | JGI IMG/M metagenome (GOLD analysis project Ga0265338, IMG submission 193579) | Rhizosphere microbial communities from Carex aquatilis grown in University of Washington, Seatle, WA, United States - 4-21-26 metaG | ecosystem: Host-associated > Plants > Roots > Rhizosphere... | reverse complement strand
TCGAGTTGAGCGTCCGGGCGGCGAACTGCCTGAACAACGCGAATATCACCAGCGTCGGCCAGTTGGCGATGAAGACCGAGCAGGAAATGCTCAAGTATCGCAACTTCGGCAAGAAATCGCTGAACGAGATCAAGGACAAATTGACCGCTTTGGGCCTGTCCCTCGGCATGAACTTCGAGCCCGGATTGCTCGAGGCGCCGAAGGAAGAACCGAAGGTAGAATAAGGACCGGCTATGCGACATTTGAAGCGAACGGCCAAACTGGGCCGCACATCCACGCACCGCAACGCGATGCTGGCGAACATGGTTTGCAGTCTCATCAAGCACAAGCGCGTGACCACGACGCTCGCGAAGGCGAAGGCCGCGCGTTCCGTCGCGGAAAAGATCGTCACCCTGGGCAAGGATCCCTCGGTGCAATCGCGCCGGCTGGTGGCCGCGCGCCTGCATGCGCATGGTCCGACGATCCAGTTGAGCAAGGAGGATCGCCGCAAGTGGCGCGAGGAGGAAGACGTCGTGCGCATCCTGTTTGAGGTCATCGCGCCCGCTTTCAAGGAACGCAACGGCGGCTACACGCGCATCGTCAAGATGAACCAGCGGCAGGGTGATTCCGCGCAGCGCGCCATTCTGGAGTGGGTGGACTTTACGCCTGCAGCCCCCGCAGCGGAAGATCCCGCCCCTGGCACCGAAGCCAAGACTCCGGAGACGACCAAGGAATCAACGGCCAGGGCCTGATTCAGAATCAAAACAATTCAAAGCCCGTTCGCAAGAACGGGCTTTTTATTTTGCGGGGTAGAGTGACGCGACCTGCCAAAATCCATCACAATCGGCATTGATCTACTTCAGCCAGAAGAACAGCATTCCAGCCACGACCAACAGCGCAACGATCCACCAAAACCAACCAAGGCCGTGCGGCTTGACCGGTTCCGTGCCGAATTCCTGTTTTACGAACTCGTCATGGTCAAAGTTTTCATCCGACAGGCCAAGATGACTGGCATAGGCAGTTTCCGACCAGCCGGTTTCCTCATCTGAACCGCATTCCGGGCAGGCTTTGGCATGGCGCGGCAACTCGGCACCGCAGTTGGGGCAAACGTCAGGAGCCATGGGGATTTGCGATTTCAGATCTACGATTTACGCCATCGTGCAATATCGCTGATTGCCAAAGTATTGTGAGACTCGTAAATGGTATATCGCAAATCGTGAATTGAAAATCAGCCGCCTACGCCGGCATATTCCTCGTCGGTCAAAAGATCGAGGCCCATCAGAATATAATCGTGGGAGATGGCCTGCATGTCCTTGACGTAGCTTTCCAGATGCAACAGCTGGCTGAAGCCGAGCATGGCAAACATTTTGACCGCCGCCTCCTGCTCGCCGATGAATTCCGCCTCGACCTTTTCCAGGCCGACCTGCCGTGCGGTCTCGATGATGGCGCCGATCAGCGCCCTTGCCAGTCCGCGGCCGCGAAATTTCGGATGGACCAGCACGCTGACGCGGCCGACATGCCGCTTCCAGCCGCCGAGTTGTTGGTGCAGCGTGGCGACGCCGACAATCTTGTTGTCAAGCAGCCCGACCATGGGCAGGTTGCGCCCGTAATCAATGTTCCGGCACCAGTCGCGGATGGTTTCAATTTCCGTGACGCGATGTTTGATGAACATCCGTTCCGGCTCGGGAATGCTGAGAAACAAGGCGTGAAATTCCTTTTCGTCGTCCCGGCGCAGCGGCCGCAAGGTGGCCTTGGTGTCGTCCTTGAGCTGGATGACTTTGGGAAACTGTTGGAGTTCTAGTTCAATGCTGAATGACATGGTTCCTTTCCATTTTTCAAATCTGCCTCAAGCGTTTGAAAACGCAAGGCTCAATCAGGTCGCGGCGACTTGCCGGCGACGCCATCGGCCTGTTTCCGGAGTCGCCCGTCCACTCGTGCCGGGTCGAGGCTCCAGCGCGCTGCCAGCAACGGAACCTTTCCGACGTTGGCCGCCGTCCATTCCACCGCGGCCCAGGAATTGACATTGGGATCTTCGCCGTAACCGGAGCATTTCATGCTTAACTCGGTTTCCGCGTCGGTCTTCCGGCCCTCGTGCCACACGGTTTCGCCCGCCCAGGCGTAGGCGCGGATCACCAGTCCCTTTTCCAGCCGCACCCAAGCGTGATGATGCAGGACCCGGTCCGCCTGAAAAAACTGGATGCTGCCCAGCTTGCGGCTGAGCTCGGTGAGGAAACGAAAACAATCATCCACATCGCAGCTCGGATTCGGAAGGCCGGAACCGGTGACAACTATCCACCCGTTCACCGGCGGTCCGATGAAAAACTCATGGTCGCCCGTCATGCCCTCGACCCAGGGACAGGGCGTGGATTGGGTTATTCCCAAAGCTGTCTCGACGGCCAGCGGGTCGGTCGAATGAATCGCCAGCCAGTTTGCGGGACGGGAACCAAACGTCAGTTGGAACATGGGCGGGATTTCGACCGGATGAATCGCAGCGTCATGGGCGTGCGCGCGGCGATGCAGGAGAATGATCCAGACGAGCATCATTGCGCCCAGGCTCAGCGCCAGACCCTGCAGCGCCAGCAGCATCAGTGGAATCGCGTTCTCCTGATTCACACCATTAATTTACTCCCGCATCCGTCGGGTTCAAACAAAATCTGCTGCCGCGGCGGTCGGTGGCCGTTGTCATGCAAGAGTTTGGAAAAACTTGGCGACGCTTATCGAGCGCCGCTGCAACTGACGGCAAGCCAAGAGAGATATTTTTTGTTCCCGGCACTCAACGGTAGGACGATGAATTCCGGCGTTTCATAGGGATGTTTGGCGAGGACCAGTTTTTCCAGCGCCGCCAGTTTTGATTTCTGGGTTTTCAGGACCAGCAGGACCTCCGCGCTGGATTCAATTTTTCCCTGCCACCGGTAATGCGATTCAATTTTTGGGATGAGATTTGCGCAGGCGATCAATCGCGCCCGCAACGCGGCCCGTGCCAGTGCGCGGGCGGTTTTCATATTGGGTACAGTGACCAGAACGACGGCGAATGTTTTTGCGGGTTTCATTTTACCGAATCCGGTTTATTTCCGCTGAATTTTCTGCTTAAGTCAAGGCATGGACGCCGCCTTGCCGCCGCTCACCGCCAGCACGCTTTACCTCGTGGCCACCCCCATCGGCAACCTCGAGGACATCACGTTGCGTGCGTTGCGCGTGTTGCGCGAGTGCGACGTGGTCGCCGCCGAGGACACGCGGCATTCCGGGCAACTGCTGAAGCACTTCGGAATCTCCAAGCCGCTGCTCAGTTATTTCCAGTTCAATGAGGCCAAACGCAGCGAGGAAATCATCGAGCGCCTCCGGCGCGGCGAGAAGGTTGCGCTGGTGACAGATGCCGGCAGTCCCGGCATCAGCGATCCGGGCGAGCGCGTGGTGAAGGCGGCGATTGCGGCAGGCTTCCGCGTCGAATCGGTGCCGGGCCCGAGCGCCCTGGTTGCCGCACTCACCGCGAGCGGTCTGCCGACGGAGGAATTCCATTTCGTCGGTTTTCTTCCGCACAAATCCGGTCAGCGGCGCAATCAATTGGAATCGCTCAAAGCGGTCGCGGGCACGCTGGTGTTTTACGAATCGCCGTATCGCATCGAAAGGCTGTTGGGTGAACTGGTTGAAGTTTTTGCAGAACGCGAGGTGGTGCTGGCGCGGGAGCTGACGAAAAAATTCGAGGAATATCTGCGCGGCAAACCGGCGGAGCTGTTGGCCATTGCGAAGAAACGGAGTTTGAAAGGGGAATTTGTGGTCCTGGTGGCGCCGGCTTCGTAAATGTTCCAACGCACGGAGCATTCCTGTTGGAGCCGGTCATTACCCCAACTGCTGTGAATAAAAAGGAAAACCGTTTGAACTCTGCTCCGGGCACAGGCAGATTAGGATAAATGGCCAAAGCGATTCTGACAGGTTGTTTCTTGTTCGCCTTCCTTGCGTCCGCTTCGGAATCTTCCATTTATCGCGACGGCTGGATTGACCATGACAAGAACGGCAGGCGGGAAGTTTACGAAGACCCGGCGCAACCGATAAAAAAACGCGTGGCGGATTTGCTGAAGCGCATGACGCTGGATGAGAAAATTGGCCAGCTCTGGCAGGGACACATGGAGGCGGATTCGGACAAGGTGTTCGCCGATCGTCTTCGGCGCGGCGAAATTAGCTCCTTCCTGGACGGCTCGGTGCTGGTGGAAACGCCGGTGATGCGGAACAAGCTGCAGCACATCGCCGTGGAGCAAAGCCGGCTCGGCATTCCCCTGATTTTTGGACACGACTCCATCCACGGCTTTCGCACGATTTTCCCGATTCCGCTGGCAGAAGCCTGCGCGTGGGAACCGGATCTGTTTGAACAGACGCAGACCATTTCCGCGCGGGAGACGGCGGCGGCGGGCATTGACTGGACCTTTGCGCCGATGGTGGACCTGGCGCGCGACCCGCGCTGGGGTCGCATTGCGGAAGGTTTCGGTGAGGATCCATATCTTGGCACGCTCGACGCCGCGGCCTGTGTGCGCGGATTCCAGGGCGTCAGCGTCGCCGACACCAATCGCGTTGTGGCATGCCTGAAACATTATGTCGGTTACGGCGCGGCGGAAGGCGGGCGTGATTACAACACCACGGAAATTTCCGAATACACGCTGCGCAACTTTTATCTGCCGCAGTTCAAGGCCGGCGTGGATGCGGGCGCGTGGACGGTGATGAGCGCGTTCAACGAACTTTCCGGCATGCCGGCCAGCGCCAACCGCCACACACTGACGGAAATCCTGCGTAATGAATGGAAATTTCGCGGCTTCGTCGTCAGTGACTGGCAGTCCGTGAGTGAATTGATCTCGCACGGTGTTGCCGCCGACAATGCCGAGGCGGCGCGGCTTGCCCTGACCGCGGGCGTGGACATGGAAATGGTTTCAACCACCTACGTTGACACAGTGTCGCAACAAATCAAGACGCGGAAAATTCCGGAAGCGGTTCTGAACGAGGCCGTCCGGCGGGTGCTCACAGTGAAGTTTGCCAAAGGGTTGTTTGAAAATCCGTATGTGGACGAAGCCCGTTGCCGGACGGCGTTTCTCCGGCCCGACGCGCTGGCGCTGGCGCGGGAGGCCGCGGCCAAATCCTGTGTTTTATTAAAAAATGAAAATGGCGTGCTGCCCATTTCGCGGCAGGTGAAGAAGATTGCGCTCATCGGGCCGCTGGCCGAAGACGCCGAGGAACTGGTGGGGCCCTGGTATTCGCGCGCAAACACCAACGACATTGTTTCCATCGCTGCCGGCGTGCAGGCGAAACTTTCTCCGGGTGTTCGTTTGACGGTCGCGCGCGGCTGTGCCGTGATCGAGAACAGCAAAATCCGGCGGCACATCGGCGATTTTTCGCCGATCAAGGAACAGCCCACCGGCGACCATGAGATTGCCGATGCGGTTGCCGCCGCGGCTTCGGCGGACGTGGTGATCCTGGCGCTGGGCGAACCCCGTGACTGGAGCGGAGAGGATGCCAGCCGCAGCAGCCTCTACATTCCGGGAAGGCAGATGGAACTTTTTGATGCCATGGTGGCGACGGGCAAGCCGGTGATCGTGGTCCTGTTCAACGGGCGCCCGCTGACACTATCGCGGGTCCAGGAAAAATCGGCAGCCATTCTGGAGGCATGGTTTCCCGGTGTTCAAGGAGGCAACGGTGTGGCGGACGTGCTGTTCGGCGATGCCGACCCGTCGGGGCGGCTGACCACGACGTTTCCGCGCAGTGTCGGCCAGGTGCCGATGTATTACAATCACTTCAACACCGGCCGGCCGGGCACGGGGGATTTCACCGGTCAATATGCGGACGGCCCGAGCGATCCGATGTATCCGTTTGGTTACGGGTTGACCTACACCAAATTTGATTACGGCAAGGTGGAATTGAGTGCGCAGGTTTTGAAAAGCGCCGGAACCCTCACCGCGCGCATGAAATTAAAAAACACCGGGGTGCGGGCGGGGACGGAGACCGCGCAGCTTTACGTTCGTGCCATTGCGGCTTCCGCCGGACCCCGGCCGGTGCGCGAATTGAAGGGATTTCAGAAGGTGCATTTGCTGCCCGGCGAGTCGCGCGACGTAAGTTTTACCATTTCCAAGCAGGAACTGGGTTATTCCGACACCAAAGGCCGTTGGGTTGTTGACCCGGGAAAATTTCAACTCTGGATTTCCAAGGATTCCGCCTCCGGCGAGCCGATGGATTTCGAGCTCGCAAAGTAGCCGCGGATTTTAACCTGCGCTTGCACGATGTGACCTGATGGCCGCCGCTTCGCCTCAAAGAAACTTGCCGGGATTCAGGATGCCCTTCCGGTCGAGGGCGTGCTTCACGACGTGATGGAGTGCGATGGCTTCTTTTGAAATGGCCTGCGGCCACCAGCGCCTTTTTGCCAGACCGATGCCATGTTCGCCGCTGATGGCGCCGCCGACTCCAATCACCCAGCTGAACAGTTCGTCGAGGGCCGCCTCGGCCCGGTGCTTGGCTCCGGGTTGGGTATAATCCACCATGACATTCGTGTGGATGTTGCCGTCACCGGCATGACCAAAGCAGGCCACAGGCAGGCCGTGTTTTTTCTGGAGGCGCGCGGCGAACTTGAACAGATCTTCCAGCCGGCTGCGCGGAACGACCACGTCCTCGTTAAGCTTCGTGAGGCCGGTATCGCGGAGGGCATAGGAAAACTCGCGGCGGATTTTCCAGATTTCCTCGCATTGGGCGGCGCCCAGGCCGCGTTCGACGGACAACGGCTTCTGCCGGCGGATGATTTTTTCCAAATCACGGATCTCGGCTTGAACAGATTTTTTCTGGCCATCGAGCTCGACGATGAGATGGGCGCGGCAACCGCGCAGTCGCTCGCTTTTGGTGCGTTTGTAAGCGGCAGCGAGCGTGAATTCATCGGCGAGTTCCAAAGCGCAGGGCAGAAAACCGGCCTGGAAAATTGCATGCAACGTCCGCACGGCGGCGGGCATGGAACTGAAACCGACGGCAAGATTGGCGCGGAACGGCGGCAACGGGATCAATTTCAACGTGGCTTCGGTGACGATGCCCAGCAGGCCTTCGGAACCGACAAAAAGGCGGTGGAGGTCGAAGCCGGTCTTGTTTTTGTGGGTGCGGCTGCCGAGGCGGACGATGGTGCCGTCGGCAAGGACAACTTCCAGGCCGAGGACATAATCACGGGTGACACCATATTTCAGGCAGCGCGGGCCGCCGGCATTGGTGGCGATGTTGCCGCCGATGAAATTGTCCGCGCGGCTGGCGGGGTCAGGCGGATAAAACAGGCCGCGCTTCTCGACGGTTTCCTGAAAAAGCTTGGTATTCACGCCCGGCTGGACCACGGCGACAAAATCAGCGGCGTTGATTTCCTTGATGCGGTTCATCCGTTCGAGTGTAAGCACGATGCCACCGCGAATGGGCACACAGCCGCCGACGTAGCCGTGGCCCGCGCCGCGCGGGGTCACCGGGATGCCATGGCGACTGGCAAAGCGGAGCAGGGTGGAAACGGACCGGCTGGAGCGGGGCAGGGCGACCGCGTCCGGCTGATGCGAGGCAAACCACTTGTCCCCGGCGTAATCGGCCAAGGTTGAACGCTCAAACACAATTTCGCCGGGCGGAAGGATTTTTTTTAGCCGGCGCAGAAGTTTTGATTTTTGGGAAGTCATTTGAAAGTCAGAGTCTCGTTGGCTCGACTCCGGCAATCATTCGGCCGGTGCGCCGGGCGGTGCGTCGAGAAATTCCTTCGCGTCCGCGGCCTCGGCCTCGGGAACCTTGACGCGGATGCCACCGGCGGCCAGCGCGTAGCCGTCTATGCTCAAGGAGGACAGCTCACCCGCCACAAACGGATGAAACCCCGCCGCCTCCAGCCGGGAACGGGCGAGTTGTGCGTCCGCGGGATTGAAGGCGGTTAAAACCGTGATGAAGTCCATGGTGCAATTGGTTTAGACGGACGGCGTCTTGATTTCCGCGAAGACGATGACGCCCGCACCGGTCTGGAGCAGGCTTTGGACCTGCACTTCGACCTGCTGGCCGACGTGCGTCTGGCCGTTGTTGACGACGACCATGGTGCCGTCGGGCAGATAGCCGATGCCCTGTCCCTTGTCCTTGCCTTCCCGCACGAGCTTCATCTGCAATGTTTCACCGGGGAGCAAAATGACCTTGAGGCATTTGGCCACCTCGTGGAGATTCACGTAACTGACTTTTTGCAGCTCGGCGATCTTGGCCAGGTTGTAATCGTTGGTAAACAGCCGGGCATTCAGGTTGCGGGCGAGGCGGATCAGTTTGGTGTCCACTTCCTTTTCGTCGGGAAAATCGCCGTCATGAATGCGGACTTCCGTGTTGGTGTTGCGCTGCAGGCGGTTGAGCATTTCCAGTCCCCGGCGGCCGCGGGCGCGCTTGATGGCATCGGTGGAGTCGGCGATCTGCTGGATTTCCTTCAGCACAAAACGGGGCACGACGATCAGGCCCTCCAGGAAATGGGTTTCAATCAAATCGGCGATGCGTCCGTCAATAATGACACTGGTGTCGAGCAACAGCAGGTTGTCCGCCTTGTTTTGCGGCGAGAAACGGACGTAAGGAATGATGAGGGAAAAATCCTCCTTGTTGCTGCGCATGGCGAGGATGATGCCGATGTAGCCAAAGCTGAGGAACAAGCTGAGCCGGATGAGCCACCGGACATTGACATCGGCATTTTCAAACAACTCGGATTTGTCTATGAGCATTGCGACAAACGTGCCGAGCAGCAGCCCGAACGTTGTGGCGGAAAAGGCGCGGAGCGAAAACCCCTTGAGCATTTCATCCACGGCGATCAACAGCCCGCCAAAACCAAACCCCATCAACATGCCGAAAAGGCCGCCGTGGCTCACGCTGGTAAATTCCGGACGCACCTGGCTGATCGCGTAGCCGGCCGTGGTGCAGAGACTCAAAAAAAGCAGGCGTATGGCCCAGAGTGAAGTCATGGATTAATGGCGGTTGGGCTGGTTGCGGTTGGCGGGTTGGTTGGTGCCGGTTCCTTGTGCCAGAGAAAACGCCACAGGCCAAGGCGGTTCAAATTGCTCGAGGCAACGGCGAGATTGTTGGCGATGGCTTGCACGTTGGTGCTGAGTTGTTCGTTGTGCACCATGGTTCCCGCCAGGCCTTTGCCCGACTGGACGTCACTCAACAAACTTTTCAATATTTCGGTGGAAGATTCGATATTGCTCAAGGCGGAGGTGATTACCGTGCCGTTGGTGGCCAGCACGCTTTCGGTGGAACTCGCCAGGCGCGTCAACTCCTGTGAAAAGACCGCTACGTTGCTTACGGCCACGCTGATCTGCGAACCATTGGTCGCCACCAGCGCGTTGATGTCCCCGACCGTGCCCAGGGCCTGCTCGGTAAACGTGCGCAGGTTGCCGATGGCCACGGAAAAATTGGTGAGGGTCTCTTCGTTGAGCACCACCCGTCGCAAATCGGTGACGGAGGCTTCCAGCTTTTGGGCGGTGTCGTCAATGCGCTTGATGAAGCCCTGCGTGGAACGCGCCACTTCCTGCAGATTGAACGGTTCCTGGCAGTTGATCTCGTCGCCGTTCACCAGGAGCCGGTCCTTGTTGTCGGTCGGGTTGATGGAGACGTACTGGTCGCCGAGAAAGCCGGATTGCTCGATGACGAACCGCGCGTCGTGGTAGATTTTTTTGTCTTTGTAAATGTTCAGGATGATCGTCACGCTCTTGCCGTCCTCGGCCAGCTGGATGTCGGAGACGCTGCCGACCTGCACCCCGGCGAGCAAAACGCCGGCCCGCAGCTTCAAGCCGCCGACATTGATCGCGTGCAGGCGGAGTTCGTAGCCGCTGCGGAACACGCTCGAGCCCTTGCTGAATTCAATCAGCACCGCCACCAGCAGCAGCAGCCCGATGAGCACGAACAGGCCGACTTTGATTTCCAATCGTGATTTATCCATCATGGTTCAAATAAGATTTTCCTTCGGATCGGCCACGCCGTCAATGAACTGCCGCACGACCGGGTCCGACGACCCGAAAATTTCGTCCGGCGTGCCGTTCGCGTAAATCGTTTTGTTGTTCAACATCAGCACCCGCTGGCCGACGCGCCGCGCCGTCCGCATGTCGTGCGTCACCACCACCGTCGTCACCTTCAGCCGGTCGCGCACGCGCAGGATCAGCTGGTCAATGCTGTCGGACGCAATCGGATCCAGCCCGGTGGTCGGTTCGTCATACAGCACGATCTGCGGCTCGTAAATGATCGCGCGCGCCAGCCCGACGCGTTTGCGCATGCCGCCCGACAGCTCGGCCGATTTTTTATTTTCCGTGCCGGGCAAATCCACCATTTCGAGCGCCCCGGCCACGCGTTGGGCGATTTCCGCCTCGGTCAAATGCTCATGCCGGCGCAGCCCGAAGGCCACGTTTTCCGCGACCGTCATCGAATCAAACAACGCCGCGCCCTGGAACACCATGCCAAATTTCCGGCGCACCCGCAGCAATTGCCGCTCATTCATCGGCACGATGTTGTCGCCGTCAATCAACACCTCGCCCGCGTCCGGCTGCAGCAGGCCGATGATAAGCTTGAGCAAAACACTTTTGCCGCTGCCGCTGCGTCCGATAATGGCGACCGATTCGCCGTTTTCAATCTTAAAGCTGACGTGGTTGAGGACCAGCTGCGAGCCGAATGTTTTTATCAAATCCCGGACCTCGATCATAACAGCCCCACCAGTTTGCCCATGACCAGTGTCAGGAAAAAGTTCGCGATCAAAATGGTGATGGAGGAATAAACCACGGCTTCCGTCGCTGCGCGCCCGACGCCTTCCGCGCCCAGGCCGCACGTCAGGCCCTTGTAACAGCCGATGAGGGCGATGATCCCGCCGTAAATGAACGCCTTGGTCAAACCGATGATCACGTCCACCTGATGGGTGTACTTGAGCATGTTGTCCCACAAATAGGTCGGCTCGATGCCGAGCACGTTCACGCCCACGAAATAGCTGGCCAGGATGCCGACGACGATGGATTCCATTGTGAGCACGGGCAGCGCGATGTGCGACGCAATCACCCGGGGCAGGACCAGATAATCCACCGGATGCGTGGCCAGCGCGCGAAGCGCGTCAATTTGCTCGGTCACGCGCATCGTGCCGAGTTCGGCGGCAATCGCCGCGCCGACCCGGCCGGCCACCATCAGCGCCGTCAACACCGGACCGAGCTCGCTGCACATCGAGACGCCCACCACCGCGAGGGTGGCCGTGTCCATCTTGATCTTGTGAAATTGAAAATATGTCTGCGCGCCCAGCACCATGCCCGTGAAGGCGCCGGTGATGAGGACGACCGACTGGGATTTGATTCCGATGAAATAAACCTGGTACAGCAGATCGCGCCC
>Ga0265338_10009832_pt1 | contig 11335 bp, 8 predicted proteins | sample 42126metaG_FD_193579 | JGI IMG/M metagenome (GOLD analysis project Ga0265338, IMG submission 193579) | Rhizosphere microbial communities from Carex aquatilis grown in University of Washington, Seatle, WA, United States - 4-21-26 metaG | ecosystem: Host-associated > Plants > Roots > Rhizosphere >... | reverse complement strand
TTCGGACAAGTCCACGGTCTACGACGCAGCGAAACGTTGGCTGTCCACCTACGTCCAGACCGCCCGGAGCGAGAAGAACCAGAAGCAGTCGGCGTCTCGTGTCGAGCGCTTCCTGCAACCGTTCTTCAAGTTCACGCCGCTGGTGAAGGTCGGGCCGGATCACATCCGGCGCTATCGTCTGTGGCTGGAAGGGCAGGAATACGCACCGGCCACGGTGAGCCACATCCTTGCGGACGTGCGGTGCTTCTTGCGTTGGTGTGAAGAGGTCGGCTTGGTGGAGCGCAGTCCGTTCCCGCGGCGGGTGATGCCCCGTTTGCAGGAGCAGCCACCGGATCGGCTCTCGGAGGAAGAGGTGTCAACAGTGCTGGGGATTCCTGAGCCGTATGCGTTCGTGCTCAGGCTGGCACTTGGGACCGGGCTGCGGTGGGGCGAACTCACCCGGTCGCAAGCGGCGCACGTCGAGAATGGGGCACTGGTGGTGAGCAAAACCAAGTCTCGGCGGATTCGGCGGGTGCCACTGGCCCCGGAGTTGTTGAAGGAGATCAAGGGCCGCGTCGGTCGGCTGGTGCCGTACGCGGAGCATTCGCCGGGGTCGTTCACGACGCGAGTGCGGAAGCTGTCGGGAGTGAAGCGGTTCCACGTCCACCAGACCCGGCACACGTTCGCGTGTCAGTGGGTCGAGCGCGGCGGAAGTCTCGCGGCGCTGCAGCAGATCCTCGGGCATGCCAGCGTGGTCACGACGCAGCGCTACGCGCGGCTGAGCGACGACATGGTGATGCGCGAGGCGATGCGGCTCGCGGCAACGGAGGGGTGATGGATCTTGAGGCGTTCATTTCGGAGTCGCTGACCGCAATTGCGAGGGGAGTGAATCGGGCAAACACCGAACTTCAGCCGGATGAGTCGAAGGACCTCAAGCCGTTCATCCTGTTGAGAGACCCGGGAACCGCTGAGGCTCGGATCGACTTTGATGTTGCCGTCACCTCCGCGAAAGCGGGGGGCGGCAAGGCGGGCATCCAAGTTGCCGGGCTCGGTGTCGGCGTCGGTGGCTGGGGGCGCGCGGCCGAAGAGCGGGTCTCCCGTATTAGGTTCCGCGTCGCCATCAACAAGCACTTGGTTTAGGTGTAGCAGTTGGTGTAGCAGCCGGACTCCGAAGCCTCCCAAAAAGCGGAGGGGTCCGGTCTGTAAGCAGTAGAAAAGACAACGCGTTGCCCTCGTCGGGCTTCAAGGCTCCGGAAACCAGAGCATCGGCTTCCTCAGGGGCTCGGATCGGAAATCACACCAAATCACGCCGAGCAGCCAACGAACGTCGCGGCAACACAATGCGAAGCGCCCCATCGGGATACTGTCCAGTGGGGCGCTTCGTGTCGATAGCGCATGATAGACAGCGTAGGACGTGAACGGACGGTGAGACCGTAGCCACCGTAGCCAGCGCGCGCATGAGAGTGAGCCAACGAGAAGCCCTGACCGGCTTCGACCGGGCGAGTAGAGCGCAAGGAGAGCACGACGATGCCGCACAGCAGGTGGATGCGAGTGTGCTGCGCCCTTGCGGCGGGGATCGGCATCCTCGCGCTGGGATCGGCGGAGCGGGCATGGGCCGGAGCGCCCGCGTGTGATCGAGCGTTCGCCTACTTCCAATCATCGGCCCGGGGGATCGAGTGGCGTGTGTACGACCCGGAGAGCCGAAGAGACACGCTGTTCCTGATTGTGGAGAGCGTCCCGTCCGAGATGGTCTGGGACACGTCCCTCACGCGAGTGGATTTCCTCGTCGGTCGCACGCTCCACCGCGCACCTTGGCGTGCTGGATCGAAGGACCGGATCGTCGCGCGGTTTCCGGAGAAACCCGAAGCCTGCGCCTGGTGGTTCAATCCGGACAGTGCATGCTGGCAGTTCACCACCAAGCGGGCGGACCTACATATTCCGGCCCGGCAGTACCCAAACGCCTCGGCGTGCCAGTCCGACCTATGGCAGTCGAGTCGAGACGGCCAACGCTGGCACTTCATCATGAGCGACACTACCGTGTACGACATGGACGAGTGCGGCCTGTCAGAGGGCCTGTCCTCACTCATTCGGACCGAACCCAAGGTCGCGCTTGAGGACTTCGCTCCTCCGCTATCCGAGAGCTCAGGGGAGGACGCGCACAGCTTCCCACCGGATTCGATGGCCGATTCCACGGGGTGGGAACGGCTCTACGTACCGCTCGCGTCAGTCCCCGGCCTTGGGGTCGAGATGTTCAACTACTGGGCTTCGACTGAGTGGTCGGTGGCAGGCCCGGCTTGGCTCGTGAGCGCGAGCACGGGTACGCGCCGGGTGCTGTGTGCGGCGCCGTCCGGACCGTACAGTGTCGGTGAGCACTGCTCCCTGATGATCACCGAAGCATGCGGGCTGTTGCTCGTTGAGTACTGCAGCGATCCCGCCCGGGTGGTGGATGGGAGAACGGGCCGCGATGCCAAATGCCTGCCAAAGGACGCGACGTCGATCATGGTGACGCCGCGCCTGCATCGGTGACAGCCGAAGCGGGAGGATTCGGGCGCCCCCCCTTGGCAAAGAAACACAAAAGTCACAGATGGCGGACAGCGCCGGACGGCTGGTGGACAGGGTGGGTACAGAGGACGGACATCGCTGGTCGCGACGCGAGCCGCGTCCGTCGACTCGATAACAAGTTGAAACATTCCCCGTTCTAGAAATGGGGCTGCTGCGGAGGACTATTCTCAGCGATTCCTGCTGAGTCTCAACGGAACCATCCCCGGTTCCCCATACCCCTCGCCTCAGAGCGAGGGCAGTAGGCACGGGCGGCCTCGCCCGGCCTGATCCTCCCCACGAACCAAGGGACAAGTGTGCAGGGCAGCCAACGGCCTTCCGGCCGGTGCTTCGTGCTGCCCCGCGAGGGCGTCCGGCCGGGGTGCGCTTCCCGGCCGGGCGGGAGCATGGGAAGGCGCAAGGTCGAGGGGGCTGTTGTGTTCATGGAGCTGTACGGGGTGCAGGTGTACCGGGGCGGCATCGTTCTTCACCGGGATCAACGGAAGTTCGGATGGGAGGGCGGGCAGTTCGGGCCGCTAAAGCGCGAGGTCGTGCGGGGAGACCGCAAACCGATTGCCGCATTCAGCGAACCGAGCCGGAAACGGTTCGAGTTCATCGCGGCCAACTGCGCGTGTGAGTTCAAGTCGCTGATTACGCTCACCTACCACGCAGAAGCGCAGAACTGGGAGGACGTCGAAGGGCGGAACCTCCGGATTGTTCGCCGGAGCAAGACGGACCTTCAGCGGTTCCTCAACTGCATGCGCAAGGAGCTGGGTCACTACATCTGGGTGCAGGAGTTCCAGGGCCGTGGCGTGATCCACTACCACTTGTTGTGCGAGGGGGAGCCTTCCCAAGAGCGGTGTACGTGGGCGTGGCTTCGGGCAACGGGTGAATGGCGGGACGAACAGGCCATCGAGCACGCGGTGAAAGTCGATGCGGTCAAAGGCGAGCGCCAGGTGCGCTCTTACCTCGGGCGGTATCTGGGCAAGGGTCGGCAGAAGAATCTGCCTCCGGGCATCGACGGTGCTGGTCGCTGGTGGTGCCGTTCTCGTGGGCTGAAGCTGGTGATGCTGCGTCAGATCATTTCCCACTCTCCGCAGGGCGGGAACATGCGGCACGAGGCGGTGTGCGTGCTGCGCTCATTTCGGCGCTGGCTCTCGGGCGAAGTGCATTTTCGGGTGACGTCGGGGATGTTCATCGACTGGCCGGGCAAGCTCTCGGCTCGCGCGGTGCAAGTCGTTGACGGATTGATCGCGTTCTACCTGCGGTCCATCTCGGGGGTGGAGCTGTGAGCATCCTCGGGCTTGGTAGCGTGTGGCATGGGCCTGCCGTGATCACGCAGGCACAGTGGGCGAAGCTCGTGGGCGACAGTGCGCCGAAGGGTGGCAACCGTGGGCGGCGTTCGGACCGTGCGCGCGTCGAGGCGGGGCGCGTGTCGTTGGCGAAACTGCCCGGGACCGTCGGCAGTTTCACGCGGGCCGAGACGGCGGCGGCACTCGCTTGCTCGATTCGTCAGGTTGGACGGTACGAGACCGTTGGACTTCTGCAGCGTTGTCCTCAATTCGGCCGGGAAGTAACCTATCCGGCACGCGACGTTCGGAGCCTGGCTTCGGCGCTTAGGAAGGGGCGCTGAGGAATGCCAAAGCTTCCGAACGGGATGTTCAGGCGGAAAGGTCGTCCGGGCTGGTATGTGCGTCTGTACCGGGGCGGTCGTGAGCGGTGGGTGTCGCTCGGGACTGAGTTCGGACCGGCGTGCGACAAGGCGAGGGCGCTCAAGGCCGGGATGCCAGTGGCTCCGCGCAATGCGGGCACGCTGGCGATGGCGGCGGCGCAGTGGCTGGAGTCGTACGTCAAGACGCAGCGTGGCAAGAAGGGGCAGCAGACGGCGGCGCAGCGGGTCCGCGATTATCTGGAGCCGTTCCTCGGGCACATGCTCGTGGCTCAGCTTCGCGGTGAGGACGTGCGGGCGTACCGGCTGTGGATGGAGCGCACGACCGAGTTGAGCCCGAACTCCGTGGGTCACGTGCTGTCGGACCTGCGGTGCCTGCTCAGCTGGTGCGAGGACTCGGGGCTCGTGGAGCGCAGTCCGTTCCCGAGGCGCGTCATGCCCCGGCTGCAGGAGCGATTGCCGGACCGGTTGACCGACGCAGAGGCGGAGCAGTGCAGGCAGTTGCCGGAGCCGTACGGGTTCGTGTGCCGGTTCATGCTGGGCACGGGGATGCGCTGGGGCGAGTTGACGCGATGTCAGGCGTCGGACGTGAAGCGCATTCAAGTGCCGGGCGAGCCGGAGCCGCTGTGGTTCGTGGAGGTGTCGCAGACGAAGAGCAAGCGCGTGCGGCGGATTCCGCTCTCGCCTGAGCTGGTGGCCGAGGTTCGGACGCGAGTCGGCAGGCTGGTGCCGTACGCGACGCGCTCCCCGGGGTCGTTCTCGACCCGGATTCGGAAGCTGACCGGCATCGAGCGGTTCCACGTTCACCAGACGCGACACACGTTCGCGTGTCAGTGGCTGGAGCGGGGCGGATCACTGCCGGCGCTCCAGCAAGTCCTCGGGCACGCGAGCATCGAGATGACGCAGCGGTACGCGAGGCTGACGGATGAGGCGGTGCTGAGGGAAGCGAGCCGATTGAGCAGCGCTCAACGGATGGGGGTGGGTCGATGAGGCTCCCGGTGGTGTTCCTTCTGCTGGGGACGTTCGGATGTGCTCAGCGGGAGAAGACGGCGGGTCTGCACATCGACTCAGGCGCGGATGGTGTGGGGGCAACCGTGATCGTGAACGGCCGCGCCATCGGGAAACTCCAGGAGTCGTGGTGGGTGAGTTCTTCACCACTCGACAGCGTGGCCGTTGAGAAGGGTACCGTTCTGGTTTCTCCTGAAGCGCCTCTGCATCGTGACCTGATGTCGGCCTTTGATGGTGCGGTTCATCCCGGCGCGAGGTGCAGGCTTGAGATTGTTCGCGTCGGCGGTGAGCGCATCGCAACGGTGTGTGACCTCGGCGAGAGCATCAGCGTGCAGGCAAACTTTGGCGAACGGAAATTGTGGGTCAGGGCTTGTCAGCGCACGACGTCAGTGGGTAGCAGCGACTCATCTAGGGCGGCGACTAAGTCCGCAGGTCGGGGCTGGCAACCGTAGCCTCGACCGTAGCCAAGGCAGAACGGGTTTGCGCTCCCGAGAAAGCGCAGCCCCGCGTAGTGCGAAGTGAGTCAACGAAATGCCGGGCCTCCAGACAAGCGCCGCCGAATGTAGAGCGGTTGCTTCCTCAGTCTCCCGCCTGCACTGCTCGCCTACCGCGCCACCAGCTCCACGCGGCGGTTCTTCGCCCGGGCTTCCTCGGTCGTGTTGGGTGCCACGGGGCAGAGTGGGCCGACGCCATATGGCGCCAGGCGCGAGGCGGCGACGCCGTGTTTCGTGACGAGCGCCTGGATCACGGCCTCGGCGCGGGCCTTCGAGAGCGCCAGGTTGGCGTCGAGCGCGCCCACGTCGTCGGTGTGGCCGACCACGTTGAGCGTGAGCGCGGGGTTCGCGGCCAGGAGCTTGGTGATCTCGGCGAGCGCCGGTTCGGACGCGGGCAGCACCGCGGCCTTGCCGGTGTCAAAGTGGATGCCGTACACGGCCACGTGACCGCTCGTGGCGATGCCGTCGCCGAGCGCCTTCGCGTCGGCGGTGACGTCCTGCGTCATGGCCTGGCGCTCGACGATCGTGAGGGACCACGAGTCGGTGATGTACGCGTTCACGTGCACCCACGTCTCGCGGCCGTCCGTCGTGACCTCCAGATACTCGTCGCCGTCGTCGTCCTTGCCCACGAGCCTGCCACCGAGGGCGGTCACGGCGTTCAGGTAGTTGCGCTGGATCTGCAGCCGCGACACCTCGGGCGCGCCGGACTTGCGGCTGTACTGCACGGTGGTGACCTTGCCCTCGATGCTCGTCTTCTGGCCGTGCGCGTCGAGGAACTCGTGCGCGTCGAACTCCTTGCTCTCACAGCTGCCGATCACGAACCCGGGCATGCGCGAGAACATCGGGTGGTCCTTGCAGCCTTCGGCATCGGTGTCCTGGGCGCGCGCGGGGGCGGCGGCGCACAGCGCGAGACACAGGAACAGCGGCAGGAAGCGTTCGAACGGCCTCATGACGAGCTCTCCCTCGGAATCGGGTCCTTGGACGACGCGGGGGTCTCGCGCGTCATGGTGCGCGCGGGCGTCGAGGCGGGCGAGGCGTGCGTTTTCCGGCGGGAGCGCGCGGGCCCGGCCCGGCTGGCCCCGCCCGTGCCCGCCTCGTGCGGGCGCGCGAAAGCACCCGAACCCCCGAATGCGTGGCGAATACGGCACGGGCGGGGGAAAATGTGTGTGCGAACACAAATCGCCCTTCAGGAACCGGCGGCCCGGCCGAGAATGAGCCCTGACCCGCAGCGCCGGGCTGGCCGGCCGACGGGGAAGAAGTCACCGCCAGCGCAGCAGGATTCCAGCCAAAGGTGGGCTACCCATGAGTGGAATCGGTGCCGCTTCCAGTGCGTCGCAGGTGAACCCGTTCACGGCCCTCACGGCGAAGCCCAAGGCGGTCGCGCTGTCCGCGGCGCGCGACTCCGACGGCGACAACGACGGCAGCCGCCCCGGCGAGGTTGAGGCCGGCAAGGGCGCGACGATCGACAAGTTGGCGTAGTCGAGCCCGACGCTCCGGCCGCGGTGCCCCCTCGGGACCGCGGCCGTCTTCATGCCCGAGCACTCGCGCGCTAAGATCCCGTCGTACTTCGAGTAGCCGCGCTCGTGCCAGTAGTCGCGGGGCTCGTCGGCGGTGTAGGCGACGTGCGTGACCGCCTTGATGTTCTTGAGCCCGAGCTTCACCGGAACCAGCAGCCGCAGCGGCGCGCCGTGCGCGAGCGAGAGCGGCCGGCCGCTGTGGTGCGTGGCGAACAGCGTCTGCGGATGCCGAAGCGTGGGCAGGTCGAGCGAGACGAAGTAGGGATCCTTGCGGCCGCTGCGGTCGAGGTTCACCTCGGAGCGCATCGCGGCCCAGCGCGCGCTCCGGGCGGGCGGGAACGCCGCGAGCACGTCGGCGGTGCGGATGCCGCCCCACCACGCGATCGCGCTCCAGCCCTCGACGCACACGAAGCGCGTCACCTGGCCCTGGAGCCGGAAGCGCGAGGTGAGCTGCTCGAGCGTGAGCCGCACGGTCTCGCCCGAGGCGAGGCCCGAGAGCTCGAGCGTCCAGCCGGCGAGGATCTCCGGACCCGGCGTGCGCCCGGCGTAGTTGTTGCGGATCGGCGTGAGCTGCGAGCGCGAGTACGTGCGCACGCGCCGGCCCGGCGAGTAGAGCGCCTCGGCGACGTCGTCGTCGAACGTGAGCGCGCGGTCGAGCGCGCGCTGCTGCCGCGCGGCCGTGAGGCCCGTGCGCGCGGCGATCGTGTCGAGCGCGTCGTGCACCGGCGCGGGCAGCAGCCGGCGCCGCGCGCGTTCGGGCAGCAGCATCCAGGCGCCGCTCGCCACCGCGAGCGCGGCCGCGGCGAACACGAGAAAGTCGCGGCGCGTTCGCGCGGCGAGCAGCCGCGCGGGCACCTCGACCACCTCGGGCGGCGGCTCGATGCCGGGCCGCGCGGCAGGCGTCGCGGGCGGCGTAGCAACCGCGGGCGCATGAGCGGCAGCCGACGCCGGGGTCGCGGGTGCGCCGACGGCCGGCGTCGAGACCGGCGCCGGTCCGGCGGACGATGCCGCCACGGTGGGCGCCGCTGGTGGCGCCTCCGGGCTTCCGGCCGCCGCGGCCGGCGCGGGCGTGGACATGGGCGCCTCCGCCGGCACCCCGGCCGCGGGTATCGCGCCCTGCCGCGGCGTCGCATCCGCGTCCATGGCGCGCTCCGGCGCGCCGTTCGCAGCGCCGTCGCGCGGCTCGGGCGTCGCCCCCGGCTCCTTCGCGTCCGGCTCAGTCATGCGGACCTCCCGGCAGTCGGGCCGACCAGCCCGTGACCATCGAGCGGAACGTGTCCCAGCCGTCGGCCGCGACGAGGATCACGTGCGGCACCAGGAACGAGACCAGCAGCAGCGTGCCGGCGAAGTGGACGATGCGCGCGATGTCGTAGCCGCCGAACGCGCGCTCGAGCAGGCCGAGCTGCTGGGGCTTGTGCATGGTCCAGCCCGACAGCACCATCAGCGCGCCGGTGAGCGGCATGCCGAGGTAGGCCGCGCGCTGCAGCGCGTTGTACTTGGACGCGACCGGCGGGTGCGGCCACGGCCGGCGCCGGATCGCCGCGGGCAGCAGGCCCGCGTAGTAGCGCAGCATCGCCAGCGCGTCGGCCGGATCGCTCGCGCGCGGCGCCAGTGCGCGCCAGCCGCCGCCCGCGAACAACCCGATCGCGTACACGAGCCCGTTGGCCATGAATGCGTAGGCGAGCAGCCAGTGCACGCGCAGGGCCATCGCGAGCTGGCCCGGGCCGAAGCTGAAGTGGTCGTAGATCCAGTCCGCCGGCGGCCCGCCCGTGTCGTGCAGCGCGCCCGCGATCCAGGCGCCCAGCCGCTGCAATTGGTCGAAGTACGGATGGCCGGGCGAGGGCACGTGCGGAAACACCGGCGAGGCCCAGTAGATGGAGAGTCCGCTGGCGGCGAGAAGCAGCAGGATCGGCACGTGCAGCCAGTGCGTCACGCGCACGAGCCCGTGGTGCTTCCGCGCCACGCGCACGGCGGGCACGGAATCGGCCGCACGGGCCGGTACGGCACTCACCGCCATCGAGACCTCCGGGAATGACGTTCCGGATCCGAGCGGCCGCCGATCGCACGACGTCCACGTCGCTCCGTTCCTTGGGATGCCGGATCGGCGGAATCGCTTCCGGCCATTCGGCATCGCCGGGCGCAGGATCGCACGCGCCCGCCCTGCCGGATACGGCGATCCGCTCGGGGTGTGACCGGACCGGGCCCACCGGCCCCGCGGCTAGCCGCGCGCGAGCGCTCCCGGGCGCAGGCCGCAGGACTCGAGGCAGCGCTCGATGCGGGCGGAGGTGTGCTCGATGCTGGCGTCGAGTCCGATCGAGAAGCGGATCAGGCCCTCGGGGATGCCGGCCCTGGCGCGGTCCTCGGGCGGCAGCTCGGACGAGGTGCTGTGGGCGGGCGAGCTGAACAGCGTCTTGAAGTAGCCGAGGCTGACCGCGAGGTAGCCGACCTTTTCCTCCTGCATGCGCTGCATGAGCCGGTTGGCGTTCGCCTGCCCGCCCACGTCGAGCGTGAGCATGCCGCCGTACCCGTAGCCGGGGTTCATCAGCGAGCGCAGCAGCGCGTGCTGGGGATGGCGTTCGAGGCCGGGGTAGTGGACCGCGAAGCCGAGCGAGGCGAGCCGGTGCGCGAGGTGGGCCGCGTTGGCGCCGTGCTTCTGCATGCGGATGTGCAGGCCGTGGAGGTTCTTCATGATGCTCGCGGCGCGGAAGCTGTCGAGCACGGGGCCGAGCAGCATGCTCGTGCCGGCGTTCACGTCGTTCATCCCGTCGATGAACGCGCGGTCCGACACCACGCACCCCGCCACGCAGTCGCTGGTGCCGTTGATGTACTTGGTCATGCTGTGCAGGACCACGTCGGCGCCGAGCCGCAGCGGGGAGAGCATCATCGGGCTGAACGTGTTGTCCACCACGAGGCGCGCGCCGGCGGCGTGCGCGACCTGCGCGAGCGCCGGGATGTCGGCGACCTCGAGCAGGGGGTTGCTCACGGACTCGGCGTAGAGCACGCGCGTGCGCGGCGTCATCGCGGCGCGCACGGCCGCGTGGTCGGTCATGTCCACGAAGCGCGTGGTGATCCCGAAGCGCGGCAGCAGGTTCTTGAGTAGCGCGTAGGTGCCGCCGTAGATGTTGCGCCCGCACACGACCTGGTCGCCCTGCCCGCAGAGCGCGAGGATCGTGGTGCTGATCGCGCCCATGCCCGACGACATGACCTGCGCGGCCTCGCCGTCCTCCATCCGCGCGAGCGCGTCGGCCAGGTACTTGTTGGTCGGGTTCCAGTGCCGCGAGTAGAGAAAGCAGCCCTCGATGTCGTGCTCGAACGTCTCCTCCATCCGCTTCGGGTCGAGGAACGTGAAGGTCGAGGAGTCGGTGATGGACGGGTTCACGTCACCGAACTCACCGAACACCAGCAGGTCCTGGATGCGGGCGGCGGGATCGAAGGTCATGGCGTTCTCCATCGGCGGCGGCAGGGCGCCGCGCGGGTGTGCTGCGTCTCGATGGGCCGAGGAGAGCGCCGGGCAACGGCCCCGTCAAGTGCGGCGGCCGCCGCGCGTTCCCCGGCTGGAAACATTCCCTTGCACGGCCGGTGGGCGGGTCTACGCTGGAATCGGTTGGTTGGCCGGGATTCGCACCCGGGACTCGCCCGGGCCGGAACTCGGCCGAGGAGAGTCCCCATGTCGAGGCCACGTGTCCCGTCGCACGCGGGCGAAGCTGCCCGCGCCGGGATCGGACGGCGCCTCGCCGCCCCCGCGATCGCGCTCGCTCTGCTCACCGCGCTCGCACCGCCCGTTGCCCGGGCGCAGGACGCCGCGTCGTCCACCGATCCCGCCGTCCACGCCGTTCCCGATTCCGTCGCGCGCGCCGAGTCCGAACTCGAGGCCTCCACGCCGCGCAGCTTCGGCCCCAGCCGGGCCTGGCTCAGCGCCGGACCGTTCTTCGCCCCCTCGGATCCGGACCACTGGAGCGACCCGCGCGGCACGGTCGCCGTCGCCGCCGGCGCCGGCATGCCCTTGGCGCCGGACGTCCTCCTCGGCCTCGAGGGCCTCGCGTGGTTCGCCTCGTACGGCGCACAGCCGGTGACGGGCATGCCGTCCCCCACCGACCGCATGCACGGCGACGTGATCGGGCTCGGCCCGG
>Ga0265338_10009831_pt1 | contig 11338 bp, 14 predicted proteins | sample 42126metaG_FD_193579 | JGI IMG/M metagenome (GOLD analysis project Ga0265338, IMG submission 193579) | Rhizosphere microbial communities from Carex aquatilis grown in University of Washington, Seatle, WA, United States - 4-21-26 metaG | ecosystem: Host-associated > Plants > Roots > Rhizosphere... | reverse complement strand
TCGCGGTCGCCCTCGAGCGCGCCGGCCAGGGGCCAGCTGTCCTGATCGACACCGATCCGCAAGGCTCCCTCTCCCGCTGGTGGAACAAGCGCGAAGCCCCCTCCCCCGCCTTCGCCGACGTGAGTGTCCGCCAATTGCCGGAGAAGCTCGCAGCGCTCAAGTCCGACGGTTTCACCTGGTGCATCATCGATACGCCCCCGGCCGACAGCATCCAGAACTCCAAAGTCATCGCGGAAGCTGATCTCGTCCTGATCCCGACGCGGCCTAGCCCGCACGATCTCGACGCCCTGGGCGCGACGCTGGAGCTCTGCCAGGCGTCCAAGCGGCGCCACGTGTTCGTCGTAAACGCCGCCAAGGGCAATGCGTCGATCACCGTGCAAACCGTCACCGCGCTCTCCGAGCACGGCCAGGTGGCGCCAGCGGTGGTCGCGGACCGAGTCCTGTTCGCCTCCTCGATGATCGATGGGCGCACGGTGTTCGAGGTCGATCCATCCGGGCGCGGCGCCGAGGAAATGACCGCTCTTTGGAAGTTCGTGAATTCCGTTTTTATGGAAAATAGTAAAGACGTAAAGAGGAAGGAGAAAGCCCTTGTCGAAGCCCGCTCCATTGACTAGCGCCAATGTTCGCCGCAAGGGAGAGGCGCAGCCGGCGGCGGACGCCGTGGCGCGCGGCGCACGGCCGCAGGGCAGGGTGCCGACTGAGACGCTGGTGCCGCTCAGCTTCAAGGTTCCGCCGGAATTCAAAAAGCGCTATCAGTTCGCCGCGCTTGATGCGGGGTTGAAACTCAATGAATTCCTGTTTTCGCTGCTGGAGCGCTATGAAACGGAAAAGCGGAAATAGTGATTTCCGTTTTTCTGGAACTGGTGGTCTGCGGCGATTTGCAACGAATATAGGGGAGGGGCGATGAGGGAGCGAGACGGTCGAGGGCGGCCAGGTGGGCCGGTGGCGATCGCCGACACCCGTCTCCTGCGCGAGCTCGAGAAGCGAGCTCGCCAGCAGTTGAAACCGCCGACCCTGACGCAGCAACGGGTGATCGAGGCAGCGAGCGCCGGGGATACCGACGAGGCGCTCTCGCTCCTGTACCAGCATTCGGCGCTTTGCCAAACCTTCCTGCCGTACCGCGACCCCGGCGACGATGCCCGGACTTGGGAGCGCCTCAACGGCAACGTGCATCTCGAGGTACTCGCCGGCAAGGCGATGCATCCCATCGAGGAGCGGCTACTGCCGGTCGGCCTGCCATTCGGGCCGAAGGCTCGCCTGGTCTTGATGCACATCAACCAGCAAGCCTTGCTGGCCCAATCCCCCGAGATCGAGGTGCAGGACACCCTCACCAGCTTCGTACGTCGGTCGCTCAAGCTCGACACGGGCGGACGCACGGTCCGGACCGTCAAGGACCAGCTCGCGCGGCTCTCCGCCGCCTCGATCCGGCTCGGCCTGGTCAAGGAGGGCAGGGCGATGACAGTCAATTCTCAGATCGTCTCGGCGTTCGATATCTGGTTTCCGAAGGACGAGCGACAGCGGGTCTTCTGGCCCTCAACGGTGCGGTTGTCGCTGGACTACTGGGAAAGCCTGAAAGCCCACGCAGTGCCCCTGGTCGAGTCGCACATCGCCGCGCTATCGCACAGCGGGATGGCGCTCGATGTCTACGCCTGGCTCGCGCAGCGGCTGCACCGCGTGCCCACCGGAAAGCCGGCGCTGGTGTCCTGGCCGCTCCTCCAGGCGCAGTTTGGACAGGATTACGCGCGGCTCGATCAGTTTCGTGACCGGGGATTCAAGCCCGCGCTCAAGCAGGTGTTGGCGCTCTACAGGGACGCACGCGTCGAAGTGGACGGTCGCGGGCTGACGCTCTACCAGAGCAAGCCGGTCGTTCTGCCGAGGCCACGAGTGGTTGTGGACAACCCGGTGGAAACATAGAGTTATCCACGGGCACTTTGTGGGAAAACCCACGGGCACTTTGTGGGAATCGGGTGCCCGAAACCACGGGCACTTTGTGGGACAATCCTATAGTTAAGAACCTATAGCTCTCCGATAGCTGGGCCGCTGCGCCTGTGGACGGCCGCTGCGCGGACCGCCCACGAGGCTCGCGCCCCTGATCGAGCCGGGTTTGCTTCGCAGGGGCGGGCCGAGAAAGAACCCCCAAGCCAGGCCTACGGAGAAGCCCCAGGAGCGGCGATTCAGGAATCAGGCAGGCTTCCCTGCCAGCCGGGGCGGGGAGCGGCGCCATAGCGCTCTGCGTCGGTCCTGAGCGTTAACCCTAAGGGTGAAAAAGACCAAATCCGTTTGGCGAGAGATCGGGACAAGCGGTCGGAGCGACTACGTTGCAGCGAGGTGCCGGCGCGCTCGATGTCGAAGAGATACTTCCGGATCTCGAGGGGAAGGGGCGTCGGACCGGGCGGATCAGGCGGCAAAGAGGAGCTCGCGGGAGTGCCGGACGCTCTCCAGGAAGTAGGGGTTCTTCACCGCCCGCTCGACCACCAGGTCGACCTCGCGGCCGAGGAGCGCGACCAAACTTTCCCGGAGAGCGAAGTACTGCTCGGCGTAGTCGCCCGGGGTGAGGTCGGCAAACTCGACCAGGAAATCAACGTCACTGGTCGCCGGATCGAAGTTCGAGCCCGCGGCGGAGCCAAAGAGCTCAAGCCGGCGCACCTGGTGGCGGGCGCAGAGTCTCGTGATCTGCCGTCGGTAGCGATTCAGTCGGGCGTCCATGGCGAGACGTTACCGGCTCAGGGGTGGTCGGTCCAATCGACGGCGTACTGAAATCTCTAGCGGCGCTGCCACTGCGCACTATGCCCGAGGCTGCCTAGGCACCTTTTCCAGCAGCCGCTGGCAGATCGAACAGCGCCCGATCATCCGCGCGGGTGAGGGCGGCATCGAGCCAGGTGCGCAGTTCGGATTCCGGCAGCTGGCCCTGATCGACGCGGGCGAGCACGATGGCGCCGACGAGAACCTTGCGCCGCACGTCCTGGCTGCGCTGGTTCTTGGCGGCGATGGAACGCTTTCTGGCCAGGGCGCGCGCCTGGCGGGCCTTCAACTGCCTGAGCCGCGCTTCTGCATTCGAGATGCGTTCCTCGAGCTTCGGCATCGTGCCTCCCCGTTGATCTGAGTTGCCGCGCGCCGGTCTGATCGTAGCGGAGAAGCCAGACCGGAAAAATACAGCGTGAAGAGTCTGAGTGCTGGCTCGTCCAGGTCATCGACGACACAGATGCCATCGCACCCGGATCTCGGCGTTGCTTCGGTCGAGTGGCACGGGTACCATTGCCTATGACCAAGAACGCGCACTTATACGTCGCTGCGCGACGTGCAGATCGAGCCCTCGGCTCCGAGGCGTCCCACCCGATCATTCCCGCAGACCGTCTTGTCATCGGCCACCCAGCGCGCCCCTGCCGATCCTGACCCCATGGCCATCTATCACCTCACCGCCAAAATGGTGAAACGCTCCGAGGGCCGCAACGCGGTCGCGGCCGCCGCCTATCGCTCCGGATCGGCGCTGGAGGAGGAGGCGACTGGCATCACCCACGACTACAGCCGCAAGGTCGGTGTCGAGCACACGGAAATCATGGCGCCCGATGGGGCACCGGCCTGGGTGATGGATCGCTCCCGGCTGTGGAATACGGTGGAGGCTGTCGAGAAGCGCTGGGATGCGCAGGTGGCGCGCGAGATCGAGATCGGGCTGCCGATCGAGCTGTCGAAGGAGCAGCAGATCGCGCTGCTGCGGGACTTCGTGAAGCGCGAGTTCGTGGCGCGCGGGATGGTCGCGGATTTTGCGCTGCACCTGGACAACCCGAACAACCCGCATGCGCACATTCTGCTGACCACGCGGGAGCTGACGGCGGATGGATTCGGGCTCAAGCACCGTGACTGGAATCAGACGGCAGAGCTTGCCGGCTGGCGGCGCGGCTGGGAGGAGGTGACCAACGAGCACCTGGCGCAGGCCGGACTCGCAGTGCGCATCGATCACCGAAGTCTTGCCGCCCAGGGGCTGTCGCTCACACCGGGGCGCAAGATCGGGTTAGGCAAAGCACGCCAGCAGGAGAGCGATCTGCCGGGATTCCTGTCCGATCGGGTGAGCGAGCAGCAACAGATCATGGCGGCCAACGGGGCGCAGATCCTGATGGATCCGGGCGTTGCCCTGAAGGCGCTCAGCCACGGCCAGGCGACGTTCACGCAGCAGGACATCGCGCGGTTCCTGAATACCCGCACCGATGGAGCGGAGCAATTCCAGGCGGCTTATCTGAAGGTCACCACCGCGGCGGAACTGGTGCCCCTGGGGGTGGACGATCAGGGGCAACAACGCTACACGACGCGCGAGATGCTGACGGTGGAGCGCGCGCTGCTGGCGGATGCCGAGCGGCTGGCGGGGCGGGGTGGACACGGCATCGATGCGGGGAGGGGAGAGGCGGTGCTGTCGCAGCATCCTTTGAGCGCCGAGCAGCAAGACGCGTTCGATCATGTGACGGGCGCCGGGGATCTGAAGGCGTTGGTCGGGGTGGCCGGTTCTGGCAAGAGCACGGCGCTTGCCGCGATGCGGGAGGCCTGGGAGGCGGAAGGTTTTGTGGTCAAGGGCGCGGCGCTATCGGGGATCGCGGCGCAGAACCTGGAGCTTGCGGCCGGCATTTCCTCGCGCACGCTTGCCAGCTACGAGCTCGCCTGGGCTGGCGGTCGGGATGCACTCAGTTCCCGCGATGTGCTGGTGATCGATGAGGCCGGCATGATCGGCACGCGGGGACTGGCGCGGGTACTCGAGGCGGCGGAGAAGGCACAGGCCAAGGTGGTGCTGGTCGGGGATCCGGAGCAACTGCAGGCGATCGAGGCCGGGGCGCCGTTCCGGGGGATCGCCGCGCAGCACGGGGTCGCTGAACTGTCCGAGGTGCGCCGGCAGCATCACGACTGGCAGCGCTCGGCGAGCGTGGCGCTCTCTAGCGGCAGGACGGGCGAGGCCCTGGCGGCGTACGAGCAGCAAGGTGGGATCGTGTCGGTGCAGGGGCGCGAGCAGGCGAGGAGTGCGTTGCTGGCGCGCTGGGCGCGCGATGCGAAGCAGACCCCTGCGGACTCGCAGCTGGTGCTCGCGTACACCCGGGCGGATGTCCAGGCGCTCAATGCCTCGATCCGCACGTTGCGTCAGCAGACAGGGGAGCTCGGGGCGGGCGAGGTCATTACGACGGCCCAGGGCAAGAAGGAATTCTCGGTGCACGATCGGGTGCGTTTCTTACGTAACGAGAAAGCCCTCGAGGTCAAGAATGGATCCCTGGGGACCGTCGAGCGCATCGAGCACGGAGTGCTGCAGGTGCGGCTGGATGGCACTGAGAAGGCGTTGACGGTGGATAGCAAGTTCTATCCTCATCTTGATCACGGCTATGCCGCCACGGTGCACAAGGCCCAGGGCAGCACGGTGGATCGCAGCTACGTGCTGGCGACGCCCCACTTCGATCGGCACACCGCGTACGTGGCGCTGTCCCGGCATCGGGAAGCGGCGACCGTCTTCTACGCCCAGGATGACTTTGGCGGACGCGATGGGCGCGCGGATGAGACGCAAGTGCAGGCCCGGTTTGTCGAGCGGCTGTCGCGCTCGGGGGCGAAGGATCTGGCGCACGATTATCTTCTACGAGAAGAGGGGTCAGCCGCGCCGAAGGTGGCGACGGAGCGCGGCAAGTTCGCGGGCTTGAAGCTTGCGCGCGCGTCGGCGGGTGTTGAACGGGCGGCCCTGGACGAGGTGACGCCGGAAGTGCAGGAACTCACGGCCGCGCAGCGCCTGCGGCTGCGCTCTGATCAGGTGGCGCAGCGTCTGGCTGTCGAGCGTGAGCAGGCGCGCGAGGAGCCCATGTCGGAGCAGGACCTCGCGCGACAGAAGAGGCTCGCACTGGAGCAGCAGCGGCACCTTGAGCGAGGCCAGGACCTGGGACTCGAATCCTGATCATGCTCGAGCCCATCCGACGCCGATCCTTCCATGAACCGGATCGCGCCGAGGTGCAAGAAATCGTCGCGCGTGCGGTCGAGCGCGACCCGGATTTTTTCATCGAGCAATACTGCAGCCTGGAGCAATCCTTCAAGGGCCGTTATGTCAATGCGGACCTGTTCAAGGAAACGTTCGATCTATACCGCGCTTCGAACGAGACACGAAACCGATACAACACGGTGGTCCACAACGCCTCTGCCGTGCTCGCCTCCGAGCAGTTGCGGCGTGTACTGACCGAGCCGGTGGAGCCCGACCGAGAAGCCGTGGTTTTACTGACGGGCGTGCCCGGTGCCGGCAAGACATCTGCGATACTCGGCCACGGCGGGCTGCCGCGGCACACGCACGCAGTCTACGAAGGCCAGATGGCGACCCGGCAGGTCGCGCTCGCCAAGGTGCAGCAGGTCCTCGACGCCGGACTGCAACCAGTTATCGTGGCGGTGCATGTCCGGCCGGAGCGGGCGCTGGAGAACACGCTGCAGCGCTTCCACGAGGTCGGCCGTGGCGCGAGTATTGAGGCGATGGCGAGTATCCAGGGCGGCTTGCCGATGGGACTGGCGGCGGTGCGAGATCGCTTTGGCGATGCGGTGGAGTTGCGTATCCTGGATCGGCGCGAGTTTGCCGAGCCGAAGGAATGGAAGGGCTGGGAAGCCCTAGCCGTGTTGGAATCAGAGGGCCGTTATGAGCAAATCAAGCAATGTCTCACCCACCACCTCCAGGGGCAGCGTGAGCGACTCCCCGAAGATGCCTGGCGCCAAGCCGTCGGTCTCGCGCCGATCCTCCTCCCAGATCAACGAGCTCGTGCAGGACCTGATCGGCAGCATGAAGGAGCAGGCGAGGGACGAGAAGCAGCGCAAGAGGGTCGCCAAGAAACTCTTTTGATACCTTCGTCGGCGCCGGTGATGACGGCGGCCGAGCGACTGCGTCTGCGTGCCGACGAAGTGGCCGAACGTTTGGCGGCCGAGCGAGCCCAGGAGCGCTCAGCACGTGAAGCGCTGGAGCCGCGCATGCCTTCGCCGGCGTGCGAACAGCAGCAAGATCAGGAACAACAACGAGAACGGGACCCAGACGATGATCGGGGTCTCGAGCGCTGAGCGCAAGACCCGCCATCAAGATAGGGGGCAGCCATGAACGATCAGGACATCGCGCGCTTTGAAGCCCAGGCGGCCGAGACGGTCGGGGCGATGAAGGAGCTGTTCCAGGAATTCGAGCGCCGTCTCGGGGAGGTGGTGGCGGCCCAGCGCCTGGCCAGCAGCGAGGCGCGCAGTGAAGCGGCCACGGCACGAGCGGCCCTGCAGGATTTGGCGCGCCAGGGGCGCGCGATCGCCGAGGCGCAGCGCGACGCGCTCGCCGAGCTGAGAAGCGGCTGGCAGCACCACGTGGCGGAGAATTCCAAGGCGGCCGGGGCCGAGATGGCGCGGGCCTTCGGCCAGCAGATGGCGCAAGGCCTGCATCAGCAATTAGACCGCCTGGGCGCCGATGTTGATCGCGTCGCCAGGCGCTTTGAATGGGTGACGGCGCTGAAGTGGGGTGCCGGGATCGGGGTCGGGATCGTGCTGACGATCGCGCTCGGCGTCTCGTCGCTGATGCCGAGCGCGCATGGGCTCTCGGACTCACAAGTGCGAGCGGTGATGACGGCGATCGCCCCGTGCAGCGTGCAGAAGGAAGCGCACCTGTGTGTGGCGATTGAGCCCGAGAAAGTGATCCGCGGGCAGGATGGGATCACATTGGCCGTCATCAAGGCCCTGTAGCAGGGGATCTGTAATGGTGCAGAAGGTAGTGCGCAGAACGAATTGCGCGCGCCTGGGGTAACCTCGTCGCCTCTAGGGAAACGGACGGTCTGAGACTTGTACTGCGAGTAACCATGTCCAGGATCATTCTTCGTCTTCTGGCCCTCGGCGCGCTCGCGCCGCTGGGCTGCGTGCTGACGATGTCTCGCCCTGCGAGCGCCGACAATGTCGGTTCCAGCTACTATGGAACGAACTCGTCGTGACAATGCTGTACGGTGGCACGAATCCGAATCACAAGTTCGCCCTCAAATGGGGTGCCTGCGAGTTCGACGACTCTGGTAGTCGCAAGCCACTGGTCAACGCCGACATCCTCGACGATCAATTCAACGACGCTGAGCAGCAGCAGTACGCGACAGTCACACGCTTCAGCCTTGCGGATATGCCATGCCCACGGCCCGCCACAGTGACGGTATCGACCGCGCCCGGATTCAGCTTCCAGCTGACGATACCCAAGTAACCACGGCGCCAATAATTGAACGAATACACCTCGAGTGTGCGCGGGTGTGCGCGGCTCATGGCGCCACACTGTGAGCGGCTCCCCTGCGCGGGAGTGCGAGGTAGAGAAGGTCAATGCCGCGCATCGATCTGCGGGTTCCATTCAATCAGAAGGACGAGGCGAGAAGTCTCGGGGCGCGCTGGGACGCGCACCGTAAACTGTGGTACGTCCCCGAGGGGGTGGCGGCCGCCCCGCTGGCAAAGTGGCTTCCCGTGCGACAGGCGCCGACCGTTCGCTCCGATCGCTATCTTCTTTTGGTCACGACGCGGGATTGCTGGCGGTGCAACGCGACGACGCGCGTCTTCAGCATCGCGCTTCCGGAAGGGTACCAGAGGATGCACTTCTATGAGAACGATGACCCCGATGACGACACAGCGCAGCCTGGAGAGTATTGGCGGCCAGGCCGGCAGCTGACCGTATTGAGTTACGTCAGGGACGTCGCGGATTCGGTCGCACAGCGACTACAGGTCCTGGCGCCGCGCTACCGCATCGACTTCAGTCAGACGACCGGGTCGTTCTATTGGATGAATCATTGCGAGCATTGCGACGCCAAGCTCGGCGACAACGAGACGTTCCATGAATCTGGAGTCGGGTTCGACATGAGTGGAATCGGAGGGAATAAGATCCGTGTCCAGCAAGTGATGGTCGAGCCATTTTCGGCAGCCTGCGGTTGCAGCGAGTAAGAGCAGCAGCGGGAGGCAGACCAGGAATTGCCCGCCGCGGGCGATGCTTTCGCGAGCTCCGCGCCGTTTTTGCAGACACTTATTGAACTTGCCCATAAAGAACTGTAAATGGGAGTGTTAGACTCCCAGGCATGGCGAAGGCCTCGGGAAAAGCAGCAGCGGGAAAATCCGCGCCAACACTCGTAAATGGGAAAGTGGCGCCCCGCCGGCGTCATAGGAAGCCCGTAGAGCGGCGCTCTGCAGGTACCCCTGGCTCTCCCCTCCCCCCTGCCCGCCAAACCAATGCCTCGAGGCGCAAGCGCGAATACCTGACCCCCGACGAGGTCGAGAAGGTCCTGCAGGCCTCGAGCAAACTCGGCCGCCACGGTGCGCGCGATCGCACGCTGATCCTGATCGCCTACCGGCATGGGCTGCGCGTGTCGGAGCTGGTCGCGCTGCGCTGGGACCAGGTGGATCTCAAGGCTGGCCTGCTGCATGTGGCGCGGTTGAAGAACGGCCTGGCGTCGACGCATCCGATCCGCGGACCGGAGCTGCGCGCGTTGCGGGAACTGGCGCGCGATTACCCGAGCTCGCCGTATCTGTTCGTCTCGGAACTCGGCGGACCGATGACGCCGGCGACGGTGAGGAAGATCATCACGCGCGCCGGCGAGAAGGCACGCCTCCTCTTCCCTATCCACCCGCACATGCTGCGGCACTCGACTGGCTACAAGCTGGCGAACGACGGGCACGACACCAGGTCGATCCAGCAGTACCTGGGGCACCGGAACATCACGCACACGGTGCGCTACACCGAACTCAGTCCTGAGCGGTTCAAGGGGTTTTGGAAGGATTGAACTCGCCGGCAAATGTAATAACGGCCTTCACCTGTTCTCGGTCGAGTCCGTCAAACCATTGCATGATGTCGTCGACGTTGGCGCCCGCTACGAGACTTTCGAAGATCGCCGATACGGGCATCCGCGTACCCTTCAAGACCCAGGCACCGCTCAGCTTGCCGGGGATGCTTTCCACGAGTGGGCATTGCGACCAATCGAGAGTTCCCATTGTTTACAGCACCGGTAGTTGCTTGCCGTACGAAGATGCGAATAATGAAACGGTACCCTTCCCTATTGCGCACGGTCAGGAGCGCGATCGGAGTTACCGTTGCAGGCCGTGGAGTGCAGGCTACTCCGCGGCTTCGATAGCTCGCCAGTCAAAGTGCCGTGATCTACGGCGCGACTACGCTACCAGCGCGGTCACTTCGCGTTGAACGCGCCGCTCGATCTGACTGGCCTCTTTGGCCAAGTTGATCTGCATCGCGATATACGCGACCTCCAGCAACGATGGCTCGATGCGATAGTCGGCACGTTCCTGAAGCCACTTCAAGACGGGACACAGATGCCAGAGCGCCACACTCCCCTCGTGGACCGCTGCGGGAAACGTCGCTTTGTGCGTGAGCATCAGCTTGCGCATGTTTTGTCGAGTAACGCCCACCAATTCCGCCACGTCACTCAAGCCGACGAAATCCGGTGTGACTTCAATCAGCTTCGCTTCCGGAATGGCGTGTCTGGCCTCATCCATAGCGCTGAAGACAGCCTGCTGTGCCGACTCGGCCTCACGGGTAAAGTCCAGCGCGATACGTCCTGGTTGGCCGATGCCGATCAATGCGTCACTGCAACCCGCTTCACCGAGGCGCTCGACGAGCTCATCCGCATCTGGGCTAGCCGTCGGCAGTATGAATTTCAACGTGAACTCGTATTCCATCACTCACTCCGATTCAGGTTCAGGCTCGGACTTCGCGGCCTCTGCAGCCCGTTTACGGGTTGTGCAGTTGTCGACGACACGCCGAAGCTGCCGAGCATGATTGCCGGGATTCTTCGGCGTACTCCAAATGCTCGTGATACAGAATTCGCCGCAGCGGCACTCCGCATCGTTGTAGGGGCAATACATCTTGCCCCAGGCATGACTGCCGCCGATCTGGATGCGCCAGCCGTTGGCTTCCGCATGCTGAATCGCCTCCTCAACCTCTTTCTTCGGATGCCGGGTGCGGGCCATGCTTTAACTGCCACTCAAGGTATCGACTAACGTTTTGGTTGTCAATTGACAACCTGCGCTCGGGCATTTGCAGTACCGAAATTGCTGCGGTTCCATGTCCCTCCCCGTCTATACGCCTGATCCATATAACATATTCTAGACGTAATTACGGAAAGGCGCTATTATTGAAATCCGTCAAGGAGCATTTCGCGAAATGCGGATCATCGTTCTGGCCTCGCAAAAAGGCGGCAGCGGCAAAACCACCGTCGCGGCGCACCTCGCGGTCGCCCTCGAGCGCGCCGGCCAGGGGCCAGCTGTCCTGATCGACACCGATCCGCAAGGCTCCCTCTCCCGCTGGTGGAACAAGCGCGAAGCCCCCTCCCCCGCCTTCGCCGACGTGAGTGAGCCT
>Ga0265338_10009829_pt1 | contig 11339 bp, 8 predicted proteins | sample 42126metaG_FD_193579 | JGI IMG/M metagenome (GOLD analysis project Ga0265338, IMG submission 193579) | Rhizosphere microbial communities from Carex aquatilis grown in University of Washington, Seatle, WA, United States - 4-21-26 metaG | ecosystem: Host-associated > Plants > Roots > Rhizosphere >... | reverse complement strand
AACGGCTCCCCCCGGAAAGGCAACGACAAAGGCGCGCGGCGACGCGTGCGTTAATCGCCGCGGAGGGCTTCCATTACGTCGACGCGGGCGGCGCGTGCGGCGGGCCAGACGGAGGCGACGACGGCAGCGGCGAGAAGGACGATTGCGGCGGCGAGCACGGGAGTGGCGCCGGGCATGTGCATGTCTGCGACGTAGCTGCCGGCGAGGCGAGCGAGGGCATACCCTGCGGCGGCGCCAACGACGACACCTATGCTGGCCATGACGGCACCTTCGGCGATTACGCTGCGCAGAAGATGCTGCGGTTGCGCGCCGAGCGCGAGGCGGATGCCGAATTCGCGGGTGCGTCCGCTGACGGAAAATGCGAGGACGCCTGCGACGCCGATGACGGCGATGGCGAGCGCGACTGCAGCGAATCCGCCAAAGACGAGTGCGTTCAAGCGATCGGGCGTGAGGACTTCGGCGCGCACGTCTGCGAGAGTGGCGGCGCGTTCGACGGGCTGGTCAACGGAAAGATCGCGAATGATGCGCGTGATGGGAGTGACGAGCGGGTAGGGATCCCCGCTGACGTGGACGAACAGGCGGCCGCTAAAGATTACCATTTGCTGGAAAGAGTGATACACGGTGGAGGTCGGGCCGGGAATCACGTGCTCGTCGTCAACGTCGGCGACCACGCCGATGATGCGCCAGGGCGAGGGGGCGATGCCAACAAACTTCATGACGGGATCGGTCCACATGACGTGGTGGCCGATTGCATCCTGATTGGGGAACATTTGTTGCGCCAGGGTTTGGCTGACGATGGCGACCTGGTCGCCATTCTCGCGATCGGATTCGTTGAAATCGCGTCCGGCGAGGATGGGAACTCCGAGCGAAGCGAAAAAGCCGGGCGAAATGGCGCGCAAGTTTGCGCGGGGATCGTCATCGCCGGAGGCGCGGACTTGATTGTCCGCGGAGAATTGGAAGCCGGGACCGAAGGTGCCCGCGTCGCGCCACGGAACGACGGTGCCGAAGGCGACGTTATCCACGCCCGGCAGCGTCTTGATTTTGCGAATGGATTCCTTGTAGAAGCCGACGACTTGCTCAGGCGTGCGGCCGTAATCCATCACGGGGACGTTGATGGCGAGGACGTGGTGCGTGTCGAAGCCGGTGCGCGCTTCCTGCAGGGTGAGGAGCGTCTTGAGCAGCATGCCCGCGCCCGCCAGAAGCATGAAGGATGCGGCGATTTGCGTGACGGCGAAAACGCGCAGTCGGCGACTCGTGCTGCCCGTGATGCGCACGCCGCCGCTTGTGAGGCTCAAGCCATTCGACGCGCCCGCCGATGGCAGGCGTGGAATAAATGCGAGGAGAATCGAGGCGACAATGGCGAGGCCTGCACCGACCCAGAGCATGCTCGAGTCAACGGTGAGATCGAGTGCGCGAACGGAAAAGCGCGCGGCGTAACGCGCGAGAATGGCGACGAGCGGGCGCGCGGTGAGGATGCCGAGCGTCGCGCCTGCGCCGCAAAGCAACAAGCTATCGGCGAGGAGCGTGCGGCGAAGCGAGCCTGCGCTGGCTCCAAGTGCGGCGCGGACGGAGAGTTCGCCTTCGCGGCGAACGGTGCGCGCGAGAATCAGGTTGGCGGCGTTGGAGACCGCGATGATGAAGACGAGTCCTGACGCGGCGAGAAGGACCCACAGCACTGTGCTCGCGCCCGAGGTGATTTGGTCGCGCAGCAGGACGGCGTCAATGCGGAAGTCGGCTTTCGGCGTGTAGGTTTCAGGATGCGCTTTGATCATCGCGCCTTCGACGGCGCGAAGTTCGGCGCGCGCGGATTCGAGCGTTTGGCCGGGGGCGAGGCGTCCGAAGAGTTCCGTCATGCGATGGACGCGGCCGGTGACCATCGTCGCGGAGAGATGGTGCGGGCTGGTGACGATGTTGGCAATGATTTCGGTTTCGGCGGGGTAGGGCACGGATGGTTCGAGGACGCCGACGATGGTGGCGGAGCGAGTGCCGAGGCGGACGTTCTTGCCGATCACGGATGGATCGCTCTTCATCACGGTGGACCAGAAGCGATAGGTGAGGACGGCGGCGCCGGCGGCGTTGGGGCCGTCGTCATGCGCGTCAAGCAGGCGGCCGAGCACGGGATGCAGTCCCATCACTTCGAAATACGAGCCGCCGACGACTCCGGCCTGGATTTCGCGAGGCTCGCCGAGACCGATCATCGTGAAGCCGATCTGCGAGAAGTCGCCGAACGCGCTGATGGATTTCACGCTAGCTTTCAAGTCCTGGATTTCGGGGACGGAGAAGTTGGTGTTGTCCGCGCCGATGCCTTTCGCGCTCTGGCGGATGTAGATGAGGCGATCTTCGTCACGATTGACGAGCGGGCGCAGCAGAACGCCGCGCACGACGCTGAAAATGGCGGCATTCGCGCCGATGCCGAGCGCGAGGGTGAGCACAACCGTGATGGCCAGGCCCTTGGTGCGGGCGAGCGAGCGCACGGCAACTTTTAGGTCACGAAGGAATAAGTCAGGAGTTAAAGTCATGAACCGATCCCCCTAGGGCTTGCGTTGGCTGCAATTATCCTCGCGAATTGGTTTGCGTGAAACTACTTTTTTGCGGCAACGGGCGGGTTGCGGGGGCGTGGGAATAGAGTCAAAAACCCCACCCTTTGTGGGGCAAGGGTGGGGCACCCTCCTGTCAACTTTGGCGCGAACGGGCGATGATTCTCATTGGTGCGCTTGGCAATTCATATTTGGATGGGGAAAAAAGAAAGGAAACCGGTCGCGCGTTTGGGCATCTAAACCGACATGACTACACCAATGAAAAAAGTGAAGCTGGGGACGCAGGGAGCGGTGGTTTCGCGCATGGGGCTTGGCTGCATGGGGATGAGTGAGTTCTATGGTGAGCGGAATGATGTGGAGTCTGCCGCGACGCTTTTGCGGTCGATCGAGCTGGGGATGGATTTCCTCGACACGGCGGATGCATATGGGATCGGAGATAACGAGGAATTGATTGGCAAGACGCTGCGCGGGCGGCGCGATGAAGTTTTTCTGGCGACGAAATTTGCCAACGTTCGCACGAAGCAAGACCCGATGAATTGGCAGATTAGCGGCAGGCCGGAGTATGTGCGCGCGGCGTGCGACGCTTCGCTCAAGCGGTTGGGAATGGACCACATTGATTTGTACTACCAGCACAGAGTGGACCCACAGGTTCCGATTGAGGAGACGGTGGGCGCGATGGCGGGGTTGGTGCAAGCGGGGAAAGTGAAATATTTGGGGCTGTCGGAAGCATCGCCTGCGACGATTCGGCGCGCGCACAAAGTGCATCCGATCACGGCGCTGCAAACGGAATATTCGCTGTGGGAGCGTCATGTGGAGGACGAGATTTTGCCGACCGTGCGAGAGTTGGGGATTGGGTTTGTACCATACAGCCCGCTGGGGCGCGGTTTTTTGACCGGCACAATCAAGAGCACGAGCGATTTGGGAGAGAAGGACGTGCGTTCGATCAGGATGCCGCGATTTGCGGGCGAGAATTTCGACAAGAACCAGATCATCGTGGAGCGCGTGAAAGATATTGCGGAGCGCAGGGGCGTGACGGCAAGCCAACTGGCGCTTGCTTGGGTGTTGGCCAAGGGCGAGGACCTGGTGCCGATACCCGGTACGAAGCGCCGGAAGTATCTGGAAGAAGATGCGGCCGCAGTGGAGATTCAGTTGACCGCCAGTGAAGTGGAGGAGCTCGAGGAAGCGGTCCCGCAGAGCGAGATTGCGGGAGACCGTTACTCAGCGCCTGCTATGAAGGCGATTGACCGCTGATATTTGGAGCGGGATGGACGAAGATGAGGCGAAGGAGGAGTGCGGGAAGGAAAAAGTGGTTGGCCAGGGCAGGGCTTCGAGGCTATACTTTGGGTGTCCTGATATGCGACCGCAGGCAGTTGGGATAAATCCTGATTTGGGAGCAACCGCGATGGAATGGTCCACACCTCAGCATGAAGTTGTCGAATTGAACTGCGAAGTAAGCTCGTACGCGAACGCGGAACTGTAGTTCGTAAATGCGCGTGAAAGTCCTCGGCTCGGCTGCCGGGGGCGGGTTCCCTCAGTGGAATTGCGGATGTGAGAATTGCAATCGTCTGCGCGCGGGTGTGTTCAAAGGGCGCGCACTGACTCAGGCGCAGGTTGGCCTGGAAGCGGCGCCGGGCAAGTGGTTCCTCCTGAATGCTTCTCCCGATCTTCGGCAACAAATCCTCGAAAATTCTGAATTTGCGCCTGGCGGCGATGCGCGCGGCACTCCTATCGCAGGGATATTTCTGACTAGCGCGGATGTGGATTGCGTGATGGGATTGTTGCACCTGCGTGAGTTTCAGCCGCTGACGATTTATGCGACGGAATCCGTGCGGCGCGTGGTGACGGAAGAGAATAGTTTATTTCGGACACTGGAGCGTTCGAGTCCTCCCGTGCGTTGGGTGGCGTTGCCGATTGGGAAGCAGATTAGTTTGGGCCAAGATGCGGCGGCGGGAGCGGAGAAGAGCGTTGCGTGCACGGCTATTTCGGTGGGCGGAAGCTTTCCGGATTACGTGAGCGATTCGCTGCGGAAAATTTTGCGCGAGGAAGAAGCGACGATTGGGCTTGAATTTGTGGCGGGCGGGAAACGATTTTTTTATGCACCGAATCTGCCGGGGCGCGGCGACGAATGGAAGCAGCACGCGCGAGAAAGCGATCTGGCGTTGCTGGATGGCACGTTTTGGACGGATGATGAGCTAGTGTGCGTGCGAGGAAGCGGGAAGACGGCGCGGGAAATGGGGCACTTGCCGCTTTCCGGTGCGAACGGATTGCTGGAGCAAATGGGTGCGGGCGTGAATTCAAGGCGCGTGCTGATTCATATGAACAACACGAATCCTTTGCTCGATGAAGAAAGCGCGGCGCATCGTACGGCGCGCGACGCAGGATGGGAAATCGCGCATGATGGAATGGAGATTGAGCTGTGAGTGAAAAAAACGCGCGAGCAATTCTTCCTCCGGCGGAATTCATCGCACGATTTCACGCGATTGGCGAAGAGCGCTACCACAACAAGCACCCGTTCCATCAGCTGATGCACGAAGGGAAGTTGACGCGCGGGCAATTGCAGGCGTGGGCCCTGAACCGCTACGTCTATCAGAGCCGCATCCCCATTAAGGATGCAACGATATTGGCGCGCAGCGAGGATGCGGATTTCCGTCGCGTGTGGCGCAAGCGGATCATTGACCATGACGGCGACGGAACAAAACCCGGCGGCATCGAGAAGTGGCTGCGACTGGTGGAGGCTACCGGGCTGAAGCGAGAGCAGGCAATTCGCGGCGAGGGAATTCTGCCGGCGACGCACTATGCCGTGGATGCGTACGTGGAATTTGTGCGGTCGCGGACGTTCCTGGAGGCGGTCGCATCATCACTGACGGAACTTTTTTCGACAACGCTGATTACTTTGCGCATGGACCGGCTGCGGCAACATTATCCGTGGCTTTCCAGCGGGCTCGATTATTTTCAAGGGCGAATCACGCAGGCTCCGGAAGATGCGAATTTTGCGCTGGCTTGGGTGGTAGAGCACGCGAAGACAGCTGAAGAGCAGGAATTGGCGCTCGGTGCGTTGCGCGCGAAGTGCGATATTCTGTGGGCGATGCTGGACGTGATTTATTTTGCGTATGTCACCCCAGGCTGGCCGCCACCGGGCGCGTTTCGGCCTGCTGCGGAGGATTCCAAATGACGGATGCTTCCGCGCCGAAGCCGTCTTCGTTAACGCCATCACCGGAAAATCGCCCGCGTCTCGCGCCAGGATGCAGGCTGGGCGAAAACGCGCAGCAGTTGCGCGTGCTGCAAATGCCGGAGCGCGCGCTGCGGTTGAATGGGCCGAGCCTCGAAATTGTGCAGCGCTGCGACGGAAAACGCACGGTGCGGGAAATTATTACGGAATTGCAGAAAATCTACTCGAAGGCCGATCCACTGAAAGTGGAGCAGGATATTTTGGGATATCTTGCGTTGCTGCACGAACAGGGTGCGCTGGATTTTGAATGAAGATAATGAATCGTTGCCGATGAATGCCCCCGCCGCTGGACCTCTTGCTCTGATCGCCGAATTAACCCACCGCTGCCCGCTGCATTGTGTTTACTGCTCGAATCCGAAGGAACTTACGCTGCGTGGGCGCGAGCTGCCGACAAGCGCGTGGGTGCGCGTGCTATCGGAAGCTGCTGAGCTGGGCGTGATGCAAGCGGATTTTACCGGAGGAGAGCCGCTGGCTCGCCCGGATCTGGTGGAAATTATTCGAGCGGCGCGAGGCGCTGGGCTTTACGCGAGCCTGATCACGTCTGGCCTGCCGCTGGATGAAAAGCGGCTGGAAGAAATCGTCGGCGCCGGACTGGACCACTTGCAATTGAGTTTTCAGGGCGCGGAAGAAGCGAGCGCGGCCGAATTTTCGGGAACGCATTCGCATGCGCAAAAACTGCGCGTCGCCGAATGGGTGAAGCGGCATCGCATTGGACTGACGCTCAATTTTGTGGTGCATCGCGGTAATTTGCATCAACTGGAAGAAATGATTGCGCTGGCGGAGCGGATTGGGCCGCAGCGCGTGGAATTCGCGCACGTTCAATATTATGGGTGGGCATTCGCGAATCGCGAACGGTTGTTGCCGACGCGAGAACAACTGGATCGTTCGCTCGAAATTCTGAAGAAGGCGGAAGAGCGATTGCGCGGGCGGATTCGCGTGGAATTCGTGGTGCCGGATTACTACTCGAAATTTCCGAAGGCTTGCATGGGCGGATGGGGACGCAAGGTGATGCTGATCGCGCCGGGCGGAGACGCGATGCCATGCCATGCGGCGAACGTGCTGCCCGGAATGACGTTTGAAAATGTGCAGGCGCGGACGCTGCGGCAGATTTGGGAGGAGTCGGAAGCGTTTTGTAAATTCCGTGGAGAAGAGTGGATGCAGGAGCCTTGCCGGAGCTGCGATCGGCGCGCAGTGGATTTCGGCGGATGCCGGTGCCAGGCGCTTTTGCTCGCGCAGGATGCAGCCGCGACGGATCCGGTTTGCTCGCTTTCGCCGAAGCGCGGAATTGTGGATGCAATTGTTGCGGAAGCGAACGCGGCGCCGGTGGCGATTGCGTCGAAAGCGGAATGGATTTATCGGCCGAATCCCGCCTCATCCTCAGTCGAATGACTTCCAAGTTCTCAACAGTTCCTCAGGGGTTGAAACCCCTGAGTCTTCTACGACTCTATGTCGGAGCTAAAGCTCCGACCCCCTAAACAGAAATTTGGTTCGTCTTCCGAAGAGGAAATCAATGTGCGAGATCGGGTGCGGGATATTCGGGGATTTTGGCGTTCTTGGAATCGGTGCGCTTTACTTCGAGTTCGTCGAGCAGCAGCGAAGGGGCGATTACGGTGGCGGGAATGTTGCTTTCGCGATTGCTGACGAGAAAATCGTTTCCGGCGGCGACCAGGTCGTTGCGCAGCGTGCGCGTATCAAGTTCGTCGAAGAGCGCGCCGCGAACAAGTTCTTCGTGGCCGTCTTTCACATAGACGCGATAGAGCAGGCGGGGATTTAATCCCGCGAGCGTCTCGACGCGATAGCAGAATTCCTTATTTTCCTGCGTGCAAAGGTCTATCAGTTTTTTCTTCATCGCTTCGGACGAGAGCGAGTCCTTCGCTTGGACAACCAGATTCCCGATGGAGGGAGCCGGCGGCTGGCCGGGAGCGGCGCGTCCGTGGCCGTTGGAATCCGGGAAATCACGAATGGGCTGGCGGCCGAGAAGATAATTCAGCAGAACGCCATCCTGAATCACAGCAACTTTTGCGGCGCGCACGCCTTCGTCGTCCACGTCATAGGCGCCGATGAGCGTCTTGCCCTGGAAAGATTTCATCGAAGGGTCGTCCGTGACAGACAAGAAAGTGGGCAGCACCCGGCCCTTGTAATTCGAGGCAAAATCTCCGGTGGTGCGCGCCGATTCGCCGGGCTTGGGACGGTTGCCGAGCGCGTTGTCGCCAATCATGCTTGTGACGAGGTCCGTGGCGGCGTCGGAAGAAAAAAGAATGGGCCCGCGATAGTCTTCTTCGACAACGGGCGCGTCACGCAGCGCTTTGAACGTGGCAATCATCTTCTGCGTCTCGGCTTCAATTTCCTGCGGCGACGGAAGTTCCTTCGCGGTGGCGGCTACGAAGTAGGGAGAACGCTCGAGCTGCATTCCGTCCGCGGCCTGCGTGGAACCGGAAAGATGGACGCTATAGACGGCAAAGCCGTGGCGCGTGACCGTGCCTTCCGTGTTTTCGAAATACTGGTTCACGGCGCGGAAGCGAACGCTGGCGGAAAGGTAATCGATCTTGGGATCGCTGCGGAAAAGATCGGACGATTTCTCGATCATTTCGGTCCAGGGCTGGGGATCGAATTCGAGTTTTGCGAGCGGCTCGATGGATTGCAGGACGGGCGCGTGCGCAAAATCATCAAACTGCTGGCCGCCCGTGTACTGGCTGAGAGCGGCTTTCTTCATCGCGAGCGCTTCGCTGGCTCTTTTATAGGCGCCGTCCGTAGCTAACCAAAGCTGGCGGCGAAGCGCTGTGGGATCGTTTTCAAGAGGTGCTAACTCCACCATGCCGGAGCCGGGGCCGTAAAAGCTGTCTTCTTTGTAATCGCCCACACGCACGACAACGCGCAGAATTCTGGAATGAACGCGCTGCTTTTGGCGGATGGCTCCAAAGGCTGCTTCGGCGTCAAATTCTTCCACGTCGGAGAGGCGATACTCGATGTAGTAGGGCGAAGGGACGTTGTCCATCTTGAGCTGATCTTTGGAGCGCTCGAGTTCCTCGTGCATGGCTTTCAGGATTGGGTCGGAGGCGACGGCGTTTGCCGTTGCGGCGGAGGAATCGGCACTTGCAGCGGCCTGCTTCTCCTGGGCGGCTGCCGGAATTGCGCACGCGAGTGCGGCCGCTATGAATGATGCAGCGCAGATTGTTGCGCGCAGTCGAAGCCAGTTGTTCACGGTGGCGCTCATTAATTTTTCCCCGCGGCGGGCGCTGGGCTATCGGCGCCCGGCGGCGGAAGAATTGGAGGGCGCTCGGTTCCTTTGCGGCGCTTCTGGACTTCAATTTCGGAAAAGAGCATCGCGGGCGCGGCGGCGGCCACGGGAACTTGCCCTGATTCCGCGCCGCAAATACCGTTGAAAACTTGCTCGGTGTCGCCGGTAACCATGATGTTATTGAGAGAAAGCAGCGGCGTGCCGACGATGTCCACGCCGCGAACGAGCTCATCGGGGCGGCCATCGGCATAGACGCGATAGACCATCACGGGCAAAACTTGAAACGCTTGCGGCAGGGCGCGCGTGGTGAGCGTGAATCCGCCCTGAATGTCGTCGAAGTAAAGGCCGTACGGTTTGCCCTGCTTCTTGATTTCGTCCACGAATTTCTGGCGCAGGTCTGCGTCCTTCACCGTGTTTGTGGAGGTGACGATGAGATTTCCCTGCCGGCCAGTGGGCATGAGTCCCGCCTGACGGCGGCCGTGGCCATTCGAGTGGCTGAAGCCGGTTATGGGCATGCGCGACATGAGGAAATTCTTCAGAACGCCGTTGTCCACGGCATCCACGCGCTGCGCGGGATCGCCTTCATCGTCGTAATCGTAGGTGCCGGCGAGTTTCACGCCATTGAGTTCTTTCATCGTGGGATCGTCCACCACGGTGAGGAACGTGGGCAAAACCTTCTGGTTCACTTTTTTCGTGAACGTCTGGCCTTCGGATTCGTCGCGCTGGCGATGGCCTTCCAGGCGATGGCCGAGCACTTCGTGGAAAAATACAGCGGCGGCGCGGCCAGAAAGCATCGCAGGGCCGGCGTAAGGTTCGGCGGCGGGCGCGGCGCGCAGATCCTTCAGATCTTTCGCAATCTTTTCAACTTTCGCGGAAAGCTCCGCATCGGTAGGCAGCAAATCCGGCGAGGCTGCCTGGAAAGATTCGACGCGCATCATGTCCATGCCGTCTTCTGCACGCGCATCTGCTTGAATGATCAGGCGGCTCATGGCGGAGGGGCGGACGAGAGCCGTGCCTTCGCTCGTTGCAAGATAGGAGCGCACGGAATCAACTTCGAGGACCACAGCCGACGTGTAAACATCCGGATATTTCAGGAATTCGGACGACAGTTTGCGAATGCGGGCTTCCCATGCCTTCTGGTCAAACGACACGTGGGCGCGGGATTCGTCGAGATGAGTCTGCGGTGGATCCTGCGAAAAATCCGGCGACTGATCTTCTTCAGCCGACTGCACGGCCTTGTTGGTCTTCACTTTCAGGAAAGCGGAAGAGGCCTGCTCGTATTCGCGATCGGTGAGTTGCCAGAGAACGCGGGCGATGGCGTCCGCGTCGTCGTTGAGAGGCAGCGAACCAGAGGTGAGGCCCGACGGACGGCTTTGGCTGTGCGTGTTGTCGAGGGCCTCGGAGCCGACGCGCATCATCACGTCCGCCTCGCGCCGTCGCGCTGGGACGGAAACGATGATGCCACCGTTGGCAGCGACGATAAACGTGCCGTCGCTATCCGCCACCGCGTAGCTCAAGTAATACGGAGCGGGATCGGACTTGGCGAGCGAAGTGGTGGCGCGATGAAGCTCGCGCTGCATGGTTTCGAGGACAACGTCCTTCGTGGGGCTGGACGAATGCACTGCCAGCGGAAGGCCGGCAAGAATCAGAACAGAGATAATCAAAGCCAGGGAAAGATTTCGCTTCATGCGATTGGTTGGCGCCTTAGATGAACCTCCAATGTAGCACACTCAGCGCGAGCATGGGTAACCGGGGGATTATGTTGCGCATGCGGTTAAGTACATGAAAACAACTACGCGTTTCACGATGAAACATACTTGTGTTTCAAATGGGCACCTTGCATTGACATACTCCGCGCAGCCTCGCAAAGCGCGTGTATTGTGGGAGTTAGCGGAGCACTCCCGGGGAAGGTGTGGCATGGAAAAGCTCAATTTTCTGGTATCGCTCACCACCAGAGACAACGACTATCAGCTGGAGCAGGAGGCTGCGGCTCTGGAGGCTGGTCGGCGACTTGGCGCTGGCGTTCAGGTGATCTACGCGGACAACGACCCCATTAAGCAAAGCCAGCAACTACTTGAAATCATTCAGGCGCCACAGGACAAGCGCCCGAACGCAATCGTGTTTGAACCAGTGGGCGGGACGGCGCTGCCGCAGGTGGCGCGCGCCGCAAATGCCGCCGGAATCGGCTGGGTGATTCTCAATCGGGAATCGGATTATTTGAGAGAACTGCGCGAAAAGGGAAAAGCTCCGGTTTTTTCGATTAGCTCCGATCACGTGGAGATTGGGCGGATTCAAGGGCAACAGATGGCGGCGCTTCTGCCAAATGGCGGCACGG
>Ga0265338_10009825_pt1 | contig 11342 bp, 11 predicted proteins | sample 42126metaG_FD_193579 | JGI IMG/M metagenome (GOLD analysis project Ga0265338, IMG submission 193579) | Rhizosphere microbial communities from Carex aquatilis grown in University of Washington, Seatle, WA, United States - 4-21-26 metaG | ecosystem: Host-associated > Plants > Roots > Rhizosphere... | reverse complement strand
TTCAACGCGAAATATCGCGACGCCTTCGGCGCCAACCCGCCGCAGCTCGCGGCGCTGTCCTACGATGCGGTGTCGCTGATCGCCGCGCTGGCGGCAAAGGGCGAGCCCTATAAGCGCTTCACCCGCGCCGCCCTCGCCGATCCGAACGGCTTCTCCGGCGCCGACGGCATCTTCCGTTTCGCGCCCGACGGCACGGCCGAGCGCGGCCTCGCCATACTCTCGGTCGCGCCGGACGGATTCCATGTCGTCGATCCCGCGCCCACGACCTTCGTGAAGCCGGGCAGCTAGTCCGCCAGTGCCGCGATCACGCTGTTGAGCAGCAGGCGGCCGCGCGGCGTCGCGCTCAGCCGGTCGCCGTCGCGCGTCAGCAGGCCGTCGTCGATCAGCGATTGCATGCGCTGTGCATCCGGCATTGTTCCCCAGCGCGCGCGATAGGCCGCAAGATCGAGGCCTTCGGCGAGACGCAGATTCATCAGCAGATGTTCGCGCGCCGCGTCGGCGCGCGGAACGTCGCTCTGTTCGATCAGGCCATGGCCATTGCGCGCCACCGCATCGCGCCAGCGTTCCGGCAAACGTTCCGTCTGCGTCGCGACGCGCTTGCCGCGAAGATCGAGCCGCCCATGCGCGCCTGGCCCGACGCCGGCATACGAGCCGTAACGCCAGTAGAGAAGATTGTGCCGCGCTTCCGAGCCGGGCCGCGCGTGATTGGAAATCTCGTAGGCGGGACGACCGGCGGCTGCCGTCATTTCCTGCGTAAGCTCGAAAAGCTCTGCGGCGCGGTCTTCGTCGGGAATCTTCAGCGCGCCGGTCTTGTAGAGTGTCGCAAACGGCGTCGCCGGTTCGATGGTGAGCTGGTAGAGCGACAGGTGATCGGTGCCGAAAGCGAGCGCCTCGTTCAACTCCGCGCGCCAATCCGCGAGCGTCTGCTCGGGGCGCGCGTAGATCAGATCGAGCGACACCCTCCCGAAATTGCGCATAGCGAGCGCCAGCGCCGCCTTGGCTTCCGCCACATTGTGCAGACGGCCCAGCATTTTCAGGTCTTTGTCGTTCAGCGCCTGCACGCCCAGCGACAGCCGGTTGACGCCGGCGGCGCGGTAATCGGCGAAGCGCGTCGCGTCAGCGCTGGCGGGATTGGATTCGAGCGTCACCTCGACGACGTTCGCGGTGCGCCAGAGCCTAGCGATGGTGTCGAGCGTGCGCCCGACGCTCGCCCCCTGCATCAAGGACGGCGTGCCGCCGCCGAAGAACACGGTCTCGACGATCGGGCGCTCCGTCCCCTGCTGCGCCGCGGTCCATTCGAGCTCGCGCACGATGGCGTCGATCCAGCCGCTCTCGTCGATCTGCTGGCGGACATGGGAATTGAAATCGCAATAGGGGCACTTGGCCGCGCAGAACGGCCAATGGACATAGATGCCGAAGCCGCTCATGACGCGAAGATGTCGCTCGCGGTCAGCTTCGCGAAGGCGCGGGTGCGGTGGTTCATCGCGAGCTTCGCGGCCGGCTCCATCTCGCCGAAAGTCTGCGTCATCCTATCGGCGACGAAGATCGGGTCGTAGCCAAAACCGTTCGTGCCGCGCGGCGGGAATTCGAGATGGCCGTGGACCTCGCCCTCGAAGATGCGCGGCGTCTCATGCGGTAACGCCAAGGCGAGCGCCGACACGAATTTGGCGGACATGTCCGTCGCGCCCTTGTCCTTCAATTCCTGTTCGACGCGGGCCATTGCGACCGAGAAATCCTTGCCCGGCCCGGCCCAACGCGCGGAATAGATGCCCGGCGCGCCGCCCAGCGCGGCCACGCTCAGCCCGGAATCGTCGGCCAGCGCGATATGGCCGCAGCGTTCGGCGACCCACCGCGCCTTCAGCGCCGCATTGCCGGCAAACGTCGCTTCGGTTTCTTCCGGCTCTTCGATCTCCAGATCGCGCGCGCCGACGACATGCAGCCGGTACGGCGCGAGCAGTTCCAGGATCTCGCGGACCTTGCCCGGGTTGTGGCTTGCCACCACCAGCGTGTCGCCGCGGTGAAGCTTCATGCGCCGAGCACGCTTTTCTGCAGCGCGACCAGCTCGCCGATGCCCTTGCGCGCCAGCTTCAGCATTTGGGCGAATTGATCGTCGGTGAAGGGCGCGCCCTCGGCGGTGCCCTGGAGCTCGACCAGGCCGCCCGAGCCGGTCAGCACGAAATTCGCGTCGGTCTCCGCGCTCGAATCCTCCGCATAATCGAGGTCGAGGCAGGCCTCGCCCTTCCAGATGCCGCAGGAGATCGCGGCGACATGGTCCTTGATCGCCGGCTTGGTCACCGCGCCGGTCTTCTTCATGAAGGCGATGCACTGCGCCAGCGCGACGAAGCCGCCGGTGATCGAGGCGGTGCGCGTGCCGCCATCGGCCTGGATGACGTCGCAATCGATCACGATCTGGCGCTCGCCCAGCGCGGTCAGGTCGACCACGGCGCGCAGCGAGCGGCCGATCAGGCGCTGGATTTCCTGGGTCCGGCCCGATTGCTTGCCCTGCGCCGCTTCGCGCTTCATGCGGTCATGGGTGGAGCGCGGAAGCATGCCATACTCCGCCGTGACCCAGCCCTTGCCGGTTCCCCGCAGGAAGCCGGGGGCGGTATCCTCCAGGCTCGCCGTGCAGCGGACATGTGTATCGCCGAATTTCACCAGGCAGGAGCCCTCGGCGTGCTTGGCAACCCCCGGTTCCAGGGTCACGGTACGCATCTGGTCGTTTGCGCGGGAAGAAGGGCGCATGTTGTTTGCCTTGAAGTTTTGGGCGTCGACCGTTACCTAGCGGCTTTGCTGAGGGCGGCGCAAATGGCGCCCCCGCTCGCTTGAAAACGTAAGTCCTTTCAAAGGCTTGTATAATTGGATCAGACCGCCGCCCGCACCCTGAACGCCGTCCTGGGCGACCGCCCGAGGGAGGTCTTCCGCCATCTGGTGGAAGCCTTCCTGTCGAGCGGCGATCCGGTGGGTTCGCGCACCCTGTCCCAGCGCCTGCCGCTGACGCTGTCGCCGGCCTCGATCCGCAACGTCATGGCCGATCTGGAGTCCATGGGCCTGCTCTACGCGCCGCACACCAGCGCCGGCCGGGCACCCACGGAAAAGGGCCTCCGCCTCTTTGTGGACGGCCTCTTGGAAGTCGGCGAATTGTCACCCGACGAGCGCAGCTCGATCGAAACCCGCATGAGCGGTTCGGGCCGCCGCCTCGAGGACGTGCTGACCCAGGCGACCAGCCTGCTGTCTGGCCTCTCCAACTGCGCCGGCCTTGTCGTGTCCACCAAGCAGGACGCGGTGCTCAAGCATGTCGAGTTCACCGGCATCGCGCCCGGCAAGGCGCTGGTGGTCATGGTGAGCGAGGACGGCCAGGTGGAAAACCGCCTGATCGATACGCCCAAGGGCTTGCCGGCCTCGGCTCTGTCGGAGGCGTCGAACTATCTCAATGCGCGCCTGCGCGGCCGCACGCTCGATTCCGCACGCGCCGAAGTGCTGGCGGAACTCGAAGGCGAGCGCGCCGAGCTCGACGTGCTGACCGCGAAGATCGTCGCCGAAGGGCTCGCCACGCTGTCCGTTCCCGCCGGCGAGGCGCGCAACACCGAAGAGAAGGTGCTGATCGTGCGCGGCACCTCGCATCTGCTCGATTCGGTCGAGGCGCGCGACGATATCGAGCGCGTGCGCACTCTGTTCGAGGACATCGAGCGCAAGAACGACCTGATCCGCCTGCTCGAACTTGCCAAGGATGGCGACGGCGTGCGCATCTTCATCGGCTCGGAGAACCGGCTGTTCAGCCTCTCCGGCTCCTCCATCGTGGCCGCGCCCTACGCCAATGCGGCCGGCAAGATCGTGGGCGTGATCGGCGTTCTCGGCCCTACCAGACTCAATTATGGCCGCATCATTCCGATGGTGGACCATACCGCCAAAGTCGTCGGCCGATTGCTCGGCTGACGCGTTAAGAGAGACAGATGAGCGAAGACGAAAACGAAATCCCGCAGATCGATCCGGGCCAGCCCCATCCCGCCGACGTGATCCAGGCGCTGAACGCCGAGAATGTCGAGCTGAAGGACAAGCTCCTGCGCGCCCTCGCCGAGACCGAGAATGTGCGCCGCCGCGCCGAGCGCGAGCGGGCCGATGCCAGTCTTTACGCGGTGACGCGCTTCGCCCGCGACATGCTGGAGATCGCGGACAATTTCGCGCGCGCGCTCAGCCATCTGCCGCAGGCGGTGCGCGACGCCGCCGATCCGCAGATCCGTTCCGTGATCGAGGGCGTGGAGGCGACCGAGCGGCAATTGCTCGCCAAGCTCGGCGTGCACGGCGTCAAGCAGATCGACACGACCGACGCGAAATTCGATCCCAATCTGCACCAGGCGATCGCCGAAGTGCCGGGCGAGGGCAAGCCGCCGGGCTCCATCGTGAACGTGGTGCAGTCCGGCTACACCATCGCCGACCGCCTGCTGCGTCCCGCCATGGTGACGGTGGCGAAGAAGGAAAGCGGCAACGGCGCCGCGCCGGGCGGCTCGGTCGACCTGTCGGCCTGAGCGGTCGCTACGTCTTCAGGGCATGCACTTCGGCGACGAAACCGCCCGGGAACAGCAGGACGGCCGTGACGCGATCCTTCGCATCGTAAGGCCCCGCCAGCACCGTCACGCCCGCGGTCTTCGCCTTGGCGAGCGTCGCGGCGAGATCGGCCACCTGATATCCCATCACCTCGCGCCCGAACGGATAGGGCAGGTGCCCATCCGTCACCAGGATCTGCATCCGGCCGAAGCCGGATTCGATGCGGATGCGCCGGTAGAATTCGCCCGGCCTGCCGATCTCGACCGCGTCGGCATGGCGGTCGTCGGACAGCGCCTTGCCGCGGGAAAAGGCCAGGAAGTCGCGGACGAATTCCTCGGCCCGGTCGCGCGAGACATAGACGCGATTGTCCGGCACCGATGCGAGTGGGGCATAGGACGGCGCCTTGAAGTGCCAATAGAGCTGCGTTCGGAATCCGCCCGGCCACTCAATGACCGCGTCGCGGCCGATCGCGTCCTTGAAGGGCTCGACGATCACCTCGGCGCCCGAGGCTCTGGCGGCGGCAATGGCCTTGTCCATGTCCGTGACGAGATAGCCCGTGCGCTCGGCGCGGAACGGAAACGGTATCGGCGTGTGGAAGGCGAACACCGACAGCGTCCCGACCGGCGACATGACGTATTGGAAGGTCGCGCTGCTCGGCACCGGCAGGACATTGGTCGTTATCGGCGCCGACGCGCTGCCGCCGAACACGGCGATGAAGCTCGCGATGAAGGCATCGATCTTGGCCGGCGGCACATAGACATGGGTCGAGTCGTATTGCGGCCCGACGGAAACGTCCGCGGTCGCTGCGCCGGCCGCCTGGGGCGTCAGCGCGAGGAACAGGCATGCGAGCGCGGCCGTGATGCTGCGCAGAACCGATCCGACCATCGCAACCCTCCGTCTTAGGCAACGCCCCAATCTGCCTCGCGGCCGACGCGCAGCACAAGTTACCGGTCGCGTCGGCGCGGCCGGTTCTTCGGCCTCGACAACCCAGCTTGCCCGGCGCAATCCTTGCGCCATGACCGACGCTCCGGCCATTCCTTCGAAGGTGCCAGCCGCCCAGGGCGCGCCGTTCGAGCAGCTGTTGTTCATCCGCTCGCCGCTCGGGCTGGTGGGAACCGCGCTGCTGATCTTCGTCGTCCTGTTCGGAAGCTTCCTCCTGCTCGCCTCGGCCGACGGCGCCGCCACGATCTATCGCGTGGCGACGGGACCGTCGTTCGCCGGTCCGGTCTGGCCGGCTTTCGTGCTGTCTTTGTTGTGCACGACAGCGCTGGCCATGCAGCGTTACGCGCGGCTGGCGGAGGCGCGGGACGCCGCCGACTACGCCAAGATTCTGAGCGGCGGCATGGCAAGCGCCCTGGACGTGACCTCCCTGGCATCGCGCGAAGCGCGCTTTTGGCGCGCCACGGCGATCGGCATCGCGATCGGCCTGGGCACCAGCGTCCTCATCCGGTTCGCCGAAATCCGCGAGGGGCATGTCATCCCCAATCTGACGATGGCGTGGTTCGCCGTCGTGACGACCTTCATGATCACGCTCTTTACCCGTGGCGTGGAGCAGACGCGGGCCGGCAGCCGCGGCTCTGGCCGCACGCTCAACGCGGAACTGAAAATCGATCTGCTGCGGATCGATCTGCTCTCGGTGCTGGGCCGCTCGGCGGCGCGCACGGCGCTGATCTGGTTCGTGATCTCGGCGATCGCCTGCCTGTTCTTCGTCACCGGCGATCTGAACTGGCTGACGATCCTCCTGACCCTGGCCTGTGCCGCGATGGGCGTCGGCATGTTCGCCAGCATCACCAGCCGCGTCCATCGCCAGATCGTGGGGGCCAAGCGGGTCGAGCTCGAACAGGTCCGTTGCCGCATCGATGCGCTGCGCGCGAGCCTGCACGAAGACGCCTTCGCTTCGGCCAAGCTGCACGGGTTACTGGCCTATGAGAAGCGCATCTCCGACGCGCCGGAATGGCCGTTCGATCAGACCACGGCGGTACGGGTCGCCGCCTCGGCCTTGATCCTCACAGTGCCGTGGTTCGGTCAGGCGATTGCCGCATATGTGGTAGAGCATCTCGGCCATGTCGCCGGATGAACTTCGCCGTTAGGATGACCGCATGAGCGATATCCGCGTAGTCGTCGCCGGCGCCGGCGGGCGCATGGGCCACCAGCTTCTCAAAGCCGTGTCGGAAACGCCCGGCATGGTCGTGCATGGCGCGCTCGAAGCGCCGGGCCATCCCGATCTCGGCATGGATGCCGGCACGCAGGCGGGGCTGAAGCCGCTGGGCGTGGTCCTGACCTCCGATCCCTTGCCGCTGCTGGCCAATGCCCAGGCGCTGATCGATTTCACCATTCCGCGCGTCTCGGTGGAGCTGGCCGCGCTGGCGGCGCAGGCGCGTATCGTCGATGTGATCGGTACGACCGGCTGTTCGGAAGACGACGACGCGAAAATCCGCGCCGCCGCGCGTCATGCGGTGATCATCAAGTCCGGCAATATGAGCCTGGGCGTGAACGTTCTCGCCAGGCTCGTTGCGGAAGCCGCCAGGGCGCTCCCCACTTACGACGTCGAGATCGTGGAGATGCACCACCGCCGCAAGGTCGATGCGCCGAGCGGCACCGCGCTGATGCTGGGCGAAGCGGCGGCCAATGCGCGCGGCATCTCGCTCAAGGAGAATTCCGCCCGCGGGCGGGACGGCCAGACCGGCGCGCGCAAGGACGGCGTCATCGGCTTCGCCAGCCTGCGCGGCGGCACGGTTGTCGGCGAGCATCAGGTGATCCTGGCCGGTCCGAACGAGCGCATCGTGCTCAGCCATATCGCGGAGGATCGCGCCATGTTCGCGCCCGGCGCGGTCGCGGCGGCGAGATGGGGCCAGGGCAGGAAGCCCGGCCTCTACGCGATGGCGGACGTGCTCGCCGCCGACTGACGTTTGGATTGACGCGCTGCCTCCACCGCGAGCATCGCGCGCTTGCGCTCCACGCCCCAGTGATAGCCGGTGAGCGCGCCGCTGCTGCCTAGCACGCGATGGCAGGGGATGATCCACGACACCGGATTGCGGCCGACCGCCGCGCCGACCGCGCGCGACGCCGCGCTGTTGCCGACATGCGCCGCGATCGCGCCATAGGTCGACATCTTGCCTTCCGGGATCGCGAGCAGCGCCTCCCACACCTTGATCTGCCACGGCGTGCCCAGCAGATGCAGGCGCAGATCGCTTTTCTTCTTGCCGAAGATCGCGGCCGCATATTTCGCGGTGCGCTCGGGGGCCTTGGCATAGGCCGCGCGGGGCCAGCGTGCCTGCATGTCGGCGAGCATCGCCTTCTCCTCGCCCTCGTCGCCGAAGGCCAGACCGCAAATGCCTTTCGCGGTCGCCATCACCAGCGCCGTGCCGAAGGGCGAGGGATGAAAGCCGTAGTCGATCACCAGCCCATCGCCGCCCTTGGCAAATTCGCCCGGCGTCATCGCCTCGATCTTGAGACACAGATCGTGCAGCCGCGACGGCCCGGAGAGGCCCGCATCGAGCGCGGTGTCGAGCAGGCTTCTGCCGTCGACCAGATTGGCCTTGGCGTGATCGAGCGTGAGATGGCCGACGAAATTCTTCGGGCTGACGCCGACATAGCGGGTGAACAGGCGCTGGAAGTGGAACGGCGACAGGCCGACCGCGCCGGCGGCATCCTCCAGCGTCGGATGGTCGAGATAATTGGCGGCGAGGAAACGGATCGCGCGGCCCATGCGGCGCCAATTCGCGTCGTTCTCGTCGAAGGAGATCACGTTGTTCATGGGCGGAACATGGCCCTGGCGCCGGCCGATTGCGACCCGTTTCTTGCGACGACTTTAAGACTCAATCGTTGCTGACAAAAAACACTGTCATGCCCGCGAAGGCGGGCATCCAGCGACTGGGCGAGGCGGCCAAACCTGGATTCCCGCTTCCGCGGGAATGACAGTCTGGAATTCATTCCCTCAAATCCCGCTCAGCGCGGTTCCACCATCACCTTGCATTGCGTGGTCCGCTTTTTCAGCCCCTCGAAGGCTTTTGGCATGTCGGCCAGCGCGACCGTGTCGCTGATCATCGCTTGCGGCGGCGCCTGCCCGCCGTCCAGCATGTCCAGCGCCGCCTGATATTCGCCCATCGTGAAGAAGGCCGAGGTGAAGATGCGCGCCTCCTTGGACACCGCGGCGAAGGGCACGAAACTGTCCAGCGCGGTGCACAGGCCCAGCATCACGATGGTGCCGCGATTGCGCACATAGCCGAGCGCCTGGGCGATGGCGCCCGGCCGTCCGACGCATTCGAATACGATGTCGGGCTCGCCGCCGAGCGCGGCCTTCACCCGTGCCTGCGCGTCGTCGGTGACTGTAACGAAAGAGGTCGCGCCGAGCGTGTGCGCGAGATCCGATTGCAGGTCGGCCAGATCGCACACCGCGACCTTGGCCGCGCCGCGCCGCCTTGCCCAGAACGCGACGCCGAGTCCGATCGGTCCCGCGCCCATCACCAGCACGCGCTGGCCCGGGGTCAGCCCCGACAGCGCCACGCCATGCAGCGCCACGGCAAGCGGCTCGACCAGCGCGCCGTCGGCCAATGAGGTCGTTCTGGGCAGGACGCGGCATTGTCCGGCGCTGGCGACCGCCAGCTCGGCATAGCCGCCGCCTTGCAGCATGAATTTGTTACACCACGCCGGCTCGCCGGCGAGGCAGCTCGCGCAGTGCCCGCAGCCGCGCAGCGGCGCCACCGCGACACGGTCGCCTTTGCGCAGTCCGCTGACGTCCTTGCCGGTCTCGAGAATCTCGCCGGCGAATTCGTGGCCCAGCACCGTGCCCGGCGCGATGCCGAAGGCCGGCTCCTCCGTCATGTGCAGATCGCTGCCGCAGATGCCGCAACGTCCCACTCGGATCAGCACCTCGCCGGCGGCGGGGCGCGGATCGTCGACGCTCTCGACCGCGAGCGGCTGGTGCAATGCGTGAAAGACGGCGGCCTTCATGGGCGTACTTCCAAAGGTCGCGCAAGGCTAGGCGCAGGCCGAACGGCCGCGCAAGAAAAAGGGCGGCCCGAAGCCGCCCTTTTCCCTTATCGAACGATCGCGTTTCGCTGTGCGGCGCTTATTCCGCCGCGAGCAGGGAGATGCCGAGCTTCGTGCCGCCATTGAGCTGGAGGAGATATTTGATGCCTTCCTCCGCGATGTCGTCGCCGACCATGCGGTCGCCCTCGGCATAGAGTTCGGCCATGTCGATATAGGCGGCATAGACCGGCTTGGTGCGCTCGGTGATGATGCCGGCCTTGAGCAGCGTCTTGATCAGCACACGGAAGATGTTGGTCGCGTCCTGCATGTCGGCGCGGATCGCGGCATCGGTGATCGCCTCCATGAACGCAGCCTGGCACCATTCGGGGTCGAGGCCGACCTCGCGATAGATCCACGACTTCTGGTCGGGCGAACCCAGATTGTAGAGCAGTACCTGGAACACCTGCGCCGCCCAATCCTCGATCAGCTCGTGCTCGGACGTGGACAGATGCGGAATGGTGCGGTCGGCCCAGATCTTTCCGAATTTGTGATGGAACGCCTCGTCGGTCATCACGAGCTGCATCAGATGGCGCATCAGCGGATCGCGCGCTTCCTTGAAGAAGGTCGCGAAGGCGCCCATCGCGAGGCCTTCGACCAGCATCTGCATGCCGACGATCTTCTTCCAGACCAGCGGCGACGAAACCATGTCGTTCAGCAGATTGCCCAGCGCCGGACCGACCTGACAGGGCGCGCCCCAACGGGCCTGGATGTATTTCGAGAACGCCGTGACGTGCCGCGCCTCTTCGCGCGTCTGGTTGGCGGCATATTCCTGGGCGCCCGGATCGCGCAGGATGTGGCAGAGCGAAGCCGACAGCGACAGCGCGCCCTGCTCGCCATGCAGGATCGACGACAGCGACCACAGCGTGTCGAGATTGGCGAGCTTGATCTTCTGACCTTCGTCCAGCTTCTCGCCGATCGCGGTCTTCAGGTCGCCATTGAGCTGCGGATTGACGAGATAGTCCTTCGTCATGTCGAAGGGCGCCGCAAAGTCGATGTACTTCTTGTCGAGCGGGTCCCAGAAATGATCGTGGGTCGCGCTGATGATCTTGTCGAAAGCCGTGGAGCGCTCGCCATACCGCTTGGTATCGAGCATCGCCGGGAAATCATTGGGATCGACCGCGTTGTAGGCCGGATCCTTGGTGATGTTGTCCATGTGCACTCTCCCTCGTCCACGCCAGGTTATTGGTCTTCAGATAAGGATACGCCGCTCCGCTTCCAGAGCAAGAAAAAATGACGGTACCGTCAAGAAATTATGCTCTTTCGAAAATGATAATGTTAACAACACGTTGCTTCTCCTTTTTCTTTCCGGAAGATCGCCCTTCACAGGGACGTCAACGCCTGCAGAAGCCACCCGGCGATGGAATCCGGCGCCGGCGGTTCTGGGTAAAGTCCGACGCGCGCGCGCGGTTGCGGGCCGCCGAATCTTCCGCAATGACACGTGTTAGGATTCGTCTTTGCCACAGCCAAGGTCCGGAATGATTTTTCAGGGCAGACCGCTCGCCATCTGGGCGCTCCCCGGCCTCGTGCTGGCCGTGGCGCTGTTCCTGCTGGGCAGCGATGCCGGCGCGGTGGCCTCGCGCCTGCGCGGCGTGCTGTTCGATTCCTATCAGCGCACCCAGCCGCGCAGCTATCAGGATACGCTGCCGCGTTCCGGCTTCGCGGTGCGCGTGCTGGAGGCGGACGCGGCGAGCGTGAAGCGCTTCGGCAAATGGCCTTGGCCGCATGGCGTGATCGCCAAGCTGGTGGATGACTTGAAGGCGCAGGGCGCG
>Ga0265338_10009824_pt1 | contig 11343 bp, 7 predicted proteins | sample 42126metaG_FD_193579 | JGI IMG/M metagenome (GOLD analysis project Ga0265338, IMG submission 193579) | Rhizosphere microbial communities from Carex aquatilis grown in University of Washington, Seatle, WA, United States - 4-21-26 metaG | ecosystem: Host-associated > Plants > Roots > Rhizosphere >... | reverse complement strand
ATTCACAAAGATATTCCAAATAAGGATTTTTCGTTCCTAAATATTGATATGATCCAAATCTTGTATAGTCTTCATATAATGTAGATGCACTCATACCAGCAAGATTTTCACACCAAACATTATTCATGTTCCAAACAGGAACATCATGACATGTAATATTAACAGATGAATTAAATGAAAGAGTTCCAGAATCCCAATATGCTGTTGTATTGCCAGTTGCAATTGTATCATATACTTCACCACCTCTATAGATAATAACTTGACTTGTTGCTGTATATGCTGAGAAGTTAGGTAGATTTCTATCTACTTCTATAGTTGTTCCTGTTATCCCTTGAATCTTATACCATAAATGTGGTAATGGTTTGATATTGGCATTTGGTGTTATTGAACCACTAATATTATTTGATAACTTGATTAAAACAATATCATTTACACTGCATCCACTAGTTGTTACTAATGCAAATTTTGTTCCACCACTGAAATGATTAGAACTTAAAACTTCTGTATATGGTGAATAAGTTGATGCTGTAAGAGTTGTAAACACCAATGAAGAATCATCGAAAAATCCTCTTTCTATTGCTTGATTGTTTACAATAGCTTTAACAACATTCATATTTGACGCATCAATAGGTTGATATTGAGTTGTAGCATTTGTTGGTGTAATGAAATATTTTAAATTTGGTTGTCTATCAAATGGACGCATTACTTTACTTGTTGCAGATAATACCACATCACTTGAATTTGCGTCAACTATTTCTTCTCTATCATAGTTGATCTCAGAGTCACCAATACTCCAAAATGAAAAATTAAGTTGTCCTAGAGCTAATTGTTCTCTACCTTTTTCAGTTAACTTTATGCTAACAAACGGATTTGTGCTATTAATTATGTAACTCATATCTTATAAATATCTTTGTTTTTCCTTTATTTTAGTTATAAATATCCAATTGTCAATAATATTAATACGAATTTATCGAATTCGTAAGTATTACTATTGGTATTGTATCACTGTATGTTGTGCTGTTAACTATGTTCCCACATAGATCAACGTAATTTTTACTGTTTTTGACCCTATAATACAGAGTTGTACCAGCAGTTCCACTGGCTACAAATGAATCTTGGTATATTGTTTGGCCCACTACATAATCTGTTGTACCAGTAGTGTAAAAAGATGAAAAACTGGTACCTGTACTTACTTGTAGAGTAAAAATACCATTTGTTTTTTGTGGAGCAGCATCTATTTTCCATGTAATACTAGGTGAATTGGTTATTAATCCATTTACCACTGTTGTTACTGGAAAATATGCAATAGTTATTATATCACCAACCATTAAATTACCTTCCAATATGATTCTATTTGGATTTGAAATCGATTGATAGTAGTCTAAACCATTAGCTAATGTTACACCATTGATCATAATGATTATTGATCCACCATTTGCTGGTTCAACTGATGAATATATTTCATATTTACCTGTTGTTGTGTTAAAATATGCTGTATTAATACCTTGTGCATCAGTAATCCCACTTACTATTGGTGATTTAACATTAATATTGTCACCAGCAATAGTGTTTCCACCATCAGTTGTATATATTACAGTTAAAACATCTCCAGTTACTGTGGCAGCACTTAGTGTTACGATATTTCCTGTGTATGTATAATCCAAATTTGGTGCTAATACCAATCCATTTAGTGTTAATATGAAAAATCCAGCATATGTGTTTGTTATTATGATGGTTGATTCTCCTTGAGGTAATAATACTTGTTGAAATAATTGATTTGCAGCTGGAGTATTACTTGAATTCTTTAAAAATATTGGTTTTTCAGCTGATTTTATAGCTAAAAAATAATAATCCAACTCATTATTATATAATCCATATGTCTTTCCACTTCTATATAATAGTGTATCAACTGTTTTACCTAACTTATTCAAAAATTCAGTACATAATGGATATTCATAATACCCCTTTATCAAATAGTCTCCATCTAAACTTAGATTAGCAACTGAAATTGTTTGTAGTGTATAATTAGTTGCACTAAAGGTGGAATACTCAATAGGATCAGATTTATATACTGGTGGTAATGTAAATCCAGAAACACTTGAATCATATTTGTATATTTCAAATTTGAAAGTGGCTGAATTAGCTGTGAAGCTTGATGTATTAGCTGTGAAATTAAATGTTAACGGTATTGTTGTAGCAGTACTGATAATATATTGAGTTGTTGAACCAGTACAATTAATTTTTGACGCACAAATCCCACTAGTACCAGACATGATAAATAATGGACTATCAAAAACGCAAATATCAGAACTCATATTGACATTTAATATGTCTTTGTTCCTGACACCAGAGTTTTCATTTTGGCTATATATTGGTTCTTGATATCTCATTAATAATCAATTTTTATTTCTTTAACTTCTAAATTTTTAGAATTTTTTAATCCAAAATTATCTGGATTCACCAATCCAGATGTATCTTCAGCTTTTGATAAATTCTGTAAGTATGCTATAAATCCATTAAGATTAATATAATCTTCTTGTTGTATAGTTCCAACAATAGAATTAACATACATAACACTACCTATTGTATTCGTGTATGCATTTCCTACTACTGTTTTTATTAATTTTGGCATCTTTTAATTTTTATACTTATTTTATGGTTTTCTATAAATAGCTCTTCCTGTTGAAGCACTTAATGTGTACAACCCACCAGATGCTAATGTTGCATCAGCATCAGCACCAGAATCATTTACATAATTTCTAATTGTTGATAATGCTAATGTATTTACAAATAATGTATTTGCTGTTGTTCCTGTTATATTATTACCTAAAACACTTGAACCACTGCCACCAGCTATACTATTTTGACCATGAACAAAACTTGTACTTCCTGATGCAATAGAGTTATTACCTCCAACATGTGAATATATTCCTAATGCAGTTGTTGTATTTCCTTCTGCATGTGAATAATTTCCACTAGCGATTGTTTGTGATCCTTCAGAGTGACTGACACTTCCATTGGCTGTTGTTAATTCACCTTCTGCGTGACTTGTTTGTCCAAATGCTCTTGATCTATCACCTTCAGCATGATTTTGAATTCCACCAGCAACTGTTTGATATCCTTCAGCATGGCTTGTCTCACCTGATGCAGTAGATTGATAACCTTCTGCATGAGCATAAAAACCACTTGCTGTTGTTTGATATCCTTCTGCATGTGTTGTTGTTGCAATTGCTTTAGTAAATTGACCTTCACTATGTGAATATGTAGACGCTGAAGTTTGATTTCCTTCAGCATGACTTGCTAATCCATAAGCTAAGGTTCCGTTACCTTCTGATACAGCATAATCCCCAGTTGCATCAATTCCAGTTGTAAGATTATTGGCCTTAATTGAATACTGACCAGTACTACCAGTTGTCCATATAGTATTTGAACTACCTGTTACTACAAACAAGTCAATAACTTTTTGTAATGGTATTTTATAAGAACTACCAGCTGGGTTTTGTGATGTATCACCAGTGACTACAATATGTATTAAATCTGTTCTACTGGCAGCCGAATATTCTACTCTATCTGTTAATTTCATTTTTCTTTATTTATAAATATCTATTATGATGTTAAAATTGTTTATTATCCACCTAGAACCTTTTCATTAATAATGGTCACTGTTCCTATAAATTCAGAACCATGATTCATTTGTGCTAAACAAAGGCTGTCACATGTTGTTGAAATTGGTGGTCTTAATCTTAAATTAGGACCACTTAATGTTGTTAATGGTACATATGAAACATCCACACTGGCACACTCACCATTTGTTCCATTTATAGGACTTAAAACAGTATCTCCACTAAATGGATTTCCACATAATAATGATGAATAGGCTCTATATTTGAATTTTTGTTGATCAAATATTGTGTTTGAATATATCTTTACACTACCCCAAATCGTTGTTGATGGGATTACTTGTTCAACTATATCAACCCAATAATTACCTAATAGATCAGCAAATTGTTCCATTGTTAAATAATCAAAGTGAGAACTGTTTGTATCACAATACATAGAACTGGTCATATATCTATCATATAATGCTCTAAGTGTTGGATAACCAGAAATTGTTTGTCTATTTTTAGCATCTATTAATTCAGATGTCATGAAGTATTCAAAATCTTCAACAACTGTAATAGCAGATAATGGTTGTGTCAATAATGAATCAAAACTAATTCTATTATCACCACAACAAATAGTTGTACCTGATGTACCTGAAGTATCCATGAAATCATAAATTTCTCCATCCATGAAATCATAACATAAATCATCTTGAAATTCTTTGTCACAGCCAATACATGGATCACAAAATGTAGCTCCAGTCAATAAGCAAGGATTATCTACCAAATATGTCCATACATCTGTCTCAATCGCAGATGCTAGACTAACATCCAAATCTACTTCTTTTGAATTGATGACTAAACGTTCATCGTTTACATCATAATTTGTTTGTCTAATTGAAAAATTACGTTGATCGTTGGAGATTAAGAAATCTCTATTAATACTTACTGTATTTGCTGACCATGATTTTTTATTATCACGAATTCTATCTAATTCAAATCCTGGTGATTGTGAAACGAATAAATCATTTCTATCTACATTTGTGCAAACCTTATTCAAAAATATATTATCCAATAGAATACAAAATTCTCCACATGTATGATTAATTTTTAAACTTATTGTAATCTTTTGATCTCTTATTTGACTTAGAATTATAGGATCAGAAATTGTTGTTGTATAGTGTAACCATTTGGATGCAAATGCACCATTAGGTATACTTCCACTAAAAATATTTAAACCATTTGTCGATCCACTTAGACCAGATTCAATATATAAATCCTGTGCTAGATTTTCCAATACAGAATCACATATATAGACATTTGGTAATAACGGATTTACTAAATTAAGATTCAATGGTGTACAACCACTAAATGTTGTTTCAGAACTGCTAGGATCACCACAAACATAAAAACCACTGATAGGGTGAGATGTTAAATAAGTGTATAAATTTCCAGCACCAATTGCTTGGAATAGTGTATCACCAGTATAAACAGTTTGAAGAGTATTCGCTGATGTTATTATATCAACAACCATAGAAACATCTAATGCTTCAAACATATCTATTGGTCTTGTACATGATATTATTGTCTCAGTAAATGTTGTACCAGAATTAGCTAATTGAGCTGTTAATGAATCCACTAATGCATTACAAGCTATTTGTTGATCTATTAAATCAGACAATTGATTCATTAACGATGTTCTAGTTCCAAATGGTATTGTACAATCACCAAGTAATGAAACCCTACTTAATGTATTTTGATCAACAATAGCTTGAACATCCTCACAAGTGTATGATGTTGGATCACCATTTAAAAATCTTTGATAATTTATTGGTCCTAATATATTAGCCCAAGCTGATAAACCTTCAGGCTCTCTTAAACAATATGTCTTTCCATTTACTACAGCACTAGATTGTGACTCTCCACTTGTTGTCCTAGTTGTTTGTGAATTACCTATTGGACCAAAACCTGTTCTACCAAAATTCATCAATGATGAATCAGAGACATCTGTATGAGTTGCTAGTATTGGTTGTAATTCACAAGTTATTGAATATGGAGTCAATAATATTTCAGCATTAAGATTATTTATAGTATTTGTTATTGATTCACAAATAACTGATTGTTCTTGTAATTGGGATTGTAGTTGGGTATTTTGATTTGCTGTTTCTATTACAACTGGTGATGAAACAATACTACCTGTCATTATTCCACTTAATGTTTCACATTTAATTTTAAATAAATAATCAAAATCAATGGTTAAAACACAATTCTCATTTACATTAGAACTACTGTAGAATATTGAACCATCATTTCCGTTAGGGTTTAACACAATTTTGAAAACATTATCTAGTGTACAAGATGGAGCATCAGACCACTTACATGTTTGAGAATTTATATCGAAAAAATACTTAGAACTTAAAAATTCACAACATTGTTTAGTTAAAATAACTGGTGTTAATACACCTAAATTGTTAGGAACATATACAGAAACACTTCCGTCTTGGTTTTCCAGGACTTGACCATTCACTGCCATAAGTGTGCTCATGTCAAAACATTTAGTCGTTGTATCTGCTTGTGTTATATCCATTACTTATAAATATTCATTTTCATATTTTATTATCCTACATTTGTACCAACAACCACAACAGCTGTTCCAACACCACCTACACCACCAACTGAAACAGTTGTTCCGCTTTGAGGTGTTGAAAAACATGAGGCGTTATTTACTGCTCTATCATAGTATGTGTTATAAATAACACTAGAATTTCCTAATGCCAAATCTTCAATACCTAAACTAGTTAGTTGACATCCATATCCTATCATACCAGTGAATGGGTCTATAATATTAGGTACTGGTATTGTATAATTAGCAATACAATTACAACCATCTGGTGTTACTACTGATGATGTTCCATCTGCTTGTGTAAATTGCAAATAACTTAAATCGATGCTTTCAAACTGAGAACTTTGCATCGTTATTAATATTGGCGTTTGTTGTGCTTTCCATTTACATGCTATTATACAACCACACTTGCCAGAATTATCACAACAAACATATCCAGAATTAAAAATAACATTCAGTCTAAATTCATTATATATAAATGGTGTTCCACCAATCATGCTACAACACTCTTTAGAACTATAATTTGTTGTATTAGGAATTGGATTTCCATTATTATCTTTAAGAATCGATCCATCAATATTGTATTGATAATATTTAAATATATATAATCCATCTGAAGTATCATCTAAAGGTGGTGATACCATCGTATCAGTACATGATTTTGGTAATGGTGAGTTAACATCAAGACAAAGACTCAATACATTATCATTACCATCAACAATACATCCACAATCATTATATAATATGGATGGATTTGGGTCCAATTCAATTGATGGTGTAAATACAATACAATCGCTTATGTCACTACCATTATCATTTACAACTTCAATTGTATTTACTGTTGTTGCAGTTGTTATTCCAGTATCAAATGATCCTGAATCATAATTTGTATATAGATTTGTTGTATTTGTTGAAGTGGTTTCTGAACTTATTGTTACTGCTGAAAAATTTGGAATCAATGTTCTAAATTGATTAATGTAGGCAAAACCACCATCATATGGACCTAAGTGTGGATTATTACCAGTCAATATATCAATAGTAGAACCACTACCACCTGTTTCTCTATACCATAAACCATTGCTTTGATAATACATGTTTGGTGTATCTGCTAGTGGTCTTGGATATCCGTCAGAATCTATTGGATACACTGAAAGATCAGTATTCAATCCATTTAATTCCAATAATGAAACAAATAAATCAATATCTATTGGAGCTTCAGCCTTGTAAATATATTCATTGAACTTGACCAAGCCTTGTGGCGCACCAATAAACCTTAATAAGAATTCAATTGACTTTCTAGCACCTTTTGATTTCCATAACCAAGGAGTATTTAAAATTATTCTTCTCCATAATTCTGTATCTGCTTCTACAGCTGTTAATCCCACAGATTGACCAGAGTATGTTGATTGTCTAGTTGTAACATAATTAGCAAGCAAATCATTTTCCAATACAGAAGAAACCAATTCCCAACCTAATACTCTTGCTAGGTTTTTTAAATAGATATCTGGTGTGTTATCTTGTTTATCGTATGTTACAACATTTGCAAAAGCAATACCACTGATGAAATTATTTATTTCGTCAAATGAAACTCCATATAACTGAAGAGTCTTGTTCATTTTTTGTCCAGATGTATCTTGATCCAAATCAGATAAGTGAACAGGTGTTGTATCAAATGCAGTTATTGATTCCGAAACCAAAAATCTATTCATTAAATTGCTTTGGATTAAATCATTATCTGTTGCTATATTTAATAATTTAGTCGCATAACTCAAATATGCTGTTGTATCAAAATCAATATTATAACCATCAGAAACTGGCCAAGTAACCGTATCGGTAACATATAAGATAATTCCATTATCTGTTTTAATTGGATATTTAAATGACGCAGTATAAATAGGGATAATATTTCTACTTAATAAATAAAATTCAAAATCTGGTAATGAATTAAAAAATGTTTCTTCTTGTATTTTCTCTGGCTTAATATGATAATTAATCTTTGCTGATGTTGTAAGACCAGAAAATGGATTTCCTTGTACAGTAAAGTATACAAAATCATTTGTTGTATAAGTAGCTCCAGTAAATCCAATTACAGGATATTCAATTCCATTATAAGATACAACATATGATGAAAAATTTACTGTAACATTTCTTAAATCATTAGTTGCATTATATGTATTTATAATGGAGCCATTCTTTAATATGTTTAACCCGAATTTATTATTAATAAATGTTGTATCAATTCTAAAATTTGAAATTTCTGTTAATGGATCATATGTATAGTTTTCGAATGTATAACCATTCAAGATTTGACCAGTTGCTGTTTGTGAAAGTGGTAACATATATAATGATGCTGGCCACTTTGTTATAATGTCTTCTAAAGAAACTCTAATAAATTCACTTAATGAACCAAATAAAGCATAATAATTTATATTTGTTTTATCTAAATTTAATACTACACTTGCGTTATCTGATAATAATGTTTGTGTTTGTGATAAAGATAAATCAATATCTGATAATGAAACAAAATTTGAAAATTTATTTGTGATGAAGGTTTTATCACTCTTAGGTTCAAGATTTGTAGTAATAGCAAAATTCCCCATTGTAAACAATGGAGTACCACCATTACTAGCAAGTTGAAGACCTACCAAATCTGGAGTAAAATTTCTATATTCTATTCCATCAGTGTAGACAACCTTTTGTGCATAACCAGCTACTTTAATTTTATTATTGTTCATCACCTAAATTTAAACAGTAGTTATAGTTGTAAATGTTTTATTAAAATCAATACTTGCTCTTTCTTCTCTAACTTCAAATAATGGTTTACCACTGAATCTATCTTTAATTTCAAATAGATCATATTGTTTATAGATATCATTATTAAAATTATAAATTGTATAAATACCATCTTCAAGTGATTTTGTTTGATTACCAAGCAATGCAATTGCAAGTGTTTCTATATCATGTTGAACCATTTCTACTTCAAGCATGATTGGATTGAAGAAGGTGTTAGTTATAATAACTTGTTGGTTTGGTTGACCGATAAAAGGAAATACATTTGGTTTAACACTAGATGCTGATGCTGGCGAAAGAGTACAAAACGTAAGTGTTGAATTATCATTAAAACGATAACGAATTGCTTTTTGATTTGTATTCGTAAGATTTTGATTGACTGGTTCTGCTCTATTATTTGATGTTATTACTCTGAAAAAGTTATTGATCTTGGCATCAGATGCCATTGTATTTGTATTCAAATATTCAATTCGATAACCAACTAATCCATTATTTTCAAATCTAGTTAGAAAATTTTGAGGAACGCTGGCTAAATCAAATAATACACCACTAGTATCTGGAAATGCAGATAAAACACCAATATCAACAATCTTTGTTCTAATCTCAATTGGCTTAATTATTATTGTGTAGATGCCTTTAGTTCCGAATGTTGCCACTGGTAATTTTAAAGTATACATCCCACCGAAAATTTCAAAACCAGTTACATTAGATTGAACCTTATTTGGATTATCAATTTTTATTAATACTTCATTAGGGTTTAATTTTATCAAACCACTATTACCAACCTTATCTCTTGATGGTGTGAAATGATAAAAAATTTCAACATCACTTGGTGATATATCTGCTGGTCTTACAATACCGTATGTTCCTGTTGCCATGTTATTTGTTTGTTATTAGTGGTTATATTATTAAAAATGTAGTTTAAAACTTTTTGGTTGTATTACCATTTTACATTTAATTGGGTCTGAATCAGTATAATTTAAATCGCTAAAATCAATACTAATAATTTCACAATTACTAATCGTCCATTTTTCAATCGTTACACCTGTTGGATCAAGCATTTCCAAATCATAATCAAATCCATTTTTCAATGTTTCAATTAATTCTATACTTGAGTCCTTTTGTAATGATTCAATATTACTAGGACAAGCTCTTATAATATCCATTAATCTTTGTGTTGTTGATGGACCAATTGGGTCTAAAAATACAAAACTTATTGGATTAATTTTAAATGTTTCACCATCCATAATTACAGATGGTCTTTGGGTAGAGTTTACTACCCATCCTTCAATATTAAATGTAGATGGAAAAATTACTGTCCATCTATTCGTTTTTTTTGGCTCATATGCGATTGGCATTTTTGTCAAAATATTTATTTTATCTGTTTTATTATCCATTTGTATTTGTTTCTTGTTAATATAATGATATTCTCACTAAAGTATATTATTGTCTTGTTAGGTTATAAAATCCATTTCCATATCTAATCAATTGACCTAAATCTTTGACTTCTGATAACTTTAAATGCATTTCCATAACAGTTGTTATACCTCTGTCTATAAATACATCGCTTTGCACTTCTGGTGGAGAAATAATTCCAAATAAATACTCTTCTTTTGTCAGGGCAGATAAAGAAATATTAGTCTCATTAATTCCTTCACCTACATAGCTAAATGTGGTGCTAGGAATGCGTGTACTTGCCCCATCTATAGTTACGTTCCTAGTACTACCAGTATAGTCTTGATATAAAAGACCATATACTTGATTACTAGTACCCATTAATACATCATCTACCGTATCAATAACGTATACTTTAGGTTCTCCCATGGAAATAACCCTACTAACACCACTTATATTAATGTTTTGATAGTTGATATAAGGTGCTTTTGTTGTATCAAATCCAATTCGATACGGGTTAATGGCATTATATGACTTAACATCATCTATTTTAGTATCAGTATACCCACTAATAAGTAAATTACCGAAATTATAGTAATCAGATTCGGTTGATCCAGTAATTCTCAATACTATTTCATCAGTAGAAGTCAATCCAGTCATTGATGATGGTGTTCCACCACTCATAAACGGGAATGTATACCCACTTAAATTTAATTTATTGATTAGAATTTGATAATCTGGTGCGATATATGTAGTGTTTGATGTTTGGACATAATCAATATTAGTAAATAAACCCATATCATCAATGTTTTGTGTTATAAAAACATTAATGTAGAAGGTATCAGCTGTTATTGCACCCCAATTTGGACTGTTATATGTCCTATCAGTACTATCTTCCAGTAAAATTTTACGTTTTATAACTTCCATTATAGT
>Ga0265338_10009823_pt1 | contig 11344 bp, 7 predicted proteins | sample 42126metaG_FD_193579 | JGI IMG/M metagenome (GOLD analysis project Ga0265338, IMG submission 193579) | Rhizosphere microbial communities from Carex aquatilis grown in University of Washington, Seatle, WA, United States - 4-21-26 metaG | ecosystem: Host-associated > Plants > Roots > Rhizosphere >... | reverse complement strand
CTGACTTACCAGCTTGAAAAGTTGCTCATGATCCAGTTCGCTATGCTTATAGAGGCGTTGCCCCGCACGCTTACCATTTTTTCCAGCGGTATAGGGTGGATCGATAAAAAATACTGCTTCAGGATCAGCTAGATAGTTCGCGATTACCAAAAAACCATCGCCAGGAAAAAACGTCATATGTTCCCGCAAAGAGACAATACGATAAATACGTTGCGCCAGTGTATCTGGATACCAGCGCGAGAGAATACCTTTGCCAGCTTCGCCAAATTTAAGCTGACCTGCACCAGGAGCAAGTATTCCGCCCCGGTTAACGCGATTTCTGACAATCGTTTGGAATGCACGTTCGTAGACTGCAATTGGATCGTTGCCTAGTAATATTGCGACATTCTCTGAAGTAAGAGTATAGGTTGTAATTTTATTTGCCAGCCAGTGAGCATTTTCAGGTTGGAGCACCGTCTGCCAGACAGCCGCTACATCAACATCAATCTCAGACATAATAATATCGGCAACCAGACGTTCCAGCGCCACAGTAAGACTGATGCTTCCACCACCCAGAAATGGTTCGATAAACCGTACAGGACGTACGGGAGAAAGCGTATATCTCTGGCGGACAAGAGAATCGAGCCAATAACGGATATAGGGAACAAACCATGTTTTTCCGCCCGCATAACGGAATGGGCTGATTTTCGGAACCGAGGCGACATTTACTACGCCTATTGAAAAATCCTCATCGAAAAAAGTTGTCTGCAACATATTTCCCCGTTACTCCAGAATATCATCTTCTCTGTCCTGCAACGATCTTGTGTCTGGCGTCGTACCAATGCCAGTACCTACAGCCAACACTTCATCTAATCTGGTCTGAAGAAAATCTACAAACTCCTGCACATTCCCTGGATCAGACCTGGTAAGCCGATCCAATGCAGGAAGAAAACGGGTATATACAGTCTGGACAAGCGTCAAATGTTTCCGATTTGTGCCAGGATCATGCTTTAAATCATAAACGAGCCATGCTAACTCAGCTTCATCTTCATTTACCTTCTCCATAACCGGCAGGGTAGCAAAAAACTGGCTATCAACAGCCACAGCCATTTTTTTGTGCCAGGCATGTAAAATTCCGCCCTTATAAATAAGCTGCGGAGCCAATCGCTTCCGCGATGATGAGAGATAGTCCGGGCGTGGATAATTCTCATGTCTACGCCAATCAAAATGGGCATTTGCTGCCGGATCAGACATGTAGTGATTAAACGGTGTGCTAATTGTACCTGAGATATAAACCGCCTGGACTTCAAGTGAGCCAAAATCTATAATACGGCCTGCATCATCGTATGAAACAAGTACGAGATCGATATTACCCGCTGCTTTTCCATATTTATCGTTTAGACGAACTTCCGTCAGTGAAGTGAAATTCGTTCCCTTGGGAAAGAAAAAAGAGGCAGCATGTTCCGCAATATACCAATCCTCACGAAAACGCACAGGACAGGTAATTGTCGCGGTTTGGCTTGCATCATAGACGCTACATACGCCGATGGGATTCTTAGCTCGACTCTTTGTACAATTTGGAACTTTATTCTGAAAGGGACAAAGCTTTAGACGCCGATGGCGTTCAGCAGAAGCCGAAAAGTTATCAATGGGAAAACCAAATACCTCTGCCAGCGGCTGCTTTGGCAGGTTTTGTTCATCCTTCATTAGAACAGACCTTCCTCATAGTTCAAACTGGCTCGTACTATAGCATGGCTCTCGCAGAAAAACAAGGAATAGGGTAAGATCTTATTCAGAGGACGCCTGCATCCCCGATCAAATGAAACGCGGCCCAGAAGTAGGGATGGATATAATGCGCGCCCTCAGTAGAACGCGCCCGCTGGAGAAAGGCCCTCTGGGCGCTGGCCAGGGCGGCTGCCTTGGTATAGCCACTTAACAATGCCTGATAGAAAATCTCCATCAATTCAGCACTGCTGGCATCATCGACTTTCCAGAGCGTAGGCAAAAGCGAAGCCGCGCCGGCATAGAGAAAGCCACGCCCAAGCCCCATGACTTCATCGCCGCCTCCAATGCTGGCGCGCCCGGTTTCACAGGCGCTGAGTGTGACCAGTGAACAGGACGAGAGGTCGAGATTAAAGACTTCGATGGTACTTAACTGGCGATCCGCCAGCATGATGCTGGAGAAGTTTGGCGCGTCCAGGCGAAAAAGACCGTGGGCGGCGATATGCACTATCGGACAGACCGGCGCGACCTCACGCAGATAAGCTGCTGTGGCCGCTTCATTGAGCACGCTACGCACCCCCAGACGCCGCGCTACCATCTCGGCCTCGCGGGTCGCAAAGGCCAGGCGACCATGGTCGGATAAGCCCATGACCAGCGAATGTTCGAGATGAACACCCCTGGCTCTGATACGCTGGCCACGCTGCTGGCAAATGTCCAGCAGAGCCGCTGCTGGCAGGTAGGAGATATGCAAACGCTCGACCAGAAACTGCTGACCGTCGAAGAGACAGTGGAAGGGCAGATAATGCAGTATCCCATAGGGAATAACGGTGAGATGGGTATAAGAAGAGAGAATACCAGCTACAGGCGCGAGCAGTAACTGATAGAGCCTTTGCAAAAGACCCAGGCAATTCTCCTGTAAGCCGATAAATGTCTGGCTATAGTCCTGCACAGCGCTGGCCTGCGCCACAAGATCCAGGTTGGCACGCCAGAGCGCCAGCAAACGCTCCAGTTTCGGCACCGCTCCTGGCACATAGTGCACCTCGACGGTCTGGCGCGTCAGTTGAAACAGGTAGAGATCTTCGCCAGCCAGGTAGTATTCCAGCAGTAGTGCCTCCGGGGCCAGGCGATTATTGAGAGAAGTCACCAGCGTATCGCTCCACTGCGAGCGCTGGCGCTGAACCAGGTCCCCCGCCAGGCGCAGTTGCATCTGCTCCAACAATTGCTCTATTTTGCGTTCGCGGCGCTGCATCTCCTGGCGTGCCTGGCCCGGTTTCATGGAACGAATACGCATGACGGCAGTATCGCTAAGATCGGCCTCGTTCTCGGTTTCATAGACAATCGAACTATACCAGGCTTGCTCCTCACGCAGACGGGCCAGGTCCTCTAGAATAGCCTCGCCTGCCTTATCACCGGCACGCAGCCGAATATCAATATTATTGCGCAGATAATCGCCCAGGACACGCGATTTGGCCTTTTCGACATAGACCAGCGCCCGCTCGGTATTCCCACGTTGCAGAGCCAGCACAATCGCCCGCTGGTAGACCTCGCCCTTATCCTCAAGAAAACTGCTACGTTCATCCAGAACTAGATGAGTCTGAACTTCATCAATGCCCTCAATCGCCTGGTCATAACAACGGGCCGCCGCCGCCAGATCGCCACGCTGCTCGGCTATCTGTCCCAGCAGAGCATCACAACGATACTTGAGGTCCAGCAAGCCCTGACCTCTGGCAATATCCAGCGCCTGGGTACAGAGTTCATAGGCCGTGGCTGCATCTCCCTGCACAAACGCAATCCGCGCCTGCAAGAGCGAAGCGCGCGCCAGTTGAGGCAATGCCTCCTGTTCGGCGAAGATATCCGCCACAGAGCGCGCCTCGCGTAAACTGATCTCGATCCGTCCATCGGCAAAATACAGTTCCGCCTGCAACAGGCGCACCCGCGCCGCCAGACTGGTAAAACCAATCTCCTCCAGGACCTCATTGGCCTCGCGCAGCTTCTCGTCGGCATCGCGTACATCGCCCTTGAGCATAGCCGCCTCGGCCTGATACATCAACGAATGTGCCAGATTGTGCCGATTGCTGGGCGAATGGCGGAAATAGGTCACAGTCTCCCCCGCCAGTTCATAGGCTTCCTGGGCGCGATTCAAGCGCAGCAGACAGACGCAGGTCTGTTGCGCGACCTCGGCGGCCTGAAAGAGCATCGTATGGTTTTGAAAAATGGCCCGGCTGCGGTTAAATAAGAGCAAAGCCTGGCTATAGTGCCCCTGAGCAGCGGAAATCTGGGCGATATTCAATTCCTCGCGCGCGACCGCGACCTCCTGGCTGCGATGCACAACAAAGATAGCTCGCGCCTGCTCATGGAGCGCCACAGCTTCACGAAAACGTCCCTGGGCCGCCAGGGTAATCGCTTTATTGCCGCGTGCGCGCGCGATATGCAAATCCACACCCTCGCCCTGCAAGGCATAGGTTTCAATCGCTCGATCAAAGAGCCGCAACGCCTGATCGTACTGCCCCAGTTCATAGTTAATAATCGCCGCATTGACATCAATCTGACCAGCCCGCAATAACTTACCATAGCGCAGAAAGACCTCGCGTGCCTCAGCCGCGTCATGCAGCGCCTCACCAGTACGATTCAAACGTAAACAGGCGCTCACCCGACCAATGCGCGTCCTGGCCCAGCCAACCTCATCGCCAATCGCGCGAAACTCCTCGCCCGCCGCATCCAGAAAAGGCAGAGCATCCTCGTCACAATCCATGCGCCGCAAAGCATCGCCACGCGCCATCAGTCCGAGCGCATGGACATACTTACTTGGTACAAGAGCGCCAAGTAATAAGAGATGCCCGGACATCATAAAGGAGATCTGCGAGTCCCTGGTCCACTGATGATCGGCTTCACGCTTAATCAACTCTACCAGTTGGTTTACTGCCAGATCATCAAACATGGGAAGCCAGAGAGAAAGCAGTTCCCGCCCCTCTGCCTCGCTTTTAAGCAACAACAGAGTGACAAGTTCTTGTGGAGTCATGGGTGATTTGTTTTCCCGCTTCTGAGTTATCGCCAGCCTTACGATTCTAAACGATCCAGGTCGGAATTTCAGTACATCTATCTCCGAGCAGAGAACTATCAGGTATTTTGAGAGCAAGCCACATGGGCAAAGGTGCTTACAAACGTCTGGACGCTCAGGTTTTTCTGGCACGCTACCAGGCTATGTGTACTCACCTGCACCCATAAAACAAAAAGAGACGACAGGAAACGCGCATAGCACAGGGCTATGCCCGCATCCCACCATCCCTTTTTCACTCTATTTCTACCGCAGGAACCACCCTGCGCGCTATCTTGTCGGCATAACTACAGAAATCTGCTCGATGACGATGATGCCATCTGGCCCCTGCAACTCCAGGGTATATGTTGCCGGAACCAGCGCAGAGAACACAAAATTTCCCAGATCATCGACATTTTGAGCGGAAACAAACTCAGCCTGAGACGACAGCAGAACAGGCATGCCCTGCAGGTTCTCCAGAGCCGTGTCCTTACGCGTGACAAAGCCAATCAACTGGAATGAGTCGGCGCGACCAGTTTCGCGCTCAACCTGTAACGAGATACTAAAATCCTCAGCGGCATAGCGGCGCGGCCAGAGATCTGCCGGGGCCGCATTGCGCTGATAAGCCAGGCGCGGCTGAGGCGGTAAGAGGGTGGCGATAATCCGGCGAGCGCTGGCACTGGCACGATCCAGCAAGCGATTCAGCGTTGCCCCAATCTCCTGCGGATGCGCGTGGTGGTTATTCTGCACTGGTTGCGGAGCAAAAAGCTGAACGGGCGAAACCTGCTCGACAAGCAAAGGATCGTTGCTCAGAAATTCATTCAGGGTTGCTACTTCAGCAGAACAGGCCACACAGGCGCGCAGGTGAAACCTGACCGCCAGAACAGTCTCCGGCTCCAGCAAACCCAACTGGTACTCACCAAGCACCTGGCTCGGTGGGCAATCCCAGCGATAAAGTTTACTAATCAGCGAGAGTTCTACATGGCGGTAATCCGCCAGTTGAGCAGAACAGCGTGGGCAACGCGTGAGATGTTGCTCCGCCACTGGCCGAACCCTCTCCCCGGCCAGATAAGCAAGCAAATCGTCGTCGCGAATAAGCCCTGGTTCACTACACTCCATGAGCGTTTCCTTTAGCAAGATGTCGGCCAGAACAACGGTACCAGGTCTGACCAGAGCCAGGCAGAGAACCTTCCAGCCGGGCCGCAGAAACGAGAACCAGATCGGCGAATGATTCTCCCCAATCATTTGCCGGAGGTCCCCAAATCTGTGGACATTTTTTTCCTCTGAACAGAATAAACGAACAGATTTCTGTTATTCTAGTATCTTACCCCGCGCTATCCTGCAACAGGCAGAGGTTACCATAGCCAGAAACAACCCGCGACTATGAATACTCACTCTTGAACAGCGCTTGCAGACGACGATTACGACGCAAACGTTCCAGGACGTTGCGTTTAATCCGATATACATCCTCAACTGCCGGAAAATACTGGCGATGCTGGGCGCAAATCTCCCCAGGCTTCATACCCTGGACATAGGCCAGGTAAATCAGCAGGCGTTCATCTTCATTATTTAATTCTTCCTGGATAACCTGCCAGAGACCCTGCGCCGAAAGACCAGAGACCACGTCCTCCGCCGGATCATCCGTGGCTGGCTCCTGTTCAATCGATTCCAGCGTCTCTTCATATTGACGCGACTGCCGCGTACGGATCTCGTCAGCGATCACGCTATGAACGCACATCTTGAGATATTTTAAGATCGCCGCCAGAGCCTCGAAATTCTCCATCTTGACCGGAGTCAGAGCCTGGGCAAACTTGGCGAAAGAGGCGTTCACCAGTGGCGCGCTTCCATCTGGACCGAACAGCGTAGTCGCGCTTTGATGCTGATTAACCCAGGTAAGCACAAGTGGCGCATATTGTTGATAAATACAGGCCCAGGCATCTTCATCGCGTCTCACAATCGCCCGACGAAATAACTCTAGACAATACCGATCATTTGAGGCACTCTGCCGCAGGAATTTGTTTGTTTCCTCAGCGCAACAACGCGCCAGATCATTGACAGTAAGTAGATCAACCGCCGGGAAACCGTCCACCCGACCGCTTTGCACAAACTCTGATTCAGATGAGTGCGAGGGCATGCGAGCCTCCATCCATGCTATAACAGGGGTTCCAATTCAGGCGCAGACCCTTCAGGGGCATGAAACGCGCGCGCGGCTTTTATTATCGCATATTTTGCTGCTGAGTGATAGTTTTTTTCTCCAAAACTCCCAGGGCTATTTCATGCGTCTCTTTTTTAAATCGGGTGGGGCAGTTTTGCAAAACAAAAAGCGTTATTAGAAGAAACCTATAACGACTACAGGAGTCACGAATGCCGCGCCTGCGTAAGGGGGGTCGCAAGAAAAAAATAATCATTGAAAAACCCTATACTTGTATAGGAGCCTACAAGGTAGAGAGAAACATGAAACAGTATGCCTAAAAATGAAGAGTTATAAGGCAAATTTCCTACTCCCCCCCACAAAATTGTCAGAGAATCTTGTGTGTGGTATGCTTACCACGCTCATAAATACCAGAACAAAAAACGTAAGTCACCATGAGCCTATTCAAATCTGGCGCGGAGCCTTTTCACGGTGGAGTGAGAGCGCAAGATGTCACAACAGCCTAAAACCGAGACAGACCGACTGTCCAACGTTATCCAGGTACTTCAACTGGGCCAGAAAACAGGAAGGCTGATTGTTGAACGTACAGATGGGTCGCGCTTTGAACAAGGCACAATTACCTTTGTTAATGGACAGGTGGTACAGGCCAATGTTAACCAGCAAGAGGGACCAGAGGCTTTAGACTGGTTGAAAAGCTGGGGGCGCTGTCGTTTTGCGTTCGCAAACGAACAGAGGTCCGGGCAGACCAACCAGATGCGCTCAGTACTTCCCCAGACACCTCAGCCCACCAGAAGTGACCCTTCTGCGCAAAGAGGTTTTACATCGCCGCTCAGAAGTACAACCGGATTTCTCCCACCCTCGCTACAAGATATCTCACAACAGTCTGCGGGCAATTCCGGCAAGTTATCCTATCCACCTCAAAACGGGTCGTATCAACCCAGGGATAACTCTGGCAGGCTGCCATACCCAACGCAGAATGGCTCACAGCGCTCTCAAAATAACTCCGGCAAGTTATCCTATCCACCTCAAAACGGGTCGTATCAACCCAGGGATAACTCTGGCAGGCTTTCGTACCCACCACAGGGGTCACGCCAGCTCAGTGACAACTCCGGCAGGCTCCCGTACCCAACACAGAATGGCACACAGCAGCTTAGTGACAACCCTGGCAGACTCTCATACCCGCCACAGGGGTCACGCCAGCTCAGTGATAACTCTGGCAGGCTGCCACACCCAACGCAGAATGGCTCACAGCAGCCTAATGATAACTCTGGCAGGCTCTCGTACCCACCACAGAACGGCTCACGACCAGCACCAGGCAATTCCGTCAGATCGCCCTACCCACCACAGGAGAGTCCACGCCTGACCGCAGATAATCCCGGTAGATCACTCTATCCACAACAGGATTTCTCGCGTCAGGCGGTGAACAATCCCAGTAGACCGCTTTTCCTGCCGCAGGATGGTTCACGTCAGGCGATGGGCAATTCCGGTAAAGTACCCTTGCCACCACAGGATATCTCACGTCAGGCGACGGGAAACTTAGAAGGGCAACAACGTTCGCCAACGGCCTGGCTCGCCATACCTTACCGTTCACGTCACATAGACGACGGTATGCGTCTCATCGAGCAAATGGGCCTGTCACGAATACATCGACGTTTATTTTTGCTTATCGATGGCAGACGCTCGATCAAAGAATTGATGCGCCTGATGGCGCACGAACCTGTTGAGATTCTCAAGCTCCTGCAAGATCTGGAAGGAGCTGGCGTGATCCAGGTGTAACATCCCTGACAGGCTCTGTATCCTCCAGTGGATCGGCAGCAACGAGCTTTTTGGCTCTGCCCGCGCCTGGATATGTATGTATCAAGCAGAGCAGAACTAATCAATTCATTTGCAGATTTGCAATAAGGATGGTTTTTTATATGTCCCAATCAGCATTTACTTTACGCCGCAGGTCGCGATTGCCACTCTCATTGCGCATCTCTTTTATTTTGATGCTGGCTACCGTCCTCCCACTCGGCATTACCGTACTTATCAGCGAAGTCATCGCCCGTCCTGCTCTCATCGACCAGACCAGACAGGCGATGCTCACCGATGCCAGGACCCGCACCCAGTTGATAGACGCGTATTTAAACGAGCGCGCGCTGGATGCCGCAACTTTAAGTCAGGTCCCGACGGTCCAGAGCTGGCTGGCTGAACCCGCAGCCGAGCGCGCAGCCGATCTCAATGGCGCGGGGCATGCCTTTTATGCCCTGGAGGCCGGTGAATTCCGTGACAAGGATTATCTGGTCTGGAGCCTGTTCGATACCACTGGCACACTTAATCTCTCAGACCCCACTACAGTCAATAAACAGCAAGAAGCTGTTGTACCCCCGGAGTTCCTGCAAGCGATGAAGACCAGCCAGACCGGGCAGCCGGTTATTTCGCCTGTCTACTATGATCCAACCACGCAAAAAGCATTTGTGAGTATCTATTCACCAATCTACGCAGGCACCTCTCCCAAATCGCCTTTCCTGGGTTTTCTACGCGCCAAACTCAGTCTGAACTATATCTGGGGCATTGTCAGCGACGATCGGGGAGCCAATCAGAGCGAGAATGCTTTTATTCTGGACCAGAATGGGGTTTTGATCGCAGACAACGACCAGAACGCCAAACTTTTTACAGCGGTTGCGCCACTCCCGGCAAATGTGCAGGCGCTCATTAACCAGGAAAACTGGTATGGGCAGAGCGGAGATGTGCCGATAGAGAGCAATACGACGCTCGCGGGGATCATTAAGACCAACGATACCCAGGATACAAATTGTACGGATAACTCTTGCTTTAATCTGACACCAAACGATCAGAATGCCAACTATCAAGCCGCGCGCTTTACGACCTCTATCCTGAGTTGGAACTACTTTGTTATCAGTCCCAGCAGCGTGGTCACACAGGTTGCCGACCAGCAACTCCTGTATACCAGTATCGCGGCTCTGGCCTGTTTAATCCTGGCTCTCCTGATTGGCTGGTTGGTAGCAAGACGCATCACTCAACCTATTCTCCGCTCAGTTGACCAATTGCACGAGAACAGCGAAGCGCTGAATACGCTGGCGAAAAAACAGCAAAGCGCCTCATCAGAGCAGCTCTGGGTGGTGGACTCAATCCAGGTTGGTCTCCAATCGGTTCAGTATTATACAGATGCCACGCGGATCGCAGCCCACAAACTGGGTGAGGTTGGCACGGAACTGGAGAATCACTGGCACCGCCAGAATATTGATACCATTAAGCAGGGATTGCAACAGGTTATCAGTGCATCTGGCTATATTGAGAAAGCAACTCACTATCAGAGCGATAGCAGTCAGAAACTCGCGACTGCGATCAAAGTCACGACCCAGGTCAATGAGCAGCTAGCAGATAGCGCCATCTCGGCAACTGAATCTGCCTCGCAGCTAGAACAGGTGGTCAATGACCTGCGCAACGTTATCGGACAATAAAACGGCCTGCCGTCCCTGGCGAGTTCTTTCCCTTCGGCAAGGACGAGCAAGCAAGATGGCGGCGAAGAGCGTTGTGGCGCTCTTCGCCGCCATCTTCGTCTCTTACCACCATAAGCTTCGCTCCATGATTTTTCCGCATTTTCCCCCGGTTCTGTTTTAAGAGACTACTATAGTAAACATCGATGCCGTAATGTTCTATGAGCATCGGCAGAGGTAGGCGAAAAAAACGCCTGTGTGCTTAATTGTGTTTTTCGCCTATGGAAACCATTGATGCAATTTGCATGTAAATCGTGCTCCTGGATAATCTGCACCTGGTAGATTATCCAGAGTAGAAAGAAGGCAAAACGCGATGGTAAAATCGGGGAAAATGGGCCTCGCAACCGTTCTAGGTCTGATAATGGGTCTCACCTTGTTTACATCAGGAGCCTCTGCCCAGAGTATCAATCCTGATAACGCAGGCGCGAAAGCTCAGGTTGCAGTAGCAACAACTATCTTGCAAGGAGTGAGCAGAACTTCCGCCAGCCAGCCTCAACAGATCGCTTTTGGCGGACCTCGTGGCGGTGGCTTCCGTGGCGGTGGCTTCCGTGGCGGTGGCTTCCGTGGCGGTGGCTTCCGTGGCGGTGGCTTCCGTGGCGGCGGCTTCCGCGGCGGCGGCTTCCGTGGCGGCGGCTTCCGCAGAGGCGGTTTCTATCGCGGCGGTGGCTTCTATCGTGGTGGCTTCCGTAGAGGCGGTTTCTACCGTGGCGGCTTCTATCGTGGTGGCTTCCGTAGAGGCGGTTTCTACCGTGGCGGCTTCTATCGCGGTGGTGGCTTCTACCGTGGTGGTTTCTACCGTGGCGGCTTTTATCGTAGCGGCGGTTTCTACCGTGGCGGCTTCCGCAGAGGTGGTTTCTATCGTGGTGGCGGTTTCTACCGTGGTGGCTTCCGCAGAGGCGGCTTCCGTGGTGGTGGCTTCCGTGGCGGTGGCTTCCGTGGCGGCGGCTTCCGTGGTGG
>Ga0265338_10009821_pt1 | contig 11344 bp, 9 predicted proteins | sample 42126metaG_FD_193579 | JGI IMG/M metagenome (GOLD analysis project Ga0265338, IMG submission 193579) | Rhizosphere microbial communities from Carex aquatilis grown in University of Washington, Seatle, WA, United States - 4-21-26 metaG | ecosystem: Host-associated > Plants > Roots > Rhizosphere >... | reverse complement strand
TTTCGACCCGCAGCCGCTCGGCACGCCGAGCGCGTCGAAGAACGTGACCATCACGAACACCGGCTCGACGCCGTTGACGATCTCGAGCATCTCGTCCGGCGGCGACTTCACCGCCGACGCGAGCAACTGCTCCTCGGGAGTCGTCACCCCGACGCACAGCTGCGTCGTGAAGATCACGTTCACCCCGAGCGCGGCGGGCCCGCGCAGCAGCGCGCTGACGATCACCAGCAACGCGCTGTCCAGCCCCGACTCCGTGCCGCTGTCGGGCACCGGGATCGACCCGAAGCTCAGCGGTCCCGCGTCGACAGACTTCGGCAGCCTGCTGATCGGCCATTCGACGACCAAGACGATCACGATCAATTCGACCGGCACGACCGCACTCTCGGTCCAGTCGGTGACGATCGGCGGCAACGGCTACTCGATCCTCACGGATGGGTGCTCGCTGCAGAGCGTCGCGCCCGGCGGCTCCTGCTCGGTGACGGTGCAGTTCGCGCCCACCGTGGGCGGCGCCTCCGTCGGCACGCTGACCGTCAAGAGCAACGCTCCGTCCTCGCCCGACCAGCTCGGCCTCACCGGAACCGGCCTGGCCGGCACCTTCGCGGCGAGCCCGGCGAGCGTCGACTTCGGCAGCGTCGTGGACGGCAAGACCGCCGAGAAGACGGTGACGGTGTCGAACTCCGGCACCGGGCCCCTGGTGTTCTCGAGCATCGGCTTCACCGGCTCCGGCAAGAGCGTCTACTCGATCGACCCGATCGGCACGACGTGCACCTCCTCGACGGTGCTCCCGAGTGGAGGCAGCTGCTCCGTTGTCATCGCCATCTCGCCTGTGGTCGACGGCACGTACAACGCGTCGCTCGAGGTGAACGGAGACGGCACGAACGCCCCGTTCGACGTGCCGCTCACCGGCAGCGGCGTCTCGCCGAAGATCTCCGTCAATCCGATCGGCCTCGTCTTCGGCATCCAGCCGGTGATCGGGCACCTCACAGCCAACGCGGCGACGCAGACGATCACCGTCACCGACACGGGCACGAGCGCGCTGACGATCAGCGGCATCGTCGTCACCGGCCCGTTCGTGCTGGTCGGCGACGGGTGCACCCACCTCGGGCCCCTGCCGTCCGGCATCTCGTGCCTCGTGCAGGTCGCATTCGTCCCGACGGTGGCCGGCCTCGCCTACGGCACGCTCACGTTCACGAGCGACGCCGGCCCGTTGACGATGTCTCTCTCGGGCACCGGTATCGACACGACGCCGCCTGTCCTGCACGGCGTCCCGTCGAACCTGACCGTCGGGGCCACCGGGCCCGGCGGCGCGACGGTCTCGTACACGGCGCCGACCGCCACGGACGACGCTGACCCGAGCCCGACCGTCGTCTGCACGCCCGCGTCGGGCACCGTCTTCGCGCTCGGCACGACGACCGTCACCTGCTCGGCAAAGGACGCGTCGGGTAACACGTCGTCGGCGACGTTCACCGTCACCGTGAAAGACACGACGCCACCGGCGTTCACCGGAGTGCCCGGCCCGATCACGGTTCCCGCGACCGGCAAGTCGGGCGCCGTGGTGACGTACACGGCGCCGACGGCGAAGGACCTCGTCGACGGCACGGTCGCCGTCACGTGCAGCCCGTCCTCCGGGAAGACGTTCGCGATCGGGACGACGACGGTCACCTGCAAGGCGTCCGACAGCCACGGCAATACGGCCAGCGCGAGCTTCACCGTCACGGTGCTCGGGCCGGTGCCGATGATCCAGGCGCTGCAGGCGCAGGTCAACGGCCTGCCGGAGCTGCAGGGCAACCGCGATCCGGCGAAGAGCCTCCGGACGAAGCTGAGCTCGGATCTCCAGAACGCGCTCAACGAGCTGACGGAGCGGAGGCCGGATCTCGGTAGCGCCTGCAGGGCGATGGACGCCTTCATCCACGACGCGAGCGACCCGAGGAACGTCGCGCCGAGGGGGCCGCTGACTGTCGCCGACTCGGCGGCGCTCGTCGCGTCGGCGAAGCGCATCGAGGGGGCGACGGGCTGCTGACGCGGAGGTAGTCTCGCCGGTGTGAGCCCGTGGCCCGAGCAGGTCGAGCGCGTCGCCGCCGTGCTGCGCGGCGCCGGCGTCGACGCGCGGCTCGAGGAGTTCGAGGAGGGGACGCCGACGGCGGCGGCGGCCGCGCGCGCGATCGGCTGCGAGCCGGAGGAGATCGTCAAGTCGCTCGTGTTCGTCTGCGACGGCCGCCCGGTGATGGCGCTCGTCCCCGGCGACCGGCGGGCCGACCCGAACAAGGTGGCCGCCGCGGTCAGCGCCGGCTACGCCCGCGTCGCACGGCCCGCGGAGGTGCTCGCGGCGACCGGCTTCGAGCCGGGCGCGGTGGCGCCGTTCCCCTCGTCCGTCGTGACGCGGGTCCTGCTCGAGAAGGAGCTCCTGCTCCTCGAGACGGTCTGGGCTGGCGCCGGCTCGCCGCGGCACATGGTCGGGCTCTCTCCGGTCGACCTCGTGCGGATCGCCCACGCGGAGCCCACCAATCTGGTGGAGCTCGACGAGGAGTAACCCCGGTACGATCTGAGGCGCACCGACCGACAAGGAGACGAACCGATGCAGGAGACCGCGAAGATCTGGATGAACGGGCAGCTCGTGGACTGGGCCGATGCCACCGTCCACGTCGGCACCCACGGGCTCCACTACGGGTCGGGCGTCTTCGAGGGCATCCGCGCGTACGAGACCGATGCCGGCACCGGCGTCTTCCGCCTGACCGAGCACATGGAGCGGCTGCACAGCTCCGCGCGGCTCATCTACATGGATCTTCCGTACTCCGTCGAGGAGCTGAAGGCCGCGACCTGGGATCTGATCGGCGCGAACGAGCTGCCGTCGTGCTACCTGCGGCCGATCGCGTTCTCCGGCTACGGGCAGCTCGGCGTCGCGACCCGCGACAACCCGATCGAGGTCGCGATCATGGCGTGGCCGTGGGGCGCGTACCTCGGCGAGGACGGGATGCGCAACGGCATCCGCGTCAAGGTGTCGAGCTGGCAGCGCGTCGGCCCGAACGTGATCCCGCACGTGGCGAAGGCGACCGGCGTCTACCTCAACTCGATGCTCGCCGTCGGCGAGGCGAACCGCGCCGGCTACGACGAGGCGATCCTGCTGACGGCAGAGGGGTACGTCGCCGACGGCTCGGGCGAGAGCATCTTCATCGTCAAGGACGGCGTCATCTACACGCCGGACCTGTCGGCGTCGATCCTCGTCGGCATCACGCGCGACACGGTCATCCAGATCGCGCAGGATCTCGGACATCGCGTCGCCGAGAAGCCGCTGATCCGCACCGACCTCTATCTCGCGGACGAGGTCTTCATGGTCGGGACGGCCGCCGAGGTGACGCCGATCCGCGAGGTCGACGACCACGTCGTCGGGCCGCCCGGACCGGTGACGGTCGAGATCCAGCAGGCGTACCTCGACACCGTGCACGGGCGCAGCGAGCGCTGGGGCCAGTGGCTCGAGTACGCGCCCACGCGCGCCCAAGCGTGAAGCAGGAGGTCCGTCCGGTCCCGCTGTCGGGGCCGTACGTGAACGAGCGGGAGGAAGAGGCCGTCGCCGAGGTGCTGCGGTCGGGCCGGCTCTCGCTCGGGCCGACGATCGACCGCTTCGAGGAGCTGATCGCCGCGAAGGTCGGAGCGCCGTACGCGGCCGCGGTCTCGTCCGGCACCGCGGGCCTGCACCTGCTGTGCGTCACCGCCGGCATCGGCCCCGGCGACGAGGTGATCACGTCGCCGTACTCGTTCGCCGCCTCCGCGAACTGCTTCGTCTACGAAGGCGGCATCCCGGTGTTCGCGGACGTCGACCCGCGAACGCTGAACATGGACCCGGCAGCCGTCGAGGCGGCGATCACGCCGCGCACGAAGGCGATCGTCGCCGTCGACATCTACGGCTACCCGTGCGAGCTCGATCCGATCCGCGCACTCGCCGACCGGCACGGCCTCGCGCTGATCCAGGACTCGTGCGAGGCGCTCGGCGCCCGCTACAAGGGCGCGCAACTCGGCTCGCAGGGTCTGCCCGCCGTCTTCGCGTTCTATCCGAACAAGCAGATCACGACCGGCGAGGGCGGCATCGTCACGACCCATTCGGAGGAGGAGTGGCGGCTGCTTCGCTCGCTCCGGAACCAGGGACGCGGCGACGACGGCGGCTGGCTCGAGCACGTGCGGCTCGGCTACAACTACCGGCTCGCCGACATCGGCGCGGCGATCGGGATCGTGCAGGTCGAGAAGCTCGACGAGATCCTGACGCTTCGCTCCGCCGTCGCCGCGCGCTACGCGGGCCTGCTCGGCGGGATCGACGGCGTCGAGCTGCCGTGCGCCGACGACGCCGACCACGAGCGGTCGTGGTTCGTCTACGTCGTGAAGCTCGCGGACAACGAGACGCGTGAGCGCGTGATCGCGCACTTCGAGCGTGAAGGCATCGGCTACAACCGCTACCTCCCGTCCATCCACCTCCAGCCGTACATGCGCGAGCGGTACGGATTCCGCGAGGGGCTGTGTCCGGTCTCGGAGGACGCGAGCTCGCGCACGCTGGCGCTGCCGTTCTTCACTGCGCTCGAGTGCAGCGCGCAGGAGCGGGTAGCCGAGGCGCTCGCGGCTGTTCTCCGATGAAGGTGCAGTCGGTCGCGGCGGCGGAGCCGTTCACGACGAAGGACGGCTCGACCATCCGCGAGCTGCACCACACGACGGTGCAGAGCCTCGCCGAGGCGACGCTCGAGCCGGGACAAGCGACGGTGCGCCACTACCACCGGGAGACGGAGGAGATCTACGTCGTCCGGAAGGGCTCGGGAACGATGGAGGTCGACGGCGACACGCGCCAGGTGCGGCCCGGCGACGCGATCCTCATCCCGGCCGGCGCCTGGCACACGCTCGAGAACGACGGCAACAGCGAGTTGATCATCCTCTGCTGCTGCGCGCCTCCGTACAGCCACGAGGACACGTTCTTCGCCTGAGCGTGGCTTGAAACGGCGCGGCTGCGCCGAATAGGGTCGTCCCTCATCTACGCTGACGATGAACTTCAACTGCCGGATCACTTCCGGCGACGCAGTGAAGGCCGACGAGGTGTTCTTCACCGCGATCCAGGTGGGGAGCGTCACGCAGCAGTAAGCACGGCAAGCGGTGCGGCGGGGCTCGTCTCCGCCGCACCGCCGCTGCTGTAGGTTTCGACGCATGGCGGATCGGGCTCCGCGGATGGTGTTCCTCGGCTTCGGCAAGTGGGCGCGCGCGGACCGGATCTACGCACTCGAGCCGCTCGTCGGAGAGGACCGCGGCGGCGGCAGGCGCACCCGCGTCTGGATCGAGGGCATCGACGATCCGGTGGTCGCGTCGCGCACCGAGCGGACGATCCTGCAGGACATGGGTCAGGACGCGAACGCGACGAGTGCGGTCCTCGACGAGGCCCTCGATCTCGCCGAGCGGCTCGCGAACGCCGTCGAGGAGGGCCGCGTCGACCTCGTCGATCTCGGCCGCCGCGCGCGCCGCGTGCTCGAGAAGACGGCCAGGCCGCCCGAGGCCGAACAGCTGTTTTGACAGATTCGGAGCGGGCGGAACGCCCGGATCGCGATCCCGCAGGATTCTTCGCGCGGGTCGCGGTCGACATCACGCCGCTTCGCGAGTCGCGCGGGTTCCGCCGCCTCTGGCTCGGCCAGTCCGTCGCCTATGTCGCGTGGCGGATGCTCCCGGTTGCCACCTCGGTACAGGTGTTCCGCCTCACCGGGTCGAGCCTCGCGGTCGGCCTGCTCGCGATCACGCAGTTCATCCCGCTCGTGACGCTGACGATCGTCGGCGGCGCGCTCGCCGACAGTCACGACCGCCGCCGGATACTCGTCGCGAGTATCGCCGGCGTCGCGCTCTCGACCGGCGCGCTCGTAGCCGTCTCCGGCCTCGGCGTCGACAGCGCTGCACTCGTCTTCGTGCTCTCACTTGCAGCGTGGTCGTCGTTCTCGCTCGGCGCGGGCGCGGTGCGCTCGGTGATCCCGCGGCTGGTGCCGCTCGAGCAGCTGCCCGCAGCTGCCGCGCTCACCGGTCTGTACAACAACCTCGGGCTCGTCGTCGGGCCGGCGGTCGCCGGCGTGCTCATCGAATGGATCGGGCTCACCGGCACGTACGCCGTCGCGTTCGCCGGACTCGTCGTCGCGGTCGTGCTCGTCGCCGGAATCCCGCCGGTTCCGCCGTCGGCCGACGCGCAGCGCATGACCTTCGCGTCGATCCGGGCCGGCTTCAGCTACGTGGGCGCACAGCACGTCGTCCTCGGCTTCTTCCTCATCGACTCGATCGCGATGATCTTCGGGATGCCGGCGGCGCTGTTCCCGGCGCTCGCGCAGGACGTCTTCAAGGATCCCGCGTCTGTCGGCTTCCTCTTCGCCGCGCCGGCCGTCGGTGCGTTCGCCGCGTCGCTCGTCTCCGGCTGGGTGATGCGGGTCCGTCGGCAGGGACTCGCCATCGTGATCGCCGCATCCGGCTGGGGAGTTGCGATCGCCGCCTTCGGCTTCGCGACGACGCTCTGGATCGCGCTGATCCTGTTGGCCGTCGCGGGCGCCGCCGACCAGGTCAGCGCCGTGTTCCGCTCGACGATCGTGCTCACGGTGACGCCGGACGAGATGCGCGGCCGGCTCGGCGGCATCGAGTTTGCACAGGTGGCGAGCACGCCCGCGCTCGGAAACCTCGAAGCGGGCATCGTCGCGTCGCTCACGAGCCTCCGCTTCTCCATCGTCTCCGGCGGGATCCTCTGCGTCGTCGGCACGCTCGCCTGCGCCCTCGCCTACCCGGTGCTGCTCCGCTACGACTCGCGCCACCCGCGCGCCGCTGCGTGACGCTGCCGCCCGTCCAGACCGAGTCCCCGGGCCGCCCACCCGACACCGAGTCGCCCGGCGTCCGCGAGCTGATCGGCAAGCTCAAGCTCGACCCGACGCCGTTGCGCGAGTCGCCCGCGTTCCGGCGCCTCTGGCTCGCGCAGTCCGCGTCGTTCATCGGCAGCGAGGTCGGCTACGTCGCCCTGTCGTACCAGGTCTACGCGCTGACCGGCTCGACGCTCGCCGTCGGTCTGCTCGCGCTGACGGAGCTCGTCCCGATGCTGACGATGACGCTCGTCGGCGGCGCGCTCGCGGACGCGTTCGACCGTCGCCGGCTGATGCTGCTGCAGCAGTGCGGGATGATCGTCGGCACCGCGATCATCCTCGCGAACACGGCGTCCGGAGATCCGCAGGTGTGGCCGTGCTTCCTCGGCGTGTTCGTCACCGTCGCCGCATTCGCGTTCGGTGCCGGTGCGCAGCACTCGCTCCTGCCGAAGCTCGTGCCCGAGGACCAGCTCGTCGCGGCGAACAACCTCAACAGCCTCATCTCGAGCCTCGGCGCGGTTGCCGGGCCGGCCCTCGCCGGCGTGCTGATCGCGACCGTCGGCCTGACCACCGCCTACGCGCTCGACACCGTGACCTTCTTCCTGACGCTCGGCGCGGTGTGGCGGCTCCCGTCGTTGCGGCCCGAAGGCGGCGGCGAGTCGCCGAGTCTCCACTCGATCGTCGACGGCTTCCGCTTCATCCGCCGCATGCCGGTGATCCTCGGCTTCATGCTCGTGGACACGAACGCGATGATCTTCGGGATGCCGACGGCGCTGTTCCCGGCGCTCGCGACGCATCGCTTCCACGACCCGAGCCTCGTCGGCTACCTGTACGCGGCCACGTACGCGGGCGCGCTCGTCGCGTCGGTGCTCGGCGGCTGGGTCAACCACGTGCGCCGTCAGGGACTCGTCGTCGTGATCGCGGCGTCGCTCTGGGGAGCCGCCATCGCCGCGTTCGGGTTCGCGACGCAGCTGTGGGTCGCGCTGCTGCTGCTCGCGCTCGCCGGCGGCGCCGATCTCGTCAGCGCGGTGCTGCGCGGGACGATGCTGCTCGAGCTGACGCCCGACTCGCTGCGCGGTCGTCTCACCGGCATCGAGTTCGCGCAGGTTGCAAGCGCGCCTGCACTCGGCAACCTCGAGGCCGGTGTCGTCGCGTCGGTCACGAGCATCCGCACCTCGATCGTCTCCGGCGGGATCTTCTGCGTCTTCGGCTGCTTCGCGCTCGCGCTCGCGTTCCCGGCCCTGATCCACTATCGCTCTCGTGCCCGTGAACCGGCTCCAGCGTGACTTCTTCGCCCGCTCGTCGCACGAGGTGGCACCCGACCTGATCGGCGTGACGCTCCTCGTCGACGGCGTCGGCGGGCCGATCGTGGAGGTCGAGGCGTACGACCAGGACGATCCGGCGAGTCACTCGTTCAACGGGCGGACGTCGCGGAACGCGGTGATGTTCGGCCCGGCGGGGTACGCGTACGTGTACCGCTCCTACGGGATCCACTGGTGCCTCAACTTCGTGTGCGCGGAGCCGGGTCGCGCCGAGGCGGTCCTGATCCGCGCGCTGCAGCCGGCGAACGGGCTCGACACGATGCGGCAGCGGCGCGGGGTGGACGCGGAACGCGCGCTCTGCTCCGGCCCCGGAAAGCTGTGCCAGGCGCTCGCGGTCACCGGCGCGCACGACGGATTGCCCCTCGACGAGCCGCCCTTCGAGCTCCTCGCCCGCACGCAGACGCCGGCGATCGCGACCGGCACCCGCATCGGCCTCACCAAGGCGGCGGAGCGTCCGTGGCGCTACGGCCTTGCCGGCTCGCCGTACCTCAGCCGCCGGTTCTAGGAGGGTTCGGCGAGATAGCGGCTGAGCCGCCGGCCCGCCGAACCCTCCTAGCCGCGGCCGACGATCACGCGGACCGTCATTCCGGGCGCCGCCGCGACCCCGCCGAGCGGCGCCTGCGAGACGACGCGACCCGCCTTGCCGGTGCCGAAGCGAACCGACGGGAGGAGCTTCAGCCGCGCGAGCCGCTTCTGCGCTGTGCGGAGACTCAGTCCGACGACGTGCGGGACGACCCCGTGCAGCGGTTTCGCGAGCACGAGCCGCACCTTGTCGAACGACGAGAGCGTGCCGCCGAGCGGGAACTGCTTCAGCACCCGGTTGACGTTCTGGCCGGCCGACGCCGGCTTGTAGATCAGCTGCGGCGTGAGCGGCATCTCCGCGAGCCGCGCCTGCGCCGCGTCGAGCTTCCACCCGACGACGTTCGGCACGTCCACCTCGTTCTTCTTGCAGTTCGCGGTCTTCGCAGGCCCGCGGCCGGTGAAGTAGACGATCACGGAGACGTCGCGGCACAGCCCGTTGTCAGCCTCGATCTGTCCGTTGCGATAGGTCACCTGCCGTGCCGCCGCGGAGAGATACGGCGGGCTCGGGAACGACTCCGGCGGCGCGTCCATCGTCGCCAGCGCCGACTCCATGAAGCTCTTCCAGATCAGCGCGGGATACGTGCCGCCGACCACCGGCGCACCGTGGAAGTTGTGCGTCATCGGCACGAGCTTGTTCGGATAGCCGACCCAGACGGCGGTGACGAGCTGCGGCGTGTAGCCGACGAACCACGCGTCGCCGTAGTTCTCGGTCGTGCCCGTCTTGCCGGCGACCACGCGTCCCGGCAGCGCGGCCGCCTTGCCTGTACCCGACGTGATGACTCCCTCGAGCATCTGCGTCAGCAGCTCGTCCTCCGCCGACGACAGCACCGGCTTCCTCGCGGGAGCATTCGTCGCGACGACGTTCCCGGACTGGTCCTTGATCACCGTGACGGCGCGCGGCTCGTTGCCGAAGAACGAGCCGTCGACGCGGTAGCCGCCGTTCGCGAACGACGCGTACGCGCGCGCCATCTCGAGCGGGTTGACCGGCTCGGCGCCGAGCCCGATCGCGAAGTAGCCCTGGAGCGGCGTCGTGATCCCGAGCTGCTTCGCCGTCTGCGCGACGTTCGTCGGTCCGACCACCTTCGTCAGCTGCGCGAAGACGGTGTTGTCCGAGACGGCGATCGCCTTGGTGATGTCGATCGGCCCGAACGATTCGCTCTCGAAGTTGTGCACGTACCAGTACTTGTTGCCGAGGAAGATCGAGACGGGCCCCGACTTGAAGATCGTCTGCGGCGAGATCCCCTGCTTCAGCGCGGTCGCGAGCACGAACGGCTTGAACGACGAGCCCGGCTGCCGCTCACCCTGCACGGCGAGGTTGAACTGGCTCGCGTGGAAGTTGTTGCCGCCGTACATGGCGAGCACCGCGCCGGTGGTCGGGTTGAGCGCGACGAGCGCCGCCTGCGGTCCGTTCGGATCGGGCAGCCACTTGTGGATCGCCGTCCGCGCGAGCTTCTGGAGCTCGAGGTTGATCGTCGTGTAGACGCGGTAGCCGCCGCCGTAGACCTTCTTCACGCCGAGGCTCGGATTCGAGATCAGCTGCGACTTGACGTACTCGCCGAAGTACGGCGCGACGCCCTGGACGCCGGAGAGATGGATGTTCTGCGGCTTCGGCATCGGCTGCCGCACTGCCCAGCGGTACCGCGCCGCGTCGATCACGTGCTGCTGCAGCATCAGCCGCAGAACCGTCGTCCGGCGCGCCTTCGCCGTCTGCGGGTGCGCGACCGGGTCGTAGAGGCTCGGGTCCTCGGGAATCCCTGCGAGCAGCGCCGCCTCGGGCAGGTTCAGCTTCGCCGCGTTGTGGCCGAAGTACGTGCGCGCCGCGCGCTCGACGCCGTATGCGCCGTTCCCGAAGTAGATGGTGTTGAGGTAGGCGGTGAGGATGTGGTCCTTCGTCCAGACCTGTTCGAGCTGCCACGCCAGCGCCGCCTCCTTCAGCTTCCGCGTCACCGTCCGCTCGTTCCCCGTCAGCGAGTTCTTGACGAACTGCTGCGTGATCGTCGAGCCGCCCTGGACGGCGCCCTTGTGCCTGACGTCCGCCCACAGCGCGCGCGCCATGCCGCGGATGTCGATGCCGCGGTGCTCCCAGAAGCGCTTGTCCTCGGTCGCGACGATCGCCTGCTTCATCCACGGCGAGATCGCCGAGCTCGGCACGAGCACGCGGCTCTGCGACCCGCGGAGGACGGCGAGGATCGTGTGCCCGTCGCCGGCGTAGATGTAGCCGTCGACCTGCTGGTGCTGCTGATGCAGCGGGTCGAGTCCCTTCAGCTGCGCGCTGACGGCTACGACGAGGCCGTAGGAGAACGCCGTGACCGAAAGAACGCCCAGTACCGCGAGGAGCGCGAGAAGGCGAAGCTTGCGGATCCGGCGCCTGGGCCGGCGGGGCGCCGCCGGCTCGGGACGTTTTCTGCGCAGAGGCACGGAAGAGGCGGGATTCTACCGGCGCTCTCAGTAGGATCGTTGGCCGTGTCCGTCCTCGAAACGCTCACCCGCAACGCCGTCGACGTCCTGCCCGAGGGCGGGCTCCAGGCGAAGCTGAAGCAAGGCCGCCCGCTTCGCGTGAAGCTCGGAATCGACGTGACGTCGCCGGACATCCAC
>Ga0265338_10009818_pt1 | contig 11350 bp, 9 predicted proteins | sample 42126metaG_FD_193579 | JGI IMG/M metagenome (GOLD analysis project Ga0265338, IMG submission 193579) | Rhizosphere microbial communities from Carex aquatilis grown in University of Washington, Seatle, WA, United States - 4-21-26 metaG | ecosystem: Host-associated > Plants > Roots > Rhizosphere >... | reverse complement strand
CCGCGTGCCAGGAATCAAAGTGCCCGCCAATCATCACCACTTCATCGGCCTTGGCTTTGTCGGAGCCTGGAATGTCGCCAATGATATTGAACGAATTCAAATCGTCGTCGTAAAACTTGTTTTCGTCGTCAATTTGCAGCGTCACCGGAACTTTCTTTTGCAACAAACGATAAATGCGCCCGTAATGCTCGCTCGCCAGTGCGATGCGCGGTGGCGCCGCAGGATCTTTCACGTCGCGCGATCCGCCGGACTGCACCCTGACGGTGCCATCATCGACATCTGAAGGTTCGAGCCACGCCGCCACTCCTTCATCCACCATGAACTTCTGCACTTTCAGATTCAGCGTCCGTGTTGCCAGGAATTGCGCGATGCGATCGGAGTTCGGACCGCGCGCGCCTGGAATCTCCTGCTTGGCCAAATCCGCAAGCTCCGCGTCCGTGTAGCGATGCGCGTCCGCATCGAAATGTGGCTTCACATCCTGCATCGGCGCCGTCATCACAAATTTGCCTTTGAGTTGCCCTTTGAACTGCGCCTCCGTTTTCGCAAAATCATCCTCGGTGGCGATGGGCATCAATACCACGTCGGCAGTCACCGGCCCGTCGGTTCCTGGGGTCCATGCCTTTGGGTACGCAATCAAAATGAAAGGCCGCGGCGAAATCATCTGTGCCGAAAACTTCTCGTTCGACCAGCCGCGCCCAAACGGCCCCCAGGTTTCGAGATGAACATTCGCGAGCTGCCACTCTTTCATTTTGCCGGTGGTCCAATCGGCTGCCGCTTTGATGTTCGGCGAATTCGTCAGCCGCGGCCCATAGACATCGCTCAGGTAGCTCATGATGTCCATCACCTGCGAGTGGTTGAAGCCTTCGTCCTTGATTTTGTAAATCGCGTCCAGGTCGGAGACGCTCGGCGCCTGTGCGGCAGCCGGCAGAACCACGGAAATCGTCAACAACATCGCCAATGCAATTCCGAGTCTTCGCACTTTTCCCCCCGCCCATTAATTTGATTTGTTCGAGAATCTCGAAAACGGATGGCCCGTTCGCAATCAGTAGGACGCCCTGCTCCCGCAATGCGTTTCCACCCGGCGTAGGATTCTAGCGCCACTTCCACCTGTACGGACGTACAGTTTCCGAACCCGACACCACACTCGATTTGAATCTGCCACGATTCGCGCCGCGCAGCTTACATTGATTGCACGGTCATCCAGCGCGACCAAACCCTTTCTTGGCACGGCCAAATGGAGGCACCATGTGGAACAACAAGCAGCAGCAAAATGATTTCCCTTCTTCTTCGCCAGCACCAGTGCCGGCTGCACCGGCATCATCATTTAATGCGAACCCCGCGGCGCGTCCGACTTCGACTCCGACCGCGAAGAATTTGTCGTGCCTGGGCGCGTCCCTCGAAATTAAGGGACAGATTTCAGGCGACGAAGATTTGCAAGTCGATGGCAAAGTGACCGGCCCGGTTTCGCTCGGCGGACAGAAGCTCACCGTCGGCCGCACCGGCACACTCAACTCCGAAGTCGCTGCCCGCGAAATCGTGGTCTACGGAAAAGTCACCGGCAACATCCGCGCGCGCGATCGCGTCGAGATCAAAAAAGATGGCTCGGTGATTGGCGATATCACCACGGCGCGCATCAGCGTGGAAGACGGCGCTTATTTCAAGGGCCGCATCGAAATCGAACGCGGCAAGCAGGCGGCAAACGTGGAGACTGAGCACGAAGAAGCACTTGTCGGCGCATCGGCCAACTAAATCATCTGCATCGCTTTGTTCGAGAACGGGCGCCAGTGGTTCGCGTCTCCGCCAGAGGCCCGGGCATGGCGCCCGTTTTTATTTTGCGTCGAGGTGAATTGTTTTCCCGCTGGCCGCGGATTGGCGCGCCGCATCGAGAATTTTCATCACTACAAGATTGATCTTCAGCGAGGAAAGCCCTTCGGGTTTCATTTTGTCTAGTACGACTGCTCTTAGATAGCGGATCGAATCATCGTAAGGAGCGGCGAGCGGCTTGGCGGCCTGCTGCTCCGCTTTTTGATTTTCGGCGCGCTGCACCAAAACGTCGTCACGAAGGATGGTCTTCACCGTTCCCGTCTGCCCGTACAATTCAATATCTTTGCGGCCGATCGGCCAATTCCAGGAAGCCTGAATAATCGCCTGGGTTTCGGGATACGCGAGGATGATCGTCGCTTCGTCATCCACATTGGGATATTCGTCCGGCTTAATCTGTTGTGCCACGGCTGTGACGGTTTGCGGGGCTTGTCCATCCATCATCCATGTGACGAGATCCGCTCCATAACAACCAAAATCATAGAGCGCGCCCGCGCCATCGAGCTTGGGATCGATGAGCCATTTCATGAAATCGGGGCCCACGCCGATCTCTTTTGGCCCGCGATGCCCATCGTGCGCGACGAATTTGCGCAAGTCGCCGATGGCGTGGTCGTGGAGAAGATCGTACGCCGCGCGGTTGCTCGCGTACCATGTGGTTTCGTAATTCACGAGAACTTCGATGCCGCCTTCCTTCGCGGCCTTTTCGATTGCCAGTGCGTCCGCGTAACTCACGGACAGCGGCTTTTCCATCATAACGTCCACGTGATGCCGCGCGCAGATCTCGACGACTTTCAGGTGGTCAAGTGTGCTGGAGTAAGCCAGAACAGCCTGCGGATGAGTTTTCTCGATCATCTCGTCGAGGCTCGTGTAGAACAGGCTTTTGTCCAACTTGTATTCGATGCCAACTCGCCACGAGAGATCTTTATCTGGCTCCGCGATTCCCACAATTTGAATTGTGGGGTCGTGCAGGTACGTTTGAAAAAATCCGAATACATGCCCGTGCACAAGGCCTGCGATACCAAGGCGAAGCGGAGCGCCCGCCGGTTGCTGGGCTTGCGCTTTCGGCGCGAACGGAAACACCACCGCAGCAAATCCCAAGAGGAAGGAAGCAGCGAGCTTCATCTTCTGCGCCTTTAGACCTTTCCGAAGAGCAGCGGAGCGCCAAGTTTTGAAGTGTATTGCGGGCGGTAGCGCTCCGTGTTGTAAAGTTTTGCGATATCCACTTTGCGTGCCCCGAGCGCGGAATTCGGCAACGAAACGTGCGCGTAACAGCCGTTTTGGATTCCCACCATGCGGCCGGTGACGCCGTCGCGAATTAGATCCAGGGAAATATTGGCGAAAGTGATGGCGACGATTTTGTCGATGGCGTCGGGTTCGCCGCTGCGCAGGTCGTAGGTCAAATCGCTGACCATCATTTCCTGCTTGGTGCGCTGGCGAACTTCCTCAGCGAGGGCGTGCCCGATGTCCACCTTTTTGCGGTGGCCGTAGGCGTCCGCTTCACCGTACTCTGCGACGGCACCTTGGGTCCACACGGCGCCTTCGGAAACGACGATAAGCGAGTAATTGCTGGGATTTCTTCGCTTGTCTTCCATCAGGAGCGAGCAGACGTGATCCAAATCGAACGGATATTCGGGAATCAGGCAGCGAGTGGATGTGGTGTAGGCGACATACAATGCGGTGAAGCCGGCGTCGCGGCCGAAGATGCGAAAGATTCCGATGCGTTCGTGCGAGCCGAGAGTGGTTCGCTGGCGCGTGATGGATTCTTTCGCGCGGGTGATGGCGGTGGAAAAACCGATGCAGTATTCGGTGCCCTGAACGTCATTGTCCATCGTCTTCGGAATTGCGATTAGCGGAAAGCCTGAGGCCGAAAGCGCGGATGCAAAGCTGAGCGTGTCGTCGCCGCCGATGGCGATAAGGCAACCGATGCCGAGGCGCTCAAGATTGTCGAGCACAACCGCGGTCAAATCGTAATACTTACCATCGAAGGGAAGTTTTTTCAGTTGCTCCGGAGTGAGATGGGTCGGGAGATTTTTCTCGAGAAATTTGCGCGGATTGGTGCGCGAGGTGTGAAGCATCGTGCCGCCGGACCGATCAATTGTGCGGGTGTTATCGCGCGTGAGCGGGAGAATGTATCGAGGGTCAGGGTCTTCACCAGGTTTGACGTGGGTCAGACCTTCCCATCCGCGGCGAATGCCGAGTACTTCCCATCCAATTTCGCTGGCGCGATAGACAGCCGATTTGATGACCGGGTTGAGTCCCGGCACGTCGCCGCCGCCGGTTAGAATTCCAATTCGCTTGCTCGGAGCCATCTGGTCCTATCTCCTGAAAGAATTTGGCGTTGGATTCAAATCTATCATCGCACGCGATGCGGCTTGGGACACAACGGATTTTGAGGGATTGCTCATACCAAGCCCGAATCTAAAGAAACACTTTCCATGAAATATGGCTGCGGGAAAAACCCCATTCTTGTTGCGAGTAGAAATTGTTACAGGGCTTTGTTTTCTGTGACTTACGGCGATTTCTAATAAAGTAGTGTGGCGATTGATTTGGCATGGAAGAGGGCGCGGAATTGCATGTACGGTGGTGAATTGGATCCCGTCTGTGAGGCGTCTGGTTGGGACTACGCGTCTCATGTTCGTCAGTGTGCCGATTGAACGATTCGAGACTGGACACTGCAAGTCGTTATCCTGCAATGGAGTCCCAGACCGTCTGAAAATTATGCTTCGATGCAATTATAACAGACGATGCAAATCTGAAAATTAGACACACATATGCCAAACGAATGAAAAAACACGGGATAGCGGACAGAAGCAAATGAAAAAAAGATACGAAATGTTGCAAAAATGGCGCAAGAAAACAAATGGAATACGGGTGAGCGCGGGAGTGCGGAGACAAAAAGACAAGAGGCCGGAGTGGACTGTTTCTCGATTCTGGTGAAGTAGGAGGCGGTGCCATTTGAGGAGCAAATCGTGATAAATGTTCTGTAGCAAACGCAGGCCAAAGGGGGCGATGAAAGAACAACCGGCATTGACTGGCACGACGAAAAAGAGGCATGTCAGCGCCAAGGCAATTGCGGCAGGCGACGTGCGCGAGGTTCTGGAGCTGACGACGGAACTGCTGTTGCGAGGAGCGGATGCACGGGCGCTGGAAATCCTGAGCCTCGCTGTGCAACTGCATCCGGACGACGCGGGTATGGTGACGCGACACGCCGACGCACTCTACATGAGCGGGCAAATTGCGGAGGCTCGCGAAGGGTACCGGCGCGCCTGCACCATGGACGACACTGAATTCCAGGCGTGGTATGGACGCGGGTGCGCTGAATTCGGATTTGAAGCATATGCAGACGCGATGGTGTGTTTTCGGCGGGCGCTTGCGCTCGATTCAGAAGATGCAGATACGCATCACTTCGCCGGAAGGTGCCTGTTTTATTTGGGAGAGATCGAGCGGTCCATCGAAGAGCTTCAAATCGTGGCCAAGAGCCGGAATGCGGAGACACGAAACCAGGCGCTGCAACTGATTGCCGTGATTGTTCCAGGGAGCCCGCGCCACGGCAACCCGGAAATCGGTAAAGCGCGGCGCAAATGGTCTGCCCATGAGGAAAAAACCGAATCCATTCAAAAACACCCTGCGCCGGCGCAACGGTCGAATACGCGGAAGCTGCGGATTGGGTATGTTTCTTCGTTTTTCAATTCACAGAATTGGATGAAGCCCGTCTGGGGAATGATGAATGAGCACGACCGGTCGGCTTTCGAGATTCATCTGTTCCTCGAAGGCAGTCCGCCAGATTCCGGCAACGGCTACATGCGACACGCGGACGACTCCATTCATATGATTGGGGAACTCACGAATGCGTCCGCAGCGAAGGAGATTGACGAGGCGGAGATTGACGTGTTGGTGGATTTGAACGGCTACAGCGCGGCGAAGCGACTCGGAATATTTATGCGGAAACCCGCCCCGATCATCGCAAGTTGGTTCAACATGTACGCCACAACGGGAATACGAGCGTTTGATTACATTATCGGAGATGCGTCGGTGGTTCCGAAGAGCGAAGAAAAGTATTACGGCGAGCGAGTTCTTCGTGTTTCGGGAACGTACCTTGCCTTTTCGGTGTTGTACCCCGTGCCCGCGGTAGAGCCGCCGCCGTCCTTACGCACAGGGCAAATTACGTTTGGATGCCTTGCGCCGAATTACAAGCTGACGGATGGCGTGATCTCCACTTGGGCAGAGATTTTGAGGGCCGCACCGAATGCGCGGCTCCTACTGAAGAACTCGTGCATGGACCACGCTTCGAATCAGGCGCTGCTGCACGAACGATTTGCACGGTATGGCGTGGGGCGGGAACGAATGGAGGTGGAAGGAGCGGCGGAACACTATCAATTCCTCGAAACGTACAAGCGGGTGGATATTGCGTTGGACACGTTTCCCTACAATGGGGGGACGACCACGACCGAGGCAGTCTGGCAGGGAGTGCCGGTGCTGACGTTCACCGGCGACAGGTGGGTGAGCCGGACGAGCATGTCCATCCTGCTTGCGGGCGGAATGGGAGATTGGGTGATGGAGTCGCGCGAGGCGTATATCGAGCGGGCGATTGCGCTGGCGATTGCGCCTGGTACACCGGAAATGCTCGCACCCTTTCGAGCGCAAATGCGGGAGTCCTTACTCGCTTCCAGCGCCTGCGACGTGACTGGACTTTGCCGGGAGATGGAGAACCGGTACTTGGAGATGAAAAAGCTGGGCGGAACTAAGGGCCGCATGCAACGGAAGTAGGTTCCGCCCAGCCATCAAGAACTCTTGCGACGCAGCTACTGGACGTCGATCCATCCCTTGCGGCCGCCCATTACGCTGAGAGACTTGACGGGTTTCAGGCCCACTTTCTTCAGCTTCGATTTGGAACTACCGGATTTCTTTGCTTTTCTCTTGGTGGCCATTTTGTTCTCCTGTAGTGCGTTGAATTTGTTGCATGCCCGGGAGGTCTAAAGGTGGGGCCAAACTACACCCACCGGGCTGGGGTGTCAACGACGTCCCCCACGAAGACTGAAAGGAGCAAATCGTGGGCCAATGAGGGTGGGGGTGAGGCGGATCTCGATGTCCTTTGCTGTCATTATGTTGGGCGGGCCCCCTTAACCCACCCAGGGAGGTGGCGGCAGAGGACATCATGATTTATTCAACATCCGTTGAAATATTCAATTCCTACCGTGGAGACGGCGGGGCCGACGGATTACACGACAATCGGGAGATTGGCGTTACTGGTGGGGATCAGGCGGCGGGAAGGAGGCCCCATTTGCGCTGGATGCTGCGTTCGATAATTCGGAAGAAGAGTGCGTCCGTGACGAAGCCGATGGCGACGATGAGGACCATGACGGCGACAACTTCGTTGATATCGTCGAGATCGCGGCCCATCATCAGGAGCTGGCCGAGGCCGAGGGTGACGAAAATCATTTCGCCGGCGATCAAAGAGCGCCATGCGAAGGCCCACCCTTGCTTGAGGCCCGTGAGCAGATGCGGGAGGCTGGCGGGCAGCAGGACATGGAAATACAACTGGAAGCGCCCGGCGCCGAGGTTGCGTCCTGCCATCGAGTAGATGCGCGGGACGTTGCGCAGGCCGGTTTCCGTGCTGATAGTGATGGAGAGCAATGAACCCATCACGACAACGAAGAGGATAGCGTTCTCGCTGAGGCCAAACCAGAGGATCGCGAGCGGCAGCCAGCACAGGCTGGGAAGGCTTTGCAAGCTGACGACCAGCCTGCCCACGGTTTCTTCCAGGAATTTGTTCACGACGAGAAGCAGGCCGAGAATAATTCCCAGTACAGCGGAAATTGAGTAACCGATAGCCATTCGCTTCATGCTTACTGCGATGCCGATCCAAAACGTGTGGTCCTTAAAGCCCGTGACGAGGCTTTCGAGAACGCCGAGCGGGGTGGGAAAAATGTATGGCGGCCAGATTTTCGCTATGGCAAGGCCCTGCCACACCAAAATGAGTCCGGCGTAGAAGGCGAACTGGCTAAGCGCTTTCTTCATGACGAAACTCCGATTCGATGGATTTTTGGATTTCGCCGCGCAGCTCGTCCATCACCTGACCTGCGACCTGGACGACGCGCGGATCTTCCATATGGCGCGGCCGAGGAAGCTCAACCTGGAATTCGCTCTTGATGCGGCCCGGGCGGAAGGAAAGGACAACGATGCGATCGCCAAGGCGAGCGGCTTCGCGGACGTTGTGGGTGACGAAAATAATCGTTTGACCGGTCTCGCGCCAGACGCGTTCAAGCTCATCGTGGAGAAGATCGCGTGTTTGAGCATCGAGCGCGGCAAAAGGCTCGTCCATGAGGAGGACGTCTGGCTGCATGGCAAGCGAACGCGCGAGCGCCACGCGCTGGCGCATGCCGCCGGAAAGCTGGTGGATGTAGCTATCTGAGAATTGCGAAAGTTGCACGAGCTGAAGAAAATGCCGGGCACGCTCCCGCAACTCTTGTTTGGATGTGCCCTTCATGCGCAGGCCGAATTCGACATTTTGGCGCACCGTGAGCCAGGGGAACAGGCCGTGGTCTTGAAAAATAAGAATGCGATCAGGGCCGGGACTGCTGACGCGGCGGCCGTTGAGCAGGATTTCGCCGCCGGAGGGCTTGTCGAGTCCGGCAATCAGGTGGAGAAGCGTGGACTTGCCGCAGCCGGACGGACCGACGATGCAGAGAAATTCGCCGGAACGGACGTCGAGGCTGATGTCTTGAAGCGCGACAAGGTGCGCACCTTGCTCATTGGCGTAATTTCTGGAAACGCCCTGGAGCGAGATTTTGATTTCCCCGGCGCGAACGGGCGCGTGTTCGCGAAAGGGATCGGAAGCGGCCCGGCCACGTCCTCCGATCAAAATCGGAGGGGACTGAAAGCCGAAACCGGCCAAGCGTCCGTGGAAGGCGCGAAAGTGCGCGCTGAAATTTTCGAAGTTCATTTGTTCGGCCCGGCCTTCTTTTCCTTGAGAATTTCGTTCAACACGGAAAGCTCGTACAAGCCCGAGAGGTCCGGGGAATCTTTTCCCAGGAAGCCGAGTTGGAAAGCCTGCTGGGCAGAGCGAAGCAAAGGTTCGCGCAAGGGATCGTAGGTGACTTCGAGGTGCGAATAAGCGTCGTCGAGAACTTCCGGCGGAAGCGCTTTGGAAGTTTCCTTGCGGATTTCTTCGTTGATTAGGCGTTTGGCCTCAACTGGGTTTTTGTTGATCCAATCGGTGAGTTCGACGTGAGTGCGGACCCAAGTCTTCACGAGATCGGGATGCTGCTGGAGGAATTCGGTTCTCACGATGAGAAGAGCCGTGGCAAATTGGCGGTTGGGCCAGAGGTCGCGCTCGTCGAGAAAGATTTTTCCGCCGGCGTCGTGGACGAGACGGGAAGCCCACGGCTCGGGCGCCCAGGCAGCGTCAATTTCGCCTTTGAGGAAGAGCGTGAGCTGATCGGGGTTGGCGATGGGGATCACCTGAACATCGCCGCCCTTCTCGCGAACCTGAAGATTGTTGGCGAGCAGCCAGGCGCGAAGGGCGACATCCTGCGTGTTGCCCAGCTGCGGCGTGGCGATGCGTTTGCCGTGAAAATCTTTCGCAGACTGAATGCCTGCCGCAGGGCGCACAACGAGAGCCGCTCCGCCGCTGGTGGCGCCTGCAATCACGCGCAGAGCCGCACCTTTGGAGCGGATGTAACCGGAAATGGCGGGGTTCGGTCCGACGTAAGCGACGTCGAGTGCGCCAGCAAACAACGCCTCGATGACCGAAGGGCCCGCGTTAAATTGTTTCCAATCGACCGTCGCGTTCGGAGCGAGAGCGGCGTCAAACTTTCCCGTAGCCTTGCCGACAAGAGCTTGTGAGTGAGTGATGTTCGGGAAATAACCAGCGTGAATTTGAACTGCCGGGCTCTGCGCGCGGAGAAGCCACGCAGAACCCAGCAGGGTGACGGTGAAGGCAACGAAAGCAAGTTTTGCCGATTTCATCATTTGTCCTTAAAACTTGTAGATCAGATCGAACTGCAAGCGCTTCAGGAGGTTTTCCGGTGGATTCGAGCTGCCGAAATTCAGAGGACGTCCGAACAAGCCGGTGAAGCCCACCTGGACATTTCGCATTGGAGTGTAGAAGGCCTCCACGCGATGCTGAGTGACATTGCTGCCCTGGCGCATATCGCTGAAGTCGAAAACGGAAATGACCGCTTCCTCCTCCGACATGATGCGCGTGTAGGCAAACTGCCAGTCGCCCTTTTCCTGCTGGCGGCCGAAGCGTGACTCGAGCCAATAGCCACGCCGCTGGTTCGAATTGCAATTGCCGTTGACGGTGGCAATTTTGACGGTGGCGTTCGTTGGTTCGGCGGGAACAAAGATTGGGTTGTTTGCGTTGGCGCAGGCTTCCGTATTCTGGACGTAGTCACCCAGGAAGCGGATGGGCCAGGCATCGGAGTGCGTTTTGATGTCGAATTGCGCGATCGTATCCAACAGGGCGAACTTGGAATTGAATTGTGCGTTGACGATGCTCGAATTGACGGTGGTGGTGCCGGTGGGAGCGGAAGCTGTGCCCGTCGGAACCGTGTAGGAAACGGTGACCGTCTGGTACGAGTTCGTGAGCGTATTGTTGAGCTTCAACAGGCCGTTCGCCGGGGTGGAGGAGTTTGCCTGAGAAACGGCAAGCGCGATGGGATCGGCGAGGTGCCAGTTGTAGAATGCCGTGTCGGCTGTGAAGCGCAGCCAGCTGGCAAGCTGCCAGGCGGTCTGAATCTGCGCGCCGTACACGACACTCTGGCGAATGCTCTTGTTGTTTGAATTAGGGAAATTGAAATTGACGCCGGCGGTTTCCGAAAAGGGCATCTCAAAGCCTACGACTGCGAATTGCCGAAGAAAGTGCCAGTTTTCGTTTTTCCACTCGAGCTTTTGAGAGGCACCCTCGGGATTCAGGTCTTTGTCCCAGGTGAGCTCTGTGCTGTACCATGGATCAGCCATTTTTCCAGCGGTAAAGCTGAATGCTTTGAATTGGTGCGGGTTATAGGTGGCGAAAGCCTTGTCGAGCAGGAAGGGCTTGCGCGTAAAGTATTGGTTGGCGGTCTGGTTGGTGGAAATGGGATCGTTGATGTCGCCGGTGGCGAGAGCGAGGCCGCCGCTCAAATCATTGTTTAGCTTAACGTTTGCATAGACACGAAGGCGAATGCGTTCGCGGTTGCGATCGAGCGATTGATTGGCGGGCCCGCCGAACCAGGGCTCGTCGCGAAGGCGAATGTCGCCGCCGAAGCTGAAAGGCCCGATATTCTTCAGCCGGTCTTCGACGTTTTCGATGCGCTTGCCGAAGTCTTGCGGCAAGGGCTCGGGTGAAGGCACAGCCGCAGGCGCGGCGGAGCCAGAATTTGCCGGCGTTACGAGAACGGCTATTGCGGCTTCTGAAGTCGCGGCTGCGGGTGCAGAAGGGGCTGCTCCCGTGCGCGAAGCGTGGAGCTCCGCTTCGAGTTCGGAAATCCGCTGTTGCTGAGCGCCGAGCATTTCCCGCAATTGCTGAAGCTCTTACTCGATCGCTGCA
>Ga0265338_10009816_pt1 | contig 11350 bp, 8 predicted proteins | sample 42126metaG_FD_193579 | JGI IMG/M metagenome (GOLD analysis project Ga0265338, IMG submission 193579) | Rhizosphere microbial communities from Carex aquatilis grown in University of Washington, Seatle, WA, United States - 4-21-26 metaG | ecosystem: Host-associated > Plants > Roots > Rhizosphere >... | reverse complement strand
AGTTGGCGCCGACTGCCAACGTAGCGTAGGAATTGGTCGCTGCCATGGACGTGATCGTGCCTTGCGACCCGGCGAAGCCGACCCCCGCGTACAATTGAACCGCTTGCACCGTGGCATTCGAGACCGTCAACTGCCCGATGCCATTATCGCCGACAAAGAATTGGGAGTTCCCCAGGATGGTGCCATTGGTGTTCACGAGCCGCGAGCTGCTCACGAGAACCGCGCCGCCACCTCCCACGGTGAGCACGTTCAGAACATTCAGCGACGTGACCGTGCCCGCGTTGGTCAACTGCAGCGTGTTGATGTCCGTTCCCGGGGCGGAGATCGTCAGGTTGCTGATGGTCATCGTGCTTGGCGAGGTGACGGTGTGCGCATCGATGGTGATGGACTTGGTCGTGGCGTTCGTGATGACGTTCGCGCCGTTGGACGCGGCGGGCGCGCCGAGTGTCCAGTTGCCGGCGTTTTCCCATTTACCGTCGAGGACAGACATCCAGGAATTCGTCGACACCGCCGCACCCGCGATAGGGGTAAGCATGACTAGAAGCGCTGAGCACAACGATAACGCGGCGAGCTGATTAGCCCCTCGTTGGCGCAACCCGTGTGTTCCGGTAAACGTCAATGTGCCCTGCGACTCTAAAGGAGGAAACGGAAACGAGACGCCAGCCTCTTCGCTTCTCCAATGGACGGAGAGTTTACGGAACACAGGCCTGCAAGTCTAGTAAATTCAGGCCGTCAGCTTCATCAGCGCTTCGAGGTATTTTTCGGTGGTCTTGCGGATCACATCATCCGGCAGGACCGGGCCGGGCGGGGTCTTGTCCCAATCCAGCGTTTCGAGGTAGTCCCGGACGAACTGTTTGTCGAAACTCGGCTGGGGTTTGCCGGGCGCGTAGGACGCCGCGGGCCAGAACCGCGAACTGTCGGGCGTAAGCGCTTCGTCGATGAGGAGCAGCTTGGTACCGTCGAGACCAAATTCGAATTTGGTGTCGGCAATAATAATGCCGCGCTGGGCGGCGTAGTCGCGGGCGAAATCGTAAAGCGCCAGCGAGAGGTCGCGCACCTTCCACGCGAGCGGTTCGCCGAGAATCTTCGCGCACTGATCGAAATCGATGTTCTCGTCGTGGCCCGTCTCGGCTTTCGTGGCGGGGGTGAAAATGGGTTGGGGGAGTTGGCTGGATTCCACCAGGCCTTTCGGCAACCGATGACCGCAGACGGTTCCCGTTTGCTGGTACTCTTTCAACCCCGAACCGGCGAGGTAGCCGCGCACGACACACTCGACTGGCAGCGGCTGGCATTTGCGCACCAGCATCGACCGGCCACGAAGGGTAGCCGCCTCGACCGCCACGGGATTTGGCAAGCGGTGCGCTTGCCCAACAATATCTGACGTGATCAGATGATTCTCGACGATGTGTTTCGTTTTGCCGAACCAGAATTCGCTGAGCGTCGTCAGCACGCGTCCCTTTTCCGGGATCGGGTTCGGCAGGATCACATCGAACGCACTGATGCGGTCAGTGGCGACAAACAACAACGCGTCGCCCAGATCGAAGACCTCGCGGACTTTGCCGCTCTTGAGTTTCGTGACGCCCGGTAAATCGATTTGCGTAATTGCGTTGCCCATATTGCTAGCCTAAGATGCGAGTATTGTATGCAACCGAGCCGAAAGTTTAAGGAAAATGTCCTGATTATCGGATTTATTTTACTGGACGCCGCGATCGTTGTGTTGCTCGTCGTCGGCGCCTGGAAAGGCCACACCTCGGCGCGAACCTCACCCCCAGCGGCGGAGCAGGTCAATCACTAGCCGCACGCCGAATCCCGTCGCGCCCTTGGCCAGATAGGGAAGCTCCTCCGTGGTCCAGGCAGTACCCGCGATATCGATGTGCGCCCACGGAACGTCATCAACGTAGCGGGCGAGGAACGCCGCCGCTGTGATCGCGCCGCCGTATCGGCCCCCGGTATTCTTGATGTCGGCCACGTCGCTCTTGATGCGGTCCTTGTATTCCTGCCAGAGCGGCAACGGCCACACGCGGTCGCCCGTGCGTTCGGCTGATGCGCGAATCTTCCCTTGCAGCGCGTCGTCGTTGCCGAGCAGCCCGGCCGCGAAGCTGCCGAGGGCCACCACGATGGCACCGGTCAACGTGGCAAAATCGATGATGGCTGTCGCGCCGCGCTGGCGGGCGTAGACGAGGGCGTCGCCGAGCACAATGCGGCCTTCGGCATCCGTGTTGAGCACTTCGATGGTCACGCCGCGCTTGTCGGTGCCCTGGTAACTGGTGACGATGTCGCCCGGGCGATAACTGGTCGCGCTGGGCATGTTCTCTGCCGAAGAGATGACGCCGATGACGTTGAGCGGCAGTTTCAATTGGGCAATCGCCTTCATCAGCGCAAGCACCGCCACGCCGCCGCATTTGTCGAACTTCATCTCGTCCATTTTGTCGGACGGCTTGATCGAGATACCGCCGGAATCGAACGTGATCGCCTTGCCGACCAGCGCGATGGGTGCGGCATCCCTGGTTCCGCCGGAATACTCCAGCAGAATCAGATGCGGCTCGTTGGCGCTGCCCTTGCCGACTGCCAGCAATCCGCCAAAACCTTCCTTGGTGAGTTCCTTTTCGGCGAGCACCGTGCAGGCAAGGCCGTGCTCTTCGGCAATCGTGCGGGCGTAGTCCGCCAGCACGCGCGGGGTGACGACATTGCCGGGGAGATTGCCGATCTCGCGGGCGTAGTTGGTGGTTTCCGCGACGATCTGGGCGTTGGCGATAATGTGCTTCGCCGTTTTCAGGTCCGTGCGCGGCGGCACGCAAAGCGTGAGCGATTTCAATTCAGTCGCGTCGTTGTCGACGGGTTTGAATGCGCCGAATTTATAGGTCGCCAGGATGGCCGCTTCCACGATGGCTGGGATGGAGTCCTCGATGTCGCCCGTCACCTGCACGGCAGCCCGCTCAATGCCCGAGTCGCGAAGTTTTTTTGCGGCAACTCCCATCGCGCGACGCAGGGTCTCGACAGTGAACTTGCCGCGTTTGCCGAGGCCGACCAGCAGGACGCGTTGTGGCGCGAGTTTGCCGGCCGACTGAAGGAGAAATAGTTGACGCTCGGAGCCGCCGAATTCTTTCGGGCGGACGTGACGCAGCAGATTCTTGAAGGCCGTTGGCCCGTCGAGGCGTTCCTTCTCGAACGCAAAGAGGACGGCGGCGGGTTGCTTCTGCGAAAGTGCGGGAGAGGCGGAGACGGGGAAGTTCATATGTTTGGGCGGATTATAGCAGTGACGGTGGGCGCGTCAACGGTGGCGGATTCGCGGTGAAACAGGGCTGGAGCCAAGTGGTTACATCGAAAGCCAGCCCTATCATCTCTGTAACGAGCGCGCTATGAAGCACATGCAGTTTCTGCATCCATGGTTTTCGTGGCAAGTTTCGTGCTTTCTGGTAGTTACGGCGTCGAGGATGATTTTGGTTACCTCGGTCCGTGGAAATCAAACGACAGCGCGCATGATTAACCGCTTATTGGCCGATGTGATGACGTACGCGAATGGAGCCCTTCCGGTTGTTGGGGTGAAGTCGGCGGTGCTTCTGGCTTTGGTGAGTGCGTGGATTGCGGTAGTGGTGTTTGCATACCTCAACCTGCATACACGCCAGACGTATCTTCGATATTGGTGCCTGGCGTGGCTGTTCTTCTCGATGCATTTGGCGGCGTTGATTGGGCTGGAACAACAGCCGGACATGATCTATCTCATGAGAGTGGGTCGCGCCTGCGTTGGGGTCAGCGGCCTGTGCGTCCTGTGGGGAGGCCTGCTCATGGCGGGTCGGGCGCGGCCCGATCGGGAGTTGGGGTTGGGGGCTCTCGTGGTGCTGGTATGGAGTTTTGCCGCCTGGCACATTGTGCCGAACCGAATCCGGGCTGATTCCCCGTCATTTCTTCTGCTGGCGCTGGCCGGTTTGTACGTGGCCGTCCTCCATATGCAATTCTGGAAAGCGTACAAAGGCGCGAGGATGGTCACAATCAGTTTGTCGCTCTGGGCGCTGCATTCCCTGGCGGTCCCGTGGGAAGTTTCCCTCACGCCCGGTGTCAAAATTATGGGGTGCCTCGTGACGGCGGGGCTTACGTTGTCCATCGCGATGGGCGCGATCATGCTGGCGCTGGAACAGGCGAGCGTACGCAACCATAAGCTTCACGATGACCTCAAGAAGGGGGTGACGCACTGCCGATTGTTGGAGAGCGAAGTCAGTGAGTCCGAACAAAAATACCGGTTACTCTTCGATTCCGCCGGCGACGCAATTTTTCTCGTTGACCTTGCCAGTCTCGAGGTCCTGGAAGCCAACCCGGCCGCTGGCGAATTGGTGGGATGCGCTCCCGAGACGTTGATCAAGCGCTCGTTCCTTGAGTTATGCCCGAAGATTCGGGGCCGGAGCGCCCGCCTCCTCGAGAACAAGAAGTTCGTGGAGGAATTGTTCGACGAAAACGGGGAATTTCAGATGGTGCGTGGCGAGGGAGAACAGGTGCTTTGCGAGGGACGCGCCACGCTGATGGATTACCACAAGCGACCGGTATTCCAGGTCAACGCGCGCGAAATAAGCGGCCGCAAGCGGATGGAGCAACAACTGCGGCAGGCGGAAAAACTCTCGGCGCTCGGGCAACTGGTGGCGGGCGTGGCCCATGAGTTGAACAACCCCCTGGCGGTGGTGATGGGCTACGCGCAACTCCTGTCGAAACAGGAAGCCCTGGGGGACAAAGTGCGCAAGGACCTGACGAAGGTCCTCCACGAAAGCGAACGCGCCGCGAAGATTGTGCGGAACCTGTTGACGTTTGCGCGTCCCCGTGAGCCGCATCTGGCCGTGATTGACGTCAACCGTCTGGTCACCGAGACGCTGGAGACGCGCGAGATCCAGGTGCAAGAAGCCAACGTCAAATTGGTGCGTCGCCTGGCGGATGATTTGCCGCCCACCAAGGCCGACCCCGACCTGATCGAGCAAGTGCTGGCGAACCTGGTCACCAACGCCATCCAGGCATTGGAAAACCAGCCGGACCAGCGCATCCTCGAAGTCGGTACGGAACGACGGGGCGACAAAATTCGCATCTTCGTCACCGATACCGGGCCCGGCATCCCGCCGCAGATTGCCGACAAGATATTCGATCCATTCTTTACGACAAAGGGACCGGGGAAGGGAACGGGCCTCGGCCTGTCGATTTGCTACAGCATTATGGAGGAGCACAAAGGCCGGATCTGGGTGGAGAGCCAGGTCGGCAAAGGTTCGCGATTCCTCATGGAGTTGCCAGTGGTGAAGTGCGTGGACCGAGGCGAAGAGCGAAGGAGCGATGCGGGCGCGAACGAAAAAGAACCCGGCGCGGATCAACGCCGATTGCTGATCGTGGACGACGAACCGGGCATTGTCGAGGTATTGACAGAAGCACTCAGCAGCCGGGGGTACCACACCGAGACCGCGTGCAACGGCACGGAGGCGCTGCAGCGGATCGGTCAGCAGGATTTCGATCTCATCATCTCCGATTTATGCATGCCGGAAATGGGTGGCGAGAAACTATATGCCGCCATTGGCGAGAAGTATCCGCATATGCAAGAGCGCATGGTCTTCGTGACCGGCGATACCGTGAGCCCGGCCTCTCGACGCTTTCTTGACGAGACCGGCACCGGCTGGCTCAGCAAACCGTTTAACATTAGCAGCATCGAACTTCTCGTGAAAAACCACCTGCGTTCGATGCCCGCCGAAACCGTGCCCCACAAGAGTTGATCGCTAGCCTCGCTGGCAGGGGGTGCGTGTGGCTGGATTTTCACAGCTTGCTTCGGTGGGGACTGCCCGGTATCATCCCGCGCTACCGTTATGCCGCGGGCACTTATCACTGGTATCGGAGGACAGGACGGATCGTATTTGGCCGAGTTTCTCTTGGCCAAGGGTTACGAGGTGGCGGGCCTTATTCGGCGGGCGCGCTCCGAACACCACGACCGCATCTCACACATTCAAAACAGGTTAACCCTGTTTGAAGGTGACGTGCTTGACCAGGTATCGCTGACGGGCGTGCTGCGCAAGTTCGAGCCCGAGGAAGTGTACAATCTCGCGTCCCAATCCTCCGTGTTCCGCAGTTGGGCGGAACCGATCCTCACGGGGGAAGTCAACGCGCTTGGGGTCAGCCAGATTCTCGAGGCGATCCGCAGCATCAATTCAAAGATCAAGTTTTACCAGGCTTCGAGCAGTGAGATGTTTGGGAAGGTCCGCGAATCGCCACAGAATGAGCTAACGCCGTTCTACCCGCGCAGCCCGTACGGCGTTTCGAAAACCTACGGACATTTCGTGACCGTGAATTATCGTGAGAGCTATGGCATCTTCGCAGTCTCGGGCATCCTGTTCAACCACGAGTCACCCCGGCGCGGACTGGATTTTGTGACGCGCAAGATCTCCCACGGCGCCGCGTCCATCGCGTTGGGGCGCATCAATGAATTGGTGCTGGGCAATCTCGACGTGGAACGCGATTGGGGTTTTGCCGGTGACTATGTCGAGGCCATGTGGCGGATGCTGCAGCAATCCACGCCGGACGATTTCGTGATTGGCACGGGCGAAGCCCATACCCTGCGCGATTTCCTGCGCGAGGCGTTCGAACACGTCGGCTTGAAGTGGGAGAAATTCGTGCGATGCGACACGCAATTGATGCGGCCCGCGGAAGTCGAGCATGTCGTGGCCGACTGCACCAAGGCGCGCACCACGCTCGACTGGAAGCCGCGCACGAGTTTTCCCAACCTGGTGCGCATGATGGTCGACCACGATCTGCAGTTGGTGAAAACGCAGGCTTCGGCAAAGTGAAACGGCCCCGCACGGTCATCCGCCATTAGTTCGGTCACCCGGCATGCGCATTTTAGTCATCAACCACCGCGACATCAAGAACCCGCGCGCGGGCGGCTTGGAAGAAGTGGTACACCAGACCGCCAAGTACTGGGCCAGCTGGGGACATGGCGTGGATTTGTTGTGCGCGGGATATGACGGCGCTCCACGCGAGGAGAAGCTGGATGGCATCCGCATCCTGCGCGGACCGAACGAATATATCTTCAACTGGTGGGCACCGTTGAAGACGCGCGCGCTTGGCCCGCGCCAGTACGACGTCATCCTTGAATACATCAGCAAGGTGCCATGCTTTGTCCCGGCATTTGTAAGTTCCACGCCCACGGCGGTGATGATCCCGCACTTGTTTGGGAAGACAGCCTTCGCCGAGTTGCCGTGGTTGATGGCCGCGTATGCGTACGGGCTGGAGCAACCGATCCCGTATGTGTACCGCAAGTCTTTGTTCTGGGCGTTGTCGAAGACCACCGCTGAGGATTTGTTGGGCCGCGGCATTCCGAACGAACGCATCGAGATCATTTATCCCGGGTTCAATGAAGACCTGCTCAAGGCGGACCCGAGCATCCAGAAAACGCCATACCCAAGCCTGGTTTATATCGGCCGGCTGAAACGTTATAAGCGGGTGGACTTGATCATCGACGCCGTGACACGGTTGCGACCACAACACCCTGACATCCGCTTCTTCGTGGTGGGCACGGGCGATCACGAGAAGGAATTGCGTGAACAGGTCGCCAAACTCGGGTTGGAAAAGGCGGTCGAGTTTTGCGGGTTCGTGAGCGAAGCGCGCAAGAAGGAGCTTTTGCAAATGGCGTGGATCGGCACGCAGACGTCCACCATCGAAGGTTGGGGACTGGGAGTGATCGAGGCGGGAGCGTGTGGCACGCCGACGGTGGCCAGCGATTCGCCCGGGTTGCGCGAATCGGTGCGCGATGGCGAGACAGGCATCCTGGTGCCGCACGGAGACGTCGAGGCGCTCACCAAGGGGATAGGGCAGCTGCTCGCCGACCCGGCGCTACGTGGGAAGATGGGCGCGGCGGCGCGTGAATGGGCGGAGCACTTTTCCTGGGAGGAAATGGCGCGTCGTTCCCTGCAGTTTCTCGAAAGGGCAGCCGGCAAACCCAAATGAAATCACGACTCGGTCTCTGGATTACGCTGGTCGTTTCGCTCGGGTACGTCACCTGGCTGGGAGCGCACTGGTTGCCGCTGGGGATGAGCGACCAGGAGTTGAGCGCGTCCGCCTCGCGGGTGTGGGACATCCAACGCGAAATGGCTGCGCATCATTATCTGCCATGGTGGACGCCCAACTTCATGAGCGGTTCGAGCTACGGTCTGCACAACTCTCGCGGCTTCTATCTCCTGCCGTGGATGTTGTTCACGATGTTCACGGACCTCATGACGGCGGGCAAGCTGACCGCGCTGCTGGCAATCTTCGCGGGTGCGGTAGCGATGTACTTCTGTGCGCGCCATTTCATGAAGCACGAGTGGGCGGCGACATTGGCCGCGCTGGCGTTCATGCTGCATCCCGAACAGGTCATCCGCGCCGCCGGCCACGAGCATATCACGATCATCCTGTTTTTCCCGTTCATACCATTGCTGTGGCTGACACTGGCGCGGGCCCTCGAACGGAACACGGTTCGCGACACGTTTCTGTGTGCCCTCGTCGCCGTGCTCGCGTGGTGGACGGACAACAAACAAGCGTTCACCATGTTTCTTTTTTTGTTCGCGTACGCGGTGTATTGGCTCTGGCCCCGACGCAACCAGTGGCAGCCGACCGCCCGCACTTGCGGATTGCTGGCCGCATTGGGGCTGGGGCTCGGAGCGTGGACTCTGGCGCCCGGTTTCGCTGAATCTGGTTATGTGAAATTGTTCGAGGGCGAACCGTTGGTTGGCTGGCAGAAGACGTATGCCTTCAAGAGCCTGTTGAGCGTGGTCGATCGCAACGGCTCGGCTACGAGCAACGCCTGCGCCTCCGTGCTGGCGCGGGTCCAGGCCCAGGGGGGACGCGTGGGCTCGCAGGCGGAGGCAGACCAAATCCACCGCCTCTTGTCGCTCGGCATGGAATCTCCCGAAAAATACATGGGATGCGTCCTGCTGCTGGTCATCGCGGTGACGATCCTGTGGAACAAGCGCCGGGCAGACCGCCGGGTATTTTGGTTTTTCGTGGCGGCATTGCTGTCGAGCGTGATGTTTTCGACGGGATTGAGCAATGTGTGGAGCGCGAACTGGACGACATGGGATGCTTTTTCCTCGCAGCACGAGTCCGGGGTTCCGCTGATGTGGCTGCTGGTTTCCGTGGCATTTTTGGTGTTCTTTTGTCTGCGGAAACTGACGACTACGCGCAAGAGAGTCATCGCGGGCGTTGCGCTGGTGATCTTCCTGTTTGTGCCGGGGTTTGAATGGCTGGCGACGTTGCCCTACTTCAAGGAAATCAGGGCGCCGTTTGTGTTTTACGATACGCCCGCGGTGTTTTGGGGGGCGATGTTGGCGGGATTCTGCGTTACCGACGTGCTCGTGGCGACGGAGAAATGGCGCGCGCATGTTCCCAAGATTGTCGCGGGTATAGGCGTGCTGCTGTTGCTCGATTACTGGCCGTACCAAAAGCCGACGATGGACAACGGTGTTCCCGCGCACACGTTGCAAAACCTGCGGACCACATATCAGGCACTGCAACCGGACAAGGATTGGGTAAAGACGTACTCGGTGTCGGGACGGTATTTTCATCTGCTGGGCCCGATGTGGGGCGGCAAACCGCAGGTGTACGAGGCGTTCTACAATTGGATGTGCCCGATGGGCACGGGCATGCTCAACGTGCAGGCGTTCAGTTCGTGGGAGAATCACCGCGCGTTTCTGAACCTGGTGGGCGCGCGTTACGTGGTCTTTGACAAGACGGACCGGGGCAGCGCCGAGCAGGGGTTGCAACAGGTCCTCGGCGCCTATCGGCAGAGTTTCCCCGTGTCCACCGAGAATGAAGATTTCGTCGTATTTCGGAATGAAACCGCACGTCCTTACGTGACGGCGTACGCGCGGGCGTGTCTTTACGCGGGAGACGTTCGCAAGTCTGCCGCGTTGGCGCTGTCGCTGTCCGCAAAGAACTGGCCGTTGGTTCACGCGCGAGAGACCAGCGTGAGCGAGGTGCCGACGGACCAGCAGCAAAAGTTTGAGCGAGTATACGGCGATAACGGCCCGACGTATTCTCCGGTCAACGCGGCTGCGCCGGTGGCTTTGGAGAACGTCCAGCTGACGCGTGAAAGTTCACAGGTGGTTCGGATTCAGTTGAGCGCGCCGTCAGCCTGCCTGGCGGTGATCGCGGAAAGCTATTATCCGTTCTGGCACGCGGAGATCGATGGCCAGCCGACGGAAGTCTTGCGGGTCAGTTGCGGAGTCATGGGTGTCGACTTGGCGGCCGGCAGCCACACGATCGTGTTACGGTATCAACCGCCTCGGGCCTACGCGATCGCAGGCTTCATAAGCATCGCCACACTGCTGGTGGGCTTTGGCTACTCGGTTCGAGAGCGTGGTCGCCCGACGCGCTAGCGGGTCTTCCACCAATCAATCGTCTGGCGCAGGCCAGAGTCGAGGTCGTAGCGCGGATGCCAGCCGGTGCCTTCGCGGAGCTTGTTGATATCGGCGAGAAGATGCATCGGTTCAGTGGGGGAATCAGGCAGCGCACCGAGGTTGATCAGATCGACGCGGTCGAGTAGTTCGCCAATCTTCAGGGCAATGTCGCGAACGGTGGTGATTACGCTACTCCCAATGTTGACAGGTCCGGTGAGCTGGCTGTGGGCGACGGCGCACACCGCGCTGGCGACGTCCTCGATGTGAAGATAATCGCGAATGCGATCACCGACCACGAGCTTGGCCTCCTGACCGCGCCGCAAGAGGTTGATGACGACGGGCACGAGCCGACGCGGGTCTTCATACGGCCCGTACTGATAAAAGAAACGCACCCAGGCGAAATCGATGTCGACGGATGGGAGCGCGTTCAGTAATTCGAGCTTTGACTGGACGTAGACCGTGGACGGTTCCGTGGGATTGTTTTCGCGTTGCGGAGGAACGCTGGTGGCGTATTCGAAGCAGGTCCCCGCAGCGATGAATCGTCGACACCCCGCGTCCTTGAGGGTTTGCGCCAATCGCAAGCTGGCTTCGACCCAATCCTTGTTTAGCGGCGAATGAAGGTACTTGCCCGGCTCGACGTACCATGCGAGATGGAGGCAAATGTCGAAGGATGGTGAATGGAAAATGGTAGATGGAGAGAGAAGATCGCCGCGAATCAAGTGGAGTGACGGCTCGATGTCGGCGATGCGCGAAAGATCGCTCTGTGGTCGCACCAGCGCGTGAACTTCGTGGCCTTGGCGGACCAATTCGCGCGCGATATGTGAGCCGATGAAACCCGCCGCGCCGGTAACGAGGATTTTCACAGCCGCGAGCCGTACTGGGCGGTGTAGTACTTCTTGAAGTCGCCGCCCTTGATCTTGCGCCACCACGATTCGTTTTGGACATACCAATCAATCGTGGCT
>Ga0265338_10009815_pt1 | contig 11350 bp, 8 predicted proteins | sample 42126metaG_FD_193579 | JGI IMG/M metagenome (GOLD analysis project Ga0265338, IMG submission 193579) | Rhizosphere microbial communities from Carex aquatilis grown in University of Washington, Seatle, WA, United States - 4-21-26 metaG | ecosystem: Host-associated > Plants > Roots > Rhizosphere >... | reverse complement strand
ACCACCACCAGATCCCGGTTCCGCCAGCGCTCTCACCCATGCCTCCTTCGACTTGTAGTAAACCTTCGGCTCCGTGCCCAGGCGCGCCAGCATCCGGAACGCGTTGGGAGAATGCGCTTCTTGCGCAGCTGGATCGTTGGGGTCGGCCAGATTTCCGAACCGAATCGCACCGGTTGGACAAGCTTCCACGCAAGCCGGAACGTAGTCCGCCATATCGACCTCGCGCTTCCCTGCCGCTGCGGCCTTCTCTTTCGCCGCGTGCAATCGTGCGTGGCACAGATTGCACTTCTCCACCACACCGCGCATTCGCGTGGCAACTCCCGGATTCAGACTCTTCTCCATTCCCGCCGGCCACGCCGGATCCCACCAGTTGAAATATCGCGCATGATACGGGCACGCCGTCATGCAGTACCGGCATCCCAGGCAGCGCTGTGGCATCTGCATCACAATGCCCGTCGCCTTGTCCACTTCCACCGCCTGCTGCGGGCACACTTTCACGCACGGCGTATCGTGCTCGCAGTGCATGCACATAATTGGAACAAACGCCTCGCGCCGCGCCGCTCCCTCGGCTCGATTCGAAACCTTCCGAACCAGCATCGGTGTAATGCCCGTTCGCGGCGTCGCCTGCGGAGTCGGCGCAACGTTGTTTTCCGCCGAGCACGCCAACATGCATGACCCACAGCCCGTGCAGCGGTCCAAATCGATCACCATGCCGTATCGGGCGCTCATGCCTTCCTCCTCTCGGGCGATTCCCGCAAGCTCGACTCCTGGTAAAGTTTCGTCGCCAACGGAGGCAGTACCGGCGCAGACCATGTCGTCGACCAACTCTCAGACCGAGCCGAGGACGCAGCACTGAGCGCCGCCGGCCATTCCTTCAACTCGCATCGCAACCGTTCGGCGCGAGGTACGTCACCAACCCAGACCGATCCTTTCGCGAGCTGCTCTTCGAGCTTGGAGACTGAGGCGATCTTCGCCACGGGCATTGTCTCCTGCCCGTACAAAATTCCTGCCCGACCGCGGAAGATTTCTTCGCAGCGCCCGTGAATGACTTTGTCGATCGGCATCAGCGCAGGCTCAAGGCTGCACAGGAATTGCGCAGCGCTCTGCACCTCCGGCGACGCTTTCACCACGCTCGCCGCCACCGCGTATGTCTCCACCGCCGACGTCGGCGTGCTTGGAACATCGGTTAAATCTTCGAGGAAGCCGGGCGCCGGCAACAGCCAGTCAGCTTTGCCCAATCCGCCATCCCACGCGGCAAAGCGGAAGATCTCGGCATCAGTCTGCGGAACAAAGTCCCAAGGCACGCTGGCATCAATCAACACCGCTCGAGCCGAGGACATCGCCACGTCCGCAGAAACGTAAGCAGTAGCGCGCTTCGCTCTCATCACGATCCCGCCGCGCGCGCCGCAAGCCCCCAGCACCACATTCAAAGCAGCAACCGCAGGATTGTCGTCGCCCGCGATCGCGACTACCGGAATCCGCGCAACCATGGTCCGCGCCAACTCGCGAATCGCATCGGTCGTTAACCCCGTCTGCGAGGCGGCTTCACCGAGTGTTAAGGCCGGCATTGGTCCGCGTGCCGAAACCAGATGTTCTTCAATCAATACTCTCGCCAACCCCGCGGCCAAAGCGCCTTCCGCTCCGGCAGGAACCGGCACCCACCGCCACGCCCGCGCCGCCGTCCGCGAAAGCGATGCGTCCACCTGAATCAGCCGCAGCCGCGGATCCGTCATATCGGCCGCCCGCTCCGCCCACAATCGTGTGAACCGTCCCGGCGTGCCCCAGCCATCCAGCAAGGGCGCGCCAAAACTCACGACGGTCTGCGCATTCTCCAGGTCGTACCCCAACGCCGACGCAGGCACGCCACCCCAGGCCGCATAAGATGCGAGAGCCCGAGCCTCCGGGCTAACTACCACGCGATAACTCCCGCCGCGCTTCTTCGCGAAAGTTTCAAACACCGACGAAGCCGCACGTCCCGAATGCCCATCCACGACAACGACCGGCCCCTCGCCGCACGCCTTACCAAAGGCCGCGCGCGCCTCGCTCCACGAAGAAGCGATTCCTCCATGCCGCACCCACCGCAACCGCTTCGGATGCCAGTTCAGCTGATGCGCTCCGAATCCCAGCGGGCACAACGCCCCGCGGCTGATCGGATGGCTGCTCACGCCCACGACACCCACCGGCCATCCGCCCGCCATTCTCACTTTCATTCCGCAACCTTGAGGACACAGCGTGCATGCCGTCTGCTTCACTTCGACCGGACCACGCGCCGCTTGCGGAATCCACGGCCAGTTCTGACTCCATATGGAGGTGTCATCGAGCAGCTTCCACGGCACCGGCGTCACCATCAGCCCCGCCGCCGCTCCCGCACTCCACACCAGCAGATCTCGTCGCGTGACCTTCATGCTTCTCCCTTCCCTCCTAGCTCGCTACTCTTCGTCCGCTACTCATGGCAACCCAGGCAGCCCACTTCAACGTTGTGCCGCCGGTGGCAAGCCTCGCAGTCACTCATCTTCATTCCTTCGTGCGGAGCCCGCCGCAGCCGTGACATCGAGCGTCCCCAAATATCGCGGCTATATCCGCTGATGCGGTTCACCTCATAAATCCGCACCTGGTCTGACTCTCCATACTTCGAATGGCACTCCGTACAAGTCAGCCCGCCGCGTTTCACGTGGATGGCGTGCGAGAACCACACATTCGCCGGCTGTCGCGCATATACCAGCCACGGAGTTTCGTGTCCAGGCTTGATATAGGTGTCGACCATGGTGGCTTCCGCCTTGCTTTCACCAATCCGCTCAGAATGACAGCCGGCACATTTCTCCATCGCAGGCAGCCCGGCAAATGCGCCGTCCTCGCGCAGCGCGTGACACTCGCCACAATCGGCTACACCAGATTTTTCCGCATGCGTCTTGTGAAGAAACACGAACGGTTGCTGCCGCTGTACATACAGCGCGCGGGGAAACACGATCCACCCCGCCACCAGCGCGACCGCAACCCCGAGCCCGAAGAAGATACTGTTCCGCGACATCCTCAACCCTCCACCGTCCAGCCTCGGTTGGAAAAGAAATGCTGGAACAAGCACACCTGATGTTGCCGCGACAGCAACTGCGCCACGCCCCGCACCGGCGAGCCGCCATCGCAGCCCGGCGCATGCTTCTCGTGGATTTCCGCCGTCAACCGATTCCTCTCCTCCGCTTGCCAGGCCGTTGCCTGCGGCCCAGTGACCAGCCCCGCACGTGTTCGCCCCGGCACCTCCCAGCCTTCGAAAAGCCAGCCCGCGCCATAAGGATCGACCGTCACCCTGGCCGGATCGCTGCGCAAGTGGCTGTTCACCCTCTGAATCATCAGCGGATTCGGAAAGCTCATCGGCCATTCCACGCCGTGGATGGTGAACACCAGCGCCGGGCAGTGCGTGCCGTGCGGCGTGACGAACGTGATGCCATCCACAGTCCCGGCCACATCCGCCAGAAATCCGTCCATGCCGACATGGCACAGCCCGGATTCCTCCGCATCCAGCCAGAAATGATTGGCGCTGTAGAGTAGTTGTGCCGGCGGAGTCGTTCCATGCGGCCGCGCCAGTCTCAGGTAGGAATCGCAATAGCGGAAACTATTGCTCGTGCAACTCGAAAGTTCCGAATCGCTGAAGGGTACGAGTCTTGTCACCGAAGAAACGCCGCAATACTGCACTCGGATTTCTTCCAGATGCGGGCAGCGTTCCTGCACCGTTCCGTCCTTCGCGGCCAGTTCACACTGCCGGTACTGGGGGGTGGCGCAACGCCCCGCCTCCAACGCGCCCGGTCCGTCAAGAATCAGCTTCCGCACCGGGGCCGCATGGCAATATCGAGCTCGACCTTCTCGTAGAAACGGGCACGCCATAAGTCACTTCCGCGATTTCTCGTCTGAGGCTTCTGGCTCCGAAGGCTCCACGCGCTCGCCTCCATCTGCCATCGTCAGCCCCAATCCGGGTATCGATAGGCTGTGCGACTGCGCCTGCAACATCGCTCGCAGCTCCGCATCGAAGCTCCCTATCTCGCGGCCGTCAACCTCGCGCGCCTTTTCAACCTTGCGCGTCAGCAGCTCCCATCCCACCGCGCCGAAAACCACCACCAGCGCCAGAATCGTGATCGCTCCCAACGCGAAGTTGGTCATGTTGAGCCAAAATGTCCAATTCTCTGCAGCCATATCGGGTGACCTCCTTGCCGTAAAAACCCACGGCCAATCCGATAAAGTGCAATTCAAGGACCGTTAAGTAAATCCAACGACTTACAAACAATTCTCTCCCCTGCGTGTTGGGATTCCCGTCACCGAAGTCGGATTTCCCAACACGCAAACGACCCGAGGCGCGAACGAGATTTCGCGCGCAGCCGCGCTCGAACAACCGGAGACTCGGCCGCTTGGAGTACGACCTTCACGACGGCCTCGCCGTCAGGTAGAGTCTCCTCATGAAGAACGGGATTGCTCTAACTCTTCTGGGAGTGTTCGCCACCACCGCCTTCTGTGCTGCCGTCCGAGCAAACGTGGAGAAATCTCTCCCGGATGTTTTTGTTTCTGCCCTGTCTGACGTAAAAGCTAAGACGAAGGTGCCTGTGTTGTTGCCCAGTGAACTGCCTGCATCGTTCAACGACGCCAAACACGCAACTGTGAAAGGCACAGCAGATGACTACGCGGTCAGCCTCTATTACGAGTTGGACGCAGGGGACGCGGGCTTTGCAGCGTCGTTCGGGGCCAAAGACAATCCTCGCTTCTCTCCGCGGGAACTAGGGAGTGTTCGCAAAGTAGAATTGGCTAACGGTATCGCCGGATTTTTCAGGCCAGTGACCTGCGGCGGATCGTGCGCGCCCGCGAACCTGTGGTGGGAACAAGGAGCGGTGTTGTATCAGATTCAGATGAAGCTGGACTCGACTCTCCGCGAGAAAGATCAGCAACGAATCATCATCGCTGTCGCCAACTCAGCGATCCTCGCAGGCCCACGCTAGATGGCCTGCAACTGTCGCAAACACCACTCGATCATTTCCCTTGTTCTACAATTTGCGTGAGGGCGTGCCCTTTCGTTTGTTTCATCTCGAGTCCCAACAGTGCGGCTATGGTAGGAGCGACATCGAGATTGGAGATCTTTCCTAACTCGACGCCCTTCGGGATGCCGGCGCCCCATGCGATGAAGATCGCCTGCATTTTAGGATCGCTATTGAGGTAGCCGTGAGTTCCGCCTTCGAATTCTTGGGTTGCGTAGCTACCCTCTGATTCGCCGCTGAATGCGTAGTCTGGAGTTGCCGCCAGGAGTAGATCAGGCGCTTGCTCGTTCGCGGATCGCATTGGCAACCCCAAGGCCGGCAATTCTTCCGCTCCGTACACACGATCGATTCCTTCAGCACCAGTCATGATGCGGCGAATTTGTGGAACCAGCTCCGCTCTGCGAGCGGGATTGGTCACATAGACCATAGCTGTGCCTCCCTCCGGCACAACGCGAGCGTCGCCCTTCGCATGACCTGGCTCGCCGGCTAGCAATCCAGCTTCGCGCAGTCGCACGTTGGGGCGAATCTTGTGTTTGAAAGTTCGAAAGCCGTGGTCGGACACAATCAGCAGCGTTGCGTTACGGGAAAGACCGGTTCGTTGCAGAAGATCCACAATCTCCTTCACGCGGTCATCCAGAAAAGCAAACGCGGTCAGACTGGCATGGCTCATCGGACCGTACTCATGGTTCGTGTCATCTCCGGTCAGAAGATGAAAAAGCAGAAGATTCGGCTTGTGCTTTTCCAGAATGTCGATTGCACCCGCCGTCCAGATTTGATCTTGCCACGCCTGCGAGCTGTCCTCAAAAGTTCGCAACTGTTCGGGCGTTACCTTTCCATCGGCGATCAGATCACGCTCGATTGCGCCGCTCGAGTCGGGAAGTTCGGGGAACTGCCAGTCAACTGTCTTTGCTCGATAGATGGCGACCCAATCGACCTGCGCTGTAGTGAGCCCGGCATCATGGGCGATGTCATAGATGGTCGGGGCATGCACCATCAACTCTTTGTCGATCCAAGGTTCGATCTTCGGCGGTCCACCCCCGTCGGGGAACTTGAGGATTCCGTTGTACAGAACCCCGTGTTGAGAGGCATCGACGCCAGTCACGATGGCAGTGTGGTTCGGCCACGTCACGGTTGGATTGACCGGCTGCATGGAAGAAGCGGCGGCGCCTTCCCGCGCGAGCTTGCGCAGCGTGGGGATCGGCAACCTCGGATCGTCAAGCGCGTAAGCAGGAAAGCCGTCCAGACTGATCACGACGACCATCCGCTCCTTCTGGGCTGCGGCGGCCACATTGAGCGGGACGGCGCAGATCATCAACACTGTGGAGCATAGCCAACACAGAATGTTCGTTCTTCTGTTCAATGAGATTCTCCGCCGGAAGAAATCAAGCGCGCAGCACAAAGCGGAAACGCATATCCTCGCCTGACCACATGATGTAGTTCGTTCCCCAGGCATTGTTGAAGAGGTTGCAATGAACGCCACCAGAAAGATCCGGCTGGCTGTTCGAAAAGGGCAAGGGTGACTTCATGCCGAGTGTCACGACCGGCGCGTCCAACGTCTCCACCAGAAAAGCTCCGCTGTCATCCTTGTAGCCGAAGCCGTTCGAAACTGCGTGCATGTGGCGGTTGCCGGACTTGACCACGTCCAGAGGAGACACGGGCTCGCCAGACTTTTCCAGAGTCCAGCCCTTCGGATCGGACGCGATCGGGCGGAAAGTCAGCCAGAGGGCCTCAGGAAGGCGTGTTGCCGGCTTGTGAAACCACGAGAAATTCAGGTAGACCACCGGCTCTGCCCTGGACAACAGCATTTCGAGATACATCCTCTGCGGAAATGCCGCTCGCCCGCTGCGCAGGGCTTCCAGATCGTTGATTTCAAGACGTGCCAGCAGGTGATGCCCGTCGTGATCTTCGTCGATCTGCAGGTCCGCCAGAGCGGGCAGCCACTCCTGGCTTCTGGCTCCGAAACGTTCAATGTTGGGCTTTCCAAAATCCTTCGTGGCCCAATCCTCGTTGCTGACAACATAGCTCTCGAAGAAATGGGAATAATCCTGCTGCGACAGCGTCTGGTAAGAAAACAGGGCCAACGGATGTTCGCTGGATGCCCACTCGCGCTTCGATTTCTTATTGCGCAATTTGTGGATGGCTCCGCTTTTCGGATCGATCCCCAAGATGAAATGCGCTGTCTCCAGCTCGTTTCCAGCTGGGTGAGGCTTGGGATGCGCCAGTTGCGGTGAAACTGCCTCAAGGCCCCGCACCGCTGTCTGCGCCTGCTCACGCAAAGATGATGGAAGCGTGGCGATCCCCGCAAAGAGGTCCTCGCGCTTCTCCTGCCAACTAAACTGCACAACCTTATAGTTCTTCGTGTCGAGCATCGAAGCCAGATCGGCCGGAGTGTAGTGATCGAAGTCGAGCCAGGTCTTGGTATCTGTCCCCCAGGTATGCTCAACCTCCAACAGGAGATGCCGGAGCAACGCGACATCGGTAGCATCACCGACAGCAAACTTTCCCTGCGCCAACCAGTTCTGCCGGAGTCTCGCGACCTCGCGGAATCGCGCGAGCTTCAACGGGTCGCTGGCGACACCATGAATCCATGTGTCCCCGATTTCGCCGGTGAGCACCGGCAGAGACGATCGATGAGGGTCGACCGCGTTGGCGATCTCCGTCAGGCTGGTAGGAATAATCTTCGCACTCGGGAACTGGCTGGTGAGAGTCGCGTACGTCTCATCAATCTCTTTCAGGCTGTGCGGACCGGCGTTATCGTCCGCCACCACTACGGCCACCGCCAGATCGGAGTCCGGCACCGTCACCACTCCACCGTAGCCATGGTGATACATGACCACAAGAGACGGACCATTCGGATCCTTCCAGACAAATAACGGCGGGACTTCCGCGGGCGTACTTGCATCGTTGACCCCGATATCCAAAAACTTTACGCCGTGCGCCGCCAGCGGAGCGACCAATCCCCGCGTGTGGCCCGGCACGTCGGTCATCTTGGCGCCGGTCGTCACGCCGCCGAAGCGCCGATCCAGAGTCTGCGCCAGGCCAATCGCTCCTGAAATCATCGACGGATCCATCAGTTCCGTCTGCCATGTGAATGGGAGCGCGTGCCACGCGATGTCACCTTGAGAGATGGCTTTCTCCATCCGCGTGCGCTCCTCTGCCGTTGCCTGCTCCAGGTATTCGTAAAGCAGCCACGATCCCGTGGTCCACACGTACCGATGGTCGCCGGTCTGCCGAAGTTGGCCCGCCAGGTCGATGGCTCGAGGAAAGTATTCCTTGAAGTAGCGATGAACCACCGCAGCCTGGGTGTCGATAAAGCCGGCGTCAAAGTGACACTTGAACATCACCAGGACCCGCTTCACCCTGGGATCTGGGACTGGTGCCGCCGAAGGAGACTGAAGCGCGACCAATGCGCCCGACTTCCACATCAAGACGCTGCCCAAGGCGGATTTTATGAAATCACGACGCTGCACGTTTTAGCCCCTTTTGCATTCACCGCACAAAATTGAAATCTATTTCCAGACCAACGTTGCGATCGAATTCTCTTCCAACGAAACGGTAGCCGCGTTCAGTCCGTAGTTGACTTCGACAGTCCGCGCCGCGCCGGTATTGGTCAGGACCGCGACTTTTTGACCATCTGGATTTTCAAACGCGATGTGCGCGAGATTGGCCGCCAGACTCTGGGTTTCAAAGCGGCGGGCCCCGCGCCGAACGGAGCGCGAAAAATGAGCAAGCGACCAGTACTGTCCGCTGCGAATGATCTCCTGGGTGCGGGGATTGATGATCAGGATGCCTCCGCACGGATACGGCCCGATGTTCGGTTTCCCCCGCTCATCGGTCGCCATGTTCCAGGCAGCAACGGAGCTGCACCAGTTGCTCATCACCGACGTGTAGGTCGTGGACCACTTCGTCCAGTCGTCCTGATAGTGGGGATCATTGTAGTCGGTGCTGCCCTCCGTAAAATACATCTCCACTTCCGGATGGGCGGCGTGAACTTTGCTGATCATGCTGGGGTCGCCGACATAGGGATGCCAGGCGACTGAGTTTACGTATCGTCGGAAATCAGGGTTGTCGAGTTCGGAGATGACGCGTCCCCAATAGACGTAGTTGTGATCGAGGACCCAGATTTTGGCCGGCCAGTTATTTTTTTCAAACAGCGGCCCGAGATGGTCGGTGACAAATTCGGTCTCGCACTCCTGCGACCACACGCATGCGGGCATTTGCCCATGCTGATCGGTATCGGTCTCGTTCTGAATCGTGATTGCCTGGATGGGAACGCCGGCCGCGGCATATGCCTGCAAGAACTTCAGGAAGTACTGCGCGTAGGACGCCAGGTATTGCCGGCTCATGGCGCCGCCCAGCATCGACTTGTTCCACTTCATCCAGCCCGGTGGACTCCAGGGCGAGGAGAAATAGAAAACTTCGGGATTGATCTCGCGCACGCGGCGCAGGATCGGGAGAATATATTCTCGGTCGTGGTCGATGGAGAAGCGCTTCAACTCCGGGTCGGCGTCTCCCTCGTCGTAGCTGTAGAGAGTCGCGGCCGAGTCCGCCGACCCGATACAGGTGCGATTGACATTCAACGCCATCTCTGAAGGATGGAACATTTCGTGAAGCAGCTCCTCGCGTAGAGGTTGATGAAGCTGGTTGATCACATAGCAGGCTGCGTCGGAGAAGCATCCACCGAATCCCAGTACTGCCTGGAATTTGTTTCCGACGATAAATCGAATCGCGTTGGTGGGTGGCGGATCGGGCGGTGGGCCTGCGGGAACCTGGCGCCATGAAATCGGCTGGCCTGCGGCGAAGCGTTGTTTCGCATTCGTGCGCCAGACCGCGATGTCTGTTGTGGGCGGCTCTGCATCGGCAGTCGGGGCCGTGCTGTGGAGAGGCGAGTGCACGCTCGCAGAGGCGAACGTCGGTACGCCTGCACGGAGTGCGCCGAGTCCTAACGCCGCTGTCTTAATGAAGTCTCGTCTTGAATTCGAGTTTTTCGTTGAAGTCATGCTGCCTTTCTGCTGTCTGCCGTCGCACTATCTCGATTGAGAGCGTCGGGACAACAGCGGCAGGCATGATGACGGACGGCAGATACGATATTCATTCTTCTCAGATGGTCCGCTTCGCAGCGGACCCTCTGAGCTTACCTGACGACGGGGGCCAGTCTTAACTACTAACTCCGACTAAAAGAGCAGCTTAAGCGAAAGCTGCATGATCCGGGGAGGGTTGGCTGTTGTGACAAAGCCGAACGAACCATCAGTGATGTTGCCGTCGGGCAGATTGAACTGGGCGTGGTTAAAGGCATTGAACAGTTCCGCACGGAACTCCAGATTCATGCCTTCCTTGATCATTGTGTCCTTCAGCAGCGCCATGTCCCAGTTGTTGAGTCCAGGTCCGGAGAAGAAGCGCCGTCGTGAATTACCCAGAAACCCGAGATGTATGTCATTTGCCACATCACCTTCTGGAGTGAATAGAGAGGTATCAAAGTAGGGTACGGAACCCTTCCGGGGATCACCGACATGCACCGAACCTCCTGCATAAAACGGCACATCGATAGGAAGCGAGATGGCGCCAGCACCACCGGTGCCGAGCAGCGAGGCGTCGTCAGTTTCCACCAGGGTAACCGGAAGGCCCGTTGAGAACCTTGTGATGCCGCTCAACCTCCAACCCTTCACCAGTCGACTCGGTCCTCCGAGGCGATCAAAGGGCAACTGGTAGTCGTAGCTGATTACGAAGTTGTGCCGTAAATCAAAGGACGAGAGCGATCTCTCGTTCGGTCGTACAAAATTGATCTGCTCCCCATACCCAGAACCGTTGTCGAGAGACTTGGAGTAGGTGTAACCAGCCAAGAATTCCAGCCGCGAGATCCGCTGCCGGAGGCTCAATTGCACCGAATTGTAGCTCGATTTCCCAATACTCATGAAGTAGCCGTCACTGCTAAAGGCCGCGCCAAACGGCCCGCGCGCGACAACGGTACCGCCGCCCAGCGGCTGGAACGATCCGGTCTCAGAACCGGCTCCACACTTTTGCGTGCCCGGTACAACTTGAGCCGACTCATGAACACTCAAGCAAAGCGCCGGATCACTCGGATTTGCCTCTAACGATGACAGCAAATGATGGCCCTGTGTCCCGACATAGCTGGCAGTCAGGAGAGTTCCTGAGCCGACTTCCCGTTGGATGGACAGTTGATACTCTTCGGTGTAGGGCAGCACATTCTTGTACCAGAAGGCAGGCGAGGTGCCGATGGGCAGGAAATTCGCCCAATTGATCGGAGTGCCCGTCGTCGGCAGAGGCACCGGAAAACGCTGGCCCTCAACGTTGCCGGTCCCGCGATCCACGAAGGGAGT
>Ga0265338_10009814_pt1 | contig 11351 bp, 11 predicted proteins | sample 42126metaG_FD_193579 | JGI IMG/M metagenome (GOLD analysis project Ga0265338, IMG submission 193579) | Rhizosphere microbial communities from Carex aquatilis grown in University of Washington, Seatle, WA, United States - 4-21-26 metaG | ecosystem: Host-associated > Plants > Roots > Rhizosphere... | reverse complement strand
AGCACCAGGAGCCGCGCTCATTCGCCAAGCCTAGCGCGGCCCACGTGGCCGGCGCGCGCATGAATGTCATCCGCAAGGAATCGCGCCCGATGAAGCGCGGCCGCCCAGGTCCGGCCAAAGCTCTGACCGCAACACCAAATGCCAAGGAGGGCGACAAGATTCCGCCTCTGGCTCCGGACTCCATCCGCATCATCCCCATGGGCGGCGTCGAGGAGATCGGCCGCAACTGCACCGCCATCGAGTACGGCGACGACCTCGTGGTCATCGACGTCGGCTTCCAATTCAAGGACGAGAATACGCCCGGCATCGACTACATCCTGCCCAACACCAAGTACGTCGAAGAGCGCCGCTCCAAGATCCGCGCAGTCATCATCACTCACGGCCACCTCGACCATACCGGCGGCATCCCGTATATCATGCCCAGGATCGGCAATCCGCCGCTCTATACCCGCATGCTGACCTCGGTCCTCATCGAGAAGCGCCAGGAGGAATTCCCGGGCGTGCCCAAGCTCGACATCCACCTAGTCGAGCAGAATTCCACGATCACCTTGGGCAAGCTCAAGATCAAGTTCTTCTCGGTCACACACACGATCCCTGACGCCATGGGCGTGATCATCGAGACCCCGTACGGCTCGATCGTGCACACCGGCGACCTCAAGATGGACCACGTGGGCGGCATAGCCGTGCCCGAAGAGGACGCTGAATACGACCGCGCCTTCAAGAACGAGAAGGTGCTCATGCTCATGGCCGACTCGACCAACGTCGAGATACCCGGCTTCTCCATCCCCGAGAAGCAGGTCCACAAGAACCTCGAGGAATATATCAAGAACGCCCAGGGCCGCCTGATCATCGCGACCTTTTCTTCCCTCTTGGAGCGCCTGCTCAAAATGACTGAATTCGCCGAGAAGTACAACAAGAAGGTCGTCATCGAAGGCCGCAGCCTCAAGAACAATATCGAGATCTGCAAGCACCTCGGCCTTTTGAAGGTCAAGTCGAGCACCATCATCACCTCGGATGACATGGACAACTATCCGCCCGACCGCATCCTCATCTTGGCGACTGGCGCCCAAGGAGACGAATTCGCAGCCTTGATGCGCATCTCCAACAAGACCCATACCAAGATCCGCCTCAACTCGCGCGACACCGTCATCCTCTCGTCCTCCGTCATCCCCGGCAATGAGCGCGCCGTCCAGAAGCTCAAGGACAACCTCTCGCGCCAAGGCGCCCGCATCATCCACTACCGCACGGCCGAGGTCCACTCGACCGGTCATGCCTATCGCGACGAGACGCTCTGGATCCATCGCAAGATCCGGCCCAAGTTCTTCATGCCCTTGCACGGCTATCACTACATGCTGCGCGTCCACGCCGACGTGGCCAAGGAGGCCAACGGCTTGAAGGAGGAGGACGTGGTCATCCCGGACAATAGCTCGGTCATTGAGATCCAGGGCGGCGGCGCCAAGATCGTCAAGCTCAAGGAGAAGGCTCCGTCAGGCCTCGTCTTGGTGGACGGCTTCTCGGTCGGCGACGTCCAGGACGTGGTCATCCGCGACAGGCAGATGCTGGCGCAAGACGGCATATTCATCGTCTTCGGCATCGTCGACGCCCGCACCGGCAAGCTCAAGAAGTCCCCCGACATCATCAGCCGCGGCTTCGTCTACCTGCGCGAGTCGCAGGACCTCCTCCACGGCGTCAGGCTCGTCATCAAAGACACCATCGAGCAGTCCACCCGCAATCAGAATCCGATCAACGTGGACTTCGTCAAAGACAACATCACCGACGCAGTCTCGCGCTTCCTCCTTCAGGAGACGGCAAAAAGGCCGATGGTCATACCGGTCATCTTGACCATCTAATCGCGTCTGTCCACCCAGTTAGTTTCACTAAAGTGATGCGCCCTTTTTGGATAGACTTTGTGCATGACTTGCCAGAAACCGCCTTTCTTGTCGATGAATCGTTTGCTTAGGCGCGCAATGATCGTTGGACTCAACCCGGTCATTTCACGGATCTGTTCGTATGGTGTGCCGAGCGAGAGCCAATATGCGCCTTCGAATCTCCGCATAAATTGCAGGAGTTCCTTTTCGGTAAAGAGATCTTTCAAGAAAAGCTTCAGGAGACTGCGGTCCTTGATGACCATAAATGCCTCGATGAATCGTTCGCCGTCAAGATGATCCAGGATGCCTTTGGCTTGAAGGCTACTTCGTTGATTGCCGTTTAGTGGTTCTGTATCGCATGAAGCAATGATGGCCGCAAGTTCAGGATCCTCTTTGGCAAGGACGTCTAAGCGCATGGTCGGTTGTTGTGGCAGATCTGGCATTGCCGGGATAGTATACTCCTTTTCATCGCACTACACTTCAGTGTAGTGGCACTACAACGAAGTGTAGTGAAGCAAAAGGGAGGGTGTACCCCCCCCTTCTCAGTCATTAAAACCGATTCTTTATAGAATCTCCTAACTGCGAACTCCTAGTTTCTGCTTCAAATCCCCAACAACGGATTGATCTGATTCTGCTGGATCGAGTCGGCCAGCGCCATGACGCTCGCACCATAAGCGGTGGCGCCGGTGACACGGCCGCAGGCCTGGCCTGAATAGTACTTGCAAGCCGCGTTCTTCTGCGCGCTATAGCTCGGCGAGCCTGCGCCGAGATCGGACAGGAAGAGCCCGGCCGCCATGAACGCGTCCTTCGGATTCCAGGGATTGGGCATGGCATTGATGCCGAGCGCCGACTTGATGCGGCTATTCAGGTCGGGCAGGACCCACGTCGAGGCGATGAACTGCGCCGGGCCCATGCCGCCGCCGTAGCCGATCGATTGCGGGCATGAGACCGGCATGGACTTGTAATCGAGGCCGAGAGCCGAGATGATCGCGAGGAACGGCTGGACATCGCGCGTCGGCTTCATGACCCCCGAGACGACATTGCCGTTACGCGAATTCACGCCAGCGCCCGTGGACGTATTGGTCAGATAGCAGGTACCGACATTGCCGCCGATATTGGTCTCCTGCTTCAAGATGGCCAACAGGAATGCCGGCGACACGCCGGTCTTCTTATAGACCGCATTGGCATAGTTCAGAGCATCGCCGAACGGGATGGCCTGCGCGCCATTCAGAGCGAAGAGCGCGGCCCTGATCTGCGCCGCCTGAGAGGCCTTTTGAGCGACGACGGACGAGTATGACTTCTCATTCCCTTTGGAGATGGTCAGCAGCTGCTTCTGCTGAGTCTGGTCAGCCTGGATATTTGCCTGCTGCACCTGGATGGCATGCTTGGCATCCATGGCTGCATTCTGGCGCGTGGTCAGGGCGTCCTTCTCGGCGCTGGTCGAGGCCTCGTCGCTGCGCAGCATGTTGAACGTGCCCTCCAGACCGCTTTGCACGGCTTGGAATTGGTCGACATCCTGAAAGAAGCCCGTGACGGTCGATTGCGAGAGCATGACCTCCGGCAACGAATACTGGTCGAGCTCGTTGGTCCGGCGCAGCAGGGCCGCAAGAGATTGCTTACCCGAAGCGATGCTGGCCTGCAGGTCGTTGATATGGTTCTGCTTGTCGGTGATGTCGTTCCCGAGGGTCTGGATGAGCAGGTTCTTGGCCTGGATGTCGAGCTGGGCGGCCTTGATCTTGGCGGTCAAGACCGCGATATCGCGTGACAGTGAGGCGCTCTGGCCCTGGGCGGCCGTGAGCTGGGCCTGGGCGGCGGCTTCATCGGCTTCGACCTGCTGGAGCTGAGCCTGCAATTGCGCGCGCTGCGAGTCAGTCAGGACCTGGGCATGAGCGGGCGCGGGAGTGAAAAAGGCGGCGATCGAAATAAGCGCGAACAAAAAAACCCATGTAACCGGCCATATCCGTAGTTTCATGGATAGATTATAGCAGAACCGTATTATTTCTTCCCTTCCGGCTTCTTGGCGTCGGCGGCACCCTTGGCATCGCCCGGCTTTGCAGCGGCGCCTGCAGGGGCAGCGCCAGCTTCGCCTTCCTTGACCTCCTTACCCTTGGCGTCGGTGACTTCGATGGCGGCCATGTCGATCGGAGCGGCCTCGACGACCTCTTCCTTGGCTTCGGCGACCGAGGCTAGGACTTCGTCAGGCTTGGATTTGAGCTCGACGCCGGCCGGGAGGGCGATATCGCGCGCATGGACAGCGTCGTTATATTCGACGAGCTTCCCGATATCGACGATGAGCTCGCGCGGCAGATCGCGCGGAGCGGCCTCGATCTCGATATCGCGCAGGACTTTGATGAGGATGGCGCCTTTGTCCTTGACGGCCGGAGAGACTCCCGAAAAGACGAGCGGCACGCGGATCTTGAGCTTCTTGCCCTTCTCGATCACATAGAAATCAGCGTGGCGCGGCTCGCCGGAGAGCGGATGGATGTCCACCTCGTGGATGAGGACCTCATGCTCGCGGGTGCCGTCCTTGAGCACGATGACCGACGAAGAGCCGGCCTGCTTCCAGGCTTTCTTGAAATCAACCATGCCTACGGAGACCGGCGTCGAAGCTTCCTTGGGGCCGTAGAAAACCGCCGGCATCTTTCCGGCGCTGCGGATATCTTCGTTTGTGGCGTCGGCTTTGCGCTCGACGGTCAATGACAACATGCGGACTATCCTACATGAATAGCCGGAAAAACGCAACTTCTGGTCAGAGACCGTAACAAAGCCTATTTGACCGCCAGACCGTGCTTGGCCGCGCCGAGAGCGTAGATGTTGTGGATCTGATCGGCCGTCAGGAGGTCGCTGTATATAGCGACGTCGTCGAGATTGCCGATAAGGAATGGCGAGGGATCCCCGATGACATAACCGACATATGCCTTATTGAATTGTACGCTCGTGGTATCAATGATATCGCTGGCAGGAAAAGTGAGAGGGCTTCCGAATTGAGTACCATCAACATAGATCGTAGCTGTTGAATTGGCTCCCGCAGACAGGATCGCCACAGTGATCTGATACCATTGATTTGGTCGCATGCTTGAGATGCCCCCAGATGCCACCGCGTGGCCATTTCCTCCAGAATCCACGGCGGTCAGCATGAGCGTCGGCGGGCTTGTGAGAGTGATCCTTTCCCAAAACAAATTGGTGCCGCCGGACATGAATTTGAGCAGCGTAAAGGGTGTGGCTCCAGAGTTCGTATATCTGACCCACATGCTTGTCGTGAGACCGGTCGCTCCGGGCGCGGCCAACGTCGTCCCATTTGCCATCGTAGTGTTATATGCCGTTGCGTTGGAAGTTCCATCCAAGGCCAGTGACGGGCCATTGCCAACGGGATTAGTATTCGCAACTATGCTAGCGCCCGAGCCGAGGGTCAACGTATAGCCATTCATACCTGAATCAGCAGCTGTAGTCGCCCCAGGCGCATCATTGAATAGCCAGCGCCCGACGACGTTCACGCCGAGCTTGTGATAGTTGTTATCCGCGAACAGCAAATCGGCTACGATCCTGCCCTTGTCGCGAGCGCCGCTCAAGGCCGCGAGGACGACCGCCGCGAGCATGCCGATGATCGAGATGACCACCAGGAGCTCGATCAAAGTGAAGCCGCGTCGTCTGTCGGAAGAACGATTGTTAGATGTATGCATGTGAGTCTAGAGGAAATACTTGAGGACGATGAGCGTGACAGCTGCGTTGGCGAGGATCGTAGCCGCGAACACGACGTATATGGAAACGGGCAATTTGGCCGGGTGTGCTTTCATAGGAAGTATGTTATCACAATATAGGTGATGATGATATTTATAATGACGACCCCGATCATGATGCCCTGCGCCGCACGGTCGGACTTAGCCCAACCGTGAGCGATCAGCCACCCAGCCATGCCGCTCGAACGCTGGCTGGCATAGCGCGGCTGGCCATAGGCCGTAGGCGCGCCGAATGAAGCCCCACCGGCCGGCCTCGATGCCGGAGCCCCGTAGCTTATCTTGTCTTCATCGAATTCGACGCCACTGACCATGCCATTAGTATATCACCAAAACGGCATTCGGCCTGTTCACAACATCGAAACGATCCTGAGCTTGTCGTCGACGACCTTCTGCATGGCCAATTTGGCCGGTTTTAGGTATTTATAGGGCGAAACTTCCTCATGGTCTTCGGAAAGCTCTTTGACCAAGGCGGCGCGGTACGCCAGACGGAGCTCGGTATTGACGTGGACGACGGCTACGCCGTTCTTGACGGTCTTCCTGATGTCGTCAGCGGTATTGCCGGAAGCGCCATGAAGGACGAGCGGGATGTTGACGGCTTCGGAGATCTCCTTGACGCGCTTGGCATTCAAGGCCGGGTCGCCGCCGCGGACCACGCCGTGGATATTGCCGACAGCCGGGGCCAGCATGTCTACGCCGGTCTCTCGAACGAAGCGCGCGGCATCCTCCGGCTTGGTCATGGCCGCATCGCCCACGACTGCACAAGCCGGGATCTCATCGAGCATCTTTGAAGACGTGCCAATAAAGCCGAGTTCGCCTTCGACAATGATATCGCGACCGGTCTTCGCGCTCATCGCGCGGGCATAGTCGACGCATTGCTTGGCGATGGCGATGTTCTCGGGAAGCGAGAGCTTGGCTCCGTCGAATATGGCCGAGTCGAACCCGGCGTCTATAGCCTCTTTGACACGCTCGAGCGAATAGGTGTGATCGGCGTTGAGGAAGATCGGCTGCTGGCGCTCTTCACGGATGGCTTTGACGATGGCCACGATCTCGCGCACGCCGACATAGTCGCGCTCGCCTTCGGAGACGCCGACGATGACCGGCAGATTCAGGCCTTGGGCGGCGTCAGCCACGGCCCAGACGCCGTCCAGAGTCGAGATATTGAAGTGACCGACAGCGATACCCTTGGCGCGCGCTTCAGTTATGTATTCTCGGAGGGTTTTCATGAAGGGATTAGGTCAATTAGGAATTAGCTCAATTGTATCATGTATCCGGAATATTAAATGCTATAATATCCCCATATGTTCAAAAAGCAAATCGACCTCCTCGCCATCGGCGACCTCACGACAGACGCCTTCATCCGCCTCAAGGATGCGGCCGTGCACTGCAAGCTCAATACCGAGGACTGCGAGCTCTGCGTGCGCTTCGGCGACAAGGTCCCCTTCGAATATGTGAAGGTCGTGAAAGCCGTCGGCAACGCCGCCAACGCCGCCGTGGCCGGGGCGCGCCTCGGCTTGCGCACGGCCCTGGTCGCCAATATGGGCGATGACCAGAATGGCCGAGAATGCCTGGCCGAGCTGCAGAAGAACGCTGTCGTCACCTCGTTCGTGAAGACACACAAAGGCCGACCGACCAACTATCACTTCGTGCTCTGGTACGGGCCGGACCGGACCATCCTGGTCAATCACGTCGAGTACGACTATGCCCTGCCGGACGATTTCCGCCGCGGCACTCGGGGCCTGCCGCCCAAGTGGATATATCTGACTTCCCTGGCCTCGAATACATTCCCGTACCACATGGCCATAGCCGACTATCTCGAGGCCAATCCGGGCGTGAAGCTGGCATTCCAGCCGGGCACATTCCAGATGAAGCTCGGCTTCGAGGAGCTCCGGCGCATATATGCGCGCACCGACGTCTTCGTCGTGAATGTCGAGGAGGCACAGCGCATCTTGGCTCTGGACACGGCCGCTCCTGACGCGCGCGATCCGAAGCGCCTGATGCAGGGCTTGGCCAAGTTCGGCCCCAAGCTCGTCCTCATCACCGATAACACCAGCGGGGCCTATATGTACGATGGCGACCATTTCTACCACATCCCCATGTACCCCGACCCGCGGCCGGCCTTCGACCGCACTGGTTGCGGCGATGCCTTCGCGTCGACCTTCGTGTCAGCACTCATCATGGGTAAATCGCCTTTGGAAGCCTTCACTTGGGCTCCAGTCAACCCCATGTCGGTGGCGCAGTTCGTCGGCGCGCAAGAGGGCCTGCTCACCCTCTAGCAGCTCGAATGGTGGCTCTCCCGCGCACCTGTGGACTTCAAGGTCAAGGAGATATGATATGATTAAGTCTATGAAAAATCCGCGTTATGGATCCTCCCGCGGCTTCACCCTCATCGAGCTCCTGGTGGTCATCTCGATCATCGGCATGCTGGCCAGTGTGGTCTTGGTGGCCCTGCAAGGTGCTCGACAAAAAGGTGTTATTGCGGGTGCCATCCAATTCAGCGACAACAATTATCACGCCATCGGGGACCAGAATATCCTCTATTGGAATTTTGATAGCTGTCCGACGATCTCAGACACTTCGATGAATAACGTTTCCGGTGCCGTGTCGGGAAGCGCCGCCTGTGTGACAGACACACCGATCGGTAGAGGACAAGCATTCTCATTCAATGGCGCGACGGCGATTACCGCGAGCTTTTCTCAGACCCTCAGTATGGGCTCTCATACCGTGAGCGTGTGGGTTAAACTTCCAGCCGCCGTCACAACGACACAATATGTCGTACGAAGCACTGGTTGCTCGACCGGAGATTGCGCGGCTTTGATGCTTTACCCTTCGAACGTCATCTTCTTTGGACCTCCATATAACGGCGGTGGCGGCTGGATAACCTCGACACAGACCTTGCCGATTAACAGTTGGGTCAATCTGACATACACCTATAGCCCCTGCAGCGCAGGATATTGTTACGTCCTGTACATCAACGGCAATCAAGCAAGCTCACAGTCGAACGCCAGCGGCATCAGCGGGAACATCAGCACTCTGGCATTTGGCGGATCTGGAGCTGGCACATATCTCACTGGCTATACTGATGACCTGGCGATCTATAACAAATCCTTAACAGGCTCTGAGGTGCGCAATATCTACGCCCTCGGCGCTGCCAAGCACGGTTTGGCTGTCAAATAGCGAGCCTGCGAGCGCGAGCCGCTCAACCTCTGTCTCAATCGAAATAGCGGAAGCCGCGCGGATACTTCGCACGCATGACCTTGTGGGACCAGGCGTCTTTGCCGGCGGACTTCTTGGCGATACGGGCGATGGTTTTCGAGCTCAAACCCAGCGTATCGCTTATCTGCCTGTATGGAGCGCCCATGAATAGCATGTCCAACGCTTCCATCCTGGCCGCGAGCTGCTTGATCTCGCTCTCGAGGAGCAGGTCATCGAGGAATCCCTTCATGAATCCCTTCTCTTGGGCAGTCGAAAATGCCCTGAGAAGCTCTTTCCGCCCGCTGTCGGTATCCCACAATGTCAGGCGCGCCCTGATCTCATCTCTATGCATCTTATTCATAAAAGAATTGTAGCGCGAGAGCTTCATTGAAAGAACCACCGAAAAGAGGACGAGGCGGAGGATAACGTGTGCATAGATAATATATACATAAAAGATCCGCCATGGGGGGGCGGTACTCCCGACGACTCTGCTTTACTTTGGGAAAGCGCGCTTTCCTCAAGTAAAGCGTCCTCGAACGAAGTACGATACCCCCACCCGCCAACCATGGCTCAAAATCGAGTCGAGCTTTTGTATATTTTGTATATAATGTCGCCCTCTCATCAAATTCCTAGTTATTTGGATCGCCCCAAGCGCAACTCCTTGAATTCATCGAATTTTCCTTCGACGATAGATTTCCTGGCATCCTTCGTGAGCTGGACTAAATAATAAAGGTTATGGATAGAAGCGAGCGTAGCAGCCAGCATCTCCCTGGCCCTGAAGAGGTGCGCGATATAAGCGCGGGAATAATTCTTGCACGAATAACAGCCGCATTTTGGATCAAGCGGGCCGAGATCGTCCCTAAATCTAGCGTTGAGCAGATTCAATCTTCCCTGACTTGAATACACACTACCATTCCGCGCCATGCGCGTCGGCGCCACACAGTCGAAGGTGTCGGCGCCATTTTCGATGCCGAGGATGATGTCTTCTGGCTCGCCGATGCCGAGGAGATGCCGCGGCTTGTCTTCCGGCAATTCGTCGCAGACCCAGCCGACAGCCGTGGCCATATCCGCCTTCTCGAATGTGCCGCCGATACCGAAGCCGTCGAAGCCGGCGCCGCCAACACCAGCCTTGATCGCCGCGATCTGTCGCGCGCTCTCGCGGCGCAAGTCTTCATGTCGGCCGCCCTGGACGATGCCGAAAAGCGACCGATCTGAATGAATGTCTTGTTGACATTTTTTATGCTGCACCAAACATCTCTCCGCCCACGCGCGCGTGCGCTCAATCGCCCTCTTCTGCACGTCATAGTCAGCCGCTGGCGGCGCGCATTCATCGAGCGCAAATATGATGTCGGCACCGATCGCATGCTGGATGTCGATGCATGACTCAGGCGTGAAGCGATGCGTCGAACCGTCAAGTATCGACTTGAATGTGACGCCGTCGTCGTCGACTTTGGCGAGAGCTGGTAAAGCTTCCTCATCAGCGGTCTCGGAATGCCCGGCTGAAGCGAACTTCGACTTCCGCGCCTTCATACCGCCCTGAAGCGAAAAGGCCTGGAAGCCGCCAGAGTCGGTGAATGTCGGCCCGGACCAATTCATGAACTTCCCTAGCCCGCCGGCCGCGCGCACGATATCCGCGCCCGGCTGGAGATAGAGATGGTAGGTATTGGCGAGGACTGCCTGCGCGCTAACAGCGTCGCGCACGAGCTCGGGCGTGAGGGACTTCACGGTCCCCTTGGTGCCGACGGGGATGAACGCTGGCGTCTCGATGGCACCGTGCGCCGTCTCGATCAGCCCAGCGCGGCCGCGACCCGACTTCCCTGGTCCGGCCGGCAGGTGCGCTTCGATAGAGAATTTCAGCATGCCTGAATCTTCTGCTATAATGAGCGCCATGTCAAACAACCCCACACCCGAGCCTGGAGACTTCATGCGCCGGCACATCCATGAGAAAGCCATCGAAGAGCACCTCGACCGCATCCAGCACGAATTCCGCCAAGGCTTTGAGCTCCTGCAAAAATACCCTCGCTCGGTGACCATATTTGGCTCGTCCATGGCCACGCCGTCGAACCCCTGGTATGGCCAAGCCTACGAGCTGTCCAAGCGCATCGTGACCGACACGCACTACACCGTCATCTCCGGCGGCGGCCCCGGCATCATGGAAGCCGCCTCCAAAGGCGCCGCAGAGGCTGGCGGCACGGCCGTGGGCCTGCGCATCAACCTGCCGCGCGAGCGCAATGCCAACCCATATGTGACAGACGGGATGGACTTCCAGTACTTCTTCGCTCGGAAGACCATGCTGGCATTCGCCGCCGAAGCCTACGTCTTCTTCCCCGGCGGATTCGGCACTATGGACGAGCTCTTCAGCATCATGACCCTGATCCAGACATGCAAAGTCCCGCGCGTGCCGGTCATCCTCTTCGGCACCAAGTTCTGGGAGCCGTTGCGCGAATTCATCAGCAACGTCGACCTCAAGGAATACCATACGGTCGACGCGGAGGACCTCGACCTCTTCGAGATCACCGACTCGATCGACCGCGTGGTCGAGATCATCAAGAAA
>Ga0265338_10009813_pt1 | contig 11351 bp, 18 predicted proteins | sample 42126metaG_FD_193579 | JGI IMG/M metagenome (GOLD analysis project Ga0265338, IMG submission 193579) | Rhizosphere microbial communities from Carex aquatilis grown in University of Washington, Seatle, WA, United States - 4-21-26 metaG | ecosystem: Host-associated > Plants > Roots > Rhizosphere... | reverse complement strand
CCTCCGCCGAGAAGCTCATCGCCGACGCTGAGGCCCGCGCGACTGCGGCCGAAGCCGAGATCCGTTCCAACACCCCCGAGCCCGCCGCGCAGGCCGAAGCGATCGCGAAGATCGCACGCGGTTTCACCGCCGACGAGCAGACCGCATTCGATGGTCTCACCGTCGAGCTCGGTGCCCTCAACGAGCGTGTCGCACAGCATGAGGTTGTGGAGACCTCCCGCCGTGCCGCCGCGAACGGTTCGCGTGGCGAGGCCGCGCGGGTGAAGTCCGAGCCGATGACGTACACGCGGCAGAAGACCAAGCTCGGTACCGCCCAGACCTCGTACTTCCGTGACCTCTGGCTCGTGAAGAACGGCGACCCCGGTGCAGCCTCACGGTTGCAGCGTCACGCGCAGGAACTCGAAGTCGAGTTGCCCGCCCGTGTCGCCCGCCGTTCCGAGAACGCCGAGCAGCAGGTCCGCGGCCAGATCGGCTGGGACGCACCCAACCCGTTCGAACGTCAGATGGAACAGCGGGTTACCGCCAACCGCACCGACGGTCAGGGCGGCTACCTCGTCCCGCCGCTCTGGTTGATGGACGACCTGATCCCGATCTTGCGTGCCGGCCGTGTCGTTGCGGACCGTGTCCGTGGGATGGACCTGCCCGAAGGTACCGACTCGATCAACATCCCCAAGTTGTCGACCGGTACCACCACGGCGGCGCAGACGACGGACAACGCTGCGGTCGCTTCCGCCGACATCACCGACACTTCGGTGTCGGCGACGGTTGACACGATCGCCGGCCAGACGGACATTGCGTTGCAGATCATCGAGCAGTCGCCCCTCGCGGTCGACGAGATCATCTTCACGGACCTGATCGCCGACTGGAACCGCACGCTCGACAAGGCAGTCCTTGCCGGTGGTGGTACCGCCGGTGCGATCCAGGGCCTGTACTCGTCGGCTGGTGCGTCGGCGTGGACCTCGTACAACTCGATTGCGTACACGGACGCTTCGCCGACTGCCGGTGAACTGTTCTCGCCGTTGGCGGCAGCGCTCAGCAAGATCGAGCAGAACCGGTTCACGCTCGAGAACGTCGAGTACTTCATGCACTCCCGTCGGTGGTTCTGGATGGTCGGTACGACCGACAGCAACCAGCGTCCGATCGTCCTTCCGAAGGGCGGCGCCGGGTACAACCCGCTCGCCGTTGCAGGTCCGGAAGCGACCCCGCCGGGCTACAAGGGTGAACTGTCGCTCGGGTTCCCGGTCTTCACTGACCCGAACATCACGACTGCGGACACGGCCGGTTCCGGCACAGGTCAGGACATCGTCTTGGCTTTGAAGACGGACGACGCGTGGTTGTTCGAGGGCGAGATGCGTCAGCGCACCCTGCCGGAGCTGTTGTCGGGCACGTTGGCGGTCCGGTTCCAGATCTACAACTACATCGCGTTCCTGCTCCGCTACGGACAGTCGCTCGCGATTGTCAGTGGTTCCGGCCTCAGCGCCCCGACTGGCTTCTAGTCGAACGCGGGACCGCGGTGCGCCGCGGTCCCGCACCAGTTCGCCCCCTTCTCGTTCCTGAAAGGAACCTTCAATGCCCGATCTTGTTTCCGGCCAGTACGGCCTCCGCAACCCCCTCACCTCCCTGCTCGGCATCACCAACGTCGCGCAGCCCTCCGTCCCGGCCCGGTCGAACCTCGAGTACGGCCTCGCCAACCCGACCGACGGTGTGATCGCCACCTCGACGAACACCACCGCCGCTGCGGTTCCGTGTGACGCCGGCACTGTCGTCACGAACGTGTCGATGGTCATCGGTGCCGGCACCGCGTCCTCGACTCCGACTCACTCGTTTGTGGCGCTCTACTCGGGGGCTACTTCGACTGGTGCGGCGAACGTGCTGTTGGCGAACTCGGCCGACCAGCTCACGACTGCGATCACGGCGTCTGCGGTGCTCACGATCGCACTGTCGGCGCCGTACACGGTGAAGGCGTCCGACGTTCCGAACGGCTACCTGTACGTGGCGTACGGTCCGTCAGCGACCGCGGTGGCGTCGGGTCTGGTTGTGGCGACACCGACGGCGATCACGTACCAGTGGTTCACTGCTGCGACAACGCCGAAGGGCGCTACGCCGTTCTTGTCGTGCACGGTGGCGACGACGACGCCGGGTACGCCGAACGCGAACCTGACTGGTGCTGCCGCGAAAGCTGTCGCGCCGATCTTCATTCTTAGCTGATCGGCACCTGGGGCATGTTGCTTCCGGATGGGTCGACTGCGACGTTCGTGGCCGACCCATCCGGGGTGCAGACCGTCATCGTGAAGAAGGGCCGCCAGTTCACACGCGGTCCGGGCCTTTCCGGCTACGGGTCGCCGTTCGCCGTGTACGTGCCGCACACGGTCCGTCATCCGGAGATTTTGCAACACGCCCCCGATAATGCGACGTGGGTCGATGTCGCACAGTCAGACATCGCCTACTACGCCGCGCTGCACGACTGGTGGAGTCGCGGCGAGACGTTCATGGTGCTCGAGCATGACGTGTTCTGCCGGCCGGACATTGTGGCCGAGTTGGATGCGTGTCCGGAGCCGTGGTGTGCGTTCCCGTACACGCCGTTCTGTCACCGGGAGTGTTGGGATGCGTGGGGCAACATGCTCGGCTGCACCCGCTTCCGCAGTGAGTTGATCGCGGCGGTACCGGCCGCGGTCACGTCCATTCCTCGTGAGGGGTGGGGTTGGCAGAACCTCTGCGACGGCCTCGGCCAGAACCTCCGCGCGGCGGGATACACGCATCATTGGCATGAACCAGCAGTGCAACACCGCGGTACTGCGGTGGGTTCGTTGCAGGAGCCGGAGTACGACCAGTGATCCACTGGTGGCATCTCGTCCAGCACTGGCTAGCGGTCCATACCGGCACCGTGAACGAGTCCGGCCCGTACTACGGATTCTGGTCCGGGTTCGGTTCTGATCTCGGTGAAGTCGCGATCGTCGGTGGCCTGGTCCACATGGCTCGACAGCACACATGCCACGAGCCGGGCTGTTGGCGCATCGGCCATTTCGCCGACGCGTCGGGCACGTTCAAGTTGTGTGGCCGTCACCATCCCGACATCGAAGGCAAGTTGACGCACCGGCATATCCGCCGTGCGCATGAGGAGGCGAAGTGAAGGGCCAGGCTGCTGTGACCGATTCGACGTTGACGCGCGCGCAGAAGGCTGAGGGGCCGATCCCCCGGTATCTCGAAGCGCGGCAGCGGGCGGCGGAGCTCGGTGACCGGAATCTGGTCCGTGAGATCGACTTCCAGCTCGGCAAGTTGGGCTATTCGGAGCCTCGGACTGCCGACGCTACGCGCGCGCGGGAGACTGCGACGCCTCGTAAGGCGCGCTGATGGCTGGGACGATCACGATCGGCGGTGCGGCCGAAGGCTTGACGTCGGGTAGCAAGACCATCGGGCCGCTCACCATCCTCGGTAGCGCGACGCTCGGTGAGGTGCACGATCAGGCGCTCACGTCGGGCGATAACACGGTCACTGTCCCTGCCACCGCGACCGCAGCCATCATCGTTCCGCCGTCGTCGGGGACGGTGACGATCAAGCTCAAGGGCGCTGCTGGTGATACCGGCCTGTTCCTGTCGGAGAAGTACCCGACTGTCCTTCCGTTCGACCCGGCGCACATGCCTTCGACGTTCATTTTGAACGCTGGCGGTTCGGTGACGGTCGAACTCACGTTCATCTAGCGAGGGGTTGCCACGGATGGCATCTAATAGTGCGGTCTCGCTGATCTCGGCGACGCTCTCCACAACGACGGTCGACACGGCGACGTTGACCGGTTCAGTTCAGGCCGTGCGCGTCTGGAACCTGACCGGTACCGCGGCGCTGTACGTCACGATCGGCAGCACCGCAGCGCAGGCCGCGACGCCGACCTCGGGTGGTGACGGGACGATGGTTGTACCGGCGGGGATTTGGCGGGAGATTCCGATCCCTGGGCCTGGTGGCGCTGTCGTGAAGGTGATCGGGAATGGCAACGCGTACGTGGTCGAGGCAGTCTGATGAGCGACCTTGTCGGTATCGCCGTTCCCGGAACCTCATCATCGAGCAGTACCGGCATCACGGGATCTCCGGCAGTTACCGGACAGTGGTATCGCGGCGGTTACCCATCCGGGGCGGCGTCCACGCCCACCACTGCCATCGGCACGATGTACGCCCGGCGCTTTCTCCTTATGTCCGGCACGCTCGTGCGTATCGGAGCACAGCACTTCTCGAACGCGACGGCGAGCGAACTCCTTCGCCTCGGCATCTACAACGACAACAATGGGCTACCCGGCACCCTGCTACTCGACGCCGGAACCATAGACCTGTCGACCGCAACCGGGTTCAAACAGATAACCATTTCGCAGGCCATAGCAACCGGTTACTACTGGTTTGCGAACGTGCGTCAAGGTCCGACGAACACGGCGGTTGTTGTCGGCTATCCAGCGATCACGCAAACCGCCGAAGGCGTTCACGAGTGGGAGCAGTTCGACGGCACGAACATTTACAGCGGGACTCAGCACGCCGCGAAAGTAACTGGCGTCGCCGGGGCACTTCCTACACCGTATGGCGCTGCGTCACTGTCGGCCGATGACGGCAACGACGCGCTAGTTGGATGGAGATACTGACGTGGCGAATCCGACCGCACCCGGTAACGCGACCGACGCTGCAATCGCGGCTCTCTCCGTAGGCATCCCGACCGATTTTCCACAGGACCGCCGATCAGTTGCCGGCGATGTTGTAATAACAGCGACCAACCTGGGTCTGAACTCGGCCGGTTTGGCCGCATCGGCCATCGCGCTGACTGTCATTGCTGGCGGTCCTACCGATCTCGCAAGTCAGGCAGCGACGACCTCAACGACGAACAAGAGCACGCTACAAACCAACCTGGCGTCACGTCTCTCGACGGTCGAGACCTGGATCACGAACAACCCGACCGGAGCGGTCCTGACCGCAGCACAAACGAAAGTGCTGATGCAGGGAATCGCCGGGTTGATCCGCCTCCTTCTGAATCAGACGGCAACGATCGGCGGCGCGTAGTAGCGGGTTCGCTGACGGTTAGCCGAACCGCCCGAGATCGCGGCACCTCGGACAGTCGCCGAAGTTATGGGCTTCGACGATGAGTTTCCTGCTGAGCCAGCACTGGAAGCGATAGCCGATCCGTTTCAGCATTGACGTTCCTTTCGGGGTTTTGTCTGTGGGTTCTGACCCTACTGACAATGAGCGGCGGGTGCCACGAATGGCCGATTTTTACGCCAAACAGGGCGACTCCGGCCCCGCCTGGACTGACACTCTCCTCGATGTCGATGGCGTGACGCCGATCAATCTGACGGGCGGCACCGTCCAGTTCGTCATGCGCGCGCTCACCGCGACCACACCAGCGATCCAAGCGTCCGCCACCGTCGTCACTCCCGCGTCCGGGACCGTCTCCTACACCCCCACGAGCACGGACACGGCGACGGCGGGACTGTTTAACGCCTACTGGGTCTGCACCCTCTCCGGCGGCACCATCCGCCGGATCCCGACCGTCGGTTATGAGACCGTCGAGATCCAAGAGAATCTCGAAACCGCAAATCAGACGATCGTCGAACTCGACGACGTCAAGGACTACCTGAACCTGCCCGCCACGGCACGTTCGCATGACGGCGAACTGATGCGGTTCATCATGGCCTGCGACGGAGTGATCGAAGGCCTCGCGGGCGACGTACTCCCCCACAACCGCTCCGAATGGTATGACGGCGGCCAATACTGGATCCATCTCCGCCACCGGCCGCTCCTCGAACTTCTCGCCGTGTCCGAGTGGCGTGGCCCGATCGAGTTCCCCCTCGCAATCATCCAAGACCCCGGACACGGCTCCATCTACTCCGTCATGGTCGACCAAGCAGGCAACAGCACCGGACCGAGCAGAATCGTCCGACGCACAGCAGGCGGCGGCGTGATCGGCTTCCCCAACATGCCCCAATCCGTCCACGTCACCTACGTGTCGGGCCGCAAAACGATCCCCGACACGATCCGCCAAGCCACACTCGAGCTCATCCGAGTGAACTATCAGCAGACCCAACAGGGCGGCGGCGCGTGGGGCGGCAACGCTGCCGATGATGATTTGCCGAACGGTCCTTCGCTCGGCTTCTTCATCCCCAACCGCGTCCGCGAGCTCCTGCAACGTAACCGCCGACATCCCCGCATCGCATGACGATCCTCACGACCAGCATCCCCGACGCGATCGACGCGGCCGTTGCACTCGTCCGCGCGCTCAACCTCACGGTTGGCGGCGACCCCCTCGAAGTGTTCGACGGATTTCCCGGCCCCAACGCTCCCGACAACTTCGTGCAGATCGGCGGCCTCGAACAGACCGCCACGTCAGCGACACAAGAATGGATGTCACTCGGCAGCACGAACGGTCTAGCGCCGGCCCGAGACGAGAAGTACACGATCAACTGTGCTACGTGCTGCTACGTCGGCGGGTCCGATGCCGACGGCACCTCAACGTCCGACGCACAGAAGTCCGCCCGTGACAACGCGTTCACGATCGTCCGAGCGATCGAAGTCGGCATTCGAGAGAACCCGAAACTCGCGTCCGCAACCGCGGGCGACGGACTGATCTCCGGCGGTCTCGGGACCGGCTGGGTTGCGTTCGGCGATCACATCGAACTGCAACAGACCGACGCACAAGACCCTCGCGCCGGCATGGGCCGCAAGGCCGTCGTCCTCTGGGACCTCGCGATTTTCAAACGGCTCTACTCGAACTGAGAGGCTACGGATGGCTGTTCTTCGTAACCGGTATCACGAACGTGTCTGGTTCCTCGGCCGCAAAGCCTGCGATCCGGATGAGACGATCGAGGTACCCGACGCATGGGTCGAAGACCGCGACGAAGCAGGGACACTCGTCGCGCACTTGGACCCCGACGATCTGTTCTGGGAACGTGTCGACGCACCCGCCGTCACGCGCGCGGAGATCGACGCTGCTACTGCACCCGCGGTACCAGCCGACGAACCCGCACCCGAAGAGGCTCCGGCACCCGCCGAATAGATCTGGCCACGGATGGCCCATGAGCCCATGGAGGGGCTACTCGCATGACTACGACCATTCCGTCAGGTCTTGGCGCCTCGTTCGGTATCACCACCGAAGGATCCGTCGGCACCTTCAGCACAAGCTCGATGCGTTGGTTGCGGCACGACAAGGCCCCGTTCGGTCTGAAGAAGACCACCGGCCAGTCCGTCGGACTGCACCAGGGCCTCTACCTGGAAGGCCGGCGCCGCAACCTCGTCCAACGCGAAGCGCAAGGCACCGTGTCGTTGGATTTGCAGGCGAAGCAGCTCGGCCTCGTGTTGAAGCACATGCTCGGCGCCAACCCCAGCGCCACGCAGATCAGCACGTCCGGCGTGTACACGCAGGTTGCGATCCCCGCCGACCTCACCGGACTCACGTCAAGTATCCAGTTGGGTGTGCCGCTCACCAGCGGGACGATCCAGCAGTTCAACTATTCGGGCTGCAAGATCACCGACTGGACCATCTCGGTAGCGCGCGGCCAGTTGGCGAAGCTTGACCTGTCGTTCGACGCGAAAGACGAAACGACCTCGACGAGTTACGCGGCGCCGACGTTCGTCGCGTCCGACGTGTACGACTTCTCGCAATGCTCCGTCCTGTTCGGCGGCACCCCCAGCACCTCGACGGGCGTCACGTCCATCTCGGCCGGTGCCGCAGCGACCGGGCTGATCTCGTCGTTGACGATCAAGGGTACGAACCCGTTCAAGGTCGACCGGTACGGGCCCGGATCGCAAACGAAGTCGGAGCCGTTGGCAAACAACTTCCGTACCATCGAAGTCGACTTCGACATCGAGTGGGGTGCCCTCGCTGACCATTACACGCCGTTCACGAACGACACGTCTTTTGCGTTCGAGGCGAAGTTCCTCGGCGGGATCGTCGGCAGTTCGGGCTCGAACCACGAGTTCATCGACGTGATCATTCCGGCCCTGTGGATCGATGATGGTGCCTCCCCGCCGGTCGAGGGTCACGACGTGATCACGCAGCATGTGAAGTGTGTCGGCCTCGACAACAGCGCCGACAATCAGGTGCAGGTCACTTTGCAGTCGACGGATAGCGCCGTCTAGACGGACAGTTCGGTATAGCAGATTCGACGCCTAGCCGCGGCGGGCGGCCTTGCGTTCCTGCTTCCGGACGGCCTTGGCGCCCTTCACGGCGTCGCGGCGGTCCTGCTCGGCAACGAGCGCAGCCGACGCCCGGTCCTGACGGTCGTGCGCCTGCTCGACCTTCGCGTCGAGCACAGCGGCAACCCGATCCCCGATCCCACCAGTAACCGGGCGTTCCTCTCCGGCCTTGTGGGCTTCGTGGCGTGCCTTCTGGTTCGAATACCAACCCATGACGGACCTCCTCGGTCATCTATCCGATCGGCCGTCCATAGCACGTTCTGAACCCAATATACGACATATGTCAAGACTGACGCCAGGGAGGCACCAGTGCAGTTGAACATCGGTGAAGAGTCCTACCCGTTCGACCCGGACTCGCTCCGAAACGACGAGGCCGACGCGCTCGAGCGGGCGCTCGGCTACTCGTTCACGGAGTTCGGCAAGAAGCTCCGGGGCGGGTACACGTCGGCGGTGACGGCGTACGTGTGGATCATGCGCCGCCGGGAGGATCCGAAGGTCCGGATGTCGGACGTGCAGTTCACGCTCAGTGACATCTCGATCGGCTACTCCGACGACGAAGCCAAGGCGGCGCTCGCCGCGCAGATCGACGACGAGGATGGCACCGCGGACGAGAACCGGCAACGGTTCCTCGCTTCGTTGCCGGATGAGCAACGCGCTCGCGTCGAGGCGGAGATCGATGCCGACCCTTTGGCCTCACCCGACCTCGCATTAGTCGAGCCGGCCAGCAGGCCCGCTACCTAGGCATGTTCGCGCATCTGCTCGGGATCCGGCCCTGGGAATGGGACCGGCTGACGGTCGGGCAGACCGCGGCGCTGGTCGGCTGGGTGGAGAAGTACCAGGCAGAGATGAAGAAGGCGGCAGCGACGTGAGCGACGGGATCTCGATCGATACGAGTTCGTTCTCCAAGTTCGCACGAGACCTTCGTGCTGTAGCTCCGGAGTTGAAGCTCGAGCTGCTCCGGGAGATGAAGCAGGCCGGCGAGATCGTCGCCGAGGACGCTCGAGCGCGGTCGGATTGGTCGACGCGGATTCCGGGTTCGATCAAGGTGTCAGTGTCGGGCGACTCGATCAAGGTCGTCGCCAACAAGAAGAAAGCGCCGAACGCGAAGCCGATCGAGAATCACGGCAAGGACGGCACGTTCCGTCATCCGGTGTTCGGCAACCGCGAGGTGTGGGTCGATCAGCGTGCGCGGCCGTTCTTGCGGCCGGCGCTGTTGGCCCACCGAGAGATGGTTGTCGCTGCGGTGAAACGGGCCGTTGCGAAGGCGCTCGAGAAGGTGCACTCGCATGCCTGAGTAACGCTCAACCACAAGACCCATCCGCTTTGGGAGGCAGTTGGGACACAGGCCACGGATGGCCGAAGAATCTCTTTTCGTACGGATCAAGGCCTCCGGTAAGGAGGCAATCAGCGAGTTCAACAAGACGGCCGCGGCGGCTGACGAGTCCGGGAAGAAGACTTCGTCGGGCTGGGCGAAGGCGTCGAAGGGCATGCAGGTCGCCGGAGCGGCGATCGCTGCGGTCGCTGTTGCTGTAGCCGTGAAGTCGGTCGAGATGGCCGACCAGTATGAGACCGCGCACGCCAAGATGGAGGTGGCGCTCAAGAACACGGGCTCGTCGTGGGCTGCGATGGGTAAGCAAGTCGACGCCGTGTCGGACTCGTCGACGAAGTTCGGTTACACGAAGACCGACGTCGAGTCCGCGCTCGCGACGATGACGACGGGCATGGGCTCGGCGCAGAAGGCGATGGCCAACTTCCAGTTGGTCGAAGACTTGGCCGCGAAGACCGGCAAGCCCCTCGCTGACGCCGCGCTAGCGGTCACGAAGGCTTCCGAAGGCCAGTTGCGGCCGTTGAAGCAACTCGGCGTCGATCTCCCCGTCGCTGCTGGCGGCGCGTTGAAGGTCAAGACCGCGTACATCGCTCTCGGTGCCGAGCAGACGAAGCTGAAGCAACTCCAAGGCGCCTATCACTCGGGGCTGATCTCGGGTTCGGCGTATCTGAAGCAGTACGCGACGGACACGGCCGGTTTGCAGACCGCGCAGCAGAAGTTCAACGACGTGTCGACCTCAGGCACCACGATCCTCAGTTCGTTGGGGACGATGCTGGCGGGGTCGGCGTCGGCGCAGGCGGACACGTTCGCCGGCAAAGTCAAGTCGATGAAGGCCGAACTGTCGAACGTGGAGATCGAGGTCGGCATGAAGCTGATCCCGGTCCTGACGAAGATGCTCGGCTGGGTCCAAGACGGTGTGACGTGGTTCACGAAGGGCGGCACGGCCGCCGACGTTCTGAAGGTCGCGATCGCCGCGCTGGCGGGAGTGATCCTCGTCTACAACGTGGGCCTGTTGGCGGTGAAGGCAGCGACGGTCGTTTCCACCGTCGCGACCGGCGCTGCGACCGCGGCGCAATGGCTCTGGAACGCCGCCATGACCGCCAACCCGATCGGCATTGTCGTCGTCGCTATCGCCGCGCTCGCTGCCGGCGTCGTCTACGCCTACAAGCACTTCGGCCGGTTCCGCGGCGTCATCAACGACGTATGGGGCGCGTTGAAGGCCGTGGGGAGTTGGCTGGCGAGTACCTGGTCGTCGATCTGGGGCGGCATGTCGTCCGTCGTGTCCGACGCGGTCGGGACCGTCGCTCATATCTGGAATGACACGATGGGCGCGCTGTTCCACGGCGAGCACTTCGGTGTCGGCCCGTTCAGCGTCACACTCCCAGACCTCAGAATCCCCGGCTACGCGCTCGGCGGCATGATCCCCGGCCCGGTTGGCACACCGCAGTTGGCGGTCGTGCACGGCGGCGAAACAGTCATCCCGGCCGGCGTTCGCAGTGGCGGAAATGCTGGCGGCACGACGATCAATGTCACGATCAACACCCAGACCGCCATCGGCACCTCTTCCGAGTTTCAGCAGGCCGTGATGCGCGCGCTCCGCCAGGCCGGCTCGACGAAGAACCAGAGCGCGAACTACGGCCAGCAGGTCCAGTTCACATGAGCGCAGCGTCATGGCCGACATTCTCGGTGCAGGTCGCGTTCAACTCGACCACACCCGGAGCGTTCATCCTCGACACATCCCAACTCAACACCGGGTTCCTTGGCGGCCTCAACTGGCAGAACATCCTCACGGACGTGCGCGGCTGGACGATCAACGGCGGTAGGCAGACCAGCCTCGACAGGTTCCAAGCATCGCAACTCGTGT
>Ga0265338_10009812_pt1 | contig 11352 bp, 10 predicted proteins | sample 42126metaG_FD_193579 | JGI IMG/M metagenome (GOLD analysis project Ga0265338, IMG submission 193579) | Rhizosphere microbial communities from Carex aquatilis grown in University of Washington, Seatle, WA, United States - 4-21-26 metaG | ecosystem: Host-associated > Plants > Roots > Rhizosphere... | reverse complement strand
GCCAAGTCCGGTACCTGAGGCGCTCAGCGAGGCGCTGTCTGGTCGTCCGTTCGGGTCGGAACACTTCGCTCGCTCAGCGGCCGTTTGATCGAGAGCGTCATTCAGACAGACGCGCCGCTCAATCCGGCCAACTCCGGCGGCGCTCTCGTGGATGGCCGCGGGCGCGTGATCGGTATCAACACGCGCAACCGAACACGGAATCAGCCACGCCAATAGCATTGTGGCGAAACATAACGTCACTCGGCCAAGGTGACGGCAGCTTGACCCTCTATGATGATCGTCATAATATGAAGGACGGCATACATAGTCCGTCGAGAGTGGCGACGAGGGGGCGAAATGACGAAAATCCTCAATGGTGCAGCGATCGCTTTGGCGGTGCTGTTTGTGTTCGGCGCCGCTGCCATATCTATCTTGGGCATTGCCGACCCGGTGAAGGCGTCTGCAGGGTTCGGCATGCCCGTGTCCAACGCGGCTGGGATACTGTTCTATCGGGTCTTTGCGTCTCGCAATATCGCGATCGCACTCGCCGGCGGAAGCTTCCTCTTTCTCCGCGACTGGCGGTCATTGGCAATCCTGGTGGGCCTTGCGTCCTTGCTGGCGCTGTCCGACATGGCGGTGCTGTTTCTGGCCGGAGCGCGTCCTCCTGCGCTTCACGCGGTTGGCTTCGGCGTCAACGCGCTCACCAGCATATTGTTGTGGCGGAAGGCGCAGTACGCGTCCGCCTGAGCCGAAAAGGAATGTTGGAAGCCTCTGGCTGCAACGCAGAAAGCCGCTACGACGGATCGCTAACATTCGCGATGCCCACTGGCGATACGACCCATCCACGGCGGTCTGCGTCTTGAGGACCAGGTTAATCGCGTCGCTGGCCGCTGCTGCGAAAAATGGGAGGGATTGTTGACGGCGCGCATTGATAAAACCTTGGCGGTCCAGGGATAGGCCTCGCAAAGACCTGTGAAGGACAAGGGAGATGAGTGTGGGATTGGCGAACAAGCGCGTGCTGGTGATCGGCGGCGGATCGGGCATTGGCTTTGCCGTCGCGTCGGCCGCGGCCAAGGACGACGCGCGGGTCGTGATCGCCTCCACCCGAGCGGACAAGCTGAGCACAGCCGCCGCGCAGCTCGGAGACGGCGCTAATAGCGCCGTGCTCGACGCCACCGACGAAGCGGCCGTCGCGGCGTTCTTCGCCACTTGGGGCGGCTTCGACCACATCGTCTACACCGCCGGCGACTGGGGAGCCGTGCGGCGGAGGCCGTTCGCCGGCCTCGACCTGGCGGCAGCCGCAGACGTCTTTCGCGTCAGGTTCTGGGGCGCCTTGGCGGTCGCCAAGCATGGCGGCGCCCTTCTGCCGGCCGGCGGCTCCCTAACCCTAACCGACGGCATGATCGCCCATCGCCCCACCAAGGGCTCGGCGGTCTCGTCGGCGATGGCCGGGGCCATCGAGCACCTGACCCGGGCGCTCGCGGTCGAGCTCGCGCCGGCCCGCGTGAACTGCATCTGCCCGGGCATCGTCCGAACGGGCACCTGGGACTCGGCTCCGCCGGAGCAGCGCCAAGTCCTCGAACGCATGACGACGCGGTTGCTGGTGCCGAGGGCCGGCGAACCGTCGGAGGTGGCCGAGGCGTATCTCTATTTGATGCGTGGGAACTACACGACCGGTCAGGTTCTGTACGTCGAAGGCGGCAGCACCCTCGGCGCTTAGGCGTCGTTCTCGAACCCAGAGGGACTTATGACAAAGACCACCGAAACGATCACAAACGCGAACCGGGCACTGATGCAGCAGATATTCAGTGGCCTCGCGCAAGGTGACGGCGCGCTCTTCTTCGAGCGCATGGCCGACGATGTACGCTGGCGCATCATCGGGACGACCAAATGGTCGAGAACCTATAGTGGGAAGCAGGAGATTCTGCAGGATATGATCGGGCGAACGCGCGCCGTGCTTGCCCAGCGGCTCAAGTTGGTCCCGGAACGTTTCATCGCCGATGGTGAGCTGGTTGCTGTTGAAGCCCACGGCGACAGCGCGACCAAGACCGGCGTACCGTATCGAAACGAATACTGCATGGTGTTCCGGATCGCCGGGGGTCAGATCGCCGAGATTACGGAATATTGCGATACTCAGCTCGTCGCAGCGGTGTTCGATGACCCAGCGACAGCTTGATGTCGGACAGAGGGCCCAGCAGGCCTGAGTGCCTTAGCGCCTGCGTCCCGATGGGTTCGCGGCTGACTGTTCTGCACGTTCTACATCCACCGCACGGAAGGGATTCCAGCCATGAAGACGTTTCTCAGCATCGGTGCCGGCCCGGGTATCGGGATCGCGACCGCCGAACGGTTCGCAACGGAAGGATTCCTAGTCGTTCTCGCCTCCAGGAACGCGGAAAGAACCCGCGAATTGGCTGAGAGGCTCAAATCGAAGGGATACACAGCCGGGGTTGAGACAGCGGATGCCGGCAATCCGGAAAGCGTCCGCAGTTTGGTCACGAATGTGGAACAGCAGTACGGCGCGATCGACGTGCTGCACTACAACGCGGGTCTGTTGCGAAAGGCGACCCTCGCTGAACAACCACGCGATACCTTCATCAGCGATCTCGCTGTGAACGTCGGCGGCGCGCTCGTCGCGGCCCAAGCTGTCGTCAGGGGGATGGAAGAGCGGAAATCGGGTGCGATCTTGTTGACGGGAGGTGGCTTCGCACTGGCTCCCAGCCCCGACTTTCTTTCGCTCAGCGTCGGCAAGGCGGGCGTCCGCGCCATGGCGCTCGGCCTCTTCGAGCCCTTCCGCGCGAAGGGAATTCACGTTGCGACGGTGACTGTGATGGCCCTCGTTGCCCCGGATTCAAAGGAAGCCAAGGCGGTCGCCGAGCACTTCTGGGGTCTTTACAGCCAGCCGAAGGACGCTTGGACCGCGGAGGCGCGCTACAGCCCCGCGAGCGCTTGAGGCGAGGGAACAGGTCTCGGCGGTCACCGTGAAATCGGCGGATTTTGTTTGAGCGATTTTCGCCACACTGCCGGTGGCATCCCTGTGATGGTGCTAAAGGCGCGGGTAAAGTGGCTCTGCTCGCAGAAGCCAAGCGCAAGTGAGATTTCAACGAGCGACAGAGATGTCTCAAGAAGGAGACGCTTCGACTCCGCCACACGAAAGTTGAGCAACCAGCGATGCGGGGGAACGCCGGTCGCGATCTTGAAGGCTCGGCTGAAATGAGATTGCGACAGTCCCGCGAGCCTCGCCATATCGCTCAACTGTATCTTGGCGAATGCATTCCCGCGCACATAATCCGTCACGCGCTTCAGTTGTCGCGCTGTGAGTCCGGATCGCATGCATGCGTCGTCTGACGGTGCGGAAAGGCTCGTGAGGATTGCTGCCCCAAGACTTTCGCCATAGGTGGCATCGAGTGGTGCGTCGCTAACGACTTCGTTCGCCAACAGCGACGCCAGCCACCACACGCGCTTATCGGCGAACATGAGCCGGCAGTCGGGACCGATCAATCCGTGGTCGCCGAAGGTGATGACGACTTGGCGAAGATAGCGGACATCTCGCGCGTTCATCCAGGCGTCGGTTCCGGCCGGCAAAAAACTGATGTGATCTTTTCCGTGATAGGCCCAGGGCGGAGACCGATCCGGATGGTGCCGGATCTCGGCGTGGCCGCCGACCTCTTCGAGCATGACCAGCAAGGTGGGATTGTCAGTCTTTAGCGGGCTTAACAGGCGAGCACAGCCATCCAACTCTTGGATGCGGGCTGTCATCGCGCCCCATTCCCGCGTCCCGAGCGTCACCAGCTTCGATTGGGCGGGCGACCTCTGGGAAGGTACGCCAGGGGGCGGAACGTCGGCTGCGAAGTGTGGAGCAAGCATCGGGTTCGGCCTGTTTCGCTACAGCCCGACCTTGCCGCCATGTTCGGCAGACGCCCAGTTAATCGCGGTAAATTCGCAAAAATCGCAGGCGTTTCCAAGATTCGTGAGCTGAGCATCCGGTAAAAGGGGGCACTCGCTTCTGCTGAACGGAGAATTTACGGTGTCCGGTGATACCTTCGCCGCTGCCGCGACCGTGTTTCGATTCGGCGCCTTCCAGCTGGTGCCGGGGCGCGAACTGCTGCTTGACGGCGACAAGCCCGTGCACATCGGGAGCCGGGCGTTGCGCATCCTCACCGTGCTCGTCGAGCGGGCCGGAGAGCTGGTTGGCAAGAACGAACTGATTGATCTGGTCTGGCCGGACACCTTCGTGGAAGAAGGCAACCTGAAGGTCCATGTCGCCGCGTTGCGCCGTATCCTAGGTGATGCCAATAGCCGGATGATCGCCAACGTCCCCGGACGTGGATATCGGTTCATTGCCGATATCTCGCGCTCCGAATTCCTCGAGGCGCAGCCTTCCGCCGCTACCAATTCGTCGGGCTTCATGCCGGTATTGCTCACACGCGTGATCGGGCGCGAAGAGGCGGTAAACGATGTCCGATCCCTCCTCACGCAGCATCGCTTCGTGACCATCACGGGTGCGGGTGGCATCGGCAAGACGACGGTTGCCATAGCGGCGACCGACCGGCTCGTTGTTGGGCTAAAAGATCACACAATCTTTATCGAGCTCGCCGCCGTTCCGGACCCGACTCTCCTCGCGGGCACCATCGCATCCGTACTCGGAATAAGAGCTGCCTCGAACGACCCGGTCGGTCAAATCGTCGAGCTAATCGGCACGAAGGAGATGCTTCTAGTGCTCGACAATTGCGAACACGTCGTTCAGCGCGCGGCGGAGATCGTCGAATTCCTTCTAAGCCGGGCTCCCTCGCTCAAGATTCTGGCGACAAGTCGTGAACCACTCCACGCGCAGGGTGAGCATATTTACAGGCTTGCTCCTTTGAGCTTCCCCGTCGAGGACACGACTCTCGACGCCAAGACGGCGCTCGACTATCCCGCCGTAGCGCTCTTTGTCGAGCGCGCGCGGTCGGGTGCGGATGCGCATGTATTCGGCGATGCGGATGTCCTGCCCGTCGTGCAAATTTGCCGGCAACTCGACGGTCTCCCGCTGGCGCTAGAGCTCGCCGCGGCGCGGCTTCAGAACTTTGGATTTGTCCACCTCGCGTCGCGTCTCGATGATCGCTTTTCGCTTCTGACAAAAGGGCGACGCACGGCCCTTCCGCGACAGAAGACGCTTCGTGCGACGCTGGACTGGAGCTTCGAGCTGCTGACGGAACGCGAGCAAACGCTCTTGGCCCGTCTGGGAATATTCGCCGACACCTTCATCTTCGAAACAGTTGCCGCGATTTATGCGGACCCCGAAGAAGATTTGCTCGACGACCTCTCCAACTTGGCCGACAAATCCATGCTGTCGGTCGACGCGAGCGGCGACCTTGTCCGCTATCGTCTGCTCGAGAGCAACAAAGCCTATGCACTCGACCGTCTGCGATTGTCCGGCGATTTCGAAACCATCGCCGCCCGCCGTGCCCGCGCCATGCTCGATCTGTTTGCTGTGGCCAAGCACCAATGGACCCACGAGGCCTCGCGAGCGTGGCTGCTGGCGCACCGCTCTTGGATTGGCGATGTACGAGCGAGCGTGGAATGGTCATTTGCGCGGGACAGAGATGTTGAACTTGGCGCTTCGCTCCTTCTCGAAACCTCGCAGCTCTGGATCGGCTTAGGCTTGCTGCCGGAATTCTTCCGGCACGCCGACCGCGCGCTCGACGCGCTGGCGAGACGTGACGGGCACGACAAACTGCTTGAGATGCGGCTGTCTTCTGCTGTCGGGCACGCCATCTACGAGATGGGCGTGAATCCGGCCTTGACGCCGACCATGGTTCGCTCATTCGAAAGCGCCCTTCGCCTTGCGAGCGAACTCGGCGACGCGCGTGAACAGGTGCGCGCGCTTGTTAGTCAATGCATCGGCAGCATCGGAACGGGTGAGTACGCAGATGTTTTACCCCTGGCCGACCGCTTCGTTGAGCTTGGACACAAGCTCCCGGACATGCCAGTCCGGCTCCTCTACAATCAGTGTTGCGGGATCGCCTCCATGATGATGGGACGCAACGCCGACGCCCTGCGGTTCCTCGACGCGGCGTTGAAGGATCCGGCGATGAAATATCGTGCCAACAGCCACGAGGGTTTTGATTTCGATCCCGTGATCACGACGCGGAATCTGGAGGCGCGGTTGTTGTGGATGGCGGGATTTCCCGACCGGGCGTTGGCCGTGGTGCGGGAGATCGCTGAAGACGCGCTGGCGCTTGGCCATCTTCCTTCCTATCTGAGCGCGCTTCAGTCCACCGTCATGCTGATTCCAGTCTGGTATGGCGATCAGGCTTTTCACGACGACCAGCTCGAGAAGTACGTGCGGTATGGTCAAGAGAACAACCTCGACTATCGGGGCCTCTGGCGCACCGTCATTGCGCTCGGGTGGGAGAGCGGCGTCGAGAACTGGAGCTTTGCGAAGACTCGTAAGGCTCTGATCGACCTCAACACCACGTTCAACAACTATGGCAACGAGATGTTCGCATCCTATCATCCAGGCCTGGTGTATCCGCACATGATCGATCGCGTGCGCGACGGAAAATCCGGATGGTGCGCGGCGGAGATAATACGCGCCGTCGGAGAGGAGCGTCTCGAAGGCGGTGATCTTGCCGGCGCACGGGCGGCCTTCGACGAGGCGCTCGGTCTGGCGCGCGAGCAGGGCGCCCGGGCGTGGGAGTTGCGGGCGGCAATGAGTCTTTGCCGCCTGGATGGCGGGGTAGGACGCGGCCGAGAATTGCTCGCAACCGTTTATGAAACCTATACGGAAGGCTTTGGCTCGAATGACTTGAAGGCTGCGGCTGCGCTGTTGCGACAGCGGGCAAATTGAGTCCCGATATTGGATTGAATTATCCAAGAAAGCGCAAATACGCCCATGCCGGCGCGTTTGTTCGCGCTATGCTTTGACATTGAAGGAGACCGGAAATGAAACGCAAAGGCTCCGCCGCGTGGAACGGCGATCTGAGGACGGGCAAGGGTGCGGTTTCGACCGAGAGTGGGGCGCTCGACGGCACTCCGTTCGGCTTCAATACGCGTTTTGGCGATGCAAAGGGCACCAATCCCGAGGAACTAATCGCCGCGGCGCATGCGTCGTGTTTTTCGATGGCCTTGTCCAGCGAACTCGTCAAGGTCGGTATCACAAATCCGGCGATTACAACGGGCGCAACCGTCGAGCTGAAGCAGGTCGGCGGTGCGTTCGCGATCACATCCTCGCATCTTGACGTGACGTTGGAAGCCAGGGGTGCGGATCGGGCCAAGCTCGAGGCGGCGGCAGAATCGGCGAAGGCCAATTGTCCCGTGTCAAAGCTGCTTCGCGCCGAAGTGACAATGTCTGCGACCTATTCGACCTAGCGTGCCTACGGCGTGCAGCGTGCGGTGCCAGCTGTCTGGTGAGCAGCCCGGCGGTCGCACTCGGTCCCGCGGCTTCGCCGCTCCTGCGGGTGCGCCGCTTCGCGCGCGCTGGTCGCGCGCCGCCGGCCGCTCGACGGCGCGTTCGCCCGCGCTAAGAGCACGGGCTCTTGCAGCCTTCTTTTCTTTATGCGGCTGACACCGCAGATATTTGCTTCTTTCCGGAGCCCGTGCTCCGGCGCGATCGCGGGATCGCTGCGCTCGGCTGCGCCGCATCCCCCGTCCTGCGCTGCCCGCGACCTGCGACCGCGGGCATGCTCGGCCCGGGTGGCCCCTCGGCGCAGCCGCCCGCGACCGCGCGGTCCGCAGCTATTGGGAGGGAGGACTATCCTTCGGGCGTTGGTCGGTCACGAACGGATTGCTGACAAGATTCGGCAACTGCTGCTCGTCGAAGTGCCGAAACTCCTTGACCACCACCTGGATCAGGGCATCGGCGTCCAAGGCGTCTACTTTGAGATCCGGTATGGCGAATGGATTCTCGATGGCGTCCCGCGATCCTTTGAACAAAGTGCGGGTTGAGCCGTCCGGCCGCCGCTCGTACACCTCGATAGCGAGCGCCCAGCCATCCGATGCTTCCTGTACGGTCGCCACCGCGGCCGACCGAACGTTGCTGGTATCCAGTCCTAGTGCGGTTTGGATATCAAGGACCCGCCGTCCCATCGCACGCGGCAATCCCATGCCGAAACGCTCCCGCACTTCGGGAATCATAAGGGCGGCAATCTCGCGTCCGATCTGGGTCAGGCTCACGATTTCAAAGGCGAATGTTTCCCGCGGCGCAAAGGTCAACAGGAACGAGACGGGGCCTACCTGGAGGTCCATGGACTTGTGACGTTCCAACTTCACGAGGCCGATTTCCATCAGGCCGGAAAGATCGAATGCCTCCGGCATTGCGGAGTGTTTGAGAGAGAAATAGCCGCGCGGTACGCCGCCAAAGCGGGTCAGCTCACGCGCAGCGAAATCGAACGCACGATAGCTCTGCCGTTCGAGGAAGCGGATGGTATCAATGGCGCGATGGGATATGACCGGCCGATCAGCGATGGCGGCATCGGCGAGCGCACGCGCCATCACCGCCTGCAGCTGTGTGTCGTCGACTCTGGCCGCGTATTGAAAGAAGCGCAGCAGCCAGTCGTCATCCAGCGCCTTGGTCTTGTCCCGGTCGGGATCGCTGTCCGCGATCAGCAGGCTTTGATGGGCGATGGCCTCGACGTTGTCCTGCTCCTTGAGCAGTTCCAACTGAAACCGGCCGACCGCCCGCGCCGCCTTATCGAGCCAAGCGGCGTCGGCGAGCATCTGATCGCGTTCGTGCGTTCTCGCGACGCTGCTTCGGCGGAGGTCGCCATCCTGTTTGATATCGGCGGCGATGTTCTCCGCTTCGGCCTGCGCACGCATGTTGCCGCGAACGGTCCAACGCTGCAGGAGGCCGCCAAAAGCATCCGTCAAAGTCTTGGCAGCTCCCGAAATGCTGCCGGCGACGGCCTTTTCGAGCTCCGTACCGGGAACCTTGATGATCTCGCTCATTTCCGACCCTGCCGGTAGCTGACGGACCCAGTCTACCAAATCCGCCGTCCGCATTCTCTAGGGTAGGATCAGATGGTGGTCGCTCCGCCGTCGATGACGATCGCCTGGCCCGTCATCCACGCGCCAGCGCGCGAGCCGAGAAAAACGGCCGCGCCGGCGATATCGTCGGGCTCGCCCAGACGGCGCAAGGGCGTGCCGACGGACTCGCGGTGTTCTGCCTCGGGTGTGTCCCAGAGCGCCTTGGCGAAGTCTGTCTTGACGAGACCAGGCGCAATGCAATTCACCCGGATATTGTCCGGCCCGAATTCCAGCGCGAGATTGCGCGCGAGCTGCAGGTCGGCCGCCTTTGAGATGGCATAGGCGCCAAGGAGGCTGCTCCCCCGCAGCCCTCCAGTCGAAGAGATGATGATGACTGCGCCGTCGCGTCGCGCTTTCATCTCGGGCGCCACCATCTGAATCAGCCAGTGGTTCGAGACGATGTTGTTGTTCAGCACTTTGCGGAACGCATCGTCACTGATCCCGGCCATCGGACCATAGTACGGATTGGAAGCCGCGTTGCAGACGAGAACGTCGATCTTGCCAAAGGCGCTGCGCGTTCGATCGACCAACAGTTGAAGATCATCCTTGGATGAAATGTTCGCCGCGACCGCAATGGCCGCGCCGGGATGCCGCGCGTTGATCTGGGCGGCCACGTCCTCGCAGGGGCCCGCCTTGCGCGACGAGATGACGACCTTGGCCCCGTGCTCCGCCAGGCGTTCGGCAATGGCCTTGCCGATCCCGCGCGAAGACCCGGTGACGACCGCGACCTTGCCTTCCATGTCGAACAGACTCATCTCTTCTCTCCTTTCCAACTTCATGCCGTCGTCGCGCGGGTCTCAGGGCACCATCAGCACCCGTCCCACGGCCTTGCGACTCTCGATGTACGCGTGGGCTTCAGCCGCTTGCGACAGCGGAAAGACCCTGTCGATCAAGACCTCGATCTCGCCAGCCGCGGCTTCGTCGATCAGCCGTTGGATGTTGTCGTAGGCACGGCTGCCGCGCGCGAGTTCGGCGGTGAGATAGACCCCTTGAAGAACCTGGTTGCCGCCCATCAAGAGCATGGCGTCGATCTTCATGCCTTCCCGTCCCGCGCCGCCCACAAGACAGACACGGCCGCGATATCCCAGGGAGCGGATCGAGCTCTCCAAGGTAGATCCGCCAACCGGATCGACCACGAGATTGGCGCCCTTCTTGTCGGTGAGGCGCATGACCTCCTTCGCGACATCATGGGTCGTGTAGTTGATGCCGTGATCCATCCCAAGACGCCGGAGCTTCTCAAGCCGCTCGTCGCTGGACGCTGTTGCCAGAACGGTGGCGCCCGCACGCTTGGCCAGCTGGATGGCCGCTACGCCGACGCCGCTGGCGCCGGCCTGAATCAGCACGGTCTGCCCGGCTTTGAGATGGCCGAACTCGAACAGGCAATCGTCGGCCGTGCCGAAGGCAACCGGCATCACGGATGCCTTGCCTACGTCGAAGCCGGCAGGGATATGCCAGGCGGCTCTGGCCGGAACCGATCGCAGCTCCGCGTGAGAACCATAGGCACTGCACGTCGCAACCTTGTCGCCGACTTTGAAACCGGTGACGTCCGCGCCGACCTCGATCACCTCACCGCCAGCTTGATAGCCGACAATGTGCGGCCGTGTGGCCAAGGGGCCTGCGAAGCGATTCAAGATATCGCCGCCCTCGATGCTGATGGCCTCAACGCGCACCAAGACGCCCTTGGGATGGCAGACCGGATTCGGAACGTCCTCATATTTGAGTACGCTGGGATCGCCGTTTTCGTAATAGACCGCCGCTTTCATGGTGAGCTTCCTTCTCTGTTTTGTTGGTGTCGATGAAGTTTGTCTGATGCAATCACACCGTAAGGGCCGACAAAGACGACACCTCCTACGCGAGCGAGCCCGTGATCGACGCACGTTGCGAGATTTCGATCGCGTTACCGTCAGGGTCGCACACCATGGAAATGCGGGCAGTTGTGCCGAGCGTCGTCGGCTCCATCCCTGCGCGTCCACCGTGGCGCAAGATGTGCGCGTGTTCAGCATCGGTCTTGAAAACCTGGAAGGTAATGTAGCGCCAGCCTTTGCCGGTCGCCGGTGAATCCACCGGCGCGTCCGCGGATGCTTCGAGCAGCAGCATCGTCTCGCCGGCCCGAAAGAATCCCGGCGCGGTTTCTTCGAGGCCCAGCGCCTCGGTGTAGAATTGGCGGTGTGCGGCGAGGTCGCGCACCTTCAACCGGATTGCGATCTGCGCGATGCCCCATGCGCCTTTCGGGACCAATGTCACCGCATTGCCGTCGGGGTCGTGCAGCGGCCGCGCGGCGGCGAGTCCATCGCGTGCAATCAGCAATTCGACATAGCTCGTCGGTAGCGCCTCGGGCAGCGGTTCGTAGTGACTGTTGATCTTGAGCAC
>Ga0265338_10009811_pt1 | contig 11353 bp, 8 predicted proteins | sample 42126metaG_FD_193579 | JGI IMG/M metagenome (GOLD analysis project Ga0265338, IMG submission 193579) | Rhizosphere microbial communities from Carex aquatilis grown in University of Washington, Seatle, WA, United States - 4-21-26 metaG | ecosystem: Host-associated > Plants > Roots > Rhizosphere >... | reverse complement strand
GGGCGACGGATCGGACGTTCGGGTCCAGGTCGGCCCAAGCCGGGGTGGAGGCTCGCGCGAACCCCGGCGCCAAAACCAGCGCCAGAGTAAAACGGCAGAGCGGCCAAAGCCTCATGGGGCCACCAGAACTTTTTGGGTCCCAGTCCAGAGTTTGCCGTTGGGATCCTCCGCCTCGATCCGGACGAAATAAAAACCGACCGGAAGGTCCCGGGAATCCCAACAACGGCCCATAGCGTTCGCGGACGATTTACGCGCCTTCATCGAACCCATCGCGTCGAAAAACTCCAGGCGCGCGGTTCCGGCGCCGCCCACGTTATAAAGGCAAAACGGTTGGCCTTGGTGAATCGGTACGGGAGCCAAGACCGGCGAAAGGATTTGGTTCCCATCGCCGGGAAGGGGCGTCAGAGTTGGCGGGTACCAGGTTCCCGTGGGTGTGGGGGTCGCCGTAAACGTAACCGTGGCCGTGAGGGTCGGGGTGGCCGTAAGGGTGGGGGTTTTCGTCGGAGTCAGGGTTCGGGTTGGGGTTCGGGTCCGGGTGTTGGTCGGGGTCAGGGTCTCCGTCGGGGTATATGTAATCGTGGGTGTATCGGTGATCGTCGGGGTGTCGGTGATCGTCGGGGTGTTCGTGATGGTTGGGGTTTTCGTGGGGGTCCGGGTGATGGTGGGGGTTCGGGTGATGGTGGGCGTCCTCGTGAAGGTGGGGGTCGGCGCGGCCGCTGAAGTCAGGACGAACGAGTAGGGACCGTAGGAATAACTCGAATAGCCGTCAATGACCAGGAAGTATTTCCCGGCGGTTAAATAGGTCGTAAAGACCGATTGGCTCCCCGTAGTCACGGGGGCACAGGAATCGTCGTCGAGGGCCACCGGGATTGAATCCTGGCAGTTGCGGAGCAAGAAGATCCCCGTGTCCCAGGTCGCCCGGCCGCAGGTGGAGGCGGTGAGGGTTTGGGCGGAGGCCAACGTGAAGGTATATAAATCATCCGGGCCGGAAAATTCGTTGAAAAGGTTGTTGTGCCCGGTGGTGTTTCCGGTGACTGGACTTCCGTTAATATTACCCGTGACGTCGGCCAAGGGGGCCCAGGAACAGCCCGGGGTATAAGTCGGGGTGGCCGAGGGGGTGGGGAGCCCGTTTGGGGGGATCAGGCCCAAAGAACTCTGGATGGCCAACCGCCCGTTCGCTGAGGCCAGGGTCGCCTCAATCCGGTTGCTCTGCCCCACCGTAAACAAGAGCATGCAGGAATCGTTGACGTAATCCATGTAGTTCATGAACATGTCGCCGTTCGGGCCGTTGGAGCAGGAAGCCGACGGGAAAACCGGGCAGCCGTAGTTCTCCACCGCTTGGTTCGGGGTGTCGTCCACGAAATCGGTCCCCGAGCAGTCGTCGGTTTGGTATTGGTCGTCACCCCAGATATGCCTGAGGTTGAACCAATGGCCCGCTTCATGGACCAGGACCCTTCCCAGGTTGGTGGGGATGGTAGCCGTCCCGGTCGTCCCGAACGCCAGGTAATTCACGACGATGCCGTCGGTGGCGGCCGCGTCCCCGGGGAACTGGGAGTAAGCCGTCGCGCCTAGGGGGTCCAGGTTGCAAACCCATATATTCAGGTATTGGTCCCGAGGCCAGGCGTCGTACCCGCCCAAGGCGCTGGACTTCACCTTGTCATCGACCTCCCACAGCGGAACGGCGCTGCTGGTACGGGTGATCCCGTTCGTCGCGAGCCCGTTCGGGTCCCGGACGGCCAGCTGGAATTGGATTTTCAAGTCGGCGGCCAGGGGTTTGAACACGCTGGGGATGGCCGACGCGTCCGGGTTCAAGTGTCGGAAATTCGTCGTCAAGGCCGTGATTTGGCTTTGGATCTGGGCGTCCGAGACGTTTTGGGCGGCCTGGTTGTAGACCACATGGACCACCACCGGAACCGTCAGGATGCCGGTTCGGTCCAGGATCCCCTTGCCCCGCCGGGACCGGAAGTTGGCGGTGAATGCCTCAAGCGCCTCCTGGTTCTTCTTGAACCCGGAGTTCTCCTGGAGGTGCCGCCTGTAGATATCCATCGTACCGCATTTACGCATGGGTTTGACTGGAGGCGCGGCGCTCGACGGCCGGGGCAGGAAGGACGCGACCGATAGGGATGCCATGAAAACCAAGGGGCCATAAAACCTAAAGCGTTTTTTATACATTGACCTAACCTCGACCTTGAACCGATTCAATTCCTTCAACCGGGGCATTCTACAGGGATTTCAAGCGGGGCCAAACCAAAAAGGGGAAAACCAACCTACACGCGATTCGCCTATCGTCCCATCCATCAACCGATTACTTATTCGGCAATATCCGCCAGCCGCCGCCCTTGACGTCCTCGACGGTGAACCCCTTGGCCGTGATCTCGGCCCTCAGGCGGTCAGCCTCGGCGAAGTTCTTGGCGGCCTTGGCCTCTGAGCGCTGACGCGCCAGGTCCTCCACCTCCGCGGGAACTTCCGACCGGTCCAACGAAACGACCCCCAGCAGGTTGCCCAGCTTCGCGATTTCGTCGAGGGCGGCGCCCAGCAAACTCTTGGCGCCCAACGAAACGGCCCCTGGGGATACGACCCGGCGGCATTCGCGGGCCAACTCGAAGATGACCCCCAGTGCCTTCGGGGTGTTGAAGTCGTCGTCCATGGCTTCCCTGAACTTGCCCTCGGCCTCGTCCACGAATAGGCGCAATTGGAGCAGGTCGTCGGGTCCCGGCGCGTCGGGGGCCCCCAGGGCCTCCTCCACGCGTGCGAAGGTGAGGTGAAACTCGTCCCACCCCCGCTTGGAGGCTTCCAGGCTTTCACGGTCATAGTTGAGGCCGCTCCTGTAGTTGGCGGAAAGGAAGAAGTAGCGCAGGACCTCCGCCCGGAACTCGCCGAGGGCGTCCTTGGCCCTGAGGATGTTGCCGAGTGACTTGCTCATCTTCTGGCCGCCCATCTCGAGGAAGCCGTTGTGGAGCCAGTATTTCACGTAGGGTTTGCCCGTGGCGGCCTCGCATTGGGCGATTTCATTTTCGTGGTGGGGGAAGGTGAGGTCCACTCCCCCGCCGTGCAGGTCGATGGAATCACCCAAGTGGGTGCGGATCATAGCGGAGCATTCGATGTGCCAGCCGGGGCGGCCGGGCCCCCAGGGACTCTCCCATTGGGGCTCCCCGGGTTTGGCGCCCTTCCAAAGGACGAAGTCCGTGGGATTTTTCTTGAGGTCATTCTTCTCGACCCGGATCCCCTCCTGCAGTTCCTCCAGGTTCTTGTGGGACAGCTTGCCGTAGCCGCGGAAGGAAGGGGTATCGAAATAGACGTCCCCGCCGGCCGCGTAGGCGTGGTTCGTGGCGACCAGGGTCCCGATCAGTTCCTGCATGGGCTTCAGGTGGTCCATGGCGCGGGGCCGGATGTCGGGCTCCGCCACCCCCAGCTTTTCCATCACGTCCAGGTAGGCCTTCGTGTAGGTCTCGGCCACTTCCCGGAAATCCTTGCCCTCTTCGTTGGCCTTCTTGATGATCTTGTCGTCGATGTCCGTCACGTTGACGACGTATTTAACCTCATAACCCGAGTAGGCCAGGTACTTGCGGATCACGTCGAAGTTGACCGCGGACCGGGCGTTGCCGATGTGGATGTCGCCATATACCGTGGGGCCGCAGACGTACATCGAGACCTGGGGGGGGTGGAGCGGCTCGAAGGTTTCCTTCTTGCCGGTCAGGGAATTGGTCAAGCGAAGCATTGAACTACCTCAAAGGCGCGGATGGCAGATAGCGGATGGCGGATGGTTTTGGCTTAAGCCTTCCCAACCGCTATCCGCCAACCGCTATCCGCAGTCGTTATTTCTTCCGTTTCGGACGGTGGGCATACGCCCCCGTGGAGCGCGCCAAATCCCGTTCCAGCTGCTCCAAGCGCCGCATGACCGGGTCCGGCAGGTGCACATGGTCCAGTTCGTCGGAGGACAAGGTCCGTTTGCCCCGTAACGTCACGACCCGGGCCGGGACACCCACCGCCGTCGAGTAGGGCGGCACGTTCGTGATGACCACGGCGTTCGCGCCTATCTTGGAATGTGCGCCGATGACGATATTGCCCAACACCTTGGCCCCGGCCGCCACCACCACATGGTCCTCCAGGGTCGGGTGCCGTTTGCCCTTGTCCTTGCCGGTCCCTCCCAGGGTCACGCCCTGGAAGAGGGTCACGCCGTCGCCGATCTCACAGGTCTCCCCGATCACCACGCCCATGCCGTGGTCGATGAAGAAGTTGTTGCCGATCTTGGCGCCCGGGTGGATCTCGATGCCCGTGAAGAACCGGCTGAGTTGGGAAATGAACCTCGGCAGGATGGGGATGCCGGCCTTGTGCAGGGGATGGGCCAGGCGATGGGCGGCGATGGCGTAAAGGGATGGGTAAAGCCAAAGCTCGCTGGGGCGGGCGGCCGGGTCACGGTCGAGGATGGATCGGATGAGCCCAGCCATGTCAGGTCCCCTTCTTTCATTGAGCCGCTTCAAGGCCGCTGATTATAACAGCGGCCCCGGGTCGGAACGGGCGCCCGGAACCCGAAAGCCCTGAACGAACGGCAAAGCCGAACAATTTCACCACAATGGGCCCAAAGGACACCCTGTCCTCAACGAAAAAACACATTTGAGGAACCGATTATCGCCCAACTCGCGACCCATCGATCCATTGGGTCCATAGTGACCGTTGTGGTGATCAAACCTTGCCGGAGATCATTTCTCTTCCACGGGAGCGGCGGGATGGGTCCAAACCCCGATCCGTTGCAGCACCCGGTCCCGTCCGAGCAAGGGGGCGATTTTCACCAGTTCGGGCCCGTTCTCCCGGCCCGTCAGGACCAACCGAATGGGATGGTAAAGGGCTTTCCCCTTGACGCCCACGGCGACGCCAGCGGCCTTCACGGCACTCAAGAAGCCTTCGCCTTTCAACTCGCCCTGGGAGGCTCCAAGCGCCTCCTCGAGGGCCTTTAGGAGGGGCACCTGCCCCAACATCTCCTCGGTCTGGGAAGGGGAGAAGGACAGTTCATCGGAGAAGAAGTAGAAAGTCTCGGGCACCACGTCAGCGAGGCAGCTCAGGTGTCCCCGCACGGTCTCCAGGACCTTGGAGAGCCAATCGAACTTCTCCCGGGCCTCCGTCCGGCTCAGGTATCCAGCCTGGTCGAGGAACGGCAGGACTTGGCGGACCAGGTCCTCCAAGGGCACCTTCGCCAGGTACTGCCCGCCCATCCAGCGCAGTTTGGTCTCGTCGAAAATGGCGCCGCTCTTCCCCACGCGGGACAGTTCGAACAACTTGGCCATTTCCTCCAGGGGCAAGATCTCGCCGTCGGGGGGCGCCCAACCCAAAAGGGCCAGGTAGTTCAGGAAAGCGCCGGGGATGTACCCCTTGGCGCGGTAATGCTCGCAGGAGGTCTCCCCGTGGCGTTTGGAGAGTTTTTGGCCGTCGGTCCCCTTGATGATCGAGAGGTGGGCGAAGATCGGCGGCTTCCAACCCAAGGCCTCGTAGATCAGGATCTGCTTGGGGGTGTTGGAGAGATGGTCCTCCCCCCGGATGACATGGGTGATCTCCATGAGGGCGTCGTCCACCACCACGGTGAAGTTGTAGGTGGGACTGCCGTCGGATCGGGTCAGGACGAAGTCGGAGAGTTGGTCCGGCGGGAAGAGCACCTCGCCCCGCACCAGGTCCTCCACGAGGATCTCCCGGGTGGGCACCTTGAACCGCAGGACGTGGGGCCTGCCCTCGGCGAGGGATTTCTCCCTTTCAGCTTGGTCGAGGCGGAGGCACTTGCCGCCGTACCGGGGCATCAAGCCCCGGCCCAGGAGGCGGTTGCGCTCCAGCTCCAGTTCCTCCTCGGTGCAGAAGCAGGGATAGACGTGGCCCGAGGCTTCCAGGCGGGCGAGGTGCTCCCGGTAAAGCGCGGTGCGCTCGGATTGCTTATAGGGCGCGTGGGGGCCTCCCACCAGGGGGCCCTCATCCCACTGGAGGTCCAACCATTTGAGGATCTCCAGCAAGCCCTCCACCGAAGCCTCGGTGGACCGGACCTTGTCGGTGTCCTCAATGCGGAGCACGAAGGTGCCCCCCGTATGGCGGGCGAAAAGCCAGTTGTACAGGGCGGTCCGCACGTTCCCCAGGTGCATCTCGCCCGTGGGGCTCGGCGCGAATCTCACTCGGACTTGTTCAGGCATCTAAACCTCGATTCAATTAACCACGGAGGACACGGGGATCACGGGGACAGAAATTCCTAATAGCTGTTTCCCAACTTGTTCTCCGTGCCCCCCGCCGTTCCCGTGGTTCAATCTCGCTTAAGCATCACGACCGCGTGGGCGGAGATTCCCTCTTCACGCCCCTCAAAACCCATTTTCTCGGTGGTTTTGGCCTTCACGCTGACCGAGCCCGTGTCGAGCGCCAGGGCCTTGGCCAGGTTCTTGGCCATGACGTCCAGGTAGGGTAGCAACTGCGGTTTCTGGCAAACCACCACCGAATCCACGTTCACCATGTCCCAACCCTTGGCCATGGCCATCCGGGCGCATTCCTGCAGGAGTTTCATGCTGTCGGCGCCCGCCCATTGGGGGTCGCTGTCGCGGAAATGGCGGCCCAGGTCCCCAAGGGCGGCCGCCCCCAGGATCGCGTCGGAAACCGCGTGGCAAAGCGCGTCGGCGTCCGAATGGCCGAAGAGGCCCTTGGGATAGGGGATCTTCACCCCGCCCAGGATGAGGTCCCGGCCTTCCTCAAAGCGATGCGCGTCATAACCGATTCCAACCCGAAAATCCATGGAGCACCTCGAAAGCCAGCGGATGGCAGATGGCGGTTAGCGGATGGTTAACGGCGAAAGGCCAACTCAACGACACTCTCCTTGGAACGTTCGACTCAACCAGGTCGGCACGGAGGGGCTCGATGAATCGAGCCCCTACAACTTCTTCGCCAATTCCCTGGCCCGTTTAAGGTCGGCCGGCGTGGTGATCTTGAAGTTGTGGATGTCCCCCGGCACCACCCGCACCGGGTACCCGGCGGCCTGGGCCACGGCCCCGTCATCGGTCAGGGAAGAGCGGCGGCGCCCGACCTTTTGGAATGCCGCCCGGAGCCATTCAGTCTTGAACCCCTGCGGCGTCTGGACCGCGGCCAACAGGGGCCGGGGCAGGGTCGAGACGACCCGACCGTCAGTCCGGGTCAACTTGATCGTGTCCGTCACGGGGATGCCCGGCACCACGGCCCCCCATCGGTTGGCCCCCGCCAGGACCTCCCGGATCACGGCTTCCGGGACGAAGGGCCGGGCCGCGTCATGCACTAGGACCAGGGGAATGCCCCGCGGCACCGCCGCCAACCCTAAGGCCACCGAGTCTTCACGTTCCTTGCCGCCCTCCACCACCCGGCCCGCCAAGCCCTGGCGGCCCAGGTCCTTCCAGGCCCGATCGAGGTATTCCCGGCGGGTCACGATCACGCTGTAGAACAAACCCGGCACTTGGGCGAATGCCGCCAGGGAGGCCTGGAGAACCGTCCGGCCCCGGCCCAGGGGAAGGAATGGCTTGGGCATCTGGCTTTGTAGGCGCTTGGACTGGCCCGCCGCCACCACCACCAAGGCCCAACGCCCGCCCAGGGATTTCATCAGGACTTCCGTTTCGCGAAGATCATCCGGCCCGCGGAAGTCTGGAGGACGCTGGTGATGGTCGCGTGGATCTTCTGTCCGATGTAGCCCTTGCCGTTCTCCACCACCACCATGGTTCCGTCATCGAGGTAGGCCAGGCCCTGGTCCTTCTCCTTGCCCTCGCGCAAGACTTTCAGGTCCATCTCCTCGCCGGGGATGACCACGGCCTTCAGCGCGTTGGCCAGGTCGTTCAGGTTGAGGACCTGCACGCCCTGGAGCTCGGCGACCTTATTGAGGTTGAAATCGGTGGTCAGGATCCGGCACTTACGGTCCTTGGCCATCTCCACCAGTTTGGCGTCCACCCCTTCGGCCTGGGGATAGTCCCGGTCCGTGACCTGGAGCGGCAGCTTGGCCTTCTGCATGGCCTGGAGGGTCTCCAGCCCGCGTCGTCCCCGGGCCCGCTTCAGGGGATCCGAGGAATCGGCGATCAACTGCAGTTCCGCTAGGACGAAACGCGGGATGAGAAGGGCGCCGTCGAGGAACATGGTTTCCGCGATGTCGGCGATCCGGCCGTCCACGATGACGCTGGTATCCAGGATCTTGTCAGTCACCGACGTCCCGCTCTCCGACGCGGAAAGCTTCGACCGCCAAAGGAACAGTTCGTCCTTCTTCTTGATGGCCAGGATGATGCCGAGGTAGGGGCACATGAGGAAGACCGAGGTGATCACCAGGGTCTTGTCGGGGCCGGGGTCCAGGAAGTAGGCGAGGGGCACGAAGACCACGGTCGCCACGAAAAGGCCGAAGGCCAACCCGGCCAAACCCGCCACCAGGTCCCGGATCGCAACCTTCCGGATGATGAACTCAAGGGCGAACACCAGGAAGGCGAGGAAAAGGCCCGTCAGGATCCCCAGGACATGGCTGGGCCCGATCAGGGTGAAGTACCCGGCTGTGCAGCAGATGAGCACGAAGAAGAGCCGGAGGCTGTTGACCGTCATCATGGGAAAAGCCCTCGAAATCGGCTGAAAAATGAAACCCGCGGAGCCGAAGGCTTCACGGGCCGCATAGCATAACAGAGCCCCTAGGCCCTTTCCACCCATCCCAGGCGAGGCGTATTACCTCGGCAATAGCAGGTCGATGGCCTCCGAAAGGGTCTTCACCGCCGCGGTCTTCAGGCCCCCGCCGCTCCATTTCGCGTCCGGGATGTTCCCCTGGGGGATCACCGCGACGGAGAACCCCAACCGGGCGGCCTCCGCCACCCGCTCCGGCATCCGGGCCACCGCACGCGCTTCACCCGACAGGCCCAGTTCCCCCAGCACCACGGTCCGGGAATCCACCGGGCTATCGCGGTAACTCGAGAGGATGGCGACCGCCACCGCCAGGTCCACGGAGGGTTCCACCACCTTGAGTCCGCCCGCCACGTTGAGGAAAACATCCTGGGCCGACAAGGGCAGGCCCAACCGTTTCTCCAGGATGGCCAAGAGGAGCGCCAATCGGTTCGGGTCCACGCCCGTTGAGCGGCGCTGGGGCATGCCGTAGGACGTGGAAGTCACGAGGGCCTGCACCTCCAGGAGCAGGGGCCGCGTCCCCTCCAGGCTCACGGTGATGACCGAACCCGAGGTGGGTTGGGAGTGGGGAGTGAGGAACGCCTTCGAGGGGTCCGGGACTTCGTTCAAACCGTCCTCATGCATCTCGAAGAGGCCGATTTCTTGGGTCGACCCGTAACGGTTTTTCACCGAGCGGAGGATGCGGTATTGCCTTTGGGAATCCCCCTCGAAATAAAGCACCGCGTCCACCATGTGCTCCAACACCATGGGACCGGCCAAGCCGCCTTCCTTGGTGACGTGGCCGATGAGGAAGAGGGGGAGCCCCTCGCGCTTAGCGGCGTAGATCAACCGGGCCGCGCATTCCCGCACCTGGGACACGCTGCCGGGGGCCGAAGTGAGCTCGGGCAGGTAAAGGGTCTGGATGGAGTCCACCACCGTGAGGACCGGCCGTTCCTTCCGGATGACCTCGAGGATGGCGTTCACATCGGTCTCGGCGTAAATGAGGAGCTTGTCCGAGGCCAGCCCCAATCGTCCGGCCCGGAGCTTCACCTGTTGGGTCGATTCTTCCCCCGTCACGTAGAGGAAAGTTCCCTTCTCGCCCTTGGACAGGCGGTGCACCACCTGGAGGAGAAGCGTTGACTTCCCGATGCCCGGGTCCCCGCCCACCAATACCGCGGCTCCCGGCACGATGCCGCCCCCCAGCACCCGATCGAACTCGCCCCAGAGGGTCTGGTACCGGAAACCGTGCTCCACCTCGATGTCGTCCAGGGGGATGGGTTTGGCCCGGGCGGAACCGCCGGAGAGTTTGCGGCCCTGGGCGGCGGGGATTTCCCTTTCCACCAACTCCTCGACATAGCTGTTCCATTGGCCACAATCGGGGCAATGGCCCAGCCACTTGAAGGATTTCGCGCCGCAATTGCCGCAGTTGAATTGGGTTTTGGTCTTGGACATGGCTGGAACCCCTCCAAAACCATCCTACCAAAAAGGAATACGGGTGTATACCTTCTCCAAAGCCAATGTTTGAACCACGGAGACAGCGGGGGACACGGAGGGAAACCAGGACATTTTAAAACTAACAGAAGATGTTCCCCGTGCCCTCCGTGACCCCTGTGGTGAAAGGGTTTTGCATCGTGCTAGAACATCCCGCCGTGGGTGGGGGGCGGCCAGGCGGTGACGAGGTTGCGGCCGGCCTCCTTGGAATAATAAAGGGCCTTATCCGACCGTTCCACGAACTCGGCCTGGGTCAATTTTTCCCCCGGTCGGAGGCTGACGAGTCCCATGCTGACGGTCAAGTGGCCGTTGGCCGGGGAACCCTTGTGGGGGATCGGGTCCGTGAAGAACCGGCCTTGGATGCGCCCGGCCACCGCGATGGCGTTGGCCAGCGAGGTGGCCGGCAGGAGCACCACGAATTCCTCCCCGCCGTAACGGGCGACGAAATCATCGGGTTTCCTCAGGGTGGCCTGGATGATCCGGGCCACCCGCTTCAGGCACTCGTCCCCGGCCTGGTGGCCGTAGGCGTCGTTGTATTGCTTGAACCGGTCGATATCGACCAGAAGGAGGGCCACTTCCTCGGTCGCCCGCTTGGCCTTCGTGAATTCTTGCCCCAGACGCTCGTCGAAGAACAACCGGTTGGGGACCCCCGTCAGGGCATCCAGCGAAGCCAGCTTCTTGAGGACCCGGTTCGCCTGCATCACGCGGCCTTGGTAGTCCCTCAGTTCCTCCCGTTGGGCGTGGAGTTCCAACACCTTATCCTCAAGCCGGAGGGCGTTCATCTCGTGCTCCACCCAGATGCCCAAGTCGATCAGGTTGGCCAATTCATCCTCGTTCAACCACCTGGGTTGCCGGTCCATGATGCAGAAGGAACCCAGGACCCGGCCCTCGGGGGTGCGGAGGGGGTAGCCCGCGTACATGCGGATGTGGGGTTCCTGGGTCACCAGCGGGTTGTCGTGGAACCGGTCGTCCTGGAGGGCGTCGGGTATATGGAACACCGTCCCATCCAGGATGGCGTGTCCACAGAACGAGATGGCCCGGTCGGTCTGGGCCGCCTGGATCCCCTGCCGGGATTTAAACCATTGCCGGTTCGCGTCCACCAGGGACACCAGCGAGATGGGGACCCGGAAGATGCGTTGGGCCACCCGGGTGATGCGGTCAAACCTCTCGTCGGGAGGGGTGTCGAGCAGGTTCATGTCGCGGAGCGCCTTCAGGCGTTCGGACTCGTCCGGGGGAAGGGTGGGAGCTTTCAAGG